>Ga0180301_10000130_pt1 | contig 53993 bp, 100 predicted proteins | sample GuaBasSediGuay16_FD_121797 | JGI IMG/M metagenome (GOLD analysis project Ga0180301, IMG submission 121797) | Subseafloor sediment microbial communities from Guaymas Basin, Gulf of California, Mexico - Guay16, Core 4569-2, 12-15 cm | ecosystem: Environmental > Aquatic > Marine > Hydrothermal... | reverse complement strand
TGGACTGTTGTTACACCGACAGGCAAGAAGTGGACGGTGGAAAAAATCAAGAAAGAGGCCGAAAAGATGGTCACCGGCATCCGCGTCGCTGCCAAGTATGAGGACAGATACCTAGAAGCAAAGACACCTAGGGAGCGCGCAAAGGTCATCGATGAGTATCACGACGAGCTACGTAAGGAGTACGGCATAGAGTTCGACCTGACCGACAACTTCATGGCCATGCTACGTGTCTTCACAGGCGAGCTGTAATGAGCCTCAGGAAGCAGATTCTCAAGTATCTGGAGACGGCCGGTGGCGCAACGAATTACGAGATTGCAGAAGCACTTGGAGTCGATGCAACACATGTCTCGAAAGTCATCCATGAGATGGGTGATGCCGTGAAGCGTTTTGACGTAACATTTCGTTCAAGGCGACTTCGTCAAACGAAGTGGTTCGGAACAAGAAAAGGCACACGCTACTTCTACTACGTCGACCGTAAACGATTCGTGGAGTGGTTGGCAAGGCGAATTCGCGTACGGAATCTGCGTAGTGTTTCGACGTTTCTGCGTCATCGCGGATTCACGCGTGAAGAGCGTAAACTCATCATGAGGCTTCTGCGAGCTCGTAGGAGGTGATCAGAGTGCCCGAATCCGATGAATGGATTGAGATGCCTCTCTCCGAGGTGCGAATCGTTATGTCGGTTAATGGTAAGACTCGTGAAATGCCGCTGGACGAATTCTTTGCGCTGATTGCTCAGCAGCTAGAGCGTCTCAAGCGTGAGATAGCAACACTTGTCGATAAGTTCCTCGGCAAGGACGACGAAGTTTGCATCTTCGTGTCGAAGGACACTCTGTTTAAGTGGTTGGCGTGCTACGTCTACGAGCAAGATTGGGGCGACTATGCGGACGAATCCGATGATCTGGCCAAGGACATTCTTGAGCGCAATAAGGTGATACGCGAGATGGCGAAATCGAAATTCGAAGGTGGACAGATTTGACGGAGCGCATGCGACTCTACATAGTCGAGGATACTGAAGCACGATTTTCTCCGGTGTTCTACCTGACAACAAAAGTGCCGAGTAGTCCGACACAGGAAGTCGTAGATTCCTTTGAGGTGATAGCACCTAAACGAATTGTTGACTGGCTAATAGAAAGTTGTGAGAGTACTAAGCCTCCGAGGAGGTAATCGGAGTGTTCTGGAAAGAACGAGCTGTATGTGACACCAAATGTTCCTTATGTGGTTGCATCATACCTGAAGGCGATTATCTATTCTGCGAACTGCGAAGAGTAGACAAGCGAAACGTAACATACCGCTACTGTTCAGCGTGCGGTGTTACGCAACTAATTCGTGAAGCATATCACTTACTGGGGTTGCTTAGAGATGCCCTTTCATAGGAGGGCAAACCATCTCCTCGGGTGGCTGGGTCGTCTGATTGTCTTCAGGAGGTGACCGTTTTGGAGCTAACGTATGGAGTATCATCGGAAGTGGATGGAGACAAGCACATACTCATATGGGACTTCGACGAGCAGAAACTAACGAATATTTCGAACGAGCTGCAGAAAGTCAGCGAGGCCTACAAGCTGTCAAACATCTACGTGTTGGAAACGTCTCCTGATAGGTATGCTGCGATTTGCTTCAGTGCGTTCGACTGGCCGACTGCGCTGCTGATCGTTGCGCGGACGAAATATGTCGATGAGAACTTCCTCAAGCTGTCAATTAGACAGAGATTCTTTACGCTTCGTGTCGGACCGAAAGGTGGATTCAGACCGCGTTGTGTGCTCGTGATTTCGTCGGATGTTGCTGAGACGCCACTCAACGATTTGCAGACATGGTACGTGTATGTTACTGGCCGCAAAGAGGCTTACAGACCACTGCAGGACTGCATAGCCGATCAGCATCTCGTCGACTGGTTCCAGGGACGCCTCGCTGAAGTGCTGTCGACGAAGCTCGAAGACCGGGAGGTGAGAGAATGAAGGGAATACGCTATAAGGGTGGCTTCTACAATGCGCTCAAGCAGGCTCTCGAGGAGACTGGTGACAGCATGGAGAGTCATGCAAAGCACCTTTCGCAAGCAGTAACTGTGCTGTGTGACGGCGACTGGGAAAGGTGCAAAGCGATGGCAGAGTTCCTATCCAACCTTGTCATCTACACGTTCTCACTTGGAGTGTACTTTGGGTTGAAGCATCCAGATAAAGCCTCAGTTGAGGAGGTGGAAGAATGAACTGGAAGCGTGCGCTCAAGAAGGAAATCAATCGTGAATTCGAAGGTGACATCAGGCTTCTGCAAGAGCAGCGTCGTCGAATACTGAGAGCCTATGAACTGAAGCTCAAGATTCTCCAGATACTCGAACGGCCCGTCGAAGCGATATTCGGAAGCACGAAGGTTTACATTCGGACGTTTGACTTCCGCGTTGCGCACGAATTGTCGCGTAAGCTCGGCATAATCTTTTGGAAGGACACGGATTCGTACGGTGCCACATACACTGGACAGTATAATGGCATCGAGATTGAGATTTACGGCATCAAGCAGCTACCTGGATGTAAGCTTGTGCCTAAGACTCGAACTGTGACCGAGACATACTACGAAATCGTCTGTGGAGGTGAGTCGGATGCCGATTAATCCGTTGGATGAGGATGTCATCGATACGATGTGTGAGATTACGACTGAAATACACAAGCATCTCTCGCTTGAAAGCAAGGTGCAATTGGCGAAGCAAGTTGATCCGAAGATACTGGACGAGATTCTAGAGGATGCCAAGACGAATATCGAGGCACTGATTGAGCACACATCGTGGTACGGAATCTGGACGATCATTCAGAAGGTGCTCAAGAAACGCTGGAAGGCAAAGAATGACGCCTAATCTCCCTCTACTTTTCTGCCTCGGATAGAGGCGATCAAGACGGTCGCCTCCCGAGGTGATGTGTTTGAAGTATGAATGGCAACGTGTAGAGGAAAGATGGAGACGGAAAATGAGACAGATGAAAGTGAAGCCAACGATACAGTTTCCGACGGTGACACAGTCGCTGAAGTTGCGGGCGCGTCAGGAGAAGCTTGTCGGAAAGGCGGATGCGAAGCGCCTACTTGATGCGATGAGGAGGACGATGCGATGACATATATGACGGCGACAGTGAGACTGCCCAATGGGAAGATCTACGGGATATATGCGCACTATTCGGCGATCATGCAGGTGCTGAGAGAGCAGTCCGTCGACTGCATCCGTGAAGTGATTGAAGATGCGAAAAGACGGGGTGTTGAGACGGACTATGAGCTCGAAGAGGACGTCATACGTGTCGACTACTGGAACTGTGTGATCGTCGACTTCAAGTCGAAGCGTGCAATCGACGTGATGAATGGATGCTTTGATTTGCAGGCACTCTTGCCGGACTTCAAGATCTACTGGATTAACCTGTTACAGGACTTACATGAAATGGCGGAGGAGCTGTTTGAGGAGGGAAAACCATGAAGTTTGTGAACTGTGGGACTGACTTCTATGATGACGTTGAAGTGATCTTTCCGTGGACCGATACGTTCGATGCAGAGACAAAGCGGCAGTTGCTTGGACGGCTACAGGAAGTCATAGCAGCACTCGTACGGGTAGATGATGAGCTAACGCTAGTTGACAGGAAGGCCTTTGCAGACTGGAAGGTGCAGCAAGGATCGACTGATTCGATGGTGTACTCGAGCTTCGATGAGTTCGTAGCGCGTGCTCTCGAAAAGGATAGAGTTGTAGCACTCATCATGAGGAGGTGACAGACCGTGTTCGTGCCAGAAGTCCGCCTTGAACATTGGGAAGACTTCGAGAGGATAGCCTCGAAGTGCAAAGTGAAGACGTGCTGCATAGTGCACGGTTACCTGCGCAACAAGCTACTCGTTCAGGCGTTTGATGGCACCGTCGTCTATACGATAGAGCAACCTGAACACAGAAGCCGCAAAGCCTACCTGCTGGGTAGGAATGTTCGAGAAGCTTATCTCCTGCGCAAGATACGTGGTTTACCGCCTGAAGAGCGTGACAAGCTCTACTATCAGTGGTGGCAGAAAAGACTTAAGCGCGCACTGCGAATCCTGCTACAGGAAGGCTTCCTCGAAGGCCGATTTGTCTCGCTGGTTCCAGTCGCAGAGGTGGAGTCTCCATGAAAGTGAAGATCCGTCTCACTAACGGCGGCTTTCGCACCGTCAATTTCGTCTGCGCACGTCACAAGCTCATCGACGCTATCCTCGAATACATGCGTCTACACCCTGAGGTGCTACGTATTGAAGAACCCGCAGAACTTTCCAAGATCTATCACCGTTAGATGGTTCGACGGCTGCCCGTTGTATAGCGTCCGTATTTCGAAGTTCCTTGGCGAACACCAAGGCGTCTTCGTCTACCAAACCGAAGACGGCTGCATCATCCAGATTCGCCGTCGCAGCCTACAGAGATTCCTCGGACGACACTTCATCTATCCGAGCGAGATCCAAAAGCCGCACCTTCCAACAGAAGTCAGAGGTTACTTCTCCGAGCACCTCTGCCCGAGATGCAAAGTGCCCATGATCTGCCTCGGCCGCCGCTACTACAAATGCCCAAATTGCGGCATCATCCGCAAACTTTAAATACGCAAACACCGTAATCTTTTCGGGGGTAAACACTTCAAGGGAGCCTTTCTGGCCGAGTGAGAGAGCAAACCTCTCTCACCGGCAGTCAGGAGGTGGTAGCCTTGTCTCTGACTTTTGAGAAGTTACCCGAACAGATAAAAGGCGACTCTCAGGCAGTGCTAGACTGGCATCTGAAGCGAGCATTCAAGGCACGCCGAGCACTGATCTTCATTTTCTATGAGGTTAACTACAAGGGCGAGGAGTACATCCAGGGCTGCTCAATGAGGCTACCCAAGAATGATGACGATGAGTCTTTCGTGAATGCTATTAGGGCTAGACTTGCAGAAGTCCTGCACATGATTCCGATAGAGGCACTCTTCGGAGGCAAGTGAAATGTACTATCGTAACATCGAGGATGTGATCGAGGCTGTCCGTGCAGTTGAGAAGGCTGCACTGAAGGTTAAAGAGCGACATGACGAGGCAAGCTATCAAGAGCTCGACGATGCCATCTTTAAGGCCGTACGAATACTAACCGAGTATTACGTCGTCTCAGAGGACAGACTTGATCCTGCAGCACTGCTACGCTTCTTTGCAGACCTCTGGGAGGTGGAATGATGCGAAAACCTCTGATTGATGTAGACGACTTCGGTATGGAGGAGCTTCAACAGGACGTCGACGAGATACGGAAGATCGTAAGAGCCTTTAGAAGGCGACATGGAGGTGGACTGAGTGAAAACTACAGTCAAGGTAAGATGCGTAATCGATAAAGTCGATACAGAGTTCGGTACCATTACCGAGACTGGAGGCGTCTTATCTTTAGCGCATGACGACTATGGCATCACGATATTCAAGAAGCGTGACGGCACACTGCGCATCGAGCTCCACTACAGGATTCGTAGACCATGTCATGACCATGATAACTATCCGTGTGTGATATTGGAGATTCCTCCTGACGGAGTCGTTATGTGCAACTGTGGCAAGCACAAAGAGCAGTGGGCGAAACTAATATTGCAGGCTGACTCAGGCTATCTCATGTCGCGCATATTTTACCGAGACAGCGGCTGGTCGAAGCCGAAAGAGGTCTGCTTTTAGAAAGCGCTCGTGGAGGAGTCGGACACATGATCCGTTGTCGAAAGTGTGGTTGCACGACCCTGAAACTATTCGGACGGTACATCGCAGAGTCGCCAGTAGTCGACGAGTTCGATGAACACATCTACTTGGGTTCGTTCACCGATAAGTGCAAGTGTAAGCTCGTCTACGACAGAATTGTCTGTGCTAAGTGCGGTAGCAGCGACATCGAGGATCTCGAACAGCTTAAGGAGTACCTTCGTAACTGGTTTAACGTGGAGGTGGAGTTCCGTGAGTGAGCGAAAACTGAAAATTGCATTTGTTTTGGGTGCGTGTGCATCAACACTCGCACTTACGTCCAAAATTGTCTCAGGTGAGCCCGAAATAGTCTTCGATCCAAAGCAGATAAAGAGGGCAGCGGAGAAAGCCTGCGACTTTGCAGGAGATGTACTTCAGCTCGGTGAAATCTCCGAAAGCGAAATCGTCGAGGTCATCAAGGAGCTCGGTCTCGAGGAGTACCTTGTGGAGGAGAAGAAATGACGCATCTGTGTCCGTCGTGCATTTACTGCTATCGCGTCTACGAGACGAATCGCTACGGCAAAGTCATTCGAGTAACCGAGCATTGTCTGGCACATAGAAATCGACGTATTAGGCCGCCTGTTACGCAGTGCGAGGCCTACATGCGTGCACTTCACATGCACCGGTGTGGGAACTGCGGCAAGCCACTTGTTGAGCCACCTAGCGTGTTCACGCAGAACCACGCGTTCTGCAGTCAGAAGTGTCGTCTCGAGTACATCCGCAAGAAGATCACGGGAGGTGTCTGACGTGTTCTGCCCGTTATGTGGCAGGCAACTCAAGCTGGTGAAGCGTCTCGGAGGACAACCCTACGAAGAAGTTTGGAGATGCCCTTTTCATGGTAAGTTTATCTACAGAGACTACGCAGGAGAAGCCGTGCTTCTATTTCCGAGGTGACAGCTGTGCAACGTATCTTCGGTGGTGGAATCATCATCAAGAAAGGACGCTACATTATCTTTCTGTCGAAGCTGGCAGGCGAGCCGTATGTGAGATTGCAGCTCAAGGAGGTGGACGAGTGTGATTCGATGCAGAAAGTGCGGAAGTCGTAGCTTCATTCTCAGTGGAACCGTCTATCAAGACTTTTGCGTGAATGATATCATATACGTGAAAGACGGAGATGCCGAAATGGATTTCGACGATGTCGATCCAGGAGGTGTCTATAGCAAAGTCGTCTATGACGAGATACGTTGTGCAAAGTGTGACTCGACAGACATCGAAGGCATCGAGCAGCTCAAAGAGCTGATACGAAAGCAAGTCGAGCGGGTCGAGTTCAAGTGCTAGTAGCCGTCATCGTTAACTTTGCACTGTTCACACTTGTTGATTGGCTGTATAGGGCGTGGAGGAGGCGTAAGATGAACGAGAACATAAGACGGTTGCTGGAAATGATGCCTCTCGACGAGTGGCCCGAACACAGCGGTGAGCTGTGTCCCATCTGCGGTAGCACGCTCAAAGAGGACCCGTTAGGCGGTGTCTATCTTGTCTGCCCGAATTGTGGTTGGAGTGGATGGTAAGGGGTGAGTGACCGTGGAGATTGTTAAGAGAATGCCTGATCGAATCGTACTCGACGTAGAAGAGTGCTTTAAGACAGGCGTCAATAAGGTTGTCTTGGTCTACGGCGGAGAAGTGATCGCTACTCTAAGTCGTAAGTTTCTAAGTGCGAATGCACTTTTGAATGGTAAGCGGGAGAGCCGATGAGTCCGAGAAGAGCACAGCGACCCGTCACTTTGCAGCTAAACCGCTCTTCCTCCTGGCAGACGGGCAGGAGGATAGGACTCATCGGCCCCGAAACTGGAGGTGAGATGCATGAACCTGAAGCAACTTGAGCAAATTAAGGAGAAGATTGACGAGATAAAGCTGTTAATCGCAGACGACCCTATCGGGTGTTATCCTATCGAGCGGGCACTGAAGCGTCTGGAAGTCAGAGTGAACGACGAGATACAAGCAGAGCTTTGGAGCCTTTACCGCTCCGGCCGATTACGAATAGTGGAGGAAGAGACAAATGGGTCTGAGTGACGTTGCACCTTTAGACATCATCATTCGTGCAACTCACACAGAGATTTACTTCGATGCAAAGGACGGATTGCGTACCAAGCCCAGTTCTGTGCTCGTAGAGGTCGACGGTGAGCTTGTCGAGCTTAGCAAATTAATCGACGCATATCGAGAACTACAGAAAGCGAAGCGGCAGAAAGCAGCTCGACAGGTGATCTATAGCTGGCAGCAACCAGGCACCACTTATGAGGTGCACGGCTTCTCAGAGCTGAGGTGGTGTCCGATAGTTGGCGGCTTTGTCGACAGTAGTCGGTGCGAGACATGTCCTCATTATGATGACGGCTACTGCACGTATTGAGGGATGTGTATGTTGCAGGTCCAGATGTCAAACGGAAACGTCGGCTACGATGCCCAGTATTGTGCTGCAAGCACATTCGGTGGGCGTTCGACTTCACCTTCTGCACAGACAAGGAGGTATGACGATGACTAGACTGTACTGTCCATTCTGTGGAGCACCTGACGAAGAGCTAACCTATCACGTATACTACGACAAGCTGATCAGGCGACGTGTTGCAGACGTTTACTGTAACAAATGTGGAAGGTCGGCTCTGATAGTCATTATGGAGGGAGAGACGTGAAAATCGAGGTTTATGTCGATGGATTATGTGAACCTATCAATCCTGGTGGAACTGCTTGTTTTGGTGTTGCTATCTTCCAGGACGGCAAGCAGATAATGACATCATATGGTGTTGTCGGCTCGGGTAAGGACATGAGCAATAATGTTGCGGAGTTTGCAGCGGCAGTCAAGGCACTCGAGCTGCTACGAGGACTAGGGCTGCAACGAACTGAGATCGTCGTCTACAGTGACAGTCAGCTACTGGTCAACATAATGTCTGGTCGATGGCAAGCACGTAGCGGGCTGTACTATTCGATGTACGAGAGAGCTGCTGCACTAGCGCAAGAGTTCGAGAACATCACGTGGACGTGGATTCCGCGTGAGCGGAATGAGCTTGCCGATTCGTTGTCGCGTAAGGCATACGAAATGTGGTGCGAAGCGCACGGACAAGAGCCCGTCTATGCGTCGTATAGGCGTCCACTATCGACAGGTCTAGCAATGACGGCGGAATGCTGCCTGACGTGTCGTTGGAGTCAAAGGCGAGGACCGCACATTGGCTGTTTCTATGGCGGGAAGTGGCAGAAGTGGATTCCGAAGAGGCTAGCAAGGTCAGCAAAATGTCCAAGGTATGAGCCTAGGAGGTGACGCAATGAAGGTAATCACGGGTCGATACAATCCAGACGGAGTCCAAGACGTTCACTGTCCGTACTGCGGAGCGAAGGCCAAGAAGTTGTTGAGTGGGCACTACCACTGCGAGGAATGCAATGCATGGTTCGTCGATGGAAGCCGTCCCTTCGTCGTGCTGGTGACAGAAGGCGTCTACTCAGACTACCACATTGTCGGTGCGTTCTCGTCACGACACCTAGCACGGAAGTTCCTCCGCATGTATCGTAGTAAGCCATGGCATGATCTCGTTCGAGTCGAGGAATTTGAGCTCGATGTCTGCCTCGAAAAGATCAAGACAACGGTCTACATGGATCAGGACGGCAACGTTCCGAAGGTCGAATACGAGTTCGATGTCGAGAGTGGCTTCAAAGGATTCCAGAGTGGGCTACTCGTATGGACCGTTGATACGACGGATGTCGTGCGAGCCATCAAGGTTGTAAATGAGAAGCGAACGTTGATTCTCGTGCATGACGTCTGGGACAACGAAGAAGCCGTCCGACAGTTATTTGGAGGTGACGTGGATGGATCCTAAGGAGTGGTTTAAGGCTGTAATGAGGCAACAGGAAGAGGTCAAGAAGGTGCTGAAGGAAGCAGAGAAGTATGACGAGGACATCAAGAAGGCACATGGTAGGCTTCTGGCCAGCGTAGTGGCTTTCGCATACATACCCGTACCGATATTGTCTAAGGTGAAAAATCAGAAGCATGTGACTGTGGGAACGCTTTACGTGGCGTTGCATGCCGCAATCGAGCAGATTCATCAGTATCTCGAAGATGCTGGTTTTAGGGCTGCTGCACTTGAAGCTCTCGTGCATGAGGCTAACAAGCACGGCTTCACTGTCGTAAGCTAGGAGGTGAGCGGTTTGAGCTTCAGGGAAGTGGAACGCAAACTGAACATGTTGGCACGCTATGCGAAGACTCTCGGCTTCACGATCGACGATGTCGAGGTGGCAGCTAGCTGCGAAATTCAGCGTGAGGTCGGCAGTGATCAGATACACCTCGTTGAGCAGGGCATCTGCGTCTACCTTGAGCTGTGCTATGTGAAGCGCTCCAAGAGCAAAACATTTAAATAGATGTTCGGAGATTAAATTAACCGAACAGTTGATGATGATGAAGACAGTATTCTTGTAGAACCCTAAGTTCCGAGGTACCAGAACATGAGGGTCCTTGTTACAGGTGGCGAAGGCTACATCGGCAGCAACCTCAGACGCTTCTTCCCTGCTTCTTGGGAGTTCATCAGCTACGACATCAAATCTGGCCACGACATCACCGACTTCGACAGCATCGAGCAGGCCATCTCCAACGTCGACATGGTCATTCATCTTGCAGCTGTCTCCGCATCTGACACTTGTGCGCAAATCGAAACCTCTTTACGCACCAACCTTTATGCTACAGCTCAGATCGCAGAGATCTGCAACGTCCACGGCATCGATTTGCTGTTTGCCAGTTCGTTCGATCCACCCTCCACCCTCTTCGGCTGCCTGAAAAGAGCCGCATCACGTGTCGTGAAACAACTCAACGGTCGCGTCTTCTACCTGTCACACGTCTACGGCGGCAGCAACTACCTTCGTCTGAAGGACGATCTAATCGCACGTTGGGTCAAGACACTCAAGCGAGGCGGTGTCCTACACGTCTACGGTAACGGTAACCAAACAAGAGATTTCATTCATGTAGATGACGCCTGCAGGAACATCATTCGGTTCGCGCAGTCCGACCTTCAAGAAGCCTTCATCTGCACAGGAGTTCAAACGTCGGTTAACGACATCCTGAACATCTTCCGCAATTTTTGTCTGCGTCATCCGAATCTTGACCTGAAATATAAGTATCATCTGTCTCGTTTTGAGTATAGCGTGACGACTCCTAAGCCATCATTCTCCTGGTCAACTTCCGTAAAAGACGGTGTTATGAGACTCCTCTCCGAGGTGTTTGAATGCGCCTGATAGAATTGTTAGCTCGGCTTGACTGGAGGATGATTCTGCGTGACGCCATCGAAAGGCGTCCGTCTAGCTGGTCTGAGAGGCCAGTCATCGAATGGCGTAATGCAGGCGACTGCATTTACTGTGCAGTTGTCGAAGCTCTCCGTGACGCAGGAATCGATCCCTACAAGGCACGTGTTGTAGGAGGTGAACGCGATGCTTCTCCTTGAGCCGTTTCTCACAGGCTGGTTTGCAAGCGCCACTGCACTTCACGCAGTATCCGCACTTCAAAAGTTCACCAAAAGAGACTTCGACCCCTCATGGAGGTCAGACTTCCTTTACGATCTCGTGTCAGCCGTATTCCACGGCATCATCCTCGCATGGATCGTCGTTACATGGTGGTTATGATGTCCGTAAAGTGGTGTCCTGCTCTGAAGTGCTTCGTGCATCCTGAGGCTTGTAGACACTGTCCATATGTATGTCCGTTCGAAGGTGAGTGTACATGCGAGGTTACTCTGACGGACGAAACCTGCACGTGACATTCGAAGGCGAAGAAAGTCTGCAGCTGGTTCTGCTGCTGGGCATAGCCTTGCGTGCTCTACGTCAACAAGGTAATCAGGCTGCACTCCGAGAAGCTCAGAACTTCTATGAGAAGCTTGAACGAATAACATTTAGATGGAGGTGAGATGGTGTCGCCTTTGGAAATCTTCCTCACAGGCTGGTTTATTGCAGGTGTCAGCCTGAACGTTACAAATACTCTGTTCAGAATCGTGACTGAGAGAGACCTGAGAAAGTCCTGGAAGGAGGAAGCTGTGACGAGTCTCCTTGCGGCAATCATTCAAGGAGCAGTGCTAGTGTGGATGCTGCTTACATGGTGGCTATAGGAGGTGGATAGTATGCGAAAGGCTTTCGGAGAAGTGAAGCTTACGCTCAAAAAGGTCAAGGTTGCCCTGTCACTATTCGGCTTTGCTCTTTACATTGCGGCAAGCATCATCGTTTCGTCCATTCAAGCTATGCCCCGTGTAGTTCGAGAGGTGTCATCTGATGAGTCTGAGAGTACCGCATCCGACTGATGCAGAGTTCTTTCGCGAGTCCTTCGACTGGCGTGGCTACTGCCTCGCCTTCAAACAGTGGAAGGCACGTATCCGTGAGCTGCGCGAACAGTACGTTCAGTCCGGGAAAGTCGAATTGGCCAACCTTCTCGGCCAGATTCTAGGGGAGTGAGATCGTGAAGTATAAGTGTCCTTTCTGCGGCCACGAATGGACGCCTCGCGTCGATGAGCCGGTTAGCTGTCCGAGATGCAAACGCTACTTTACAAAGGACAAGCAACCACAGAAGCTCGACGTCGAGGAGATCAGACCCGTAAGAGTACCCGAAACTCTCAAATGTGAGTTCTGCGACCGTAAGGCCAAGTATTTCATTGCCGGACGTAACGTCTGCGAGCATCACGTTCAGAGAGCACTGAAGAAGGAGGAGACCGAAATAGACTATCATTCGATAGTCATGACGTCGACGACCCTGAAGGAGGCAATTCGTAGAGCACTCATTGAAAATGCTGAGCGGCTACCCGAGAACGAAGTCATCAGACGCGTTAGCGAAGAGTGGATGCGACAGAAAGGCATGCCTACGTGGTGAGGGTGATGCCATGGTGCCCGTTTTGCGGATCTGAAATGGTCTGTGTGCGGAAAGACGTCGAAGCAAGAGGTTGGGGTAACACTGTCCTGGTGAATGAGTATGTCTGTCCGAAATGTGGACTACGCGTAAAGGGGGAGTGGAAGGTTGTTAGTCTGGGTAATCGTCGGCTGGAAACGAGGCAGAACGGAAGCCGTCATTGCGAAGACTCAGCGGGACCGTGAGACTGTAATTGATTTCTTCAGGCGCAACGACTGGAAGTATGCGTCGATCGCCATGTTTGTAAGAGGCGCTCTAATAATAACTGCCCCGGATGCCCATGAGTGGATACGTTTACGTATGCCTAATCTGGAGGGATGGTAGTGGACGAGATGAGACTGATACGGAAGATCCTCTCGAAACTGAGGCGACGCCATAGCAAGCGCATCAGAATCGTGGACCTGTTCGGCGGCGTAAGCGACAACAAAAAGCGGTCGTCGTATCGGTATTACAAATACCTCAAGCGATGGCACTACCATCCTGAAGTATTTGCCTTCAGGGTGGCCAGAAAGCTAGAGAGAAGCGGATGCCTACAGATCGTGTACGCGGAAGGTCGCAACTGGTTAGTCAGTAAGTTGGACGACAACGTACCGTGGAGGGAGTTCTGGAATGCTCTGTGAGAAGTGTTACTACTACTCGCATTCACGCGTCGGATGGGTCTGTGCCTTCACAGGTGAGTACAATCCTCGGAAGGACAAGTGTCCGCACTTCAAGGATAAGAGTGAGGCTAGAGTACCCAGTGTGAGAGAGCTCGCCATGGAAATCATCAGACGTCTTGCTGAGGTGGACGAGACTGACGCGGAAGCCATCAGAGAGCTGAAATTGGCTGCGAGGCTCGTCGCAAGGAGGCTGGACTTGTGATCAGGAAGGTCGTAGCCTGGCTACGAGAAATCGTCAAGGAAATTCGCGAAGACAAAGGTCTACTGCCACAAGTAGAGTTCTTCGGAGCGAACCTCATTGGTATGACACTTGCACTGCTAGTTGCAGAAGTCAATCCGTATGCCGCAGTAGTCGTACTGTTCGGATGGCTGCTGTTCACTGCGTGGTGTGCGTATCGAGAGATGAAAAGGAGGGAGAGGCTTGAGTGACCGTACGTTCAGACAGTTTCTGAAGATCTTGGCGAAGACGTTGGTAAGGGAAGGACGTAAGATACTCAAGAGTTGTATTGGGCGAGCTCTGGAAGAAGTCATCGTCATATGCATAGTTGGGAAGTTAGGAAGCTGGGCTTTAGGTGTCGCTTTTGGTGAGATCCCTGCCAAAGTTATGCAGGTTGCTGCATGCGTATTTGCAGTGTTACGAGCACTGTATTGGATTTGGCGCTGCGAGGAGAAATGAGTTCCATGAAGCAAGCAGATGAGTTCGACTACGAAGAGTGGTACAGGGAGCAGGCTGAGCGACTAGCAGAATTGCTGATGGAGGCATTGGACGTTGCCTGTAACATTAATGAGGCGGACTCCCTGTGGGATCCGATTAAGCAGAAGATACAGGAGCTGGACTTGCCACCTCGTCCGTGCAAGAGGTGTGGAAAGATGCTGAGTTACTGGGATTGGGCGATAAACAAGGGCTACTGCGTCGACTGCATAAATGAGTTGATGAAAGAGGAGCTTGACGATGAAGTCTAATGTGAACAGGCTTGACGAGGAAACCATACTGGTGATGCTTGAAGGCAACAACTACGTCGAAGTGAAGCTGACGCCACAGTTAAAGCGAAGACTGTTACGAGCCTTGATGAAGCTACATGAACGCAACATAACGCCGAGGTGGCTGCTCGTGGACTGGCATTACTTGTATCGACAGCACTTGCAGGCGTTGAGCTCTGACGAAAGAGAGCGCGAAGAGCGTGAACGAAGAGTTTGTCGAGCACTGAAATGGCATCTCTTCAGACGGATCTTTACGATTTCCGGATGTGACGTTTACCTTCACGAAGGTACACCTGAAGTTGTTGCTGTTGGAGAGTGAGAAGTATGAAGCGTCTGATCTTTATGGGGCCACACTGTAGTGGAAAGACGACTCGTGCAACACTCGTCTACAGAGTGCTAAAGGCGGCAGGCTTCGAAGTCGCCTTGCGCCCTGAAGGTGCCCGACAGTGCCCGTATCCGTTAAATGAACAGGGAGGCTACATGACACAGCGATGGATTCTGAATTATTATCGTGCCAATGACGTATTGCGAGACTACAATGCCCAGATTGTCGTCATGGATAGATGCTCATTGGACACAATACCTTATACGACGTATCTGTACAGTGTTGGACGCCTCTCCGACAGGCAATTCGAGGAGTTGATCTTCGACGCGTGGAGCATCTACAAGTCCATGAAGGGCACGAAGATTGTCTTCTACTGCGAGCCACTGCCTCTCGTCGCAGATGGTGTGCGAAGCACGAATCCCGAGTTCAGAGCCTTCATCATAAGGCAGTTCGAAAATATACTCGGACTGATTCCCGATACTGTAATCCGATTAGGAGGTGAAAAGAGTGAAGAAAAACGTGATGTTGCAACTCAAGATTGAGTTGAAGCGTTTCAATGAGCCGCTCGAAACCAAAACCGCTATCGTTTATCATCAAGTGGAAATTCCAGAAGAATTCCTGGAGGCACTTCGCGTGTTACGCAAAGTATCCGGAAGTTCTGACAAGTACTCCGTAAAGGTTACGTTAGAAGGCGGAACAGAGGTGAGGTCCGATGCCGATCTCGATTGAGCGATTTAGACAGCTCGAAGAGACGCACTTTCCGTTTGCGTTCCAGTGTATATGCGGACGACGTCTCGTCTGTAGCAAGGAGACCCGAGAAATTCGCTGTGTCTGCGGACGGAAGTGGTTACGACGGAGAGGTTTTCTGCTATGTCGAGGAAAATGGGGTTCGGTGCAAATACCTTTAAGCGAGAAGTAGAAGAGGCACATCGGTGTCGATGCCCAAACTGCGGTCGACGGCTCACGATATTCAAGAGGAAACGGGTCAACTATTGGATTGCTGTGTGCGCGTGCGGGCTACACTTACAAGCGCCCGAGAGAGTGTTGTTGTTACGTCAACTAGATAGAATCAGGAGGTCGAAACGGTGAAAGTGGTCATCAACAATGTGAACGTGCTGGTCGAGTATCCTGATGTGATATTCGACCTCGAGTACATCTACGAGCAGCTACCGGAAGGTCTGGCGGAGTATGATCCGTGGACGTTTCCGGCGGTGAAGTACTACTGGAAGTACTACATGCAGATCTACAGGACAGGTAAGGTGATACTTCACGGACTGAAGACACTCAACTATGGTGATGTCGTACGAGAAGCTACTAAGGAGCTCGAGAAGTACGTTGGCAAGCTGCCAGAGCCGAAGACGCGCGTTACGCTGCTGTCTGCAGGGGTCTACGTCGACGAGCCCATCGACATTGAGGCTCTTGCAGAGCATGGCGCCATCTACACACCCGAATATACGAACTGTGCAACGGTCACTGTCGCTGGACACAATGTGCTCGTTTTTCCGAGATACATTTCGATATTCGGACTCAAGTCAAAAGAGCAACTCGACCGAATCGTGAAAGCTCTCTCCGAGGAGGTGAAGTCATGGCCAAAGTTGACATCGAACGTCTTCTAGACCCGTTGATTGTTGAGCTCCGAAAGCGCATTCAAAGCGTTCCTCCTGACGAACAGCTACCTGCTCGTGTATATGTCATCCTCAATCTCCTAGACGATTGCAAACCCATGGCTATAGGCACTCTCGAAATTGCCAAGGACTACCTTCTACATGTCGAGCCATCCGATAACCGAGATCACAGAACCCTAGCCTACATTCGCTGAGCTCCAAAACATTTATAAATCTTGGAGAAGATTAAATAGTGTGGAACTAGGAGGTCAAGAGGATGAGAACTTTTGACTTCGGTTTGAGTATCTCACGGTCATGGGTTGGAGGTACCCATGACAAAGCGCATGGGAGGTGAATGGTGGGATGCCAATCAGTTTGGATGAGTTTAACAAGCTTCCTGCCGAGAAGGCTGTCGGAAGCAGAGTTTCCAACGAGGAGCTTCTAGCTGAGCTTTCTCAGCACGCAATGACAACTGCTGAGGTTGCCGCTTTTCTCGGAGTGAAGACTGGCTCTGCATACAGGAGACTCAAGCAGCTACTCGACAAGGGATTAGTCGTAGTCAGATACGACGGAGCCAAGGCCTACTGGGCAGCTGCTCAGACTGCCCAAGAGTCCAACTTCTAAGCGAGGGTTAGCCTGTGAAGGCGATCATTGTCACCGACTGCTACGAACAATTCAAGGGGCGTCTCGAAGAGACATTTGACGATTTCGTAGTTTACCAGCTCGACAACGATCCCAAGCGTTACTACGAACAGGCACATGCCGTTGCAGCGCAAGCCTCACATCCCCTCTTTCTTTTTCTGTCAAATCCGGTCCTTGCCGCAATTGTTACCGCTCATATTATGCGTCGCAGATACTACGTGGATGACGACGGCAAAGTCCGATTTCCTACGTTCTACATTGTCGAAAACCTCGAATCACGCTTACGGGTTTTGAAACTGCCATGAAGGTCGAGTGGTCGAAACTCCTTGATCCGAATCTTGCCTATACAGCCAAAGAAATTGCCTTACTTCTCGGTGTTAAGGTCGTGACAGCTCGCCGTTACATCTATCGCGCCATTGCATGTGGCATCCTTGAAGAGCGTCAGAAAGGACGTGTAAAGTTCTACGCGTTGTCACCTCGTGGGAGGCGTACACGTGCTCGAAGCGCCAATAGGCTTTCCTGATACGAGATCACGCTCCTCGTTTGAGGAGTCCGTATGGCGGGCATGGGTCTGCGGAATATGATGAGCGGACGACCTGCCATACGGAGACCTGATGATGAGTGCTAGACTATCTGACACGATGAGGAAGGTACCGGTCGCTGAAGGTGCCGGCTGACACGGTTGAGTATGACTCTCCGTGTCAGAAGCCGGCTAAGCCGGTAAAGCTGCGGGAGGTGGATGTATGAGCGAACGTGCGAAGACGGAACAACTCCTACGTGAGTGGTCTCAGAAGACCGGGAGGCCGTTTGATGAGCTCATGGGAAAGCTACAGCAGAACATCGAGCAGCTGAAGACGGTGTTGCCTAATGCGACGCCGGATCAGCTAGAGCGAAAAGCACGCTTCATGGTCTACAGAGAACTCAAGTCACTGATGAGATATCCAAACCTGATGACGTTTGACGGTGTATTCATAGGCATCGGACCTGCAATGGACGTATTCGCACGGCGTCGTGAGCAGGCACTTCAAATGTGGCAACAGGATCCCGGTAAGGCAATCCAGGAAGGCCTCTGTGACGTGAATGGCAAGCCTATATTCAGGATGCCATCAGGGCAAATCATAGACATATCGCAGCCAGTCATGCTCAGACAGACAATTGCCATAGCGAGACCTGCAAGTGGAGGACTCACAAAGCTCGTAGTGCAAATACACAGACGTGACCAGGTCAACAATTTGCCGCCTCTGGGCAAGCCAGTAAGGTGGTCTGCGAACAAGAGAGCTGAGACAGAATTCCGTTATTCGACGACTGCGGTTGCCGCTACGAAATTCACGCCGATTGATGTGCCTGACTTCAAGCAGTCAGTCATCGAGCTACTCGAGGCAACTCCTGATCCGTTGAAGGTGACATGTGCCACGATCGAGCAGTGGCATCAGCAGCATCAGGCAGATGCCGAGAGAATCTGCGTCTTGAAAGGTGCAGTAGTCTTCATGAGGACAGAACCGACAGCGGTCGGCAATCGTTTGCTAGTAATTGAGGACGAGACACTACTAGACTTAGAGGCCGAAGGAGTCACGGTTTGGATCCATCAGGACATCGCTCATATGATTGACTTTGGTGTAGGCAGTGAGGTCTACGTCGTTGGTCGAACAGTGCAGATGCCTGGATGGAACAGAGAGACGCGGCAGATCGATCCGAATGTGACAAGGATAGGCATCAATGCGTTCGGTGTCTTCGCCGATCCGAAGTTCAAGGTGCCTATCGATGAGCAAACAGTGTTTGAGCAGTAGCATCCCACGGCCTCCCTATTTTTGTGAGGTGATGATATGGAGTATGAGATTACCGAAATAAGAGTTGAAGGTGAAACCGTACTGGTAGTGCTGAGCAGTAAGAATGACAGCTTCGGAGTGTCAGTTCCTCTTGACGAGTTTGAGAGATTGTCGGAGACTGAGCTTGATGCGTTTCTGAAGAGTAAAGCCGAAGAGCGAGTCCAATTCCTCGAGAAGTTGAAAAAGCAACAAGAGGCGGACAAGAAGAAAGCGAAAGCCTTCATGCATTTGAAAGGCCGAAAGATTAAAGTGAGGAGGTGAGAGTGTGGGCTGGAACATCCTGAAGCAAGAGGAAGCCGAAGAGTTAAAGGCCGAGGACTACTGGCATAAGCCTGAAGAGATCGTGCAGAAGTCAGGGCTGAAGGTGTTGATGTATGGAGAACCAGAGGTCGGGAACGTCTGCCAGGCCCTAGACAACCCTGGCTAAGGTACGCCCAACTATTTGTTTGCCTGGCAGACCCCGAGAACCCACTTTGCCCTGACGTTTCCAGAGCCACTTTACGTCGTCGACACAGAGTTTGGCGTGGCACCGTTGCTACAGAAAGAGCCCTTCAAGAACAAGGACATACGAGTCTTCGAGGCATGCGTACTGGACACCAAAACGGTCGAGGTCGATCCGATACAGAGTATTGAGGCGTTAGAGAAGGCGTTGACGGCACTGAGGACGCTTCAGAAAGGCACAGTGGTCATCGACTCGGTGAGTGATGTCTGGTCATGGATGCAGGCATGGCTGGAGGTAGTTGCAAGTAAGAAGACGGCGAGCGGACAGCCGTATCGGTTTGAGTACGGCAAGGCAAATATGCGATATCGGAAGCTCATCTTGAGGTTGCTGGCACAACCGATAAACGTGGTGTTGACTGCAAAGACGACTGAGAAGTATGACTCGCAAGGCAATCCAACGGGTCTGTATGTGCCGCGAGCTCAGAAGGATACAGCGCATATGGTCGACGTGGTTCTCTACGCGCGAAAGGAATTCGATCCGGTTGCCAAGCGATGGAAGTATGTGTCGACGCTTCAAAAATGCAGGTTTCAGAGAGGCTTCGAGGTTGAAATCGAAGATGTCACCTATGACAAGCTCGTAAAGTTACTGAGAGAACAGCTTGGAGTGGTGATTAAGTGAGCGACAGAGCCGAGATCGTAGAATCAAAATACACTTCAGTGCTCAAGGAGCTCTTCGACAAGTGTCTGCAGATCGTCAGAGAGAAACGCAAGTTGTATCAGGATGCATGGTACGACATGGAATGGCGAACATTAGACGGCGTGATTGCATATCGAGCAAAGCGGCTCATGAGGATACCGTCGAAGTATCTGGATAAGATAATACAGGAGCACATACATATAGTGAATCTGTGCGTGATGGCACTCGTAAAACTCTACGAAGAGGCAAGAATGAGAGGGAAGAAGTAATGTGGGTGGCAATCATACCGCGGTCGATATTCCTGCTGGAGTACGCTGAGATGGGCACCATGCACTTTGTGGTGCCCGACAATGAGTTGCTATATGACTACTACACGGCATCCGACAAGTTCAAGATGATTGATAATGGAGCGTATGAGCTCGGTCGGCCGCTACCTGATGAGGAGTTCGTGTACCTAGCGGCGCAGATAGACGCAGATGAGATGGTTGCACCGGACGTCTTGATGGATGGTGAGCGCTCCCTAGAACTGACCAAGCACTTTCTGGAGTCGTATAAGCCTTCGTGGTGCCGCGTCTGTGCCGTGCCACAAGGACGCAATCCTGAAGAGTTCATTGAGTATTACGGAAAGGTAGCCAAGCTCGATGTGGACACGATAGGACTGCCCATATGGTTGCAGAAGAAGTTTGGTGCACGGTTTGCAGTATTCAGTAAGCTACGCAAGAAGAACTTGTTGCGCCGAGATGTTGCACATCACTTGTTGGGACTTGACGACTTCAACGAGCTGAAGCAGTACCCAAAAGGTGCGATACGCTCGGTGGATACGAGTTTGCCGTTGACGCTTGCCTACCACAAAGTGGAGCGGCCTGTTGACGGGCTGTCAAGAGTCCCAGTCAACGCACGGTTCGACGGCTTCCAGCACTTCCTTGCGAGACGGCTAACAGGGAGGTTGCTGCAGATTGCCAGTTCGTGCTGACTTGATGGTGGCAGACTACTACACAAATGCGGATGGCAAGGCAGTCGTAGTACTGTTTGGTCGCGACAAGCACGGCAACAGAGTCCGTGTCGAAGACGACACATTTAGGCCATACTTCTGGGCTGCCGACCCACACGGTCCTGAGACCGACATCTTCGGCAGACCGATCCGGAAGATTTACGCGAATCATCCCAGCGAAGTGAGGCGTTTGCGTGAACGATACGAGTACCACTGTGAGGCCAACATTCCATTTGCGTTGCGCTACCTGATCGACAAGGGAATACGCTGCGGATTCGAAGTCGACAATGAAGTCCGTCCTGCAGAGCCGCTAGGTACACCTCCGAAGGTGCTCTATTTCGACATCGAAGTGTTGTCTCCGAAGGAGATCCTACCGCGTCCTGAAGATGCGAGATGGCCCATTGTGTCTATGCAGTTCGCCTCCAGTCATTCGCAGACTGTCGAGGTGTTCGTCTATACGCCAGGAGAGTCTCACTACTCGGAGAAGCCTGTGTATGTGTATCCGTGCAAGCACAATGAGGGCACAGACCAAATTGTTGCCCGAGTGCATTTCTTTGATAGTGAGATTGACATGCTGATGAGCGTGATTCAGTTTATCGTTCGTGAGGATCCTGACATATTGGCAGGCTACAACATCGAGAATTTCGACTTTCCGTACCTGTATATGAGGTGTAAGAGGTTAGGTGTGCCTCTGAGTGAGATCTCTCCGTTAGGTTATGTACGCGTCGAAAGGAGTCTTCACGGTAAGTTCAGATTTGACGTAAGCGTGAAAGGCCGTGAAGTGTTCGATTTGTATCGCGCTTATCAGAAGTGGACGTCAGGCAGACAGGGTGTTCAGACGGATAGGCCTTTCGGGGTGACTTACGACTTTAAGGTTGTCGTCCAGACTGAGACAGGCTTCGAGTATACGGACTACGGCGACAGAATCGAGGATATTGCAGGTACGGATGTGCTGATTGAGTATGCTGCAAAGGACGCTTATGCGCTGAAGTTGCTCGACCGGTACTGTGGACTGGTCAACTACTTTGATCAGTTGAGACGGATCGTAGGTGCACCGTTAAAGTGGGCGTTCAGTAACAAACGCCTCATTGAGGTGGAGTTACTGCGAATCCGTGAGAGGCCGCTGCCCACACGGTCACAGCATGAGAAGGCGGATATTCAGGGCGCACTGGTGATTTCGCCGCCTAGACCAGGCATCTATGAGAACGTTGCGGCTTACGACTTGAAGTCGCTGTATCCGACGATTATCTGCAACTTTAACGTCTCGCCTGAAACGAAGGATCCGAACGGTGAAATCTATGCCGGCATCGCACGGTTTAAGCGGCAACCGGAAGGTTTGATTCCGCGTGTCGTCCGTCGCTTCACGGAGCAACGTGAACATTACAGGGCTTTGCGTAAGCAGCTGCCCGAAGGTTCAGAGGAATACAAGCGCGTACGGCAGCTTGAGACGCTGTATAAGTTTTTGGCCTGTAGTGTATACGGCGCGACTGGACACGAGTCGTTCATATTGTATGATCCGGACTGTACGGCGTCAATTACGTGGGTTGGACGTCAATGTATTACGCGTTTGCGTAAGGCACTTGAGAAGATAGGTTATACGCTCGTGTACACGGATACCGACAGTGTCTACGTGCAAATTCCGTCTGAGAGTAAGCGAATGGTACATGTGATCGAACATATGCTGAACGAGGAGCTGTATAAGTTCGCGAGGACTTACGGCGCAAAGAGACCGCCGGAGATCAAGTTCGAAAGGCTCTTCGTGAGGATATTCTTCAAGCCAGGTGAGAAGGGTGCAGTGAAGAAGCGTTACGCAGGTATCACGGATACAGGTCAACTGTACATCATCGGGTTTGAGCCGAGGCGAGGCGACACGGCAGAGATTACGCGACGAACGATGAAGCGCTTTTTCATGAAGTTGCTTGCAGAGAACGACCTCAAAGGTGCCGTGGGAGTCATTAGAGAGGCCTACCAGCAGTTTGAGAAGCTTCCTGTGCAGGACATTGCAATACCGAAAGGTGTGGACTTGCACCGAGAGTACAAGGCGAGAAATCCTTGGCTTGAAGGCATGCGAGTCGCCGAAAAGGAGTTCGGTTGGCACTTCCGTGAGGATAGGAAGCCCAAACTCGTGTATACGATTCGTGTAGGAAGTCGTCCGTGCAAGTCGATATGTATCACAGAGGATGTTGAACGGTTACCCAGAAGTGTCGTGGTGGATTGGAAACGCATGAAGGAGGTAACGCTACGGAAGAAGTTCGAGGGATTACTAGCCGCATTGGGACTCGATTGGAATACTGTAATTACGGGAACGCGACAGACAACACTCGAGGTCTGGTAGATGTTCCTGCATAAGAGTATGCTACAAGTATGGATTCAGTGCCCACTGCAATTCAAGTTGCTGTTTACCGAAGGACAGCCACGCGAGGTAACGTATGAAATGCAGCTAGGGTCAATGTTCCACGAGTTTGCAAAGGACTTCTTTGACTATGTGGATCTGAAGACTGCGAGGAAGTGTCAGACACTGGACGAAGTCAAGCAGGTCTTCAGGAGGCTGGTGCTCCCGGAGTTCCCGAAGGTGCTACGGAAGCTGTGCGTGAACTTTACGTCATTCGAGGCGTTGCGTTACTGGACGTTGCGGAAGCGAGGACGGCTGGATCTCTACATGCCGATAGCACGAGAGCTGACGGTGTCAGATCCACAAAGTCTCATGGCAGGCACAATTGACAGGATTGACCGTATGGAGGACGGCTCACTGTGCATTGTCGAGTATAAGACCGGTCGACCGCAGATTCGCTCGGTGCAACGAGAGCTTGCATTTTACAAAATACTACTCGAGAATGCACAAGTGTACAAGTCGCCAATTAACTGGCTTGCCATCTACAATCCGACAGAGAACAAGTTCTACGTGAAGAAGTTCACGGATCAGCTCGTCCGTGCAACGAGACGCCGCATAAGACAGTTTTGGAGAGCCCTCGAACGAGATGAGTTCGAGGCGAAGCCCGGACTTCACTGTACTTGGTGTCCCGTAAAGCACATCTGTCCTGTTGTAGGAGGTGAGCAGAATGAAGGTGACACTGAAGATACCCATGCCTGATGGGCAGACCATGATAATTGAGGCGGATGGAACGCCTGAAGAGGCAGCCGAGTTCCTCAGGCTGTGGCTTTCATTTCAAAGTCCGTCTGACGAATAGGTTTGCGTATGCGTATGTAAGCTAGGAGGTGGACACGTGACAGCCCTCGAATTAACGGATAGTCGAGGCAGCATGATACTGACATTCCGTGATTTGTCGACAGGGCAGATTCACAAGGTGAAGCTGGTACTGAGTCAGTGGCAGGAAAGCTATATCGAGTTCGACGGAAAACGCTTGCCACATGTAAACCGACTACGCTTTGCGATAAGCCTGGAAGCAGGGCATCCGCCTCAGATCGAGCTTGAGTTGGGTATGTCGGTGATACCGAACCAAGGAGGTGATAGTCCGTGAAGAGGATCTACAAGACATACTTCCACGCTGCGCATCGAATCGAGGGACATCCGAAATGTGGACGGACTCATGGACATACGTATCACCTAGAGGTCGTCATCGACATCGACGGATGGATCGACTTCCACGACGTCAAGATGTTGACATGGGAGGTAGTAAAGTGGTATGATCATGAAGATCTCGGCAACATGACGTGCGAGCAACTCGCGTTGTGTATCCTGCGCAAGCTCTGGACAGTCTTTCCAAAGGCAAACGAGATAACTGTGCGTTTGTTTGAGACGCCTGAATTCGGCGTCGAGGTCACGCAAACTAACCCTACAGGAGGTGGTGAATCGTGAAAGTGTGTGAAATCTATCGGTCAATCCAAGGTGAAGGGCTCGACATAGGGAGACCGACAACATTCGTGAGGCTGTCCGGCTGCAACCTCAAGTGCACGTTCTGTGACACGAAATATGCCTGGACAGAGTTCAAGGAGATGACACCAGAGGAGGTTGCCAGTGAGGTGTACAAGCTCGGTTGCCGCAACATCTGTATTACGGGTGGTGAGCCGCTGCTGCAAGACCTCACGGAGCTACTTGATCGGTTGCGCCATAGGCGTGTGACAATTGAGACAAACGGAACGATCTGGGCAGACTATGACGTAGACCTCTGGACAGTGAGTCCGAAGCTGTCGAATTCGGGACAGCTTCAGCATGCGCGACCTGACATTGTAGGTCGCTTTGCACGAGAAAAGCGCAACGTGCAACTAAAGTTCGTCGTGAACGATGAGAAGGACATTCTCGAAGCAATGCGGTTCTGTGAGCGTGCAGGAGTACCGGCCAGAGTTCCAATTGTATTCCAGCCGAACAATGCGCTGTTCAAAGGGCAAACTTGGAGAGCCGACTATGTCAAGAAGCTCGGTGAGCTCGCTGAAGTCGTTCAGAAGATTCGCAGACCCAATGTGAGGCTGCTGCCTCAGCTACATGTCCTCATCTGGGGTAAAGTGAGGAGGAGGTGAAAGTGTGTCGGCATTAGTCCCGTTTGAAAGCCATCCGAAGGCAAAAGTCATAGCGAGACATGTTAAGGCCATCCTCGAAGAGCTCGGACTTGATCCTAACAGTGAGGCCTTCAAACGAACACCGATCCGTGTAGCTTCCGTGCTGCTACGGATGACTGAGGGCTACAACCGTGAAGTGACACTGACACGCACGTACACAGAGAGGTCCGATCTCGTTGCGTCGTTCGGCATACCGTTTGTGAGCATATGCGAGCATCACTTGGCGGTGTTCTATGGAACCGTCGATATTGGTTATATTCCGCGGAATCAAGTGACGGGCATGTCGAAGCTCGATCAACTCGTGGAGAAGTATGCGCTACGACCGCAAATCCAGGAGCGGTTTACTTCGCAGATTGCGGACGAGCTCTGGAAGACACTGCAACCGAACGGTGTCATCGTCGTAACTGAAGCAATCCACACCTGCAAGCTACTCGAGGGCTTTCAGCCGTCAACGTACACCTGCAGCGCATGCCGTGGAGTCTTCCTCTGGAACACTGCACCCCGAGACGAGTTCCTCAAGTTGAGACTTGCACATAGGAGGTGATAGGTGTGATCGAGATTAAGGAGACTAAGATCCTGAACGATCCGCAGAAGGTAGCTGTCGGTGCAGCCGTCTTTCATGTCGAGACTACCTTTGTGGTGCCAAGAGCTGACAATCAAGCCGAAGTTGAGCAGCGCGTCAAGCAGCAGGCCGTTGAGCAGACGAAACACAAGGCAGTTACGCTGATCGCACAGGAACTAGCGAAACTGCCAGGTGAGTATGTTACCGTAGAGGTCAACGTCAAAAAGCCTGTGTTGCTGCTACCACAGAAATACCCTGTGACACGTCTGGCTAAGCTTCTCGGAGGTGAGCGGCATGCAAGTAGTGACACTTCTGTCAGGAGGACTGGATAGCACCACGCTACTGTATCATTTGTTGGACGATGGCTACGAGGTCTACGCACTGACCATCCTTTACGGTCAGAGACATTCCAGAGAGGCGTCTGCCGCAAAGCGAATCGCTGAGCGAGCAGGAGTCAATCATGTACTCGTCGACCTCTGGGACCTGAAGAGTGTACTTCACTCAGCGTTAACGGGTCATGCAGAAGTTCCGAGTCCTACCGCAGAAACACCAGATGCATACGCGCAGTCTCTGCAGTCGACGGTAGTGCCGAACCGCAACATGATCATGCTGTCGATAGCTGCAGGATACGCCTATTCGATCGGTGCACATGCTGTAGCATATGCTGCCCATGCATCCGACTATGCAGTATATCCTGACTGCCGTCCTGAGTTCGTCCAGGCACTCGAAAAGGCACTACAAGTGTCGCTAGACGATAGCTCATTCAAAGTCATTGCACCGTTCGTTCACATGAAGAAAGCTGAAATTGTGCGTCTCGGAAAGCTGCTAGGTGTGCCGTTTGAGCTCACGTGGAGTTGTTATTGCGGAGGACGAAAGCACTGTGGGAGGTGCTCGAGCTGCAAGGAAAGACACAGAGCGTTCGTAGAGGCAGGTGTCGAGGATCCAACGGAATACGAGACCGAACCTATCATTTGAAGTGTTTGCAGGAGCCCGAGCGGCTAGATGTGCTGCTCAGGGCCATCGCGAGAGCTGTAACTGATGAGGCCACACAGAACGGATTCGTCTTCGAGCAGCCATGGAAGGACGCACCGAAGCTGCTGATGTATGTGGTCACTGAGCTGTCAGAGGCAATGGAGGCATGGAGAAACGACGACAGAGATGCGTTCGAGGAGGAGATCGCCGATTCGTTTATCAGGTTAATGCATATCGTGGGGCTGCTGGACATTCCGATAGGGCAACGAATCGAAGAGAAACGACGGAAGAATCGGAATAGGCCATATCGACACGGTAGAAAGCAAATCTGAGGTGAGCGGATTGGAGTTCATCGTGGACAGCCGCGAAAAGTGGAAGCTGGTCTGGGCGAGCAAGCTGCGGAAGCTAGGCTGTGATGTGCGAATCGAGGCACTTGAGGCAGGCGACTTCGCAACGAAGCATACGGTCTTCGAGCGAAAGACGGTAGCGGACTTCGTCCAGTCAATGCGAGGCAACTACGGAAGAGTCGGAGGCCGTTTGTTTGATCAGGCGCACAAGCTCATCAGGTTCGCGCAGAGAACGGACAGAATACCGTTCTTGGTCATAATTGGAGACTTCGGCGAATACAAGGAGGCAGTCAAGCAGTACGGCAACCTCAACGTCAATGCAGTGTTCGGTGCAATAGCCAGCGTGATAGTTCGGTATGACATCAATGTCATCTGGAACCTCAGAGGCGAGGACGAGGCCATATTTGTCATGTATAAGATAGCTGAGAAGGTTGCAGAGGGAAAGCTAAATGTGCCTCACAGGCAGTCGATACGAAAGGTGCATACAGATCCGAAGGTGATACGAGTCGCAAATGTACTCGGTGTCTCACCGAAGCTTGCAGCGAGGCTCGTTCAGAAGTTTGGTGGCTTGAGGCGGATATTGCTTGCGTCGGATCAGGAACTCATGACTGTGAAAGGCGTAGGACCCGTTGTTCTTAGTCGCATTAAAGCGCTCATTGGTGAGTGATAAGATGTGCAAAGGCGTTATCGACGCGTCGAAGGCTTTCAAATGTTCGAAACGGGTTCGTGATATCGACAGACATCTTGCCGACGAATGGTCAAAGCCTATCGAATGGAAAGTCCAACCGAAATGGTGATCGGAATGTTCGATGACATAAATGCGATAGTGCCGAATGTCACGGAGTGCGTCTACAAGGACCTTACGAATTGCGACTACTGTCCTTACAGAGACCGATGTGTGTCAACGAAGATTGTCGATGTGAGAACGGACAGGTGTCTAGCATGACCGACGACGACCTCACATTCTTTTGTTCTGGTTGATACTGGACGAGGAAGATGAAGAGAAGTCCGAGGAGGTGAGAGAGTGGACGTCTACAGACTCATCCTCGATGAGCTGACTGAAAGAGGATGTGCGTTCGTGCATGAGCACGCACCGTATTTCATCTGTAGTGCAGGTGCTCATTTGTTTCAATCTGATGAATAAGAGACGATACGTGTGGATACGTGCAGGAGGCGTACCTGACACGAGATTGCATGTGTTAATGGTAGCACCGCCAGGTGCTAGCAAGAGCTTCTGGTTAGAGCAGTTTATACAGGGTGATCATGCCATATTACGGGACAGTGGAATAGAGGTTGGCTACATACAGCAGACGACAGCTGCAGGATTTGTAGGTACGACACGATTCGTGAATGGAGGCAGAGTTTACGAGCCAGGGCTTGCAGAGATCTACAAGAATGCCATACTAGGCGTCGAAGAGTTCAGTGATCTGACGAATGCGTTTCAGACGGAGCACGGACGCCAACTCGAGAATGCGTTGCTGACCGCGTTGGATAGTGGGCGAGTCGAAAAGTCGCTGGCATCAGGAGAGATTCGCTATGTGACGCATGTGACGCTACAATGTGGTGTGCAGCCTGCACGATACGACATGTCAGGAGGTCTCGGTAGACGATTCCTGTTTATTGTGTTCATACCCTCGGAGAGAGACTTCGAGACGTTGAAATGGGCACGAAGAGCTGCGACTGGAAAGAGGCTGAACCCTCTAAGAGTGGATCGAATACGGATGGGAATACGGGACATCATACGGAAGCTGGACAAGGTGCAGGATGTCGAAATAGACGAACGGCTATACAGGTTCTTTGACCGGAAGACGGATCAGTTCAGGATACTGCATTTCGAGGAGGAGCTCTGGGAGAGGTTGGCAATAGGGTATACTGTGATGAGAGGACGAGTCGACAGGGTGTTAAGGGTAACAGTTGACGATGAGTTGTTGCGCATCATTGAGAGGGCGGTGGCCGACAGACGTAAAGTGCAACGGGGAGCCGCATATTTGCAGGTATTCGTGGCGCTGAAGGATCTGGGAGGAGAGGCTACACCACGGGAGTTGCGCGATAGGTTGACGTGGTATTCGCTGGATTGGTCGCAGTCAAGCCCGTTGATCGCGGATCTCATGAGGATGGGTGCCTTGGAGCATTCGGGAAATAAGGTAAAGTTAGCTTGGAGCTGGTAGCTTATGGAACTCCACATATACTGTCTTCTTCATCATCATCAACCCATAGGAGGTGTGGACATCTGAACTTGAGAAATATGCAGGAAAGGTTAGCGGCTGAGGAGACTGCTTGGAAGCATTACGAGAGGCTGGTGAGCGCTGTCGATGTGCTTGGAGAATTCCCTTCCTGTGAGGCGTTTGCCGAGGTTGTCGAGGAGCTCGTTCGGCTTGCGAATGCCGTAGGAGTTGATTTGACAACGTGCCTGTATAATGTCATGGTCAGGCGCCGCATGAAAGCGCCTAAAAGGAGGTGATGTGTATGGACATAGGAATGGTGGCCTCATATCTGATCGTGGCAGGCACAACAGTCGCGGCAGTAGCGTACATAGCGTCAGTGCTCTGGCGCAAAGGGGCAAAGAAGTACAGGCTAGTCTGCAAAGTGTTAGATGAGCTAGAGGATGTCTACAGTGAGTTCGTCGACGAGGACGGTTCACTGAAGAACCTCAAAAAGTTCAAGAAGGAGGAGCTCATAAAGCTAGTGGAGCAAGTCTGGGAGGTCGTTGTGGCGATACGAACACTGGTTAAGGATCCATAGGAGGTGACGTCATGTCAGAAACAGAGGTTAGGAGGCTCAGAGACAGGCTCCGGACGCGAATCATAGCGTTTAACATTGCGCTGCAGGACTTCATTGAGGCGGTAAACAGTTACATGATGGCAGTGGATAGGCTCTTAGAGGAACGGCAGAAGTCGTCTCAGGAGGCTTCGAAGTAGCTTTCGCAAGTGCCAGCCATGTCTGCCGAACAGCAGCAAGGCCAGTCTGCGGAACGGACACGTCGACGGCGGAATTTCACCGTTGTAGCACCGAAGTGCTTCCATGTCCTGCTTCAGCACTGCAGCCGCAATATACCTCCCCCGTTTTTGTAGCTCCTCGATTAGTTGCTGGCCCAGCTGTAACGTCCTCCGTTTTGCTTCTGCAGGTGGAACTCCATCTGCCAGTAGCATCAGTCCATAATTGGCAAACCTCTTGAAGTAGTGTTCTTCTGCTAGCGTAAAGCAGAATGGCTCGTAATAGCCCCAGTAGACCCTGCAGCCTCTTCGCCATGCCTCGACTCCCAGCTTCTTCGCTGAGAGGCAGGCCATCGTGTAAACGATCTTGTCTCGTAGTAGCTCGACGTTGTCCAGGTCGATGACCTTTTCGTTTTCGTCGCCGTAAAGTGCATCTTCGTTGCCGTGATCGTAGAAGACGAACATTTCGAAGGCACGCTCGAAGACCCTTTCGACTTCTTGTCTCGTGTAGGGTCTGCCTGTCATCGCCCTAACGACGTACTTTTCGCGTAGCTTCTCGATGGCCTCCTCTGCCCATCTGACGCTGTAACTTGTCACTACATCAAACTCAGGAGCTACTACCTGTATTCGCATATCGCATCACCTCTCTGAGAAATGACTTCGACTCCCTGAGCAACTTTGTGAAAGGCTTCACGAGGTGCTTTTCGACGTCCTTGTCGCTGTCTATGAGCTGTTCGAGCTCCCTGTACGTCAACACTCTGTTGCCGATGATCACTTTCCCTTCAGGATTTTCGCGTGCTTCCTTTTTCAGGACAAGTTTGGCCAGCTCTTTCTCCTTCATCACGCATCACCTCCAGGTAGTGTCTACTTAATTCATATGCAGCAGGCACGTAGGGTCCTCTCACTAGTCTCCGAAGCACATTTATCGCATCCATTATCGTATAGTGCGCCTTCACTAGCCGATCAATAGCACGGAGCTTCGACGTCAACGCCGCATCAGTATTCTCGATGGATTGGTTCCAGTTATAGAGCAACAAGCAGCACTGCTCAGAGAAGTCCTTCATGTAAGGCGTTATCGGCATCCTGGTCACCCTGTCGAGCAACACGTCGGCCACCTTGTTAACTGCTGCAACGTCACCGACCATTCTGGTGCCATTTGCCATTCTGACCATATCGTCGATGCACCTTTCAATGGTGCGGCGTGCTTCCGTTGAATACCCTCCGAATAGTCGTTCGAAGTTCCTGAAGCGCATTAGATATCGCACTCTATCCGCACACCTGTAGAACGCGTTTACGCTCATACCATCACCTCCCAGCTCAGCTTTCTTTTGATAAGTGACCATAATACCTTTTTGAACCTGTCGTAGCTGTGTCTTCTTCTTATCTCGCGAGCTATCCCATACGACATCTGAGTCAGATCACGGTCCCGCCTCAACCATCTGCTTAGCTGCCATACATCACGAAACTCAATGTAGAGTCCTTTCGCCCAGTCGATCCAGTAACTCTTCGGATAGTCTCTGCTGTTCGTAACCAACGGAATCGTTCCGCATTGCATTGCCTCTTGCAACGTCAACATGAACGGCTCGTAGCCATCATGCGGCACCACGAAATACTTATACTCGTTGATAGTGTCGACGAGACGCTCTTCAGGCAGATAGCCTCTATAGCATCCGCTTTCCAGCAGTCTATCTTTGTATTCGCCGTCGCAACGTATGCGTCCGTAAACGTCTATGTCATCGTATAGCTCTAGGAACTTCACGTTGAACTTGTGCGGCGCCAGATTGCCCCAGTATAGGCACTTCTTGGGTCGTTCGTCCCATGGAATCTTCAGCCTGAACTTCGGATTACAAGGATGATACATCCGTATGACGTTTCGCAGCAGCTTCGCATTCTCTGGCACATAATTCAAATTGAGAATCGTGTCTATTTGTCTCAGGAATCGCCTTACGAGAAGTCGTCTGTCAGGATCATCGACTCGCCGCCCGTTGATGCAGTCATAGCAATGATTGAGCAGTATCACGTTGCATTTGTGCGTCAGCCTATAGTAGTAGACGGCTTCCATGACCCTTGGGAACTGCTCGTTCATGACGATGACATCTGGCTGCAATCTGGCTAGCTCTTCAGCGATGATGCATCCGGGATTCTGCTGTCGATAGACATGCGCATCTGGCAACATAGTCTCCACGACACGTCCTGTCCGCTCGATGCCGCCGCCAACGTTCAAGTTAAAATACACTATCGTTTCAGCTCACCCTCCAGCCACTCTATACTGTAGCGTTTGTCAGGCTCGACAATCTCTTTTATGACATCCAGCATACCTATCTCCTTCAGAGCCTCTACATAGCTATACAGCTTCCAGTGCTCCATCTGACAGACTGTTGGTATCGGAGTAAACAGGTCACCAGTCGTTTCAAACTGTGCACCGAGACATCCCTTTCCACAGAGATACTTCACGGGACACGTCTCGCAGTAGGGCAGTGTATTCGCATCAAACGTTAGCACTGTCATCCAGAGGTCCGGATTGACTGCCCTGATTTGCATGCGCTCGTCAAACTGTGCCACTTTGAACTGTGGATATGCTGTTCTGTGACACGGGAATATCGCCAGGTCTTGCAGTCGTACAGACATTACCGATTGTATTGAGCAGCCTAGTCCTCGTCCTACTCTTGTTAGTGGGTTGCTTAGTATGTTGAAGCCTTTTTGTTTGAAGATGAAGTCGATGAATTTGTGTTTTCCTGTTTTGCTGTATGTCCACCTGACCAAAAATTTGATGAAGTTTCCTAGGTGTTGGATTTGTCGTGGCGTCCATTCCGGATTGCGTACCTCTAGCAGGTACAGGTTCCACCATGGTATTTTGTGCTTTTTGAACATTGCCTGGAACCACAGGAAGTTCTCGGGCCAGTATTCGATCAGCTCCGAGTAGACCATCGGGTGAAAACCGAAGCCGTGCTTACTGCAGAACGCGAAGACCTTGTCGTAGAAGGCGTCGTCGCGCGGATCCACATCGTAACCCTTCAGTGGTCTGTTCGCCTCACAATACTTTCCGTCGATGGACGCACTCAAGAACAGCCTGATGCCATGCTTCCGTGCCGTACGGATCCGTCGCTCTACCTTTTCAACCAGCTTGTCACTTAACATAAAGCTGAAGTTTGTCGGTATGACCAACGACGGGAATCGTCGCTTTAGCACCGCATCGATGACTTTGAAGCCTACCTGCTGCACGAGTGGTTCACCGGAGAACAGCTCAAGGTTTGGCCTGAAGCCATTCACTTTGAGCCAGTCGAGAAGTCTCCGTGCATTTTGCACTACGGTGTCCGGATCGTACTCCGGATACAGCAAGTGCCCGTAGCGTGCCAAGTAGCAATACTTGCATTGCTGGTTACAGTTTGCCGTAACGAACAGCTCCACTCTCGACCAGTTAGGATATCTGTCTGGCTGCTTGAATCCCTTGTAGAATGTCCGTCTCAGGAACGTTTGAAGCCACTTGTCATTTTCGTCCTGATATCTCACTTCTCACCCTCCTGTCAATCTCCTCAAACGCTCCATTACAAAACAGTCTTATGAGTGACACAGGCACAATGTGAATCGAACCCGTATTCAACAGGTTCTCCATCGGACAGTCGAGTCCTGCCTGTGAGAATATTGCAAACTTTACCGCCCAGTGGTCATCCCGATACAATTCGCTGACCTGTCCACAGGCGGCTAGCTCTTGAAGTCGTGCAACTACTGACGAGACGTCAAACTTCCAGAAGTCGTGGTGTCCGCGCAAGACATACTGCAGACGCACCAAGTCACGCGTTATGTACCGTCTGACGTGCTGGATGTGCCCTAGCTTGAACAGTGAGACGTCCCAGTTGTCGATGTCCGTCTGCAGTACTGACTGCACGTAGTCGTCGCGGTTCAAATAGAAGCTCCTGTGACAGATGTGAAAGCTGCCGTCATAACCGAAGTTGCTGTCGCCTCCCGAACACGTGAACATTCTCTTTTTGTGGAGCTCGTAAGCATAGTCGTAGATTCTCCTTAGACGGTAGTGATATGCAGTCTTCAGGTCGTGTGCGTAACACTCCTTGACAAAACTGCAAAAGATCTTGCCGTCCTCGGAAGTGTACTTCCCTGGAACCATCATCGTCGGGCAGTACGTTCCACGTGCTATCCGCACATTCCTATTGGTGTTCGCCTTGATCAGCTCACGCTCTATTCCTTCAAAGTATGCCTTGTACTCATCGATCAGTTTCGGCTCTCTTACCATCTCTTTCAGATTGTCGATGGTGAGCGTTGCCTTGAAGCGGAACTCAACGGTTGTCTCGCCGAGATTCACGCCCTGCAGACTGCACACCAACTGCTTCAAATTTTGCGGAATTCGTTCGGCTGCACCTTCCATTCTGTTCCTGTCCGTTATGAATGCCGGCCCATCCAGCGACACCTGTACTCTCACATTGACCTTATGCGGCGCAACCCTCATGATGAACTCTCTGATGACCTCAGGCTTGTACATCATTGATGTCGAGAACGAAATTGTCTCCAACGACGGATTGCTGAGGAGCTCCTGCACGTCTATCTTGCTTAGCGTCAGCGTCGGCTCTGTACCCCAGAAGCCTATGTGCTTTATTCGCAGCTTCGCAGCATCCCTGATCAACGATGAGAGCTTTCCCTCTAGCTCCTTGTGCATTCTCACCGTCATCGGCGTCTTCGGTATATAGCAATACTTGCAGTTGAATGGACACCAAGCCGTGGTTAAGATTTCAAGCGATTCCATTTAGAACACCGTCACATCGTCATAGTCGCGGTACGTACCATGATAGTCGTCATAATACGTTCCGTAGTGCATTCCTTTGTCTCCACTATAGTTCGTAGATACGGCACCTGAGTCGTAACCTACATCCTCTGAGACATCATGATCAGAGTATACGCCGGAATCGACACCTGAATTGTAGATGTTATGCTCGTTCGGGTAATGTGTAGTGTAGTCAGCTCCGTAATCAGAAGGATTAGCTCCTGAGACATACGATGCATAATAGAGCCCTTTGTCGCCTGTAAAGTGATCTGTCTTCGCTTCGATGTAGTACGAGCCGTCATCCCCCGGGTTATGCTCGGTATCAACTCCTGTCCAGTACTCAGGCCAGTCTTCGAGGTAGTAGCCATTGTCGACGCCGGTCTCCGCTCCACTGTTCACAGGAGATCTGTCCGTACCCAAATTCGATGGGTAGTGCGTACTGTGATACGAAGAGTCGTGCGATGCACACATGTTGTCGTACAGCGTATCCGTCTTGTCCCGGATCTCATTTATGTCGGCCGCATCAATTGATACTCCAACCGAGATGTCTTGTGTCCACGTAAAGCCCATACCTACCACCAGTAGTCCATGTCATGTAGTTCATTGTGGCTGTTGTAATAGTAAGAGTCCACACCATCTTCATGAGTTCCACAATACGACGTATAATCGGAGTACTTTTCGGCAGTCTCATCACCCGAATTGTAACCCGTATCTGCACCTGGATGATAACCCGTTTCGTTTCCCGTCTTGACTCCATAGTAGTATTCGCTATCGTAGCCTGGATAGTGATAGTCTCTGTCACCCGAATAGTTGCTCACGTTTTCCGATTCTCTAACACCATCATAGTGGATCGTGTAATCTGCTAACCAGTCAGAAGTGTGCTCTCCACTGTCATCCGAACTGTCATATGAACCCAAGTGCCCTGTATTTTCGTCGTTGTAGTGTGTGTCAAAATTCTGACCGTTATGGTCATTGTTGTCATCATTGTAGTGCGTGCTGTCGTGGTCATCATGGTCTGCGGTCTGTACGGCATCATTATACGTCGAATTATCTGCAGAGTCGTGACTCGGACACCGGTGATCCCATCCGTAGTCGAGTCGGTCTCGCAGCTCCTGGAAGTCTGCAGACTCTATCGGATCACCGGACGACACCGGCAGTTCAATCCAGCCTGCACCTGTGCATCCCGGATAGTTGATGCCTAGTTCCGAGTAGATCGTGTCAATGTTATTCTTAATTTCGTTGACGTCGTCGGCTCGTATGTCAGTGCCTGACGTTATCTCTCTGCTCCACGTGAAGCCCATCAGGATGCACACTCCAAGTGAGCTGGCTGACACCTGATCTCTTTGTCTGTGACCTCGAGAACCGTTAACACGAGCTGATCACCGACTTCGAACTTACGGTGACATATCGGACATTCGAGATCCTGGAAGCAAATGTCGGCATAGTGAGCAGTCCCATAGAAGTGATTGGCATAGACTTTATTCCACTTGAGGTCCGACGAACCTAAGTTGTAGTAGCCGCCTGTAAGCGGCAACAGCGTCTGATCAACATAACTAATGTTACGGAGGACTCTGCTACTTGAGACAACCTCGGTTCCTCCGACTTTCAGGGATAGCGCATCGAAGTGATCGTCCGTCTTCAGTATGTTCGAGCCGGATCTATAAAGATTTGTGTCGCCACCTATGATAAGCGATCCGCCCAGATACAAATTGTGCCACTGGTAACTCGATGAGCCAAGGTCTCTTGTACTGTTGCCGTCCGGAATCCATGCCTGAGCAACAGACGAAATGTTCTTGATGGAGCGTCCACTGGTGATGACGGTTGAGCCGCCGATTTGCAGATAGGTCAAGTTGAGGTAGTCGCCTACAGAGTTGCCGATTTCGTCGAGGAGTTCGCTCCAGGTGTCAAATGGCATTCTGGACCAGTCAATTGAAGGAATTCTAGCCAAATCGAAGACTCCTGAAGTGATCTTGGAAGCATCTAGGTTTGGAATCCTAGCTACATCGAAAACTCCGCTCGTAATTATGCCAGCGTCAGCAGAGACATTCTGAAGAACTCTACTGCTTGTGATGACTTCAGTCCCGCTAATCCTCAAGCTTCCGAGGTTGCCGTAACCTGAAAGTTCAAGGTTACGCCATCTATAACTTGAAGAACCAAGATCATGGGAATTATCGGAATATGGAAGAATTGTTCTTAGATAGGCAGTATTGAAAAGCCACAACAAGCCGTTATGACGTATTTCGAAAATTTTGTTAGTGCCATATTTCAAAGCGAGATGTGCATTAGATGGGTCGTCTCTCGCAAACACTCTGAACGGTCCTCCCGTATGAAACGGTGGTTGTATTGCTATTCTGCTGATCTCGTAGTCACCAGACGAAGTATATTTTCTCCAGCCAACATGCAATTCTCCAGAAATGCCATTCGGAAGCGACACTCCAGAACCGATTACGTTAGTGATTATGTAACCATTTCTCCATTTATAGCTTGAGCTACCTAAATCATAGGCACTATCTGAGCTTGGAAGCAGGGTCTGAGCTATCGAAGCGAAATTCTGCAATACCCTTCCACTTGTAATGACTTCGGTCTCTCCGATTTTCAGTGAGCCTAAGTCTCCGAAGCCTGCTACGTAGAGATTCTTCCACTTTGCACTGCTGCTACCAAGGTCGAGTGTTGCATTGCCTCCTGGCAGTACACTGTTCAAAAACGTAACATTCGCGCCTGATGTGTACTCCTTGATTTCGTCGACGCTGAGCGTGCCTGAAACACCCAGGTCACCACCAATCGTTTGTCCATCGACGACCAGTGACACCGCATAGATCTCATTCCACTTGTTGCTCGGTGACCCAATGTTATACGTGCCCATTGGTTCGAGATCGCCGTCAACCATTACGTCGCCTGACGGATTCAGGACAAGGTTGCCGCCGGAACCTGTCGTAATGACGAGTGCAGGCCCGGAGCCGTAGATTTGCCCTGACAGTTCGAGGGATGACGCGTCTCTGAACTGAATCCTTTCACCGTAGATGGTTATGCCATTCGTGTCAAGTACAACGTCGCCGCCTCCAGCATAGAACTTTCCGTCGGTTCCTACATAACACTGTATGTCGCCGTCCTTCGAACTCCGTGTAGTGAGCCCCATGACACCTGCTCCGCCATAGATCTGGATTCCCTCATCAGCGTCGATGATGACTCCACTCTCGTCGTACCACCGTCCGTCCTTGACTGTTGTACTGAGCTTTATGTGTCCTGCTTGTATGTCCGATGCAAGAACCTTTCCATACGTGCCGTCTATCGTCTCATCGAGCAACACAAAGCCATCTGCACTGAGTGCTGCACTTTTCACTCTCCTGTACGTGGAGCCATCTGCAATGTCGTCCAGTGTATCTGAGCTCTTGTCAAACGCAGGGAAGGACAGCTTATCGGCCGTGATTGAACTCGTATAGATCTGTCCACCGTCAATCTTGGTCACATCGGAAGGATGTCTCCAGTCCGATAGGTACACCGAACCACTTATGACGATTTTGTCCGACGAAATGTTCAGGACTTCATTCGACGTTATCGTGTTCGTTGCAATCCTGTCTGCCGTAATGCTTCGTGACTTTATCTCCTGCGCAGTTATCGTGCCAGTGATTATCGATCCGCCATGAATAAGCGTTGCATTCCAGACGAGTGTATGTGTTCCGTCCTCGTTAACAGCAATCAAGAATCTGTCAGGCGCCCATGATGGCTTCGTGTCCGACACCGAGAACGACGTATTCGGCTTCTCCCAGTAGATGTACTTCTTGTTTGTGTAACCGGAGTTGATAGAGTATGCCACACCTTCGTAGTAAAGTGTGCCTGATGTCCAGCTAACGTATCCCGAACTTGGACTGTTATCAGTGAACGCAATTCCATCCAGGAAGATCGCTGACACGAGAAGTTTTCGTGGTGTAACTGCACCATCTTGTAAGTGAGCCTCCTTGACGGCCTCCTCAAGAATATGCTCAGACTCGACGGCATCTGGCGCAATGTCCAGTGAGTCAACTTTCACTGGAGATGCCGACACTTCATCCGAATAGTCTGAGGCATTGCCTACTCTATCTACGGCTTTAATGCGGTAGTAATACGTGGTTCCATAGTCGACCTTATTGTCTACGAAGATTGTCGATGCGGTTCTCGCATATTCTGTAGTAGGTGATGACGACGTTCCTCTGTAGATAACGTAGTGATCGAGATCTGCCTCGGTATTCGGATCCCACTCAAGGATAATACCCTTAATGCTTGGAGTTGCAATGAGTCCTGTTGGAGTTGCTGGTGGACCTTCAGGATAGTCTAAACCTTCACTAAGAGGTTGTGGAGAGGCGGACACCTCGGATGAAAAGTCTGAAAGGTTGCCTGCTCTGTCATATGCCTTGATGCGGTAGTAGTACGTTGTGCCAACTTCAACATTCGTGTCAACGAAGACCGTACTACTGGTCTTAACGTATTCCGTGCTTGCAGGAGACGACGTATCCCTGTAGATGATGTAGCCATCTAAATCGGCTTCAGTATTCGCATTCCATTGCAGACGAATGGCGCCTGGTTCGGATGTTGCAGTTAAACCAGTTGGAGCGGAAGGTGGACCTGGAGGATTGTCGAGCTGCGAGGATGCCACCGGATAAATTCCCAGATCTTCGTACTGTCGAGTCTCCTTGATGTACTTCTCAAGAACGGCTTCTGCTCTGTCAACTTCAACTGCACATACAGCTAACTTCTTGGTGATCTTCCAGATGCGGTAGCTGCCCGACAGGTTCAAGTGCTCGTTTGAGATCGTTACAGTATCGCCAGGATAGAGATCGTAACCATCTGTGATCTTTACGGTAACAGATACGCCGCTCGATTCTTTGTTCAGTTCGGCGAGCTTCTTCGCGGCAAGTGAATTCAATGTGGCAACGTCAGACGCCTTCTTCTCGGTAAACACGGCAACGCTGTCGCCTGAGCCTGCGACTCCATAAATGGTGTTACCGTCCTTGTCCACTCCACGGATGATGACCTTCGTACGCTTCTTGGACCGGTCGATACCGCGTCTCGAAATAGAAATGTAAGACAGTGTGCCCTTGTCTGAGCCTCTCGCTCCGATATTGAATCGTGGATTACCGTATTCGTCGTAGTCAGTCCACCAGTCGGAATTCAGTACATCAGCGAGAAAGGTAGCTGCATCGAAGCAAATTGTGTAGTCGAAACGCACAGATACTGACGTTGTCGGACAGCTACCTGCAGTGACGCCAGCTTCGTCACAAATGGCTTGCAGAATCGTATTCGCAGGTGTACTGTCGTAGGTGCCCGTGAAGACTTTCGATTGCATCCGCACGATGCACTCGTCGTAGGCCTTGCATTGCAGGTAGTCCTGTGAGTATTTTACGGCTGAAAGAATGCCTTGGAAGAGAACGGTGCCATTGAAGCTTATGCGAACACGACGATCAGATACGACAAGTGATCTGTTTGCCGATGTATTTGGTAGCCTGAAGACCGCCTCTTTGTGACCGTTAAGCTCCTCGACTATATGTTCGATGATGCCGGCTAACGGTTGCCAGGATGCGTCGTCGTAATATTCGATTTTCCAGCCAGGCATGCTACATCACCGTGTAGTCACTTCCCTTTATGAACTCGAGGCGGTATTCCACATCGTTGACGCGTCCGCCTCTCTCTCGCCACGTGAAACTTGCGAGAATCCACTCGCCGTTGTAGTTTGTATCCGGAGTCGCAACGGTAACCTGCTTGTAGACGAGATCGGCTAAATCGTCAACGAGTGACTTGTCTGTCAGGTAGCCTTCCCATGTCATCGTAACGGCTTGCTTTCCAAAACTCATAATGTAGGGTAGTGAGCCTGGCATGTTGACAGATTTCACTGCTGCCGCGTACTTCACCGTAACAGTTCTCGGCGGAAGTGGAAGTGTTACGGACTCAATTTGCCAACTCATGGCAATCTACTCCTTATTGCTTCGGCTATTCCTCGGTTAACTGTGTCTTGAACTTCTTCGAGGTCGACGGATGAACTCACGGTTCCGATTGTTATCGATGGGTAAATATACACGACTTGTGCAGGTGAGCCAAAGGTGGCGCCTGGACCCGTCACACTCTCTATTGCTGAGCCTGTACGATTGAGCTCACTTCGGAACGACTGTAACATGGAAGTTGCTTCGGCCGTTCGTTCTGCAATGTCCTGCATCGTATGTGCAATGCAAATGTTTCGTATAAAGTTTAATGCCGAACCAAGCGCACTGCCTACTGCTTGACCGAAGCTGCCAAGTGCATTCACTGCGCCCTGAATCGCATCCTTTAGCGGGCTCAGTGTACGCAGCAGCTCTTTCAGCGTATCGATGAGCCCGTCGATTGCATTCCGCACATCCTTATTCGTATTGTAGAGGTGCCAGAGCACTCCGATTAGGGCTACGACGGCTGCTGCGGCAACTAGCGGATGATGTGCGAGAAATGTCAGAGCAGCCGACAGTCCACCTATGGTTTTCCCGAAAGCCGCGATGATTCTTACTTTGTTGTTCATGAGTGTCGAAAACAGTTTTACGGCGCTACCTGCTGCTGTGAATGCTGGGCCTAAGGCCCATGCAGCTGAGCCTATGCCGACGAGCAGAGGTGCAATGCGGATCAGTAGTGGAATGATCGGTGCAATCAGTGGTAGGAGTTGCTGAACGAGGCCGATAACGTCAAGGACGGCAGCTTTGATGTCTGGGAAGATTGGTAGCAACACGTCGATGAAGGTGCTAGCCAAGTTTTGAATGGCCTGGATGAGCTGCGGATCGGTGAGGAGTGCGAAGATGGCACGAAAGAGTTCCTCGAGCTGTGGACGTAGTGGACCTATGACATTCGTCAAGAGCGCGAGGAATGCTCCTTGAAGCCCTGACAACATTGCTTGTGCAAACATGGCAATGTCGGGCATCTGTCCAAGGGTTTCGCGAAGCTTGCCTATTTCTTCAGCTGTTCCGAGTCCAGTTGCACCGAGCAGTCCTATTGCTGTTGCAAGCGTATCAACATTCCGTTCTAGGTTGCCGATGGTGTCCAGTATCCTCCTGAAGGTGCCTGTGAGTTGCTGACCCCACCGTATTACCGAGCGCCCTGAATAACTGAGAATCCAGCCGAAGAAGCCGACACGCCATCCTGCACGATACAGTGAAATCGTAAATCGATTTGTTTCACGCGATGTTCGACCGGATTCGCGCCTAAATCTGACAATTGACCGGGCTAGTCGATCGGAAGCCTCACGCCAGCCCAGCGTCTCAGCAGCGGACTTCAGTGCCTTCTTGCTCCAGTCGTCAAGCTCGCCACCCGTTTGAACAAGTCGACGTGCGACCTGCTCAATGTATTTGTCGGCCGTTGCATACTCGCTTGCAAGATCGTATATCGATCTGGCCGCTGCGTCTGCTCCTTTCTCCCATGCGCTCGACAAATCTCTCCAGAGAGCCGTTGTCTCATCGTAGGTCTTGCCTAAGAACCGCATCTTCTCAAAGTGAACGCCCAACGTTCTCATTAAGTCCCAGATGCCGGGTATGGCTTGTTCTAATGCCGCTAAGAACTTCAGTGCTTCCTCTCGTGTCAGCTCCTGACCTGCAACCATCTTCTGCAATGCAGGCTTGTTCTTCTCGAGAGCACTCCGAAACGCCTCCCAATCGATATTGGCTATTGCATCAGCGATCTTGTCGGATTCGTCTGCACCCTTCTTGAAAAGCCTCACAACGTTCTGCTCTATCGATTGACCTGTTTGTTGTGTAGCCTTCTGTGCCTGCAGTTGTTGCTCCATCCATTCTCTGTATTGCTGCTTCATCTCATCGGTCATCTGTGTCACGTCAGTGATGGGCTTCTGAACTTTCTCTGTTGCCCGGGCTACTGACTCCCATGCTCGTATCGCAGCATCCCTTAGCCATTCCTGCTCCGAAATAATGTTCTCTGTGTCTTCTTTCAAATGCGACAGATCACGAGTCATCTGATCCCTAAGGTTTGCTAAACGTGTCCGAAAAGCAGCATCGATCTCACCAGTACGTGATCGAATAGCTTTCGCCAATTCAGTAACGCGCCCAGTCATCATGTCTGCCGTTCGCGCCTGAGCCTTTGCCGCAACCCAAAATGCATCTATGATGTCGTCACGTGTCAAGCCGAACACTTGCCGCATACGCTGAAGTGCCATAGTGATCTTCGGCGCAGATACTCCTTTGATCTGTTCGGCAATTGCATCAGCAATAATGCCAATGCCTCGCATTGCGCGCGTTTGGTCTTTGGCACCTTCAGTTACTTGCTGTCTCAAATAGTCGAGCTGGGCACCCATCTTCGGAAGAGCCATGCGGATGGCATCGTACATGTCTTCAAAAGGTACACCAAGTCTTCGGCCAAGTTCTTCTGCAATCGCATACAAATCCCAAATGTTTCGCGACAGATCTTGGAACGACTTACCACTAGCCTTGGCAAGGTCGCGCAAGATCAATTGTCGGGCAGCGAACTGACCTAGGTTACGTGCAGCTTCAATGACCTGTGCGTCTGTTGCCTCGATACGACCCCGTAAAATGGCAAGATCTTTTGCGAGTAACTTAGGTATTTCACCTCCAATTTGAATCCAGCGTATGATAATGTCTAGGATGGCTGTCGACGTCGACACACTTATCACCGCAGGCCTAGCATTCTACGTTTGGCAAGGACTTTCTCCTTGGTAGATAGCTTTGGCACGGATAGACTTTCACCCAAAATCGCAATATCAAAGAGGAACTTTTCGAGGTCGGAGCCCTCCAACTGAACCACCTCACTTGGGCGTCGCGGTAGTTGACATAGCAGCCCTACGAGCCTTCCTACTTTGCTGCGTGCGAAATGACCGACGCTGACGTTCTGCAGCTTCAGTCAAGCCGCTGAACTCGTTAATGGCTGCAATCAGTTCAAAGGCATCGGCAGCATCGAGTTCATCGACTGAAATTTTATCAGGGCCTTCGCCGATAGGTGGCTCGACGACACACGCTGGTAGGATCACCCTGACGATGTCTGGCAGTATCTGTCGCGCTCCTTCCTCTGTTGGTGGCACCTTATCATAAATCTGTATCATCTGCAGGAAGGCCGAGAGCGGCATCTTCCGAATGACAAATCGGGCTCCTGACGATGTGACGACCTCCTTCGTCTTCATTCTACGATACTCCTCTGCCATGTTCTCACCTCCATCTTGCGATTCGATCCAAAAGACGCCTTATAACCTGGAGTAGCCAGTTAAATGTGCGCCGAAAAACAGGATGTGGGGGTGTTCCTGGATGCATGCCTATGTCTCTGCGGCCTGAACGCCACGTCAATCGCTTGCCAACGTTCTTCTTTTCCTTCTTGATGTACAGTCCTGGCGATGCCCTTGTGCCTTCAATGATCATTCGTGCCTTCGGATGTTCGGAATGCAACCACCACTCCATGGCTCCCAGCGCCTCCGCAACGAGACTCTCTCTAAACTCACCAGTGCGTACCGGTGCCTCTTCTCTAAGATGTTCGACTGCCATTTGCCAGAGCTCTTCCTGCGAGTACTGTAACTGCTCTTCCATTCCCTCGATCTTCTCTTCGACTTCACGCTCGAACTCATCGTAATTGTCGATGATCTCTATTCGGTAGGGCATCTCTATCACGGCGTTGAGCTCGTGTTTATGACCGTTATCTTGCAGATGTAGCCACTAGACGAATCGTAGATCGCCGTCCAGCCCAGCGACTGCACGATTCGGTCACGTCTGTCAAAGTTCGCCTCTGACGTGTCGAAGTACACCTTCGGGAATTCTGCGATGAGCTTGTAGTTCTCGTATCCAGACGTTGAGTCTCCTGTCGATTCTCCGGTGAACGTCAACGTCAGTGAGACGCTCTCCAGTGACGTTTGTGGCTCCGTTGCTGTTGCACTTCCGAAGAATCGTTTGTAGAGATCCCAGCTTAGGAACGCTACGTCCATGTCGCCGCTTACTGTTAGGCCCTGCACTCTGAGTCCTGGTAGGAATCGGCTACCGAGTACATAGGCATCATCAGGTATGTCATTCTCTATCGTAAAGCGGAAGGCTTCGACATTGGCAACGTCGCTGCCGCCGAGCGAAAGTGCGCCTTCGTAGAAGATAAACGGTCTCAAGCTGGGCAGCGTTGGACTGGATGGCGATACAAGGGACTCCTTCTGGCCAATGACGTCGACTGACGCCGTTAAAACCTCTCTGGCAGTTGCCTCGAAGCCCAACGAAGTGATGCCGACTCCGACTACCTGTCTGGAGAGGCTGCCGACATCTGGGCAGATTTCAAGTGTTAGGCTAGGTAGCGTGTCTGCCGGCGTGAATTCGTGCTTGTAGGCGCCTCCGCCACTGTCAGTTGTCGTTGCTGAACCGAGTGCTGCCTTGAGTATCAGCGTTATATTGTCAGGCGCGACTACCATGTCAAAGCTGCCTCCGACTCTGTATGGTCCTGGGACTCTGTAGCGCCTTGCCCGGAGTCCTGCAGTCTCAACGTCGATCATTTGCTGGTCTGACGTTATGGATTCACTGACGACGTCGATCCAGTGATCGATCGTGGCTGCATTGCCATAGGACGACTCTTCAGCCAGCCCGATAAACCTTGCCATGTTCACCTCTCACCTCCATTACATTGTGAAGCGTATGAACCTCACAGTGAGCTCTGCCTCGTGCCTTTCCCTAACCATAGGCCTAAACACCTCCGTCTCTATTGTGTCCACCTCCAAGTTATCGACATAACCGTGAAATGTGCGGTCTGACTTCAACATGTCTTCTACGTAGCCGAGACGTGTCAGGACGTCCTTCAAGCCGCTCTCACCTGCCGCAATCTTTGACACAACTCGTATCGTGACGTTCATTTCATACGTGGACTTCGTAACCGTTGATGGCGTGAGTCGTACCCTGCCCGGAAAGATAAACGCACACGGAAAGTGTATCGGCTTTGATTTCCTGCCGACGTATACGGCTGCAAAGACGTTGTTGCCGTTGCCATCCGTAAGATTCTGCAAGTCCGTCTTCAACTGGTCAATGATATCCAGGAACACTTCGCGCCAACTCATGCCTGAGCCCTCGCATAGTAGCCATATTGCGTCTTAACGTAGTCCCAGAGGCTATCGCCGAGACGCGCATGTGGATAAGGTGCGTCCGAACCCCTCTTCACGTATTTGAGTGCTAGGTCTGCCATGACTTTATACCGCTCTATCAGAGTATTCAATGACGGCGACACAACTCCGAGGCTTCGTTCGACTTCACTTGCGTAGGCTGTAAGTGTCAAGAACGCTGCATTGAGCAGTACGGCCTGATCAACGTCACTGTCCGAGGCCTGACTTGACTTCTCCTTGTTCACGATGAACTGTGCGACCTCGATTTGTTTCTGGATGACGTCGTCAGAGACGTATTCGGACGGTAAGTCTTTGAGAAGTTCGCGAACGTCGGAAACTGTGACCGTCATCCAATCACCTCACGGAGCAGCTGCAATTCTGCAAGTTTGTTGCGCGTGTAAAGGTTGTCGGCTCTGTAGTTGACGAATGGCAAAACTTTCTGCACGTTTTCGGCTTTCAGGATTAGGTGTGGCGAGATGGCTGTGAGCACCTCGCGGAGAAGGTTGACCCTTCGTATGGTGAGGTAGGCCCATCGATCGTTGATGTCGTAGGGTCCGCTAAATACGCGGAGTCGTTGCGAGATGCGCAGTAGGTGAGACCGCTTGCCGACGATACGCAAATAGGGATTGTAGTGTCCAGTCTGGCGATCGAACAGGACGCCGACGTAGCCGTGCAGATCGATGAGTGCAGCGATGTAACCTAGCTCGCAGTCATTCAATTTTGGTCACAAAATTATGTTGAGAGCAATTTGATAAGTTTAGTGGAGAATCGCTGGAAGAACTTGGAGGAGTGTGGCGATGATACTGGAGAGGCCAGTGATGACGGCAACAGTAATGGCGGCTTTTTCCTTGCGATGGAGACCAGGATTGAAGCCGTCAAGGGCTCCGAGGATTTGGTTGACATGAGATTCTAGGTTGTCGAGTTTGGCGTAGATGGTTCGTGAGTTCTGACGGAAGCTTTGTCGGAGGTCGTCGACAGATGATTTGAGATCGGCGACTGCGACTTCCAATGCGGCAACACGTTCACGAAGCGTAGGGCGTTTCGTCATGGAGCATCACCTACGCATATGACCATCCGAAAACGTGATCTACGGTGTCACTTGAGCTGATATTTATGCGGAAGGTGGTATCGTTGACGTCGCTAATCCACCAATTTCTGCCGTTGAGGTTGTCCTTTGGTGTTATGCGTATTCGGTTTTCGTCTGGAGTGATGTCGAGTCCGTGTTCGACGTCGACGTAGGTTGAACCTGCCGCGATCGTTGCTTCACCGTCGTTCTCAGTTACAAAGCCTAGATTACCCTTGATTATTGTTCCAATTCCATTGTCTGTGATAATTTTAGGAGCTGTTGAATTCCGAAAGTCATTAAACATGATGACTGTTCCATAAGAATTAGAATCGACTATGATGTCTTGCTGTTTATTGTCTCTAATGATGTTGCCGACTATCATGATGTGGTGCTTTTCATTACTTCCATGTATCCAGATACCGCCTTTTTCAGCTACATTTTCAGTGTTGTTGCCAATAATAGCATTTCCTTTTATGATGACATCTGTGAGTTGTTCATAGGAAGCTTCTGCCTGGATTCCTGGACCATAACAGTTGCATAGATCATTACCAATTATTTCGATATGACTGCCACCATATTCGAGGTAGATAGCTCCGTGTTGTCTCGCATATTCGACTACATTACCTATTATTGAGACATGATGTGAACGGCGTGGAGTTATTGGACACCAGGCGTCCCGGATCACATTGCCGATAATAGTGGCATAGTAGACTTCACAGAGCCTGATGCCATCGTATACTGCGAAGTGAATCGAGTTGTTTGAGATTGTTGCGTAGTTGCCGAGAATATTTATTCCAAAGTAAATACCGTCAATCAGATGGTTTGCAACCACCTTATTATAATCTCCGACGACATTCAGAGCGGTTCCACCGGCCCGTCTAAACTACAATTCTGTACAATGCTCTGATTCGTGTTTTGCAAATAGCATATATCGTTGAACTCCTCAAAATAGACATTTTCAATTCGACATCTATTGCAGTCTTTAAGGTGCAATCCTATACCTTTTGTATAGTCATAGCCGACTATCTTGAGATTTCTAATGAGGATGTTTTCTGCTCCCTCTGCTTTCAAAGCTCCATCGTCGTTATTAGCTCTTAAAATAGCGTTTCCCTCTGATTCTAATAAGATATTACTCTTTAGGCTGACTACAGAAGAAAGAGGGTACTCGGCGTTCTTAAGAAAAATCTTTCCACCTTCCGAATACTCTATCGCTTTTGCAATGGCAGTCGCGGCGTCCTCATCCTTATAGTCTATGGCCAACGAGTCACCGTTAAGGATTTTGTAGTAGTCTCCATCCTTGTAGATCAAGTAGTCGAAGTCACGTTTAAAGTGCTCACTTCGAAGTGTGATGCTCATCACGATCCCTCCCCGACCTGTGTATCACCAATCATCACGTCGAATGACTTCGTGACCGGGAAGATGCCTTGACCGACGGAAACATCACCTATGTAAATCTGGAACGGTTTGCCACGTGTGACGAAACCTGAACCTACAGATGTTTCGCCTACTGTGACTGTGAGACTGAGCTCGTAAATGAACGGTTTGAGAAGCGAAACAATCATGTTGAGGAACCGTGGAGTTCCGTCTTCGAGTTTGCTGGTGTCGAAGTAGAGCGAGCCGCCAAAGACTTGTGTGCCAGCACGAAGGTCGAATATTGCGCGAGAAATCTTGCCATTTGACGACTCGTATGACCAGTCGAAAGGTGGACGTGACAGGAATAGAAATTCGACGAAGTCGGAACTGAAAAAGCAGTAAATGTTGTGGATGCCTGTAAGATCGTAATCTTCGGGAGTACAGGTTTCGGTGGCGTCATACGGCACGAAGACATAGGAGTCGTGATCGCAACGTGAGACATAAAGGAGTTCGTATGGCTGGAGAAGTGGACGTCTCACTTGCTGGTCACCACGCACAGCTTAGTTGTGACTTTCGTAGAATGTGAGGCGTCGTTGTTGCGTACGAAGATCTTTGCGTACCGAAAGCCCGGTGAGATGGGAATCGATTTGACGGTGTCACTGCCAATGTTAAGACCTGTGTAGGGCTCGGTGTCGAATGTGACGCCGTCGATGCTTGTATAGACAAGGACGTCCAGGTCGGTACTTTCGCTTTCATCGTAGTTGTGGATGACTTGCAAGACGATTGTACGTGCACGCTCACAATCAAATGCCTGACTTGTGTGAGTGGGATTAGCGCCGCCGCTTTCGGTGAGAGTAACTTCGTTTTGCGGTGTGTAAATGAATGTGGCCTCAACCGGGCGGAACTCACTCATAGAGGACACCTCACTAACAGGAGACTAAACGAGCACAAAAAAAAATCGGGGAACTTAGGGGAAGGCGTCACTGATCGGTCAGCTCGCTTAGCTGGCTACGTCCTCGATTACGCAGATTCTGTTGGTCGAACTGGTCTGTGAGGAGCTCTCAGGTATGACCTTCGTGTTGAAGAACTGCCTGACGATGTACTCTGTGCCGACGCCTTCGTGTCTCTTCTGTTCGACGAGAGGTATGCCTGCAGGTGGCCGGAGCACTGCATGGATTGCTGTCTCAGCACCTTTCACGAGCATTATCGCGTCAGTTGTTAGGTACTTGCTCGGTAGGATCTGTATGCCGTATCCGTCCTCGATGAAGTCACGGATGCTTCTGTTGATGTTGCCTATCTCGACGACTCTGAGAAGCCCTGTCCATGCCTTCATTGGCAGGACAAGTGCGACTCTGTTTATGTCGGAGTCAACGACGCCCTTTGCCGACATCACATAATTGAGTCCTTTGGCGATGTCGGCAGTTATCTGGGAGGCCGTTGCAGTGTCCCATGTTGCTGATGCCGAGAACGTATTCCCTGCACCGTTTATTAGTGTGTCCAGGATGTTCTTGTCCTTCTCGTAGGCCAGAGACTCACCGAGGCGTCGTATTGAGATTTGCCACTGGACGTTGTCGACGCCCCGTATTCTGGCCTCATCAGTGATCATGAAGCGGCCTTCGGCTTTCTGCATGCTGAAGGTGAATTCGGTCCAGTCGATCAGGCTTAGTGAGGCGCCTGCACCTTCTGGTACTGGATACTCAACGGAAGCCTCACTGGGCATTGCGTATTTGATGTCAAGGTTGTCGAATTGCTGTACGCCGACTACCTTGACTCCTGCACTGATGAAGTCGGCTCTCTTGTAGATGAGCTGCTTGACGATCTCACGTTTGATGGCGTCGTCCGTAGTCGTCGCCTGAAGCTTCTTGATTCCTTCAGCTAACATCTTCGTGTATTCGTCTGCCATGGCTTACACACCTCCTAATAGTAGCAGGACTTTTATCTTTCCGCCCGCGTTCGCTGACTTGCTTTCTAGCGCGATGCCAACTGCTTTTCGTAGGCTTGACCAGAGACTTTCTGCATCAGTTGTGTCCACTGTTAGTTTGTCGACGTATCCAGCTGTCGAAGATACGCCGACGAGGTCCCCAGGACTTATTGAGCTGTTTGCGTCGTCGAGCTTAACGTAGGCAACGCCTCTGCGTACTATGGCCACCTTCTGATCGGACTGGGCAGTTCCAGTTATTGGATCCTTCGTACTGGTCAGCGCGATGCCTATTGGTAGCTCAGTGTTCGTGCACTTGTGGGCGTTGCCTGAAGACTGTAGGGAGAGGACGTAGCCGTAGTCGTCTAGTGCATCACTGCAGGTCACATAGACGCTTTCCTCATGTTGTACGAGTGCCATTTCTCACCTCACCCCTCTATGAGTGCTTTTACATCTGAGATACCCATCTCTGAGAGGACTTTCTGTACCTTTGCCTCAACGGACTCTCCTTCGTCCACTGACAACTTCACCGTCATGTCTGCAAACTTCTTGATGTTCTCGAGGTAGTTCTTCAGGAGCTTCTTGCGCATGTCGAGGTCCTCAACACCCTCAAGGAACTTCTCGGCGTCAAATGATTCATCGATCTTCTTGATCTCCTCGACAAGCGCTTTGATCTCTGCTAGCTTTATCGCCTTGATCTTCTCCTCGTAGTCGTTGAGCTTGGCCTCGTACTCCTTGATCTTTGACTCTAACTCGCTGATTCTGGCCTTGGCCTGCTCAAGCTCGCTCTTGGCAGCCTCTAGCTCACTCTCTTTCTCTTCAAGCTCTTTCTCTAACTCGGACATTTCACCCTCCTCCATCTTTTTAGGAGACGGATAGGGATACGGATACGGAGTCTTAATTGCTTTCTTCAGGATGTCCATTACCTTCTTCACGTCGTCCGCACTGATGCCGGCCTTCTTCAGTTGATTTCTGAGCCACCGCAGGAACTGTGCTCTTGTTGGCTTTTCCAGTTCAGCCTCCTTCTTCTCCGGGCCGGGATAGGCCTCCGGAGAAGGATACGGGTACGGATACGGTGTCTTTATGGCCTTCTTTAACACGTCGATGACTTTGCTGATGTACTCGTCGGGTATGCCGGCATTCTTGAGCTGTTCCTTGAGCCAGTCGAAGAACTCTGTTCTCGTTGGCTTGTCAGCCAGCTCAGACGTTTTCTTCACCTCCATCTTTATAGGTCTCGCGGCTTCGATCCGGCACGTCGGGCATGCCGGATTTTCGACCACGGCAACAGCTGTGAACGTGAGGTCCTTCACGATGGCTTGACCTTGAGCTTCATCGCAGATGACATCGGCCTCGATGCTGAGGCCATTTGCGATTCCGAGCTCGATTTCATCTATGGCCTGCTGATCAAAGATGATTCCTTCGAATTCGGCTCCTTTGGGCGTGTTGCGGACGGCTGTTACGAATCCGATTACGGACTCATCCGTGTCTTGGTGCCTGCGCTTTATGCGCTTTCCGACCATTGTATGGGACTTTTCATGTATGACATCCAACGGGAAGTAAGTCGGTATTCCGTCGAGTCCGGTCCATACTCCTGTCTCAAGCAACGTGCCCTTGATCTTGAGCACGTTGCCGATTCGTTGCCATTCGAAGCCACTTAGCGAGATCTGTTTGCTTACCGTATTCTTGACCTCATTCACTTCCTCCGTTGCATCTTGTGTCCGAGTTTTCATCCTCTCACCTCAGGACCCGATTCCTCTCTTCGGATTGTCCATAGGTTCAATCTCTCATCTCGCCGTATTGCCACGAAGTGACCTTTCAACTTCTTGAACCGTATGTCAAACTTCCCGAACATGTCACTCATCGAATAGATGCGAACTGTACCCGAGTCGATCCGTTCGATCCATGCAGGCGTGTTCTTCGTCGGATTGCCTGGACCTCCAGGCGGCAGATACTCTGGACCTTTCACTCCTTTGTTCCACCATGATCGGTCGGCCCATTCGAAGATTGCACTTGTTGAGTCAGCGGCACGGAGGTCGTCGCGGCATACGAACGCCATCAGCGGTTTGTTAGGCTTCCAGTCGATCTTGATTATCCAGTATTCCTCGCTGGGACCGACCCTTATCAGCTTGCGTCCTTTCCACCATTGGTGCTGGTAGATGCCCTTCACAGTGACGGGCTGCTCAATTATCGGTGGCTCATCTGCGAGCCACACTTCGTGGACGTCCAGGTAGCTTGTTGACTCGGGCAGCCGCATCACTGTCAGTTCATTGCCGAGCCTTACGACGTATTCGTATTCCACTTCTATCACCTTCTATCCGACATCATCTTGATAAGTCTTGCTTGGCGGAACATTTCGCCGCGAACAAGGAACTCGAGAAGTGTCTGATGTGGTGTTCTGCGGTTTCGTTCTACGAGCTCGAGTAGGAGATCGGCAGCTTCAGGATGAGACAGCATCTGACGGGATGTCAAGTTGTGCTTTAGGACGGCTAACCGATCGATGAGCGAGAAATTGGGATGGTGAAGTTGTGGATACCGTTCGCGTAGTTGCTTGTAGCGTTGCCAGCCGTTGAGGATGATGTAGGGTCCTCGACGTGTATGTGGAATGTTGATGGTACCTTTCAGGATAATGTGAGGTGCAAGGTACACGTAGTCGAGTCTGTGGAAGACGCGAATAGTGGCAACGACTACTTTAGGTTCTGCTTCTGTGACTACACTATCCGCTCGTGTAGCTGGCCCGTCACTTGACACGTCTGACCACCTCGACAGGCTTGATCTTCACTTTGCCCTTGCGGATGGCTTCGACAAGTGCATCACGGATCTCGCGGCGCTCCTTAGGTGTTTTCGCCTTCCAGTACTGGTACTCCTCGGGTATCTGCTGGCGAATTTCGGGTGGCAGAGCACTGATGCCGGCCGGAGGCATCCATTGCTTTTCGACGGCGCGTTTGGACAGAACATACGGCATCTGGTTCTCAGGCTTCCACATGAGCCAGACGAACTTCTCGCGTGGCATCTCGTCGATCCACGGGTTGGGTAGCAGCCTCACAACCCATCGGCCGGTGAAGCGCTTTCCATAGAGGAAGAATTCAACGAAGTCCGGTTTGACAGTGCCAATGTAGACGGTAGGACGATCAACGATGCTGAAGACACCTGCCTCACGCTTTGTTGCGCCGACTTTGCCGGGTGGAACTACGCCTTCGACAGTCAGCCATTCGATTGGCTCGGGAGCCTTCCACTCGACCCACAGTTTGCGTCTCGGCGATGCAATGTAGGTCTGCGGCTTGTTTGTCATCTTGAAGTAATACTCCCAGTTCTTCTCGATGCGCTTCGCTTCCTTGAGTGAGTCGACGTCGTCTTTGATGCGGCCTGGACGTTCATGCATGACGGTGAGTCCAAGAAGGTAGGTTTTCTTGGCGTCAGCAATTCTGAAATCCAGGTGAACGGAGCGTCCTCGGTAGTGGTTCTGCATGACGGCGGCGTGTGGCTTGTCGTCCATGAAAGCCTTGAAGGAGGCCAAGTGGAGCTCCTCAAGGCGTTTGATCTGTAGCAGCTCCAACTTGTGGGCGATCTCGATGACGTCCTTGGCACTGTCAGGCTGCTTCTGTTGAGGTCGCCTCTCGATGAACTTCGGCTCGTAAGCGCGAATCCACTGAAGGCCTTTTTTCTTGTCAATGTACCAGTTGACGGTGTGGAAGGTGATCGTGACGATGCTGCCGACAGGTGCACCGCCTTTAACGTTGAAAGTCTTCGCCAGATGCATGTACTTCTTGCCGTTGAC
>Ga0180301_10000129_pt1 | contig 54539 bp, 55 predicted proteins | sample GuaBasSediGuay16_FD_121797 | JGI IMG/M metagenome (GOLD analysis project Ga0180301, IMG submission 121797) | Subseafloor sediment microbial communities from Guaymas Basin, Gulf of California, Mexico - Guay16, Core 4569-2, 12-15 cm | ecosystem: Environmental > Aquatic > Marine > Hydrothermal... | reverse complement strand
GTCTAAATTCTCAAAACTGTCGGTTGAAGAAGCGAGACGATTAGTAAATGAACTAATTTCCGAGTTTGGTTTAAAAATGGAAACAGCTGTTCAAATAACCAATATATTACCAGATACTGTTCATGAGCTTAGAGTTCTATTAACTACTGAGTCTAAAACTTTTACATCAGATGAACTTAAAAGAATGATGGAAGTAATTAAAAAATACAAAAAGTAGTTTGAGAGAATTGGAATGTACGCTCCCAAGAAGAAGTTTGAAGAATATGCATATGTGTTAGATTATTTACCACAGGGTAGATTAGATTACCGTAGGCCAACATATGGTAGAGAACCGATAGTTTTGGCAATAGGGGAGGATTTTTTCACTTTATTAGAATTAGTCCCAAAGAAAAATGTGGATATAACTCTTCATGAAAGGGTGTACATAGGTAAGGGGTTTAGAGATAAAATTGACCATGTTAAGAGAAGAATAACTTATAATGATCTTACAGCAGCAGCTAAGGCGGAGTTGCCTTATGTCTTGGAGAGAATTATCAAAGAAAGAGAGGCCTTCTTTGTCGACTTTTTCAACAAAGCCCAACCGATAACAATGAGAATGCATCAGTTGGAGCTTTTACCCGGTGTTGGTAAAAAAATTATGTGGGAGATTCTTGAAGAAAGAAAAAAGAAGCCTTTTGAAAGCTTTAAGGATTTAACATCCCGTGTAAAAATGCCAGATCCGATAAAAGCTATAGTGAAGCGTATATTGATTGAATTAGAAGGCGAAGATAAGTATTATCTTTTTGTTCGTCCATTTAAACCTCAGCAACGGACCGTACAAAAATGACAAATCTACTTAAAGAAACTCTATTTTTATTAAAGAAATATAATATAAGGCCAAAAAAGGATTTAGGGCAAAATTTTATCATAAACAGCGATATCGTTGAGAGGATTATTAAATATGCCAATATAGATTGTAATGATGTTGTTTTGGAAATTGGCGCAGGTCTTGGAACCTTAACTGATAAATTGGCTGAGTATGCTAAGAAAGTTTATGCTGTAGAGGTGGATCCGAAACTATGTAAGGTTTTGAATGATAGATTTTCTAAGGTTGAAAACATTGAGATAGTATGTGAAGATGTTTTAAAAATATCTTTTCCATCGGATTTCAATAAAATAGTTTCAAATTTTCCCTACTCAATAGCAACACCTGTAACCTTCAAAATTTTGGACACTTCCTTTCAGCTGGCTATCCTTATGTACCAGTTGGATGTCGCGAAGCGATTGATAGCACAACCAGGAACGAAAGATTACGGTAGACTTACTGTAGCAGTTCATTACAAGGCTGAGGTACACATTCTTGAAAAAGTCCCAAAAAACGCTTTTTACCCCAAACCGAAGGTAGACTCTGCCATAGTGCTTCTAAAACCGAAAACAAGAACACTTGAAATAGTTAACGAAAGATTCTTTCTAAATGTAGTCAGAGACTTATTTTCCTATAGAAATAAAGTGTTAAAAAAAGCTTTAAATCTTCTTTTCTCTAGAAAAAGACTAAAAAAGGAAGAAGTGAAAAGAATTATAGATATCCTTGAAAAAAGGAAAATAAACCACAGAAAGAGAGTATACACATTGAGCCCGGCTGAATTTGCAGAAATCGCAAATGTCATATACTTCAGGGCTGGTGAAGAATTTAATGAAGAATAGTAAGATGGCTTTTTACGGGGGATATAGGTTTGAGATTTTTAATGGTGTATATGAACCTGCTGAGGATACATATCTTCTTGCCGATAGTTTACAAGTTGAAAAAGGAGATTTTGTACTTGACCTTGGAACTGGATGTGGGATTTTAGGAATTATTGCGGCAAAGAAAGCAAAAAAAGTTGTGGCTATCGATATTTCTCCAATCGCTGTCAAATGTGCGAAATATAACGTGAAAATTAATGGTTTAGCTAAAAATATTAACATTATTCTCGGGAATTTATTTCAGCCATTGAAGAAAACAAAAATTTTCGATTTAATTGTTTTTAATCCACCTTATTTACCTAAATCTCCTTACGACACCAACAACTGGCTTTCTAGGGCATGGGATGGTGGAGAAAAAGGAAGAAAAATTATAGATAAGTTTTTAGAAGAATTCGATAACTATTTAAAACACAGCGGAAGACTTCAGCTTGTGCAATCAAGTCTCTCAAATCCAAATCTAACAATTAAAAAACTTAAAGAAAAAGGGTTTTCGATAGAGGTAACTGCGAGAAAAAAATTACCATTTTTTGAGGAAATTAAAGTTCTTACAGCATGGAGATAGGAGGGTTATATTTTGCCTGCAAATCTCCCTCCGGAAGCACTGGCAAAGCAAAGGAAATATCAAGAGGCAAAAACACTAACAGGGAAAATAAGAGCTCTCGAAGAATACATTGCCGCTATTCCTAAGCATAAAGGCACGGAAAAACTGTTAATGCAGCTTAAAAGAAAACTGGCTAAGTTAAAAACAGAGTTGGAGACAAGTTCTAAACGAGGAAGTGTAGGTGGGGTATCTTTTCATGTTAGAAAAGAAGGCGCAGGGCAAGTAGTTCTTGTTGGCTTGACATGTGTAGGTAAAAGTGAACTGCTTAATGTGCTAACCGGAAAAAACGTGGAGGTTGGTAATTATCCTTTTACAACAAAACGTCCAGAACCTGGTGTCACATACTATGAAGACGTGCCTATTCAGATTGTAGAAGTTCCTGCCCTCTTTGATGGAGCAAGTTGTGGAAGTAGACTTGGGTCTCAAATACTTAGTGTTATTAGAAATGCGGATGTTGTAGCTCTTGTGATCGATTTAACAGCGGATGTAAATCGTCAAATGAAAACCTTAACAAAAGAATTGGAGAATGGGAAGATTTACCTTAATATGAAGCCTCCTCCAGTTGAGGTCGAAAAAACTCCTGGAGGGGGAATAAACGTTATAGGTAGTAATTACTTAAAAGACTGTGGCATAGAAGACGTGACAAGCTTACTTCGTAATCACGGCATTTATAATGCTATAGTTAAATTATTTGGACCTGTGACGCTAGAAGATTTTGTTACGGTTCTTGAGGGAGGTATCACATATAAGCCTGCCTTAATTATAGCAACTAAGGGGGATTTGCCTAGAAGTAGTAGTAACTTTGAGGGGTTGGTTAAGGAATTTGGAAGTATGTTTAAAATTGTTCCGGTGTCGTCAAAAAGGCGTAAAGGGATTGAAACATTAAAGAAAGCCCTCTTTGAGATGTTAGATGTTGTGAGAGTCTATACGAGGGATCCCGCGCAAGGGGTAAGCGAAAAGCCAATAGTTCTGAAAAAGCCAGCAACCGTAGCTGATGTTGCTAAGAGAATACATAGAAGGTTTATTAAGGACTTTAAATTTGCACGTGTTTGGAGAAGATCCGAAAAAGTTGAAGTTTTAAAGGTTGGATTAGATTTTGAACTTCAGGATATGGATATTATTCAGATTTACACTTCTTAAATGTGAGAAAAATGGAAGTTGCTGTAATTTTTCTTGGTGCTGAGAACGAAGGAAATATAGGTTCCTTGGCTAGAGTAATGAAAAACTTTGGTTTACATAAACTTATTTTAGTATCGCCCAAATCAACGATTGGAAAAGAAGCCTTAAGAAAAGCTATGCATGCACAGGACATTTTAAAATCAGCTGAAGTCGTGGATTCATTTGAAGAAGCTATAAAAGATGTAGATTTTGTAATTGGTACTACGGCAAGACTAGGATGGAACTATAACGTACTGAGAATCCCTGTATCTCCGGATCAATTGTCCATATTGAGAAAAGTAGAAGGAAAAATAGCTATAGTTTTTGGTAGAGAAAGTAGTGGTCTTACAAATGAAGAGTTAAATAAATGTGATGTGGTATTAACCATACCAGCAAACCCGGAATATTCCACCCTTAATATTACGCACGCTGCTGCAATCATATTTTATGAACTGTTTAGAATATTTGAAAAGCCTATAAGTGAAAGGTATCGTTGCGCTACCAAAATTGAAAAGGATAAGATATTGGAAATTTTTGGTAAGTTATTAGAGGAAATCGAGTATCCATCTGAAAAGTTTCAAATAGCCTTTAGGGTTTTCCGAAATATTATTGGCAGAGCCTTTATATCCGGTAGGGAAGCCCATACCTTAATGGGTGTTCTTCGAAGAACTATTACCATGATAAAAAGACTAAGACAGAGGAAGTAAAACGGGTAAATGGGGAACTTAGAAACCTAACCTTTTCTTTATCTCTGGCGGGGCTTCCTCTACAACAACCCTACATTTCATTGGAAACTTCATAGCCGCTCTTTTTAAGGCTTCTACAGCTACATCAACATCGTCTTCATTAACTCTAACAAACATCAAGCGTTGTCCTGTCCTTACTCTTGCAGCTGTTCCTATAGGCTTACCGAACGCCTTTCTCATCCCGTCTTGGAGTCTGTCAGCGCCGGCAAACGCCATCATTTTATTTTCCCGAAGAACATGATGTGGATACACCGTTACTTTTAAGTGGTAATTTGATCGACTTAGCCTGCCAGTTAAATATTTGTTGGCGGCTATTCTTGCCGCTTCTAGAGCATTGTGTCTAACCTGCCTGTCTTCTAATGCTATAAGGCCTATTTTTACTCTAAAGTTTCCACTCGGGTCTCCCATATCGAAGATCCTTATCTTTGGTGGTGGAAATCCTCTGATGTATTCTTTTCTTGTGTATGGTGGTCTATCGATTTTACCGTAACATTTTGCTGGTCTTTCTGGCATAATAGTAACCCTCCGGAGTTGCTGAAAAATCGTAGCACCAACGGTTTATTAAGTTTATCCTTAATGTTTAGGACATGAACTTAATTAGCTTAACACTATTTTAATCATATTTAATTGTAATTTTAATCATTAATGTTATGAAATTATCAACTTAAAGATCTAAGGTAAATGTCTTCGTGTTTCAAGGTTTCAGGAGTGTATACTCTAAAATGAAGATAGAAGAAGGCTCTTATCTGCTAATAAAAACTGTTCCAGGTCTTGAAGATGTATCTGCGCTGGAAGTTAAAAATTTGCTTAAAAATCTGGAAGAAATTATAATTCGTCCCTATGGCGTTTTAGGTAGAATCTTAATTAGAGTTAATGCACCTGTTTTCGAACTTGCTCAAACTCTCAATGAGAAGGCAAGAAGCATAGAAAAAGTAATTGTTTTGCTAGGTATGTGTAAGGTAAAGAGGACAAAAGATGGACTAAATGAAATTTACGAACTCATTAAGGGCTCTAAGGTTAGTAGTCTTTTGACGCCACACGAAACCTTTGGGATCCGACCCAGTAGGGAAGGAAAGCATGAATATACTTCCTTGGATATAGGTAAGGTGGGAGGAGATGCTATAATAGATAAAATACAGGAGACCTATGGTGAAAGACCAGCTGTAGATCTGAAACATCCAGCAAATATCGTTTATTGTGATGTTGTAGGGGATACATGCATGGTAGGTGTGGATACTACGGGTGATATGGCTTTACATAAGAGAGGATATAGAGTTTTTGACCATCCAGCTGCTTTGAGACCAACCATTGCTTACGCTATGATTAAAATTGCTGGTGTTAGAGAGAAAGAGATTTTATTGGATCCCTTCTGCGGCGGGGGCACTATACTTATCGAAGCTGCACATATGTACAAAAATTTAGGACTTTTTGGAATTGACCTATTTGCGCAGAATATTAAGGGTGCCTATCTAAATGCTATTTGTGCAGGGGTAAGTGAAAAGATTAATTTTATTGTTGGAGACGCTACGAAACTTAATAAAATTTTTAATGTGGAAGTTGATAGAATCGTTTGTAATCCTCCTTATGGCATACGTCAACTGCGGGGAGAAAAGAGTAGAGAAGTGCCTAAGCTTTATGACAAGTTTTTGTCATCTGCCTCAAAAATACTTGCTGATGAAGGAGTTATATGCATTGTAACTCCAAAAAGGAGAGCTATTCAGATTTCTGTTGATAAATCTAAATTAAAGATTTTACACAAAAGAGAAATATATCATGGAGGCTTAAAGGTCTACATTTTTGTTATAGGGAAACGTGATGGTACTTATAGGTTACGAACTCTTATTTGATTAGCTTTGCTACCATTATTATCGAAATTCCTAGATTTAGGAAAGATGGATGTTTGCTGAACTTTTCTTCAAAAATCTTCAAAGCTTTTAGGTAGAGTAAGGATAATTTTTCTATCCTTCCAATTATCGGTGGTGGAAGTAATGGAATTAGAACATGTACCCCTCGAACTTTTAATATTTTAAATCCGTTTTTTATTAATGTTTCTTCTACGAAATCTCTGTCAAAGTAGTAATTAGTAACCCATTTAAGACCTTCGGTATCTATATATGGGAAATTAAGTTTTTTTATCCTTCCCTTCCTCATAATTTCTTTGATGGCAGCTTTTTGTTCTCTGATCCCATAAAATCCAAATATTCGCCATAGGGTTTCAAAGCTTTTCCAGTTGTCAAATTCAAAAAGAAAAATTCCTCCTTTTTCTAAGGTTTGTTTAATTTGACGAATTGCTCTATTAAAGTGGGGAATGTGATTTAAAACTCCCCCCAAACATGTTACTATGTCGAAGATATGTGGTCTAAAAGGTATATGCTCTACAGATGCTATGATAAAATCTACGTTTCTGATGCTATTTCTTTTCTTTTTATTTTTTGCAATTTTAATCATTCCTGGAGAGACATCAAAACCAATTATTTTGGAGTTTCTCTGTTTGGATATTTCCAGCGCCGGCCAGCCGGTTCCTGTACCAATATCCAGAACAATTTTCTTAGAAAAATCGAGGGAATTTATTTCTTTTTCGTACTCCTTATACATATGTTGATCTAACAAACTATCTGATCCATCATAAAGGCTTGATGCTTCGTCATAAAATTTTGCTACCGATTTTATTTCCATATCTTTGCACGCGCATTTACATCTATTGTCTTAAGATGTATAAATTTAAATGGATAGGATGGGAACTTGAAAATAACTGTTAATTGTTCAAGCTGGTACTATTTGTAGAAGCTGATCAAATTCCTTTTCTAACTGTTCTTCTACTTTGCTGAAGACTTCATCGACTTGGTCAATTGGTACTATTTTTAATCTCGCTATTCTTTCACGTACCGGAAGACTTGTAACTTTTTCCATCGGAACCCCTCGATCGATGGCTTCCTTTGCTCTCTCATAGAACCTTATAATTATTTTCAGCATTCTATAAGCCTTTTCTAGAGGGCAATAGGTATCTACTGGATGTAGGGCACTTTGCTGCAAATAATCTTCTCTTATCATTCTTGCTGCTTCGAGAATAACTCTTTCGCTTTCAGGTAGAGCGTCTGGGCCTACAAGTTGGACTATTTCTCTGAGTTCCTCTTCTCTTTGCAAAAGCCACATGGCAGTCCTTCTAAGTTCTGTCCAATCTCCAGCTACATGTTCTACATACCATTTTTCTAAGTTTTCTAGGTATAGTGAGTAGCTGGTTAACCAGTTAATCGCTGGGAAGTGTCTTCTTGAGGCTAGGTCTTTATCCAGAGCCCAGAAGACCTTAACAATTCTGAGAGTGTTTACAGTTACTGGTTCAGAGAAATCTCCACCTGGTGGTGATACTGCGCCGCAAACAGTAACCGATCCTATTCTTGGTTTTGATCCTATGGTTTCTACTCTTCCAGCTCTTTCGTAAAATTCGGCTAATCTTGATGCTAAGTATGCTGGGTATCCTTCTTCTCCAGGCATTTCTTCAAGTCTACCTGATATTTCTCTCAGCGCTTCTGCCCATCTTGATGTAGAATCTGCCATTAAAGCTACATCATACCCCATGTCTCTGTAATATTCAGCAAGAGTTATTCCTGTATAAATTGACGCCTCTCTCGCTGCGACAGGCATATTACTTGTGTTTGCTATAAGTATGGTTCTGTTCATTAATGGTTCTCCTGTTCTTGGGTCTTTTAGTTTTGGAAAGTCTTCTAATACTTCCGTCATTTCGTTTCCTCTTTCGCCACATCCGATGTAAACTATAATGTCGGTATCTGCCCATTTAGCAAGTTGATGTAGCATAACTGTTTTACCGGTGCCAAAACCTCCTGGTATTGCCGCTGTTCCTCCTTTTGCTTGTGGGAATAGTGTATCTATTATTCTTTGCCCAGTTATTAGTGGTACTTGGGTAGGAAGTTTGTTTTTTATGGGTCTTGCTCTTCTAACTGGCCATCTTTGTAACATTGCTATTTCCTTTTCTTCGCCCAGAGGTGTTTTTACTTTCGCTATTACTTCTTCTACCGTGTATTCTCCTTCTGGTGCTATCCATGTCAACTCGCCTCTGATTCCAGGTGGAATCATTACTTTGTGCGTGACTAGCGTTGTTTCAGGTACTTCGCCTATTATGTCTCCTTCAACTACTTTTTCTCCAGGCTTTATTTGTGGTTTAAAGTTCCATTTTCTGTCCCTTGGTAATGCTTCTGTTTTTACCCCTCTTCTTATGAAGTCTCCCGTTTCTTCTTTGATTTTCGGCAGTGGCCTCTGAATTCCATCAAAGATTTGCCCTATCAAGCCTGGTCCAAGTTCGACAGATAGGGGGGATCCTGTAGCTATGACTTTTTCTCCAGGCTTTATTCCTGTGGTTTCTTCGTATACTTGTATGTAAGCCTTATCTCCAATTACCCTTATGACTTCTCCTATTAGCTCTTCATTGCCTACTCGGCAAACTTCATACATTTTTACTCCTGTTAAGCCTTCTGCCTCTACAAGTGGTCCAGCAATCCTCGATATAATACCTATTTTTTCCATTCTAAACACCTATTAGATTTTAATTCTAGGTTTTTTCCTCAGATTTCTTAAACTTAATTTCTACCCCTAGCGTTGTTCTTATTAATTCACGAATTGGATCTACTTCTCTTTCTATTGGTCCATATTTATCTGGAATTTCCACGATTATTAGTGATGTTTTCTTATAAAGTTCCTTTATGAGATCTCTTAGATTATCTGCAAGTCTTTCGGTTATTATTATTGTTCCTATGTCGTCTCGCTTCGACAATCTTTCTAATGCTCTTCGTGCTTCTTCTATTGATGTAACGGGATAAGTTAGTCCGACGCCTGCCAATTTAAATCCGATAGCAGTGTCTTGGTCTGCTATAACCGCTATTTGCATTTTTACCATCTCTTTTTACGGCGGGAATATTTTACATATGAGATTTATAAACTTAATTAAAATTGTTTTTCAATATCTTCATGTGTCATGACCATTCCACAGTATTGACAACGTAGCTTTGTGGGATGTTCGTCTATTACCGTGAATACTGGCTCAATAGGCTCTCTAGGATTGTTTGACACGCACATTGGATTAATACATCTTACTATTCCCTTTATAACCTTTGGGAGTTTAACTTTTCTTTTCTCAATTACTTGGTAATCTCTTATGATATTAATTGTTGCTTTTGGAGCTATCAATGCGATCATGTTAACTTCCCTTGGATTAAGTTCTCTGCCCTCAATTTTCACAATGTCTTTTTTACCCAGTTTTTTGCTTGGAACATTCATAACTATACTGACTACATTTCCCTCCTTCCCGGTTATTCCCAGAATTCTTAATACGTTGAGCGCATTACCTTGCGTGATGTGATCTATTACTGTTCCGTCTTTTATTTTTTGTACTCTAAGTTCTGATTCGTCCATTTATTTACCCCCTTTACACAAGATTGTTGGTAAAAAAGTTAATAATAATTTCCTTAGAAATGTAGCAATGGTGGTTAGATGAAATTCAAGGGTCGCGATATAGTATCCATTAAGGATTTTACACGAGAGGAAGTCGACTATATTCTTAAAATTTCCGAAGAGATGGAGAAGTACGTTAAGACGGGGAGTGATTTACTTAAGGGGAAAATAATGGCAACTCTTTTCTTTGAACCGTCAACTAGGACAAGGCTTTCATTTGAGGCTGCCATGAAAAAGCTTGGGGGAGAGTGTATAGGTTTCTCAAGTGCTGAAGGTTCAAGTGTGGCAAAGGGAGAAAATCTGAGTGATACGATACATGTTGTGGAGAACTATTGTGATGTCATTGTCCTTAGACATCCGTTGGAAGGTGCTGCTAAATTTGCTGCTGAAGTAGCTACCGTACCTGTTATTAATGCAGGTAGTGGCGCTGAAGAACACCCAACACAAGCACTTCTGGATTTGCTGACCATTAAAAGTGAAAAAGGCCAAATTGATGGTTTAAAAATAGCGTTAGTTGGCGATTTAAAGTATGGAAGAACTGTCCATTCTCTTGCGTACGCTCTCTCCTTATACGATGTTGACCTATACTTCGTTTCACCAGAGCCGTTAAGAATGAGAGAAAGTGTCCTACACGATTTAAGAGAAAAGAACGTAACATACCACGAGCATACGAAAATAACTGATGTTATTTCGGAAGTTGATGTACTTTATGTGACTAGGATTCAAAAGGAAAGATTTTCTGATCCAGCAGAGTATGAAAAGGTACGAGGCTCTTATAAAATTACATTAGAAACCCTTAAGGATGCAAAGAAGGACCTTGTTATACTTCATCCTCTTCCAAGAGTTGAAGAAATTGATTTTACAGTTGACCATACACCTCATGCTAGATACTTTAAGCAAACTTATTATGGTCTTCTCCTTAGAATGGCCCTTTTAGCGTTGGTTCTAGGAGCCATAGAATAACAAGGACCGTTAACTAATTTCAACAATCCTTAGTCAACAGACTAAAAATAGGATAAAGTTAACTTTATCATTTACTCCCAATTATGAAATCTAGGATGTCTTGCTTCACTTTTCTCGCATAAATAGTCATGTAAGCTCCAGTCAACCTTGTGTTATATATCATTTTTTCGATCCCTTGGCCACACACCGGGCAAACCTTTAAGATCCCTTTGAACGAATTTTTGCAATTTAAACAGTGCGTTGAGCTTTTTGTATAGGTGAAGAATCCTACATTATTAGCCAAGATAGTGCTTGTAAGATTTCTGATTTCGCTGAGATTAAGGTTTCTTGATTCTTCATCTAAGTTGATATTAAGCAGTTGTCCACCTTTCAAATAGGTATCAACCCTGCTTATTAACTCAATTTTTTCGGAAAGCGGAAGTTTAACCGTTGTTGGAATTACACTGGTGGAGTACAGAGATGGTATAATATCCTCGTAGTTTCGGAAAATCGTCTTGTCTAATTTTAAAAATCTAAAAGAAGGTTCAATGTCTGGTGTTTCCATAATATTCAACCTGATATTCTTTTCTAAAGCTATTTTTCCAATTAGTTCACTGGATTTTCTTAAAATTTCAATTAGGAAATCTATTGCGTCTTTATCAGCCGGATGAGATGATGTATGGATTTGAACCGCTTCAGGTAAGCCAGTATAACATATCGAATAAGTTGCTGCCTCTTCCATAAAATAGGACGAATTGTTAATTTTAAGGTTTAATAACGGTAATAACTTGTCTAATGAAACTCTTTTACGTATTTCTTCCCTTTTAATGAGGAAAGCCTGCACTGCGCAGCTTATTGTATTGTTAAGTTCTTCAAAAAACTTGTCGTCGTCCCCTTTTGCCAGAATGGCAATCCTAACCATGTTTATAGCTATCCAATCCATATAACCTGTCCCAATACTATCTTTCCAGTCTCTTCTAAAACCGGAGTCAAGCCTGTGAATTGTTGCACTGTAATTGGTGTTGGGTAGTTGCCAATCTAATGTTAGATTAGCAAAGAAGGGTCGACCTGTTTCTAGGGAAAGTTTTAATATCTCGTCAAAGACTTCTGGACATTCATCTTTTTTACGAATCTTAAAGACAAGTTGTGGCTGAGTATAAGGTAAGACGCTGCTCTTTTCTTTAAAAATCTCTACCAATGCTTTTAAAATGTTTTTTGATTCATTTTCGTATTCGCCGTATGTACCATTTTCCTTCCCCCCTGCACCAATAGCTAGTTCATTCTGCAGAAATTTTGGAACAGAGAACTCTAAATTGAACGTAATTATGGTTTTCCTTTCTACTCTATTCAAAAAATCTATAGCTTTTTTTAAAACATTTTTTGTCTTCTCATAGCTTGTAGACTTAAAAAGTGGGGCCAGAAAAATGTTAAAAAAGTCGATTGATTGAATTGAAGAGAAATGCGTATCAAATAATGCAAAAAGGTTATACAGAAATAGTGGGATGTCGTTAACATTTTCAGGTGAGGATATAGGGTTAAAAATTTCCTCATCGTAGCAAGAAGTTACTTTTTCATTTAGTAGGAAGGAAAGGTCATGTTGAATGCCATAGGGTTTTAATATCCAATAATTTGCTTGAGGGATATGTATTCTTCCAGACAAGTGCGCATCTGCTACCTTTCTTGGCAAAACCTTTAGTAAAAGATATTGCTCAAATACAGAATCTCCTGCTAAGCCTCTAGCTAATTCTGGGTTGGGAAACAACGACTTTTTACTTGAAGTTTTTATAAGTTGAGATACATCGTATATTGGAAGACCTAAGCGTGTTAGCGAATGACGGTACTCTTCAAAGCCTTTTTCAAGTAAGATAGCATTTACAAATTCTCTTATTAGGGGCGCTGTTAGATATTTTACCTTTAACTTAAATAATCTTTCTTCAGCTTCTCTTGCTATCTCTTCTGCTAAGTCTCGTGGCACTCCTGCTTCTCTTTTTAATGCTTCAGCAATTTTACTTCTATCGAACCTCTCTATTTTTAACTTTGACGTTCTAACAAATATTTCTCCGAATTCTCTACGTCCAAAATCTTCTAAAAGCCATAAAAAATCAACTACCCTCTCTCCTAATGGTGATAGAAAATATTTACCAGTTTTTTCATCAGATAATACGAGATTAGCTTCTCTAAGTTGATTCAAATGATAGGCAAATTTGCCTGCATCTGTTTTCGGCACCATACCGAGTTCATACATTATTTCCGTAAAAGAAAGAAACTTTCTTCTGCTGAGAAGTTTGAGAATCTCAACTCTTAATGGACTGGATATAGCTGATAATACTCGAAACGAAAAATCAAATCTTTCACTCATATTAATCACCACTAATGTTAAGTACACTAAATAGCGACCTTTTCGGTGCGCCTGAAGCCCGACCAATGCGTTAAGAAAATTTGGAATTATAGCAGATTATGTTGTCAAATTTTATACCTACATAAACTCTGCCTGATTAAAACCGTGTTTTCTAAGTTTCTGAATAAGTACTTCAATGTCTTCAACATGAGATACAGCGAGAAGAATTCTTTCTTTCCTTGCTAATTCAATTACCATCGAATCTATTTTCTTAACACCATGCAAGATAATTAAGCTCGGCTTTCCCTGACAACTTCTAATAGTGACTAAAGGCAGTCTGCCAGTACTTATATTAGTAAATATTAACGCTCGCTGTGTAGATGCTCTAAAAAGTTTGTCGAAAGCTTCACCAGAAAGTTCTCTCATCGCAAGTCCACCGTCAATGATCGTATACCCGTAAATTTCCTGCTCGGATAATTCTTCGCATGCAACAAGCTCAGCATTCACGGTCCTGCAAAAACGAGCCATTGTAGTTGGAGAGGGAAAATCTCTAATATCAAGAATGATGTCTGTAGGAATTTCCACACCCATAAGTCGTCCGAATGCTGAAATAATCTGACCTCCATTTTCCTCATCGATTGTTAAAAGAACATCGACAAACCGTTTAACAGTTTTTGCACCAGGGGACTTTCGTCTCCCACTTTCGTAATCACTTATAACTGATGGAGAAACTCCGAGCTTCTCTGCTAAGATTACTTGCGGGATGTGAAACATCTCTCTCCATTTGCGCATCGTCTTGCCAGGGTCGTCTGAAAGCGATATCTCCCCAGCAATCCTTCTGGCAAGCCTTTCCTTAACAATATTTGAAATACTCATGTTTGAAGTTAAATAATGCCGATCACATAAGTTTTTCGATTACCTTAGACAACTGTCGAAAACAACGAGAATATGACGAAACTCATACTAAGATGTTATTGGTTGTCAAATTTTAAATTGCAGCATTTTTGGCTTCGCTAGGGAAGTGTCTTCCAATAGTTAGCAGTCATCGTACATAAATGTTAAAACCGAAACTAAGTCACTAACTGTACAACATATTTCGGAAATAATTTACACGAGATTTTACTGCTTATCCAAAATTTCTAGGCTGTATTTATTTAGAAGCAGATCGATTTGAAATACGATCACAAGGCATCAACATCAAGTCAGATATATTTATAAAATTAGTTTGGTGGGGCCGCCGGGATTTGAACCCGGGACCAGCGGCTCCCGAAGCCGCCATCATACCAAGTTCTCCACCCAATGATGTTTCATCGAGTTCTAGACCACGGCCCCTCTCAAATATCATCATTATTATCTTTTGAAAATGTACTATTAAAGATTGTTAGAGAACCGTATTGAGATATACCTGACTTAACTTATTTTAAAATAGTATAAGACTTACAAACAAGGTATTTTAGTGATGAAATATACTAGTTACATTTTGATTTAAAGAAACAAAACCTGCCATGTTTTTTATATTGCTCCCTCTTTTCTCAATATCCCCCTTGCAGCCAGGATCCCGGTAGCTGCTGCTACTACTATTCCTCTAGAAAGTCCTGCGCCATCACCCGCAACAAAGATGTTTTCTATGCTGGTTTCAAGGTTTCTGTTGACTTCGATTCTATTGGCGTAAAATTTGATCTCTGGTGCATAAATAAGTGTGGATGAACTGGCAACTCCGGGTATAACATGATCGAGTCTTTCAAGTCCTTCTAGGATGTCTGTGACGATTCTATGAGGTAGGGCCATGGCTACATCGCCGGGTGTTACGTCTCTTAATGTTGGTTTTACGTTACTTCGATCAATTCGCGACCATGTGGACCGTCTACCCTTTTTCAAGTCTCCTAATCTTTGAAGAATGGGTTTTCCTCCACCTATGGTGGTTGCTAGTTTGGCTATGGAATATCCGTAGGCGGTTGTATCCTCAAGTGGCTCGGTAAGTTCAACTCGTACCAGGAAAGCAAAATTTGCATTTTCAGATTTCTGTTTTAATAAAGTGTGCCCGTTAACTCCAACAATGTCTCCATATACTTCCTGAACAACGAAGCCCTGATAGTTAACGCAAAACACACGTGTGAGGTCATCGAATGTTTTTGTGTAAACTCGGAATTTTGGGTCCTTGGCTATTTTTATTACTGGTTCCATTACGACTGCTGGAACCTCCACCCTGACTCCTATATCTACTGGTTGGGGATGTGTTTTTATTCCAAGTTTTTTCGCTTGTTCTTGGAACCACTTGGCTCCAATTCTTCCCGGTGCTACAATTATATACTTTGCTTCTATTTTCTGCCTATTTTCAAGCTCTACTTCTCCTTTCTTAATATTTGTGACTCTCGTTTCAAGTACGAATTTTACACCAGCTTGCTCTAGTGCTTTTTTAAAATTTGCAATGACTTTTGGAGCGTTGTCTGTGCCTATGTGTCTTTGCGGTATGGGGACAAATTCTATTCCTACAGCTGCAGCCTTCCTCATAAGACTTTCTACCTGGTCTGTATTTGCCCTATATATCTCTTTGGGCGCTCCGTATTTTAAAAATACTTCGTCAACTTCCCTAACAAGTCTCCATGCTTCATTTTCGCTTACAAACTCTTTAAGATTCCCCCCGATATCGGGTCTTAAATTTAAAAGGCCGCTTGAAAGTGTTCCAGCGCCACCTACACCGCACATTATTTTACAGGGGTTACACTTACTACAGTAGGAATATATTATGACTGGGCATTTTCTTTTTGGTACATCAGGACCCCAGTCGATTACCGTGATTTTTAGATTTGATTTAGTTGCTAGTTCGTGAGCTGCGAACATGCCTGCAGGTCCCGCTCCTACTATTACTACATCGGTTTTCATGCTGATCCCTCATAGAAGTTAAAGCCTTATTATTTGTAGGTTAATGTGATTTAACTGTTACGTAGCATGGGTATGGGCAATTTAACTATTATTAAATATTTGATGTGTGAAAGGCCTTTAGTTGATTAGATTTTCAATTCACTGAGTTTAAATTGCTTATGGGAATAAAGAATTATATTATGATTTATTCGTTTTTAGGGAGATTAATTTTCCTAGATATGTTCCATCTAATAGGTATATTTCCATATTTGATGGTGGTATGCAGTTTGTTTTAAGTAGGGGGCCAAGTGGTTTTTGCATGGTGTTTACTGGGATTCCTCCTAGCATTTTGTTATATGCTGGCATAACTATGATTTTTGTCGTTTGGACATCTATTTTAAATAGCTTTTTGATTTGTTCAATTGGGTTCTCCGTTATTTTTACTTTAATGTATTTTAGGTAGGCTTTTGCTATGCAATTTGGGTTCCAGATTGCTTTAATCCATATTGGATATGTTATTTTGAATCCCGTTCCAGTAGTTAGCTGAATTAATGGATGTATATGAGCCATAATTAAGTAGTGTGCCTCTAGAAGCTTTACATCCGGCCATGCATGACCATGTATGAAACCTATACTTTCTCTCCCCTCCTTTATAATGGTGCCTCTAGGTGAGTGTATTTTAACGTTAGGTGGAGTTATCGCTTCTATTTGTCCATCGTGGTTGCCTGGTACTATTTCTACTTGAACTTTCTTGGAAATAGTTGCAAGGAAATCGTATACGTCTATAGTTTCTCTGTATCGGATAGCTGCAATTTCATGCTTTATATCCCCGAGTATAATTAATTTTGATGGACTCAATTCTTTTATTAGTTTTTGGACAGATTTTAGGATGTTAGATGTTTGGGATGGTATTTTGATCCCAGATTTCTCTAATTCTTTTTCGAATCCTATGTGTAAATCTGCTATGCAAAGCATTTTTTCATTTTTTAATTGTATTTGAAGAGCTGGGACATTTGGAACAATTCTTATTTCTACCATTTCACTAATATTATGAAAGGACTACAATTATAGATTGCGATACAGATTCTTGGAGTGCTGTATGAGTGAGTAAGGAAGATCCGCTTATTAAGGAACTTGAGAAAGAGGGTGTTTTATCTGAGGACTTATTGGAAAAGTTCGTTTTAAAATATGGTGAACTGTTTTGGCGGGCTATTAACGCTGTTGAAGAGAAACGAGTCAAAAAATTTGTATTTAAACCAAGCGAAAAATGCTTATGGATCGTTGCGGGTAGAAAAAGAACTTACTTAGTTATCCCAGATTTTTATTGCAGTTGTGATGATTTCTACTTTAATGTAGTTACCAGAAAAAAGAGACAAATATGTTATCATATACTTGCTAGGAAAATAGCTGAAGCACTAAAATTATATGAGATAATTCATCTTGATGACGAATTATATAAGAACATTTTGAATGAGATTAAATTATATAAGACAAATAGGAGGAAATCGCCATATATTTAATGGCAAGGAGAAAATAGTTATTTCTAAAAGTTTAAATAAGTGTTAGTATCGTTAGTTTTGGATGCTATCCAGAGCGGTGGTAAAGTTCCGGAGGAAAAACGATGGAAATGAATATGGCAAATATATTGCTTGATATAAACGTTGCTCTCGGGATCTTGATCTTGACACTCATATTAGCATATTTTATTCTTGCGAAGGAAGAGTAATTGTAGTGATTAGCCATGAGCAGCTCCTTAAAGCATCTTGTTAATGCAACCTTGGAAGATGTTATACCTTATATTTCGGAAATAAAATGGGTGCAAGAAAAAATTAATGGAATATTAAAAAAGGTAGATCAAATAAATGAATTTATATCAATATTGGAAAAAGAAATAGAAAAAACATCTCTTACAAGAAAAACTGACCTAAAAATCTTTCTTACGTATTTTCAAAAGAGAGTGAAAAATATTGCAAGTAAATGAAGTTCCCAAAGAAAGGAATGATTATCCTTTTCGTCTTCTACATAAAAAAATCAGAGAAAAATTAAGAAAGTTTGGATTAGTTGATGCTACCGAACCGCAGAAAAAAGCTATACCGCATATTTTAAATGGAAAGAATGTGCTTTTAATTTCGCCTACCGGTTCAGGTAAAACCGAAGCTGCTTTATTACCCGTGTTTAGCTTATATTTAGACCAAAAAGAAGTAGGCGTAGTTAAGCCTATATCGATATTATATATAACACCTTTAAGAGCTTTGAATAGGGACATTTTTCGAAGAGTGTTAAATCTTGCTGAAAGTTTGGGTATTAAAGTTGAGATTAGACATGGTGATACTGCTCCCTCTGTTAGGAGACGGCAGTCCTTACATCCACCTGATATGCTAATAACTACCCCTGAAACTTTACAAGCAATTTTACCTGGTTCAAGACTCAAAGAATGGCTTAAGAATGTTAAGTGGGTTATTGTAGACGAAATTCATGAAATTGTGGCTGAAAAAAGAGGCGTCCAATTAGCAGTTGCTCTCGAAAGGCTAAGGGATTTAACTAAAAGAGAATTTCAACGCATAGGTCTTTCTGCTACGATCGGGAGCCCTGAAGTTGTAGCTAAATTTCTTGTCGGCAATAAAAGGTCTGTCGTAATAGTTAGAGTTTCAATTGTTAAAGAATTTGAACTGAAGGTTTTATGTCCTTCTCCTCAAGCGGAAGACGTAAAGATAAGTAAGAAGATATTTAGTACGCCTGAAACTGCTGCAAGAATTCGAATGTTAGTTAAATTATTGGAAAAAAGCCGGTCCATGCTTACTTTTGTGAACACTCGTGAAATAGCTGAAATATTGGCTTCAAGACTTCATCTATACGACCCTTCTCTTAGTGTTGATGTACATCATGGATCATTAGGCAGAGATGTGCGTATAGAAGTCGAAAGACTATTCAAAGATGGAAAATTGAAGTGCATTATCTGTACGTCATCTATGGAGTTAGGCATTGACGTAGGAACCGTTGATCTGGTTGTTCAATATATGTCCCCTAGACAAGTTACTCGTTTGGTTCAAAGGGTTGGAAGAAGTGGCCATAGGGTTGGAGAAGTTTCAAGGGGTGTTATACTAGCTCTAGACGATATGGATGATATTTTAGAGTCTGCTGTTATAGCCTTTAAGACCGTAAGAGAAGAACTTGAACCTATAATTATACATGAAAAAGCTTTTGATGTTTTATGCCATCAAATCGCCGGAATAGTTCTCGATAAAGGAAGCACAACCGTGGATAACATATTTAACATCGTTAGGCGAGCATTCCCATATAGAAACTTAAGTAGAAGAGAGTTGTCGAAACTAATAGAATTAATGAATTACCTGGGGATAGTAAGAGTTGTGGAAGATTCCGTTATTAAAAAGACCAGAAAAACAAGAAAGTATTATTATGAAACTATCTCTACAATTCCTGACGTGAAGAAATTTAATGTCATTGATTCCGCAACTAAAAAGAAGATTGGCACATTAGATGAGAAGTTCGTAATTAAGCACGGTGATGTTAATACTACCTTTATAATGAAGGGATCTGCTTGGAAAATTATACAAATAAATGAAGACAAAGTGTTTGTATCATGTGTGGACGACCCTAAAGGTGCTATTCCTAGCTGGGAAGGTGAACAGATACCAGTATTATACTACGTAGCCTCCGAAGTAGGTAAAATAAGAAAAAGGATTGCCAAAATGATAGAAATAGGAGAATCGCCTTCATCCTTTTTGTTAAATGATCTATCCCTCGATTTCGAAGCTGCTCGAGTAGTTGAAGAAACCATAAGGAAACAAATTGACAGGGGCATCCCGGTTCCAACGGATCGATTGATATTGATTGAAGTTTTAGATGACGTCTTAATTATTCATGCTTGTTTTGGGAATTTAGTCAATGAAACTTTAGGTAGAATACTTGCAGCCCTCCTAAGCGCTAGATTCGGAGTTGATATTAGTTTAAAAGTAGATCCTTATCGAATAATACTTAAAACACCAGCAAAAATATCCCCTAAAGATATTCTAGATATTCTAGAAGGGGAAATAAACATTGAAAATCTGGAGAGCTTACTTAAAGTAGTTTTACGCAATTCTAGCCTATTAGCTTGGAGGATGTTTCATGTCGCAAGGAGATTTGGCGTTATAAGTAGAGATGTGGATTTCAATCCCTATTTAGCATGGAGACTTATGGATGCTTATAGAGATACTTTAATTTTTGAGGAAGCGGTCCGGGAAGCATTAATCACAGATTTTAATATTATACTTACTAAGAAAGTGTTAAGAGATATAAGGGCGAGGAAAATAACTTTTGTGGTTAAATCGTTAATCGATCCTTCCCCTATCGCCCTTAATGCGTTAACCAAGTTTTATCCTTCTGATTATGTTCTTATGGGAAAGCCTAAGGTTGAATTAGCTAAGCTAGTTAAGGAAAGGCTCCATAATGAAAGAATAAGACTTGTCTGTATAAATTGTGCATCGTGGGAAACTGTTAGGACTGTTAAAACCCTGCCAGATAAAGTTGAATGCCCAAGGTGCAGGTCAGTGCTAGTTGGTATTACTTATCCTAGCCAAACAAATGTTACAAAAATATTAAGAAAATATAAATCTGGTCAAAAACTAACCGATGAAGAGGAAAAAATTATTAGAAGACTTTGGAAAACTGCTAATCTGCTTGTTGCAAGTGGTAAACAAGCTTTAATAGTCTTAGCAGCTAGAGGAGTAGGCCCGGAAACTGCAGCAAAAATTTTAAGTAAAAAATATGACAATGAAAATGATTTCTATATAGAGATTCTAAATGCTGAAAGGGAATATATACGGACCCGAGCCTTCTGGGATTAAAACATCCAGTTTAATCAGTGAAAGCAATGTAGCATTATTTCGAGAATAAAAAGAGTTACAAACCGACTTTATTAAGTATCTTATAAAAACACCATATTTAAATGTTAAGTCGTTTTCGCGGTGAAAGATTTTCCAAGATTTCAGCAGTAAAAACACAGATGTTGTATAAATTTTAATTTTCAAAAATTATATATTACATTTAATCTATCTGAGATATAAAATACGGTGTAAAAATTAACAACTCAAGTTAAACAATTTTAAGGTTTTCTCTTGGGAGTGAACACATGGCTGATTTAAGCTTTGAAGAAATTATCGAGAAGGTCATAATAGAGAAAAAGATACCTAAATGGAAATTATTAGAGCTAATTAAAAAGAAGAAGGAGGAATTGGGTGGCCTAATTACAGATAAGAGTGCTGCTATGGTTGTTGCAAAAGAACTAGGTTTAAACTTCTTTGATAAGTTTGTGTCGGAGGGAAAGATCGATATAGATAAATTGAGACCTGGTATGCGTAATGTTACTCTTATAGGGAGAGTTTTACATATTTTCCCAATAAGAGAATTCACTGTAAATGAGAGAAAAAATGAGGTTGCATCATTGATCCTTGGCGATGAAACCGGGGAAATTAGGGTTGTTTTCTGGAATGCCGACCATGTGAGGTTGATAAAAGAAAAAAACATAAAGAGAAATGACGTTCTACGTATAATCGGCGCTGATGTTCGCGAGGGGCGAAATAAAAATGTTGAAGTACATGTAGGAAGCAGAGGGAAAATTACCGTAAATCCTGAGGACATTGATCCAGAGAAGATCCCCCAAGCATCAGGAAAACTGGTGAAAATAGGGGAATTGGATGTAAATATGTACAATATAATTCTACGTGGTGTTGTAAAGAAAATGGGTAATTTAACAAGTTTTGAAAGAAAGGGAAAGCGGGGAAAAATCTTAAGTTTGATCCTTGGCGATGAGACTGGTGAAGTTCGAGTTGTTTTTTGGAATGATAAGGCTGAGGAAGCTGTAAGTCTGAAGGAAAAAGACATCATCGAGTTAGTGGGAGTTTACACCAAATCTGGGAAAGTGGAGAACTTGGAAGTACACGTTGACTCTGGAAGCGAGATTAAGGTCCTTCGAGAAGATGAAGTAGAAGAAGAATTACTGTCATCTGTTTACGCGATGGAACCTCAATTTGTATCTATTGCAGACTTAACATTAGGTGTTAAAACGCCGTATGTAAATGTTGAGGGTGTTATTTCAGGGATCGAGTCTTTAAGGGAATTTGTCCGCGAGGATGGGAATATAGGGAAAAGACTAGTTTTCATGCTTTCCGATGAAGATGGAAACTCGATAAGAGTTGTTGCTTGGAATGATGAAGCTGAACGGCTCAGTAACATTTCAGAAGGAGATGTTATTCAAATACTTCATGGATACGTTAAGAGGGGAATATCTGGAGACTTAGAGATACATATAGGTAAACTTTCAACTACAAAAGTTTTAGAGAAAGGGGGTTTCATCACCACCGTAGAAATACAAAAACCTATGCCTGTGACTGATTTTCGTAGAGTTAAGCTTCAGGATATAAATGAAAATGAAAGAATAGAAGTCAGAGCTTCAGTAGTATATATTTTTGATAGACCTTTATTATATGACGCCTGCCCTGAATGTTTTAAAAAAGTGGAATTAAAGAATAACAAGTGGTTATGCCCGAATTGCGGTAAAGAAGTAGACATTCCCGTTAAGAAATTAACGTTGACCTGTATTATTGATGACGGTTCCGATACTATTGTTGCTAAATGCTGGAATGATGTTGCAACAAGGCTTCTCGGTATCAGAGAAAGTTTAGATCAGATTACATATGAAAAACTTCTACCAGAAATAGATAAGGTTGTGGGAAGAGATTTCATTTTCCGTGGGATCGTTACTTACAACTCTGTTTCGAATAGATTAGAACTAAATGTACTCGACGTAAAGCGTTCCGACCCTATTAAAGAGGCTGAAAATTTGGTGGAGAAAATAAAGAGAATTCTCTAGTTATTATTTTATTGAACTGTTAGTTTATCTAAGAGTTCTTCTAACTCTTTTACTATTTCATTTTCACTCTTTTCGGTTTCTATCAACTGGTAAGCTGCAAACCCCTGCTTTTTGTTTTTTAATTCTTTACAGTAAAGTTCTATAGCTTGCTTCTGCGGATGCGTTTTCATAGTTATATATGCTCTAACAATGTTTGCAACGGTTGCTTCGTAGAAAATTAAGACTTTGCCGTCCTTCAGTTCAATTGCACATCGATAATGTTTGTGTCCTCTTGGAACTCCCATAAGAACTCTTTTTACATCCTTATTTTGAATTATAAAGACCTTTCCCAAATTAAACCACCTATTTATTTTTACTTTTTGATGTGGTAGATTTAAATTGGAAATATTTGAGAGTTACCTAGAATCAGTAAAGGTGGTGAAAGACATGGGAAGGAGAAGAAGGAGAAGAAAGGTTGTTAGGAGAGTCGTCAGGAAACTTCCGACAATATTTGAATGCCCTAGTTGCGGGGCTCAAGCCGTTAGGATAGAAATGAACAGAGAAGAAGGTATAGCTATTGTACAATGTGGTAGTTGTGGACTTTCGGATACTATCAAGATAAACCCTCTTTCTGAGCCTGTGGATGTTTACGGCGAGTTTATAGATAAATACTACGCTACAATAGAGAGTGAATGACGTTCTTAGAATGAAAAAATAATTTGATACGCATTCTCTCATATTTTAGACATTTAAATATAGAAGCATAGCTATTAATGCTCCCAAAGCTGTTGATATGAAATTGACTGTATTATTTTCTATGAATTCGTATCCTCTTATGTGTTTTGTCTTTTGCCCGCAATGAACCCGTTTCTCAGTTATTTTTCCACACAGCTGGCATCGATAAACCGCTTGAACGGTTGCTCCAAGAATACTATCAAATGTGCAACCCAGAAAACCAGCAACAACTGTTATAAATAACATTTTAATTCCCCAGTTAACATTAAGAAAACCAGCAACTTGAAGAAGTAAAGCCACTAGTCCAATTATGAAAGCCCCGAAAAATGTAGCAAATTCTCCTAGGGGGGTTATTCCACCAGAAGTCCCTGGCTCAACCTTTTTTCTGAGATTAACTATTAGACGGGGATTACCTGGATTTAAAAGTCCTATTTCTGTTGCCAAGGTATCAGCTGTGGCTGTGCTTATCGCGCCGAGAAAACCAGCGAAAAACACGTCCCCACCAAACTTTCCATATCCTTCAAGAATAGCTAAAAGCATGGCTATGCCACCATTGGCAAATACATTGTACCATGCACGAGCTCCGCCCTTTTCCTCTGCTACTCCTCTTTTTCTTTTAAAATCGTATTTATATTTCGTAAATTGTGCAGCAATTAGGTGAAAAACTAGTATTATTAAAAACCATTGCCAGCCACCAAGTATCCAGACTGATAATCCAACAGCAAAGCCAGCAATTAACCCAGTTTTATCAACAGCTTTCTTTCTCACGGAAAATATGCCAAATAAGCCTACTATGATAATTCCTGATATTATTTGGAGTAAACCGGGCAATCTATTCACCACCAAGCCTTACCGCAGCAACCCACATCCCGTATGAAATATTTAGATATTTTATCATCACATAATAGGCTCATCTGGTCTTGTTTGAATATATCTCGCTCCATGACTTACATAAAAATATTACTATGAAGCCGCATACATATTATCGGCAAATGTCGAAAATATGTAATTTTCACATAATGACAACAAAAATAGAATATTAGCTAGTTTGTTTCCTCGACCTCCATATTTTATAAACTAAGAAAGATGTTACGCCAAGAATTAACATTATGGCTCCTGTTATAGTAAAGTAGTTAGAGATGTTAATTGGGCTAGGGAGAGGAGTTAGCCATTTAATTATGTTAAGCCATAGTGCTTTGTTGTCTTCCGTATCTATCCATGATTTCTCGAGATCTTTTACACTTAAATCACTAAACATTATAGTTGAGCCACATAACACTACTTTAAATTCGCCGTTAGTATACGAGGCTAGCCAAGGAGGTTTTGCACCAGTTTTGTATGTATAGTTTCCATCGGGCATTATAGCATAGGACAAGTTATCTCCTGTTGCAACAACACATTCATTACTTTTAACGATCAAACTTGAAGAAAACGTTAGAATCCTTTCAATGTTATCAGATATCGTCGTTTCATCGCTAAATTCGGTGCTGTTGACATATATAAAATAGGGATGCTGAACTATGCTGTGATTTTCATTGAAAATAGTATCACCCAGAGAATCGTTGCAAGAAAAGGAAACCGAAGAAATATTCAATGCTGACAATATCTTATTTAATTCCCTCGGATTACCCATCTCGCCATATATGGATTCATTAAGTTGTGGATCACACATTAAAAGCAGATTTCCACCGTTTTTTGTAAACTCCATTAATGAAGAGAGTTCATCATCGCTAAAGAAAGAATTTTGACCGGGATTTCCAATGATTAGTATATCAATTTCTTCAAGTGTTGAATAATTAAGGGTAGAGTTAGGAGATAGTATACGCACGAAATATTTGGCATATCTTCCTGGTTTATATTCTAATACTGATCCGTTGAGCGCGTCGATGGCTTTTGTAAAGTTCCCAAGGCTATATGTCAAAGTTTGACCGTGAGACTCGTCAAAGAGAACTATAATCTCTTCTTCAAGTATTGCTGCACTTCTAGGAATAGATGCAGATATTACAGTTAAAAGTATTAGAAAGATTAGAATAACATGTATGCGACGCATACTTCTCACCACCGGAACAAGATTCCTCACTCATGAAAGTTCAGAATATTGAATCGATTTTATGCTTTTATGCTCTTGGTTCCTTCAACGCCCATTTAATATACCGTGACATTAGTTTATTTTTATCCTCGCTCAGAATTTAAAATAGTTTCGATAAGCATTTATGTTTAAATTAATTTCTTTTAGTGAAGAAGATTACATATAATGTCGGCTGGGACCTCAAATGCCGGAAGAGATAGACTACATAGACCCCCTTGCACGGTTATCTAAAATCAGAAACATGAGGCGCGGTTTAATTGTGCGGACCATCATATTAAAATGCCTTAGAGAAGCTGAGGGTTCTGGAAAAACTGTAAAAGAAATAAGCGATGAAACTAATCTTAGCTATGGAGTTATTTTACATCACTTAAGAATGCTGGAGCTTGAAAAGATTGTGAAGAGGAAGGGAAAGAAGCCATATAAATGGTTATTAACAGGATTAGGACAACGGATGATAGATAAATATCTGGAAATTAAAACTCTAGCAGCACCTTGAGGAGGTTTACATCTGTAATCATTCCAACTAAATCTCCTCTAGCATTAACTACTGGAAACTGGTCGATATCGTATTTTCTCATCATTTTTGCACATTCGCTTACTGATATTTGTTCAGCTACCTTGATGACGTTGGTTACCATGACTTCACTAACTGGTTTCTTCGGGAGTTTTAGTTTCTTTTTTGCTATGTAGATATATGTGGACGCGTCCCATGACCATTTAGTTCCTTCGCTGGCTGCAGATACTTCAGAAATCTTACTTTCATCAACAACTTCGCTGAGGGAAATAAAATCAGCATCGGTGATTATTCCTGCAAGTTGTCCTTCATTGCCTAGAACTGGTAAGGCTTGAACATCAGCAAGCCGCATGACTATGTATGCAACGGGTAAAGGAGTACCCTCCCAAACAGCAGTTATTTTCTTTTGCACATATGGTTTAATTGGTTTATCGATATTCATGCGGGAAATTGCTTTCCAAACTATGTCAGCAACTGTTATTATGCCAACAAGTTCACCGTTTTCAACGACAGGCAACCTACGAATATTTTTATCAAGTAATATTTTTGCAACATCTTTAACGTCGGTGTTCGGAGTGGTCACTATAGGATCCCGTGTCATAAGCATAGCTATTTGTTCTTCATCAGGTTTTTGCATTAAATCGGTACGGGTAACTATTCCAACAACCTCTTTTGTTCCTTTCTTTACGACGGGTAATCCCATAACACCGTGTTTGTTCATCAATTCTAGTAGATGTTCTCTGTTCCCTGGAACCTCAACATACACCACATTTCTGGTCATGATATTACTGACTTTCATAGCTCCGCCTCCTCAAACGGTATTTGAAAATAACAAATATGGTTATGTAAAACTCTCATTAAAACTCCACAAAAATAAGTAAACTAACACTTATAAAACTTTAACTCTTGACAAACATATTGCATGTAGCAAGTCTCTTAACATTTGTAACTAATATGTTTCAAAAAGTTAGTATTTTTGCTATATGTGCGAATTTCACTCAACTAAGCAACGACATGGTTTTTCTCCACATTTAGGGCAAACTCCGTTATATTTACTTACTGCAGACTCTTCTAAGTCTATGTCTAAAATATTACATAAACTAGCGAGCCACGCGAAGACGTCCCCAACTTCCTCCTTTAAACCTTTTTTATCGTTATCTAGTAATGCCCTACCTAGCTCTCCTATTTCCTGGACTAGCCAGGTAAAGGTTTTAAACAATCCACGTTTAGAGTCCCTGTGAAAGTATAGCTCTTTCATCAATTTTTGGAATTCTCTAATATGCAATAAACGTCCTCCTGATGTTTTTATCAGCATATCTCATATCAAAATTACATAACCTTTTGTTAAAAAAATATTGATAATATGGGCTTATTTTTTAAGACTAAAATATTCTCTGATGTTAATATATTCGTAGGCTTCAGTTAGGTTATCGAAACAGTAATGAACTTTTTGGAAGTTTCTTCTGAACTCTGCAACGTCCTTTGCAACTTTTTTCGGATCTTCTTGATCCAAAACAATTCTTTTAATTAGTTCAGCTACCTCTATCATATCGGATTCTTTCATTCCCAACCTAGTTATTTCACTGACACCTAAACGTATACCGCCAGGTCTTCTATAATCTCTTCCAACTCTCTTATCCCAGGGAAGTAGGTTTCGGTTAACGATGATATTAGCTTCTTCTAATTTTTTCTCAACTGACATGCCGTCTTTTAATGGTGTTTCACTAATATCCACTAGGACTGTATGTGATTCGGTGAATCCTTTATGTTCAGCGAGAACTTTAAATCCCCTCTCATATAAAGCTTGACCCAAAGCCTTCGCATTTCTAATAATCTGTTCCGCATATTCCCTACCGAAGGCAAACATTTCTGCGAAAGCTACCGCCTTTGGTAGCAGCAGCTTTAGCTGCTGCTATTCCCAGCAACTAGGTGCAAATGATGATTACTCATGGTAGATGGAAAGGCTGCTGCTTTCAAGATCTCTGCATATTTACTATGTGAAAAAACTGCTCCTCCTTGTGGTCCTGGCAGTGTCTTATGTGTACTGATCGTAAATACGTCTGCACCCTCCCTTAATGGGTCTTGAAACTTTCCACCGGCAATTAATCCTGCAACGTGCGCACCGTCGAAATGTATGTATGCGCCGATTTCATCTGCGACTTCTCTAATTTCTTTTACCGGTTCTGGAAATAGGAATACGCTAGCACCCATTATAAAAAGTTTTATTCGTTTTCCTTGTTTTTCAAGTTTTTTAACTCTTTTAATCGTTCCATCTACGTCAATGTTCATTTCTTTTTCGTCGAAAGCGAAGTAGTGTACTTTTAGACCTCTAACTTTCCCAGCTGTGCCACCAAGTTTCTTCTTTGCGTAACTTATGTGGCCTCCTGACGGAATTGATATGCTCATGATATGGTCCCCTGGCTCGGTAAAAGCCGTATAAGCTATTAGATTTGCGATTACACCGCTGATAGCACGAACATCGGCGAACTCTGCATTAAACAACTTCCTACCCAACTGATTAGCAATCTCCTCCACTTGATCTATGTATATACAACCAGCATACACACGTTCACCTGGCCAACCTTACCGGCCCCAGACAACTTGGGGGCTTTCGGCGTATCTGTTACCGAAATCGCTACATAAACATTCTCTAACTGCTGGACTTGGGATGTTTTTCCGACCCAGCAATTTATGCTGGGTTTTCGGAAGCAATTAGTGGAATTACATTACGGAACCACTCATGATGCTTCTTTAGCAGTTCAAATATTTTGTTGTAATATTCTTTCGCTTCTGATTCTCTCATGAATCTTTTCCCTCCTACAATGGGTATGTTACAATTTGCTTATTCGGATTTATCAATATGTCTGTTCAGTCATTATAGCTGACTTTATTAATTTTATCTAACAACACATATCTTTTCGAGTTTAATGTTATTTCTAGAAGATTAATTGTTGGAATAAAAACAGTATAAAACTAGTGAAGCTCTTAGAAGTAATGTTTAGATGAATTTTCAGTCTTTTAACAATAGATTTAACTTAATCGTGACATATACATTGTTTCAGCAGGTTTATTGATCTACATCTTGTAAGATGTTATATTTAGCATAAGGAAAAGTTAATATTTGGTTTAGTTGATCTATTGTTTCAGACAATGGGGGTAGTCACTTGTCTCGTAAATCTAAGAAAAAGAGAAGAGAAGGCCCAATGCCTGTAGCTGGTGCAGGATTGATTAGATTCTTTCAGGACGAAACGAGAGGAATAAAAGTTGGTCCAGTAGCCGTTATTTTGCTTTCGCTTTTCCTGATCATTCTGGTGGGAATTGCTTGGTTGAGATTCTATGGATTGATACCATTCCCATAGACATCATCCTTTTCATCGCGTTTTAACGAAATTGATGGTGTTATCACCAGACTAGTTTTTAGTTTTTTAATTTCGTCTTGTGAAAGTCTTTCCACCAAAACTTTTCCTCGTTGAGAATGAATTATTGCACTATTTCCAAACGGATCCTCAATTATAATTGTAACTTTTTCTTTTCCCTTTTTTACCTCCTCAATTATGTCTAGGATCTTATTGCACTTTTCTTGCTTCTTCTCGTCTTCTGTCCATCGCTTAGCCGTTTCAACAATGTTTTTTACTCTCTCTAATACTCCCTCAACATTTGTTATGAATGGTGTTGAGGCTGGTCCTGGCTCTACCTTCACTCCCAATTCAGGTATTCTCATAGTTGCTGTTGAAGACCTTATTACTTTTGCGTATAAGTCTTGAGGCTTTTCAATGTGAAGAGAATATCGCGATGGAACTCTTTCTTTTACACAAAATGTGTCGCTATGCTTAAAATCACAATTTTTGCATTGAAGAGTTAATAGTAGGATTTCCCCGAAATGGGGAATGGTAATTGTTGTCATTTTTTCAGTTAGTGTTTTACTATTACAGATTGGGCATTTAGAAACAGTAACTTTAAGTGCATTTTTCTTCATGTATTTTACACACTCCACTTGTTCCAAACTATAACTCTTACCGGGGCATCTGGAGGTTGATGATTTGAGCAGAGTAGAGGGCGTTGTAAATGTTTACAGTAAGCTTTTCACCCTACCAGATGCAAGGAAACTTTTGGTTATTAGTTTATTTGTAAGTATTTTTATGGCGTTTTTTTCTAATGTTTCATTCTATTTTAGGACCTTAAGCTTAATAATATTTTTATATATTTTTTGTGAGGGCGTTATTGGGATTTGGGGTTCTTTAATCATTTCAACAATTATCAATATGCCGTTAATTGAGGGGAAAATTAAGGTTTTAAATTTTAGAAGGCTTATGGCATTAAATATTTTTTCTGCCGTTCTCCTATACGCCATCTACGGTTTGCCAACTCTAGTAACGCTTGGTAATCGAAATGTTGCTATACTTTCTCTATTAATAGGCACAGCTATAGCGATATCATTTAGAATAATTGCTTGTTACTCTATTTCGCAGTTATCCCTGATGAATATAATTGCCGTATCCACACTTCAACCTTTTCTTCTTTTACTTATGAGGGAGGGACTGCTGATCTTCTTATTTCCCCAGGAATTTCCTATTCCATCAATAGGTAAATATACTGTCCTTTTAATTGCGATCCTAGTACTCTTTCTATTTTCCACATTGATATATCTAAAAACCGTAGATAATAGTATAAAATCGTCTCTTAACATCGGTGGTTTAGAGTTCTTTCGAGCCTTTATTGCTGAGTGGACCGAGCAAGAAGAAGAGCCTCTAGAGGCTCTTTTAACTAGAATCGGCGAGGAAAGGACCTTGCCTGTTGCAATCCTATGCTTCAAAGACATGAAAGATGATTTAAAAGCTATCTTGTTGATTCCAACTATTCACCCAGGTCCGTTTAAAACCATTGGAAGCAGTATATTACCATATTTTCTAACTAGGGAGTTAAAACAAAAAACCGGGGCGGAGGTTATAGTTCTTCACGGACCGTGCGACCACTCTCTTAATTTAACGTCAAGAAGGCAACTTCAATACATATTAGATGAGATTCTAAGGAATCTAAATGACATCGACTATGTTGATGGTGCTACTCAAATAGTTCACGCTAGGGAAGGAACTATGAGTGTAAAGGCTCAAATTTTCGGTGATTTTACATTAATTGTCGCAACTCGTTCACCTTTACCTATGGACGATATAACTCTTAGTGTAGGTCTCTTAACCACTCAAATAATTGAAAAAGAAGGAGTTAAAAAAGCGTTTTTTGTCGACGCTCACAATTGCATAGGTGAAATATTCGAAGACGTTTTTATAGGTTCTAAAGTTGCTGAGGAGCTTATTTTGGCAGCACAGAAGAGTGCTAAACAGTTATTGAACATGCCCATGAGACCACTTAAGGTAGGGATTGCCAAAGGCAGAGATATTAATATCCCGTTGGAAAAGGGTTTGGGAAGTGATGGTATTTCTGTTTTGTTAATGGAGATAGGCGGAGAATATTATGCGTATGTTGTTTTTGATAGCAATAATTTGGATTTAGGTCTGCGGGAACAAATCATCGATCGGTTAAAAAGAGAACTTAGAATAAAAGACGCTGAAGTTATGACGACAGATACGCATGAAGTAAATGCGGTATCTACGGGCAAAGGTGGATATGTTCCCCTCGGAAAAGGAATTAACCGTGAAGAGCTAATTTCATATGTAATTAGCTTAGCTAAAAAGGCGGAGAAAAATATGGAACCAGTAAAAGTAGGATCTAAAATAGTAAAAATATCAAAATTAAAGGTTATGGGAGAGCATCAGGTATCGGTATTAACATCTGCTGTTCCAATTGGTTATTCAGTTGCTAAAAACGCCGCAATTGCCACATTTGTTCCCACAATTGTTGCTTCTATACTACTTTCAATGCTTTTTATTTAAAGTTAAAGCTTCATACAGACACCGCGATTTTTTAAGTAGAGATAGTATTTATGGGAGACATAGAGAGCATCAATAGCTCTTTCAGGTGTCGGATAACAGGGTATTCCTAGTTCTTCAACTTTTTGAATATCCTCCATCACATATTCACCTAGCGGGACGCAGAAAACTAAAGGCTTAGTGTTACCATTTTCTAATATTTCGGCTACCGCTTTACCTACTTCAACTACTTTGAGTGCCGGTACAATAAGAGAGATTCCACTAACTGTTTCTGCTCTCATGAAAATTCTAGCGCTTTCAACATACTGTTCTATTGTTACTAGAAAACTTAAATCAAGCGGATTAAAGTTACTTGTCCACGGAAAAGCTATTCCTCTAAGCTTTTTCAAAACGGTGTTTGGAAGCTCAGCTATCTTTAATCCAAGTGAGACAGCTCTGTCAACCGACAATACTCCCATAGATCCAGCATAGGTTACGACAGCAATTTTATTTCCCCTCATTAAAGGTTGTAAAGCAAAAAATCTAACGGAATCAAATAATTGCTCCAAATTTTCAGCCTTGATCGCTCCACATTGTTTAAAGGCAGCATCATAAATCTCTACGTTCCCAGCTAGACTTGCAGTATGAGACCTAACAGCTCTTTTACCTTCTTCAGTCCTTCCACCCTTCAATATAACAACAGGTTTTTTCAAAACAGTTTTTTTAAGCGATTTCAGAAACTTCCTGCCGTCGCTCACACCTTCAAGATACATGCCCACAACTTTTGTCTCTGGATCTTCTGCAAGGTATTCAAGCATATCTGCTTCATCTACATCAACTTTATTTCCAATGGTAATGATCTTGCTAATTCCCCATCTAGGACCATATATTTCAAGCATACCAGCTGCAAATATGCCAGCCTGTGTTATGAAACTTATACCTCCCTTTCTAAGATTTTTCACCTCAGCGAACGTCGTTACAAGGTTTCTATGAGTGTTAACTATCCCCGCACAGTTCGGACCTATTATTCTGATATTGCCTTTCCTGGCAATTTCACGTATTTTTTCCTGAAGCAAGGATCCCTCTTCGCCCATCTCGGCAAATCCACCAGCTTCAATGATGACTGCCCTAACACCTTTACTAACACAATCCATCAAGACGTCGAGAATAATTTTTGCTGGGACAATAAGTACAGCAAGGTCAACTTCATTTGGAACATCTAAAATAGACCTATAACATTTAAGCCCAAATATTTCTTTTAAATTTGGATTGATGGGATATATTTTTCCATGAAACTTGCCTTTAATCAGGTTAACAAGAACATTATAGCCAAGCTTGCCTGGTGTTGCGGAAGCTCCGATTACCGCAACAGATTTTGGTTCAAAGAAATATTTAAGTTCATCATGTAATAGCGTTCCCTCATACCTCAAAGTTTTCAGTTCCTGTTTACTTTTGACAGACGGCGTGTTGACCACAGGGCTCCCTCCAAAATGTGACAAGAAGAAAATCAGAAAGAGGATATAAATCTTTCATAGTTTGTTATTTACATTTAGATTCAGGTTTATAGCTAAGAATATAGTAGGGCAATAGTTTATTCTATACATTTGTAAAGTTTGCAATTGAAAAATGTCGCATCAAGAAGCTTAGGGATTCGGAAATTGCTTCTAAAAACACTTTCGAAATAGTTAAAATATCAAAAACAGAAAGTATTTTCGGTGCTCCTCCAAAGCGTAAACACACGACGGATATAAATAAATATAAATAAAACTTTACACACTACACATACAGAGAAGAACTTATGGAACTATAACATTTTAAAGAGGGAAAAAGAAATGGGAGAAAAAGAAAAAATAATAGAAATACGAGTTCATGGTCGAGGCGGTCAAGGCGCAGTAATTTTTTCAGAATTGGTTGCAAAAGCTGCTTATTTAGATGGATACATGGCTCAATCATTTCCGTTTTTTGGCGCAGAAAAGGCGACCCTCTAATAGGGGTCGCCTCTGCATAGACGTGGAGCCCCTTTGGTGTCATTTACGCGAATTAGTAACAAGGAGATCTTGTTAAGAAGCCAAATATATTCCCCTGACGTCGTCGTCGTTCTGGATCCAGCTATTTTAGAATTGGTGAATGTAACTGACGGCTTGAAAAATGGCGGCTGGCTAATTGCAAATACCACTAAAAAGCCTGAGGAGTTAAGCTCGCTGGGGGGTTTTAAGATCGCGACAGTTGATGCAACAGGCATCGCATTAGAATTGAATTTAAAAGTTGCTGGTTTTGCTGTGGTTAATACACCGATGTTAGGGGCGTTTGCGAAGGCTACAAAATTGGTATCATTGGAATCTGTTAAAAAAGCAATTTTAGATGAATGGATGGGAGAGCTGGCAAAATTAAACGCTAAAGCAGCTGAAATAGCGTATGAGAGAACAATAGTAAAAGACTAGCTACTTTTCTTTATTTTGTTATATACATTAGGGTGGTCAATGGCTTGAAGATATTTTGTATCGTACCTGCTTTTAATGAGGAAAAGTACATTTATGATGTTGTTAGAATTGCTAAAAAATTTGTAGACGTTGTTGTCGTTGTAGACGATGGCAGTATAGATAAAACTTTTAGCAGAGCCGAAGAAAGCGGTGCAATTGTACTTAAACACAAAAAAAATATGGGAAAGGGAGCTGCCTTAAGAACCGGATTTCAATACGCAATAAAACATGGTGCTGACATCGTTTTGACCTTAGATGGAGATATGCAACATGATCCCTCCGAAATTCCAAAGTTCCTCGAGAAAATTGAGGAGGAAAATGTAGATGTTGTTGTAGGTTCTCGTTTTCTTGAAAAAGTTAAGGATATGCCGATCCAGAGAAGGTTGAGCAATTTTATCACTACTAAAATCTTAAATAAGGTTTTTAAAGTTCCTGTGACAGATTCTCAAAGCGGTTTTAGAGCCTTTAAGAGAAAAGTGTTGGAAAATATTATTTTTAAAGATAATAGGTATGGTGCGGAAACAGAAATTCTTATAGAAGCTAAACGAAAAGGATTCAACATAGTTGAAGTACCTATTTCAGTAAAGTATGAAGGGCAAAAATCTAAAATACGTCCCATCAGGGAAACTTTCAGCTGGATTTGGCTAATTATTAAAAAATGTTTTGGGTAGTAAGGTTTATTCTGCCTCTATCATCTTCTCTATGTTCTTCCAGTTTTCATTTACCCATCTTTGTATTTCTTCTATATCTTTGTCTGATAGGCCTCTAAATCTCCCTTGAAGTTTTAGATATTCTTCAACTGGTTTTCTCTTACTTGGATCCAACAACCTTCTGCTTGGACCTGACAGTTTAAACTTTCCATGATCAATTTCATATAGTATCCATAAGCCTGTCTCCACAGCAAGCTTAGACATTTTCACTGTTAGTTTTGAGTCGAATCGCCATCCAGATGGGCATGGTGACAATATATGTATGTACCTTGTTCCTTCCCCTTTTAACTCCTTGGCTCTTTTCACCTTCTCATATAAATCCTTAGGGTATCCTGAAGTAGCTGTTGCCACATAAGGTATTTTGTGCGCGGCCATAATCATTGGCATGTCCTTTTTATGCTCTTTTTTACCAAGTACCGGTGTTGTTGTTGTCAATGCTCCATATGGTGTCGCTCCACTTCTTTGAATTCCAGTATTCATATACGCTTCATTATCATAGCATATGTATATAAAGTCAGTTCTTCTTTCTGCTGCTCCCGAAAGAGCTTGTATTCCTATGTCCGCTGTTCCCCCATCACCAGCCCACCCTACAACAGTAATATCGTCTCTTCCCTTTGCTTTTAATGCCGCTACTACACCCGAAGCTGCTGCACCTGTTGCTTCAAAAGCCATGTTTAACACTGGTACACCTATACCAGATCTTGGATACAATCCTTGAATTACCGCTGTACAGCAAGCCGGTATTACTAGCACTGTTTTTTTACCTAAAGCTTTTAGGACGTGTCTTAGTGCTAATGTCGCTCCACATCCTGGACATGAAGCATTTCCTGACATTACATACTCTTCTTCAGGCAAACCTAATATAGCCATATTTATCACCTCAACAATCCATACCACTCAGATTCTTCCATCAATTGACCTGTTTCTACGATGTTAAATACAGCTTCTATCATCTTTCTCTGATCTTCTGGTTTGACATCACGCCCTCCGATTCCCATTATGAAGTTTAATACTAATGGTCTTTTTTCAAGTGGATATAGTGCTGATTCTATTTCTGTCGCGCTTATCCCTTTGTAACCATAACTGATATTCCTATCTGCGACAACTAAGGCTTTTAGTCTTTTTGCAACTTCTCTAATTTCTTCGTCTGGAAACGGCCTGAATACTCTTAGTTTTATGGCGCCCACGCGGTATCCTTCTTCACGCATTAAATCAACAACATACTTAGCTTGAGCTGCTAAGGCTCCCATGGAAACTATTACTACTTCAGCATCGTCAACCTTATATTTCTCGATTAAATCCCCGTGATTTCTACCAAATTTTTTCTCAAATTCCTTGGCAACTTCCTTAATTTTTCTTTTTGCATTAAGGAGCCCTCTATGCATTAGATAGCGGAACTCCATGTACCCTACGGAAGCGTCTCCCCTTGGCTCTGGCCATACTATATTTCCATGTGTAATTGGATGATCGACATCTGTGATATCAAAGGGCGGCTCATAGGGTGGTAAAAAGTCCTCAACTTCCTCTTCGCTTAGAATTTCTAATGGTTGCGATGTGTGACTTAAGATAAATGCGTCACTACAAATCATTGCTGGCATTTTTACTTCATGATCCTCAGCGACCCTATAAGCTTGAATAATTGTATCAAATATCTCCTGGTTGCTTTCTACGTAAAATTGCATCCATCCTGTATCACGCTGCGACAAACTATCTACATGATCAGACCATATATTCCACGGTGGACCCATTGCTCTATTTACTACAGCCATAACCACAGGTGCCCTAGTCGCCGCCGCCCAGTGAAGCATTTCATGCATTAAAGCCAATCCATGGGCTGATGTAGCGGTAAAGGTTCTTGCTCCTGCAACCGATGCTCCTATGCAAGCTGCCATCGCACTATGTTCACTTTCAACCCTAATATATTCAGCCTTCATTTCTCCCTTTTCGATGAACTCGGATATTTTCTCTATTATCGAAGTCTGAGGTGTTATGGGGTATGCCGCTACAACATTGGCTTTTGCCGCCTTTGCAGCATAGGCTGCGGAGTAATTGCCAGTTGTAATTATTACCTTACCCATTATCCCCACCCCTGTTGTTAAAATTCTCTAACCATCTCTATGGCCTTTGCAGGACATTCTTCGGTGCAAATGCCACATCCTTTGCAGTAAACATAGTCTATCTTTGGACCTTCCTCCTTTGTAAATGTTATAGTTGCCTCTGGGCAATATAACCAGCAAAGTCCACATTTCGTACATTTATTTAGATCAATTACCGGTTTTAAGGTTCTCCAAGACCCTGTTTTACCCATTGCACCCTTTGCTGGCTTCGATAACGGGGTTGGCGGTAATTTTTCTAAAAGACTTGAACTGGATCGCATTTACTTCACTTCCAAAAGTATAGGTAGCTTTTCAATTGACACAATACCTATTTATCTTTAAAACCTTACTGTTTTCCTCTTCAAAACAAAATTTCTTAGATGTCTCCCCTAAAGAATAGACTCGTTTAAAAATAAGAAAAAGGTCTAGGACTATGGAATTAAGCTAGGAATATCATGAGAATCATACATCAAATTTATTTCCTAGATTTAGCACTATTATACTTCAATCATAAATTTTTTAAGTAATAATGTACTTAACCTTTTAAGTTACCGGTCGACTGACCGGATTCCAGAGAACATTGAAAGAGGTGTTCTAGGTGTCTGAGGAAAACGTTGTGTTTATAGGAAACAAACCCGTAATGAACTACGTGCTTGCTGCCGTAACTCAACTAAATAGCGGAGCAGATGAAGTTGTTCTTAAAGCTAGAGGAAGAGCAATCAGTAGAGCAGTTGATGTAGCAGAAATCTTAAGAAACAGATTCATGACTGGACTGGAAGTAAAAGACATCAAAATAGGCACCGAAACAATTGAAACATCCGAAGGAAACACAGCCAACGTGTCAGCAATAGAGATAGTACTTACAAAGAAAAGATAAACAATTTTCACCTTTTCTTTTATTAGTACTAAAGCACTATTTAACGATTAGCTTAATTCTCCGTGGTTCTTTTTCTCTCATTTTTAATCCGGTAAGTGAGTTTTTAGCAGCAAATCGAGTGAAACGAGCGGAATCCTTAATTATTTCAATTAACTTCATCCACATTCACCATGTATTAATATTTAGAATGTAAGCCAAAATTATTGGATTTTGTAAATAAAATGGTACCATTTTATTTTTGAAATGTTTCAAAATAATATTTTTTGTACGCGTAAATAGGCATCAAAATCATATAATATATCGAAAGTTTGATAAGAAAATAGCAGAAAGTAATTCTGTTTTAAATCATTTAAAAGGGTGAGAAAAATGTCTGAGAAAAGAGTTCCTAAAATAGTAGTTACACCTCCGGGCCCGAAAGCAAAAGAACTATTAGCAAGAGATGAAAAATATATATCACCTTCCTACGTTCGCTGGTATCCGCTTGTAGTGGAAGAGGGGAAAGGTTGTATAGTAAGAGATGTAGATGGGAATGAATACATCGACTTTAATAGCGGACTAGCTGTTATGAATGTTGGCCACTGCCATCCGAAAGTTTTAGAGGCAATTAGGAAACAGTCAGAGAAACTCTTGCACTATAGCAACACGGACTTCTACTATAGTCCTGCGATCGATCTGGCTGAAAAACTCACAGAAATCACCCCAGGAAACTTTGAAAAAAAGGTGTATTTTGGAAATAGTGGAGCTGAAAGCGTAGAAGCAGCAATTAAAATGGTTAGGTGGCATACAAGGAAGCCGAGAATACTAGCCTTTATAGGGGCATTTCATGGGAGAACCTATGGAGCTATGAGCCTAACATCCAGTAAACCTGTACAGAGAAAATATTTCTTCCCATTAGTACCAGGAGTGGCACATGTACCATACCCCTATTGCTACAGATGCCCATTTAAACTAGAATTCCCAGACTGTGACTATTGGTGCATTGATTTCATCGATGAATGGGTCTTCCATAAATATATTCCACCAGAAGAAGTAGGAGCAATCATAATTGAACCCATACAAGGTGAAGGTGGCTATATTGTACCACCACCCGAATATCATCAAAAATTAAAGAAACTAGCGGAAAAATACGACATTCTTTATGTTGACGACGAAGTTCAGGCCGGAATGGGGAGAACAGGAAGATGGTTTGCAATAGAACACTGGAACGTTGAACCAGACATCGTATGCATAGCAAAAGGAATAGCCTCAGGACTACCCTTGGGAGCAACAGTAGCAAAAGCTGAAATAATGGATTGGGAAGGGGGGTCGCACGCATCAACTTTTGGAGGCAACCCGGTCTCCTGCGCAGCCGGGCTTGCAGTAATCGAGGTCATTAAAGAAGAAAACTTACTTGAAAACGCTGAAACTCTAGGAAACTATATAATAGAACGCTTCAAAGAAATGCAGGAAAAATATGAAATAATTGGCGATGTTAGAGGAAAGGGGCTAATGATCGGTGTGGAACTAGTAAGAGACAGAAAAACAAAGGAACCAGCTAAAAAAGAGGCTCAAGAAGTCATGTTCAGATCTTGGAAGCGGGGAATCGCACTAATAACAGCGGGTATCTCAGCAATCAGAATCGCACCACCACTAATAATAACAGAAGAATTAGTAGATACGGCACTAGAAATAATAGAAAAATCCATCGCCGAAGTAGAGAAGGACTACTTAAAAAAATAACATCCTTACTTTTATTTATTTTTATTTATTTTACTTCGCAGTAATAAAAGAATGTAACAATTAGATTGTCTTGTTATTAAAGTAACAAGACTACTTATATCCCGCGCCAACGGCTATAACCTGACCTGCTGAGATCCCGCCGTCCCCAGGAGGGAGTAATCTATGCGAAATAAACCTTAATCCATTATTTTCAACTTCCCTTCTGATTGTTTTTGTGATTGCTTCATTATAAGCAACTCCGCCTGAAAAACCTATTATTTTTATTCCTTCCTCCATGGCTAGGTTTACCGCAACATTTGCTAGTCCTTTTGCTAAAGCCTCTTGGGCTGCCGCTGCTACATGCTCCCTTCTGACTTTTTTAGATTCTTCAAGTACATCTAGGAGGATATTGGTAGTATTGATCACATACGTATTACCTTTTTGTTCGACATTAACAGCAACTTCTGCTTTTGAGGGATCACCGAGTGCCGCAACAGACTCTAATCTCATAGCAGGCTCACCTTCATAGGTCCTCTCAAAGCATATACCTAGAAGGGCAGATATCGCATCCAATACTCTTCCAGCACTAGTAGTTTCGGTTAAATTAATTTTCCTAGAAATTTGCGAGAGAACTATATTGAGTTCTAATTCCCCTCTCTTAAATCCTTTAATGCATCTATCTAAAAGAACTTCTCTCAATTCCTCTGTCGACAACTCTTTACTTAGGATTCCGGCGACCATTCTAGCGGGGTATTTCGCAGCTAGATCTCCCCCAGGCATAGGTTGCGGCTCTAGATGTCCCCTTCTTTCAAACCAATTATAGGATCCAATGAATATTTCTCCTCCCCATGGTTTGCCATCCAAACCATAGCCTACTCCATCAGCAACGATGCAAACTATATTTTCGTCAAGAGGAAGATTGTACTCAACAAGTAATTTAACCATGTGAGCAAAATGATGTTGAACTCTAACAACGTCAATATTCCACCGTTCACTAAGTTCCCTTGCAAGCCTAGTTGTTAAAAACAATGGATGCAGGTCGCAGGCTATAATATCAGGTTTTTTAACCCTAGTAAGCTTCATCATGTGGAAAAGGCTTTCCCTAAGAAACTCAAGAGTCTCTAAAATTTCAACATCACCAATATGTTGGGTTAAAAAACACCTATCTTCTAAGAGAATGGCTCCAGTAACTCTTAACTCAGGACCCGTACCCAGAACCACAACACTGGATTTAAATGGTAGATTTATAGGCTCGGGAACATAGCCGCGGGATCTCCTTAAAAATTTAGGTACACCATCAACAACCCTTATGACGCTATCATCACATCTCTGATAAATCCGTCTATTATGTAAAAGAAAGTAATCAACAATATTTCTAAGCCTTTTTAAAGCATCTTCATTAGTGATAGCCATAGGCTCTCTTGGAAGATTGCCGCTAGTCATAACAACGGCAGGCTCCTTCGTGTATTTAAAGAGCATGTAATGAAAGCCGCTGTAAGGCAACATAACTCCCACAGTATGAAGTCCTGGAGAAATCCACTCACTAAGATAGTATTCATCAGACTTCTTCAAAGCGACAATAGGGCGCCTAAAAGAAGTTAAAAGCTCCTCTTCAACCTTTGACACTTTAGCAAAACCTTTAACCGCGTTTACATCTGGAGCCATTATAGCAAACGGTTGCCACGGCCTTCTCCTCCTTTTACGAAGTTTAAGCACAGGATCATCTTCAGTGGTTTTTACAGCAATATGAGTTCCTCCAATACCTCTTATGGCAAGAATATAACCTTCATCAATAAGTTTACCAGCAGTTTTTAACGGCTCTTCGTCATCAATGACCTCTCCGCTTCTATCACATAGCACCATTTTAGGTCCACAGACGGGGCAAGCAATCACTTGAGCGTGAAAACGCCTATCTAAAGGATCCTCGTATTCATGCGCGCATTCAGGGCAAAGAGGGAAATCAACCATTGTAGTTTTGTCACGATCATATGGAAGGTCAAAAATAATGGTAAAACGTGGCCCACAGATGGAACAGGCAATGAAAGGGTAAAGATATCTTCTATCATTTGGATCGAAAAGCTCACGTAAACAATCTTTACAAATAGCTATATCAGGAGGAATATATGATACGCCGGATTTTTTAACTTTCTTTTTACTTTTTTTAATCTCAAATTTACTAAATTCTCCCTTATACTTCAAAAATTTAACACTTATATTGGTATATATTGAAATCGGTGGCTTATCATTCTTCAAAGCTTTCAAAAAATCATCCACACTCTCTTTGTCACCCTCAACAACAATCTTAACACTACCATCTCCCTGATTGAAGACATATCCTGTGAGAGATCTTTTAACTGCTATTCTATAAACGAAAGGGACGGAAACCAACCCCTTGGACAATACCAGATACTAAAATCTCTGCTCTAATCTTCATTTATCTCACCAGCAAGAGTTTAACCGGATTTCAGGGATGCATGGCAAGAAGATAAGAAGAGTAATAAATTTAATAATTACGCTTAACTCTAAATAGTTCGATAAAAAAGGGAACATAAGATAAATATCTTAGGTGTTATGGTAATATGGGTATTACTTATGTAGAGATAAATAAAGTAAACATATAACTTAATTTTGGAGAGAACTATAATATTATGGATAGGCAATAGATTTATCTGGGAGGATGGCTCTTGGCCTTACTACCAACTCCTGAAGACATTAAAAGACTAAGGAAAAAGGTCGGACTTACGCAAACAGAGTTAGCCAAACTGGCAGGAGTAAGTCAATCACTAATAGCAAGGATAGAGAAGGGAACTGTGGATCCTAGACTTTCGACCCTTAGAAGAATACTTGAGGCAATAAAACTTGTTGAAATGAGAGCAAAGAAATCTAAATCTGCAAGAGACGTAATGTATAGCCCTGTAATAACAATAAAATCGAAAGAAAAAGTGAAGAAAGCGATTGAACTAATGGAAAAATATGCCATATCTCAATTACCTGTTGTAAATGATAATGGTGTACCTGTGGGAAGTATAACGGAATCAACAGTTCTTAAAAAATTGCTTTCCGGAGATCCTGAGAAAATATTTCAATTAAAAGTAGAGGAAATTATGGAGGAAAGTTTCCCAACAATTACACCCTCAACAAATATAAAGGATATCCAACAGTTAATTTTAAAAAAATATCCTGCAGTTCTCGTTATGGAGAAAGGTAAAATAGTCGGAATAATAACAAAAATAGACCTAATAACAGGAATAGCAGTAAAGTAATTTCTTGTTCCTTTGTAACAATACCCTCCTCTCACACCCTTTTACTTCCTATGGACCGTTTGCAATCATTAATATAACTTTACTTATGTAAAAGAAGCAATCTCCCATTAAGATATCGGCTTCCTATAATTTAATCTTGTTATAAAAATAACTTGATTTATTTATCATGTTAATTTGACGGTCTAGTTACGTTTGTAACAAGACTTTTTTTCTTATATTTTTATTTTCCAAAAGAAATTAGGGAGTGTCTGCTCTTTCTTGTTACAAAATTAACAAATGTTTTACATAGATGCTTTTTCTTGTTACAAAGGAAACAAGAAAATTAATATTGAGAACGTGCACAATTTAATGTAAGTTGTGTGGTGTAGAGGTGGAGTTAATGGTTGTTCCGCTTGTTGTTTTTTGTTTCGATTTTAGTAAGAAACCTGAGAGTGTGGATGATTTTCGTAAATGGGCTAGACGTAAGACTGTTTTCTATAGGAAGTTATATGGTGCTGATGTAAAGAATGTTAAGCGTAGGGTTGATGGATCTTTTTTAGAAGCTGTTTATCATGTTCGAGGTTTAATGGATACTATTCCTTGCTTAAGACTTGATAGAAGTGTTTTTGCTGTTAGGCCTGAAGATTTTCGTCAAGTTATTAGATTTTTTGAGAAGTTCCCTGAGGTTGAGTACAAGTTTTTCTTAGGGGTTTTTGACGAAAAAGAGGTTAGGGGTGATATGTTTTCTTCTTCTGTCTCTAGAGATAGATTAGAGTTACTTGAAAACATTTTTAGAGAGATTGTTAAAATTAGAAAATAAAAGTAATTATTTTGTTGTAACTAATTTCAGTTGTTTGTTTATTGCGATACTGCTAGGAGATCACTTCATAATATACTTTTGGTCTTCCTCTTCCATTGCCTTTTACTGGAACTTTTCTTACTTTGCCTTTTAGTATAAGTTTAACGAGCTTATCGTACAGGGTTGTTCGTGGTACTCCGGTTATTTCCATTAGTTGTGTCCTTGTTAGCGGCCCTTTTTCTCTGAGTATTCGAAGTAATTCTTCTTCTTTGATTCCTTTTCTAATATTGGAAGTGTCTTTGGTCATTTGTATCGCCTCTCAAAAGTAGAATTATATCTTCTTATAACTTTTTCTAACAAATCTAACAAAAGTTAAGTTAAAAAGAAAACTATTTTATATTTACAAAGTACTTGGAAAAATTTGTTATGGCAACTCTTTTTCTAAACTCTTTTCAATAACCCGATATTCTCTATTTGCTCTGTCCCCTCTTCTATCAAGAAATCCCTTGTTATAAAGTCTTGCCAAGTACGTTGAAACCGTGCTTGGATTTATCGTTTCACCGAACTGTCTCTGATATTCTTCTTTCACATCTGTTGATCTAAACCATCCATATTTGAAATTATTCTTTATTACCCACATGAGTTTTTCCTTTATTGATAAAGAGTTTAGGTCGAGATAAATAACCTCGTCTGATCGTAACTCTTTCTTTTCCCGTTTTGTCTTTGAAAGTATAGCATCTATATATTCTTGAACTTTTTCTTTGTCTAATGCTTCTTTTCCTTTGATTATTAGCTTTATTTCACCTTTTCCAGGTATTTTGAATTTTACTTCAACTTCTGCACTATCTTCCACTGCTTTCACCAATTTTTCGCTACTTCGCTAATAAAATTGTGAATATACTTCACATGTATAGTTGTGCAAAGTGAAAGTTAAAAGTTTTTATGTTACCCTCCGTAATATAACCGCGATATACAAATGGGTTATGAAGTGTACTATTTTAGGTCTTGCAACTTCACTTGCTAGTATTTTTGTAAATTAATTTTTTTATCAAGTCTAAAATTGTTTTAAGTCAACCTCGCCACTTTATTTTCTTCTTCACATTTTCACAAACGATTTCCTATTTGTTGTAGGCTTAGGATGATTAATTCATGTTTTCCAGTGGAAACAAAGGGGTTAATAACTATACACTTAAATCAAGATAACTTGGGCTAAATATGGATAATATTTGTTTTTGACTATTTTGTTTGATTATGTGTTTCACAGTCACATAGCGCCAAATGACAAATGGTTATCAAAATCACAAGGTGTGATGTGGAAAAGTTAAAAGTAACATAGCTATCATTGTTTAATGCAATGATGAATATGTTATCTCCGGAGTAATGATGATGTGACAGGCCGCTGAGCAGTTTTCTTAAATAATAAGCATATACATGCCTTATTTTTCAATAAGAAGAGCATATCTTGTGTAGTTATTCATGTTAAGTTGATTTACATTTTGTTCCGATAAGATTATAACCTTTATTTCGTGTGGAGTATTAGTGGGGGTTAAGGAGTGTCAGGTGAAAAACCATTAGACAGGATATTCGAGCAGTTTTTAGCAGCACCGAAGATATTTAAGAATAGAGACGTTCTTAGACCGACCTATGTTCCGGATGAGCTCCCTCATAGAGAAAAGCAAATAACAAAGGTTGGTATGATTCTTGCATCCGCTTTAAGGGGAGGAACCCCTTCTAACATTTTCCTCTACGGTAAAACTGGTACCGGTAAAACCGTTGTTGCCCAATATGTCTTGAAACATTTGAAAGAAAAGTGCATGGAATTTAGCGTTCCTGTACCTATTACGTCTTACATTAATTGCCGCATTGTTGATACTAGTTACCGTGTCTTGGCCCATCTTTGTAGTGATGTAGGTACCAGCGTTCCCATTACAGGTTTGCCAACCGATACTGTTTATGATAAATTTAGAAGAAGTTTGGATGAAAAGGGTCAACTTATGATAATTGTTTTAGACGAAATTGATCAACTTGTGCGTAAAAATCGTGAAAGTGCAAACGATGTGCTCTATGATTTAACTAGAATTAATTCAAGCTTAGAAAATTCCAAGGTAAGTATCATCGGTATTTCCAACGACCTTAAATTTAAGGACCATTTGGACCCTAGGGTTACTAGTAGTTTAAGCGAAGAAGAGGTAGTCTTTCCGCCATACACTGCTGATGAGCTCAAAGACATCCTTATTCAGAGAGCGAAAATAGGGTTTAATGAGGGGGTTTTAGAATACGGGGTCATAAATTTATGTGCCGCCTTGGCTGCTAGGGAACATGGTGATGCTAGAAGAGCTCTTGATCTTCTTCGTGTTGCTGGTGAAATAGCTGAGAGAGAAGGGTCAAATAAGGTTACTGAGGAGCATGTTAGATTAGCCCAAAGGGAAATTGAAAAGGACACTGTAAGCGAGGTTCTTGAAACACTACCTGTTCAATCTAAGTTGGTTCTTTTCAGTATTTATTTATTAGAAAAACATAGAGCATCAGAAATCAATACTGGGGATGTCTATGCGGTTTATCAAGACTTATGTAGACATCTTAGGATAGATAGTCTTACTCAGCGAAGAGTTAGTGACATAATAAATGAATTGGATATGCTAGGCCTTGTTTACGCCAGAGTTATTAGTAGAGGTAGGTATGGGAGAACCAAGCGGATAAAAATCGGGGTCTCTCTAAATCTTATTGGCGATATACTAGAAAAGGATCCGCGAATTAAAGGAGTATCCAATTATGTGCCACGTATTACTCAGTAAACTTCAAAAACTTTATCTCAAAATTTTTTAGGTTTACTATAGGTACTTGGCAGGACAACTTACTTGAATCTCTTTCTTTAACTGGAATCCATGCTCCTGAAGAAATTATGTGCACACCGTTATATTTATCGTGAAATGGTAGATGAAAATGGCCCAAATGGAAAATGTCAGGTACGCTGCTTATTGTGAGCAGGTCCCCAGGGTGAGGTATTAAGGGAATTATTCCGTAACATGGACACAAATGTCGTGACTTTAATAAAAATTTTACAAGATCTGAAGGGACTTTTAGGCGAATTTTTTCCATCAGCTTTTCCATTTTCAACCCGTGAAATAAAAGAACTGATACATTATGAATTTTTATTAAAGCAGGATTGCCCAAAACTTTTATGTTATTCATTTTGACAATTTTTTCGATGTTTCTAGTTATAGGTGGCTGGGGGAGCATCGGAAGAGTTGCATCAGTTTCTCCAGGGATCATAATGATCTCAATGCTTTCAGGAATTTCCTTTAAGTAGCTGTAAAGAACGTCATAGTTTTCTTCTTCTTTAGGGTTGTTAATTAGATCACCAGCAACTAAAAGATATTTTACCTTACTTTTTCCGTCGGTTTTAAGCCAATTTAAAAACCTTTCAAAGTACTCCGCATGAAAATCAGGATGTCCTATATGTAGATCTGATATAAATGCGGCATATATATCTATTTCTGCTCCTTTCGGCTCATGCATTGGGAGGATATCCGGAAGGTCTAGAAGTTTTGCTTCTATTACATTTTCCTCTTTTAACTTACCTTCTATATAAACTACTTGATCTGGGAAAAATCTTTTTGCCTTTTCAAACATACGAAAATTTTGTTTTGAAACTTTGATGTTCACTATTCCTGTTTGGTCTTCTACGGTAAATTTTATGTCATCGTTCCCTTCCTTTTCTAAAATCATTCCAATAATTTGTACATTTTCTCCGATTTGCCCTCTTAGAAGTACATCTTTTATGTTTTGGTAAGCATGTCTAACTTCTAAAATTCTTTTTAATTTTTGGAATTTATCGTGAAAATAACTTACTAAGATGTCGCTCGTAACTCTGAGCTGTATACGTGTTGAGGGAGAACTTATGATTTCAAGTTTAACTGGAATCTTTTCTACATCAATTTTGGCTTCTTCCATTCCAAGTACATCTTTTATAAATGGAAGTGTAATAACAAGTAGATCTTCTTTTTTGGCAGCAAGGAGGATTTTACTTAAATATGTGCTAAGCTGTTCTTCCTTTAGAGACGACAAATACTCTAAGGCATCGGGAGATATTTGATATCCTTCATCGACGATTTGTTGAACGATTTTCTCTAATTTTCCCTCCATATAATCCTCCCTTTATACATTTAAATTAGGTATAATAATGCATCCCTCTTTCTCATCACCCACTTTAACCGTTTTTCCACATAAATGTAATTTAGCGGTGAGAGCGGCTACTACGGCATCAAGTTCATGTATGGTCAACTTATCCTTTTTTATATCGCCTTTTAGTCCAAGTTTAAGGAGACTGTATCTAATTTTTTCTACATCCTTTATGATCGGTAGTCCTAGAAGTTTTCTGCTTGATGTCGGATGAACCTCAATAACCTCTAAGTTATTTTCTCTCATTTTTGAGGCTAAATGCGCACCTCTTAAGGTAAGTTTTTTCATTCCAGGGAACAGTGGTGGTAAGACGGCGCAACCTAATTTCTTCATTTCTCTGTCTGCTAGCCTCATTTTTCCATTTCTTGGTAATGTTAAGGGAGCATCTATTGCCACAATTAACGGATGTACTTCTAAAGTCTTTCTTAAAATTTCTTTATCCGAATAGAGGGTTAAAATTTTAACATAGGATCCCCGGAGTAAGGCCCAACCGGTCGGCCTATTTTCCACTCCAGCTAAATCAATACCCACTACTTTGCGTTTTTCGCTTGCGTTTTTAATCACGTCCCTTTACCTCATTAATATATCAATTAATTCTTATTAAAAATCCCAACATAACTTAATAAATTGAATTTAACGATAATATAATTTGGAGTTTAATGGCACAAATTAACAATAGGTAGGCTATTCGCTCTAAATGTTGTGGGGGAAGGTAATGGAAGTAAGAAGACTTCAGAAAACTGGTGGAAGTACGTTCTTTGTTTCTTTGCCAAAGCAGTGGATAAAAAACATGGGATTAAAACAGGGCGATCCAATAGCGATCTACACAATTAAAGATGGTAGACTTATTTTGGATCCTAGATACGGTGAACATGAACAGCCAAAAACAGCAGTTATTGATATTGAGCAGGATTTTTCACGGGAAATTATTGCAAAGTATCTTTACGGCTATGATGTGATTGAAATTAAAAGTAGGAACAGAATTTCTCGTGAAAACAGAAAATTAATTAAAAACACTATTCAAAGACTTATCGGCGTAGAAATAATTGAGGAGAATTCTAGAAGGATAGTTCTTCAATGCCTCATTTCTCCCACTTCTTTGCCTATTGACAGGTCTCTTAAAAGAATGTATTTAATTACATCTAAAATGCATGAGGATTCTATGACGTCTTTAATTGAAAATGATGTAGAGTTAGCTGAAACTGTAATACATAGAGATGAAGAGGTTGACAGATTATATTTTCTTGTAGTTAGGCAAATAAGGTCTGCTCTTCAAAGCCCATATGTTGCAAGAAAACTGGAAACAACTCAGTTAGACTGTTTAGATTATAGAATTGCTGCAAAAAACATAGAAGCGATAGCTGATTGCGCTGTAACAATTGCTGAAAAAGTTATTGTTTTAAATGGTGAAAAAATACCACAATACCTTTTAGAGCAAATGCAGGAGTTAAGTAAAGTAGCTCAGAAAATACATAAATCTGCCTTATCAGCACTATTAAAGAAAAACACGCAACTGGCTGTAGAAGCGTTAGACACCAAACAAGAAGCTATAAAGATAGTTGAGAAACTAAATGCAGAAATATTAAAACAACAACTAAGCATAGCAATACATCTAAACATCATAGTAGATGCACTTAGCAAAATAGTGACCTATGCAGCAGACATAGCTGACCTAGCGTTTTAACGATTACAAACTTCTTCCAAAATCTATGTAAAACCAGTGTTAGAGAAAAATACTCATAAACTTGATTAAGGTTATATTAGAGATAGATAATTACTTTCATCCTTGATGATCGTGAAGGCCTATAAAAGTTACCTTTAACACAATTTAATGAGGTATTTTCTCTATCTACTAGCTTGTAATTAAACTATATTTTATAGTTACCTTTATTTTAGAGTCATCAACTAAATAAATTAGTGAGAACATGTGCCGGGGTAGCCTAGCCAGGCCAATGGCTTTTACTAAAGCCGGCTAGGGCGGCAGGTGTAGATGCCCGCTAAGGCCTCGAGATCTGCTTTATCGGGGCTGGGTTAAGAGACAGCCGCTGGCCCTTACGGGCCGCGTGGGTTCAAATCCCACCCCCGGCGCCATAAAATGTTTTGTTCATGAATTGTTGGTGTTGAGTTAGAAATGGAACAGAATTTGGACGAAATGGTTCAGGAAATACATAGTAAGTTTGGTATTGTGGGTAGGGAACGTGAGTTACGCAAAGCGTTGGCGGCTAAATTAGCTGAAAAACATTTGCTTCTTGAAGGTGAAGTTGGGGTTGGAAAGACTACCATAGCTTTAGCTTTAGCCAGATTTTTTAATCAGCCATTTTACAGAATTGATGGAGATGAAAGGTTTACAGAATTGAAGCTTGTAGGCCATTGGGAGCCCCCATTGGTCATAGAATTTGGTTATGATGCTGAGAAAAGCTTTGTGCCAGGCCCCCTAGTTAGAGCTATGTTGGAAGGAGGAATCCTATTTATTAATGAATTAAATAGATTACCCGAATCTACTCAGAATGTTTTGCTTCCTGCCATGGATGAAGGTCAAATTGTTGTACCTAAGCTCGGTGTTGTTAAAGCGAAACCTAAATTTTATATTATTGCCACTCAAAATCCTGAAGAGCATGTTGGCGTGACTTCTTTAAGTGAGGCATTACGTGATCGTTTTGTATGGATAAAATTGGATTATCAGAGTGAAGATGAGGAAAAGGAAATTGCTATGTTAAGATCAGGTTGTAGCGATCCAGAGATAATTGACTTAGCTGTTAAAATTTGTAGAGCGACTAGGAAGCATCCTGAAATTAAACGAGGGGCGTCAGTAAGAGGGGCAATAGACCTTGCAAGCTTAGTTTCCAAACTTAATTCTCATAGTGTTGATGAGTGGGTTGATGCAGCGATAATGGCCCTTGGAACAAAAATAATGGTAGAGGATGATGCTGGTAGGCCTGTTGAGAATATAATCCGAGAAATAGTAGTCTCGGCTTTTCGAAATTTTCAGTAGCTGAGGGGATTCGAAAAAGAATTCCCGATGACCAAAAACCTCTTATAATTGCCGATAGGGTAAGTGAAGAGAAGATTTTAGAGAAAGAAATAGAAATTGGAGGAAAATTACCTGAATATTATCGCCATTTAGCTAGAGGACTCGACTATGCTTCGATAAAAAGACTAGCTGAAGTCGCCATCAAAAAATATAACATTTCAGCACTTCTAGGCCTTACAAAATCTAATCTTTATGCAGTTGTTGACACCCTGACTTCAACAGATAACCTAGATGTTATAGCGAGAAAGATTGCTAAAAATCCCGAAACCGGCTATGCGTTTTTCTTTTTAATTAGAAGAAGCATACCGGAAAAGTATCGTCGTCTATTCATAAAGTTCCTTAAAATTTCTATACTTAGAAGTGCGTTAGGAAGGCAGGTTACCTTTACGCCCGGACCCTTTAGAAAGAAGGTAGAGTATCAACCGTATCTAGATGAGTTTGATCTTGATGAAACTTTAGAGAAGTTTTTAGAACAGAGATATTTAAGTTATAGTGATGTTGTAGGGATTGAGCGTGAGGAAAGAAGAAAAGCAGGGGTTTTAATACTTGATACAAGCGGATCGATGCACGGTGAAAAAATAGTTGCAGCTGCTTTAGCCACGGCAACAATAGCATACCATATGAGAAGCGTAGAATATTCAATAATTGTCTTTAATACGAAAGCAACTGTTGTCAAGAAAATGGGTGAAAGAAAGCCTATTACAGTGGTAATAGAAGAGATACTTAAAACGGAGGCTGCAGGTTTTACAAACATGGAGGATGCTATGAAAAAGGCTTTAAAAGAGCTTAAAAAAAGCAAAATAAAGGAGAAATGGGCCATACTATTAACTGACGGCCTTTACAATAGAGGCAAGGATCCGCGAAAATTAGCATCCCGTTTTCCAAAACTTCATGTAATTGCCCTACCAACTAAACAACCCATAGGTATAAAAATATGCAAACAAATAGCGAAATTGGGTCATGGAAAATTTGCACAAATAAAAAGAGTACAAGAAACACCAAAAGCACTAATAAAAATATTAAAAAGAATATAAATGTCGTATAGATCAGGAAATCATCAATTTTTTAAGGAAAATTCGTAGCCTGCGGGGGTGGCCGAGCCAGGTCAAAGCCATTCGGCATTCGGCGACAAGAGGCGACGGGCCCAGGAGCCAATGCGGAGAAACCCGTTGGCGTAGGCCTGCGTGGGTTCGAATCCCACCCCCCGCACCATATTTGTAAAATTATGTTTATAGTTTCATTTGTACCACGTTAGTTTACTTTTGTTCTGAAAATAAGAAATAACATCGTAGATTCAGGCGATTAAATTCAAGCCTTAGAAACTTCTCATCTAAAAAATTCTAGGGTAATGAAATGGGTTTAGTGCTGGTTTGTTAGCGTTGTAAATCGTATTGAGAGTAAGTAGAATCAATAATTTGGGCCATATTTTAAACCTCCATTGGAGTTAAATTCTATGAACTGCACATTCAAATCTTTGATCGCATGTAAGAATAAGCTGTTAACTGCCCCAAACGCTTCCATATAGTGGGTAGAGCATCTTATTGTTTCGTATTCCAATTAACCTCAAAAATTTTTATTTATTGTTTATTTTTTAAAACATTTGTTGCTAGCCTTCAATATTAGCTTTTATTTTTTCTTCTAAAGTTTCTACGTTTTTCAGTATTTCTTTATAATATTTTTTGGTTATTATTCCTTTCTTGTAAGCTTCTTCTAGCTCTTCTTTATCCACTACTTTTATGTCGTTATTTGGCCATTTTACAACGTCTATCGCAAGATCAATGTATGTTACCTTTTGCGGGTGGATTTCTATTCCAGTTGAGATGTTATAATATTCCCCTTTTAGTTCCCTCTCTTTATTGTAGTAGCTTGTTTTCATGTACCACGATCCTTGAGTAATTTCTGTTATACCGTAGTCTCCCTCTTCTATAGGTACGTCTAGGGCATCATAGGCCCCTCTGCCTCTAAATTTTCTTAGAAGTTTCAGTGTAAGCGGATTAGTAGTTTTTTCGATAACCTTTCCGGGCGTTAAATGTAGTCGTTTACCATCAAGTTTAATATGTTCTATTTCGACTAATTCCCCTATCTTAGGGTATTTTTGAAGAACAGTTTCTTTAACTTGCTCTGTAACCTCTTCTTTTAGTTCAGGTCTTCTTGAAATTATTTTTTCAGCTAAGTCGACAACTAAGGCAAATTCTGAATTTAATGATTTGTAAAAATGGTGATCCGGTATTGTTGGGGTTACTTCGCTTCTAATTTCATCCAATTTTCTTTTCGAGTCGTATGGTATTTTTATATGGGCTATTCTTTCCCCTTCGTAGAGAAGCAGGGGAGCACGTTCTTTTTCGGCTTTTTTGAAAATCTCTTCTGCTTTTCCCTCTAATTTTTTAACTTCTTCTATTAGTTCTTTCGTTTCTCTGGTTGCTGCGGCGGTTCTCCAAAGTATGCCCCAGTTCTTAGGTTTTATGGCTTTCCCCAGAACGAACAGCATTTGTCTTGTTTCCGGGTTCCTTATTTTTTTGCTAATTTTTATTGAATTTTCAGGAATGAGAACAGCGTATTTGCCTGGTATGGTTATATTTGTGGTTAGTATAATGTCTCTTCCTAATCCTGGGTTAACAACTCTGACAAGCAGCTCTTCTCCTTCTTTCAGCTTCTCACCCAACAATATTCCCTTATATTCTCCTAGGTTTATAATTGTTCCATGGGATGTACGTTGTTCTGTCGTTCCCTTGTAAATAGCGTTTGTTGTAACCTTTGATAGATAAATAAGAGGGTTGGGTAATTCTTCGGTAATTATATTTATGAAAGCGTCTAAGACTATGTTTCTTGCTTCTACTATCAATCCTTGCTTGTCAGATGCGTCTTTTATATCTATGTCCGGGGTATCGGTGTCGAGATCGATGTTCAATCTGTTCCTAATTATCTGTGTACTTTGAGTTATTTGAAACCCGTAGTCTAATAGTAATTTTGTTAAAGCTGTGGAATAAATACCTCTAATTCTAGCTTTCACATTTTTAACTCTCCTAGCTAAGTTGATATACTGGAACAAAATGTAGGACGCAACTCTAGGTCAGTCTTGTATAGTTTCTAATATACTAACAGCATTCCATATTTTTGTTCTTGCATGCAAAGGACAATTAGGATCCTGTGAGGCTTCATCTAGTATTGATATGGCGTTTGCTGCCCTTACAGCAGGAGTTCCTTCGCCTCCATGTAGTATTTCTATGGCTTCATTTGCTGCTCTCCTTATATTTCTTGGCACGGATGTATCTTCTGCAATTTGTTTAAGGATTTGTGTTGCTTGTTCTATTTTTTCCTTTGTTTCCGCACTCATCGATGGTCCCCCTTATAAGATGGTTTCTTATGGTTGTTGTTTTATTAATTATGAAAAATGAATTAAAATTTCTTTCTTCCATTTAAATTTAAAATTGTTGTTGGAAAAAGTTAAATCTTGTATTAAATTTTAAATCTTAATTAACGTTAACGAGGACACGACTTCGACCAGCCAGGCCATTCAACAATCATTTTTAACGAATATTG
>Ga0180301_10000128_pt1 | contig 54875 bp, 95 predicted proteins | sample GuaBasSediGuay16_FD_121797 | JGI IMG/M metagenome (GOLD analysis project Ga0180301, IMG submission 121797) | Subseafloor sediment microbial communities from Guaymas Basin, Gulf of California, Mexico - Guay16, Core 4569-2, 12-15 cm | ecosystem: Environmental > Aquatic > Marine > Hydrothermal... | reverse complement strand
GAAGAATGTAAGAAATGTAAGGAAAAGGTAAAAAGAATTATCAAAAAACTTGATGAACTCGATATTGAAGTTATGAAAAAGCTTTCTAAAATTCACAAAGAATCATCCATCGAAGAGTATGAGCTGTACAGAATGTATAGTAGGGGATTTACATACGCAACAGAAATCGCTATTCACTTACTCATGAAGGAATTTGGAATAAAGAGTAAAGAAGTTTTTGAACATTAGATTACTCCTTTAAGTTTAAGTATATTTACCAGAGACTTAAACTCTTCGGAAGAAATGGTAAAAAGATATTCATTGTTCGTCCTTCTACAGTATTTCCTTCAATTTCTTTATTGATGGAGAAGCACTCGCATAGAAAAACTTTTTCTTAGGATATATCTCTGAAAGCTTTTTAAGGTCTTCTATTATTTCTTTCTCTATACGATTTGCTTCAGGATTGTCGAATTCAAGTAGTGGTATATCCGATTCTATCTTAGTTATATCTACTATCTTACCGTTCTCGGTTTTCAAAGCAGGATATAAATAATTTACTTTTCCGCTCTCAACTTCAACTATCGTGGCTATTATCTGATATCCTTCGGGTTTCTTTTTCATAAATACTTGTGGAGTGGATTGATTTAAAAAGATTTGTGATACAAAGATTTAAAATTAGGAAAAAGAGTCTTTAACTATGGAGAAATTGTGGAAACCTTTTCCCCAACTATCTAAAGAAATAATAACTTTCGTTTATCCTAAAATTGGTAAGTTGAAATGGAGAACTATATCAACAGCCTCACTCTGGCCTACTGTTATAAAGGGAGAGAAAGTGGTTGAATGGGAGACTCTAGTTAGTGATGCCCAAAAAGGGAGTGTTAAAGGTATTAATTTAGAGCTTCTAGGGTTTAAACCTGAAAAAGGAAAGATTACATCAAAGACTTTTGTTTCTGAAAAGGCTAGTGAAACTGAAAGGGATTCTCAGGTATTTGGTATGCATTTCAACGAAGTTTTGAGAGAATGGGGTAGCAAACTTAGATGTGTTCAAGGAATGAAAGAACCTATAATAGTCTGTTCTCCAGAAATTCAAAAAATAGATAAAATTTTGAAGAAACCCGAAGACTATTGGAAGTTTAGGGAAAAGGTGATAGATAGGTTTGAAGAAGAGTTAAGAAATTTCAGAGAGAAGCTGACTAAGATTGCTTAGAATCTTTTGATGAAAATGAAGAACCATTCGATTAAAATATGCTATTCTACAATATTTCCGCTAACTTCTTAGTAAATCCCCTGACCCTTATATCAGCATTACCAGTTGCGACAATAGAAGCTAATTCAGAAGCGATTTCCTCACTACCCTCTGGTATGTTTTCTATGGCCCATATCCCGTAAGAAGAAATTTCTTCTTTTGGTATCTCGACTGGAACCATTAAGATAAATATGTTCCTTTTTCCAGATATTGCATGAACAGGAATCATCCTCATCATACTATCAGCCCTATCAAATACATTTTAGAGTTTGCTAGTGCAACCGGTAAATCTCTCTCAAACTTAACTGACGATTTTCTTAGAACGTGGGAAGGTATTTCTATTGTAGATTCAACTGTGTTTCCCCTAATCGTTGCTAAATAATCTACAACTAACTTCCCTTCAACTTCATCGTAGTATACAGATGCAAAAGGAAGTTCCTCGACGACTACCCTAACTTCCTTTTCCATTTTCAAACCACCCTTTCAAATTTTTTTAATTCTCTTGCCTTTTCCCAAATTTCAATCGTCCTTTCTAATATAGTTTTAGGAAGTATACCCTCAACTCTTAATTCTTTCAACATCTTTATCGTTTCCTCGATTTCGTTTATGTCGTGTGTTTTTGCTATATTTTTGGCTTTTTCCTCTATCCAATTCTTAGTCATTTTCAAACCACCTTTTTAAGTTTTTCCTCTCTCGATTTAGATATCTCCCTTGTGACCAAATCCTCTACCGTCTCTTGAATGTTCTCTTTAGTATCACAGGCAAAAATCTTCCATCCGTTCGCATCTATAAGTTGACATTCACTATCCGGAGTTATAAAGACCTCTATTATACTGTCGGAAGTTCTCAACTCCACCGGATTCTTGATTCTTATTTCATTGACTTCCAAAGTCTTTGAATCCCCGATAATTTTGTAATTATGCGTTTTACTGTCAAGTGTGAACCAAACCTTGTTGTCGGAATAGTATTTATCCTCCACGTCTTCTATCTCAACTTTGAAATTCGTTCAAATCACCTCTTCCAACTTTCCTTTGTGTGAATATCTAGCAAACTCTTTAATTAAGTCCCAAACCGATATTTTATCAGCATTCTCTATGTCAGTAACTCCCAAACCATACTTTGAAAACATTGGAACGACTTTATCGGAAAACCATAGGAAAGGTTCTAATGATACCGCTCTATCCCAATCCACTTTTAAAGCCTCTTCAGTTTTATCAACTATTCCCCAAGACCTTGGAATTACGTAAGGACTAACTGCGTTCGACAACCAAGAATCTGGGAATTCTGGATGGAAGTTTGTGAACCCGTATCTCGCTGGTGAGAAGTAGGTCTGGTTCAAAATAACCTTCTTGTTGTCAAAGTCAAAAATTATTACTCCAGAATCGTGTGGTTCCGTAGTTGGTTCTTTATCCCACTCTATAGCCTCTTTTGGACTGCCTTCCCAATACCAATTGGTTCCTTTTACGAAAAGTTCATCTGGGTCTTTTGGGTCAAAGCTTAGAGCGGAAAAAAGTCTTAGTGCAACACCTCCGTGTGTGGTTCCTGATTTTATCTTTCCACCTTTCTTGAAAACAACTCTTATCTCACTCATGAGTGAAGGATTGAAATTTTTCTATTTAAAGGTTTGTGATACAATTAGAGTAAAATGTAGAATAAAAATTTTTACTTTTAATTTTTCTACAAGTGTGATACAAATATTTTTTAATATAAAAACTAAGTCCGAATTATGAGGAAGAGAAGAAAAACCGAAATCGATTATGAAAAAATTGGAGAAATAATTCAAAAGGCGGCTGAGGAAATGATGAAAGAACTTCCTAAAATAAAGAAAGAAGAATTGGAGAAGATAAAAAGAGGGGAAATAACATGGGAGGAACTACTAAAGAAGAAGAAAAAGCGGTCAATGAGAGAAAGATTGATAAATGCTTTGAAGAAACTCTTTAGAATTTCATAGAATTTTCTTTAATTCCGATAGTCTGGAATCGAGTTCAACCCAAACGTCTCCCGGATATTCCATAACAATTTCCATGTTCTTCGCCGCACTTGGAAATTCCAATCCCAAAGCCTTCTCCACATCTATTATCTTCTCAACTGTTCTCCCAGCAAGTATCTTTCTGTAATCTTCGTCAACGGGAATTATTTTGTCCAAATCTTTGGCTATCTCAAGTTCTTTCAAACTCCTTCCAATCAATAATAGGTCTGAATATACAGATGATGGATATTCCATCAAATCACCTCTTCTAGTTTCTTTGCTTCAAAGCTTATATTAGGGTCAAGTTCATTATACGGATGTACCCAGATACTGTCTTTATCTATTAAAATTTCGGTGTATCTCCCTTTTAAGCAAACCTTCCCCCTAAGTCTTTCTGGTAAAAGTATTTCTTTCGGATAAATCTGGAAAAAGTCTATTTTCATTTTATCCATTTTTGGCTCTATCTCAATAATACCTCGCTCGTCCGTGTACAAATTGAAGTTTTCAGTTTCACAAACAGTCATTCCGGTCTTTTCGTCAAACGATGTTTTACCCCCTAAACATTCACATGCTTTTCTAAATTTTAACTCAAGGTTATCCACTCCCATTTATATCACCCTCCTAAGTTTTTTCTTCATCCTTTCTATGTCCTCTGTAGTAATCTTGTATCGGTAAGCCGGTTTAAGAATCTCTTCAGCCCCAACTTCCTTTGGTTCCCACACATACCAACTCCCAAATTCTCCCTTTGGCACAATAGGGGATATTACCCATCCTTCTTGAATGTATTTGGAAGGCTGACCCGTTGCTATCCACATCCATCCTCTTACCCCCCAGACTCCCCTTATTTTCCTCTTGGCCTTCTTTATTTCATCCAAAACCTTCCTAACACTTTCTTCCGGTATTCCAAGCTCCTTTGCCTTTTCAACTATTTTTCTTTCAACCACCTTTTCCTCGACCATCAAATCACCTCTCCAAGTTTTTTCTTTGCTATCGACTTAATTCTCTCTTCAAACTCATTAAAATCAAGTGGATAAGTTTCACCTGTAAATATTGAAAATCCTTCGGTATAAACGTCTGTATAAACTTTATCAAACTCCTCTATGAAATCCTTAGTTCTGTCATTCCAAGTGTGTTCGACGGGTTTTACAATTAATGATACATTACTCGCAAAAACGTTCGAAGATGGTAATGCAACCGCTACTGCCTCGAATCCCGCTTTCCTCAGCAAATCCTTGCTCAAATTAACAAACTTATCGTTGTCCTCACCTCTCGCTATATAAACCAAATCTATTTTTGCGGGTTCTTGGTCTTTCGCTTCTTTCGGAGTAGGTAGTTCGAGGGTGTAGTATCCTCTCCACGGGTCTGTCCTTTCCCATTTTATCTTAACTCTCCCTATGTTTGGGAGAACTACATACTTCTCTATTGGAACATCGTATAGAGAATCTAAAAACTTATCTGACTTAACCGCCTTTTCCGCCTCTTCTTCCGAATAACCCTCCTCCACCAATCTGTCCTTAACCATTTCTTGTATGTACTCGTACTCTCCTTCCTCCAAAGCATCAAAATTAAATATCGGTATTACCGTCTTTTCTTCCCAATCAGGAAAGTATTCTTCGACATCTATCTCAACTTCCCATTCCTTCGGTAGAAGTTTTATAGCTTCCTCTACGATATCCTTCTTTTTTACCATGATTGAAAGAAAGAAGGTTTTCTATTTAAAGTTTTGTGATACAATTTCTGATTTTGACCTTTTGAATAAAATCATCTTATACTTCTTCGGTTTCAAATACTTTATTATTCTGTTCCCTGCCTCAACAACTTTCCTTTTTCTATCACAAGAGAAAATGTCTATGTAAATCAATTTGTGTTCGGGAAACGTGTGAAAAGCAACGTGAGATGTAGAAAGAACGAATACTCCGGTAAGACCATGAGGGTTAAACTCGTAGAAGTCTTCTTTAACTATTTTCAATCCAGATTCTATGCATGAAGATTTTATTATATTCATCAATAGATTATCGTCTAACAAAAACCTTTCGTCAGATAATATTAGGTCTAAGATTAAGTGGTAGGATACTGTCCTCATCTTCCATAATCTCTAACTCACCTTCTCAAGTAATTTTTTCTTAACTTCCTCTCCAGACATTTTCTTAAGTTCTTCTAGAGGTATTCCTAAGAACCTCTCTATCAAGTTCTTTCTCCACCTCTTGGCAACTTTATACAGGAAACTTCCCGGTTCTAAAGCAATCCTTTTTATTTCTTCGACCTCCCTTCTATATTCTTCTGGAGTTTCACCAATCCCTCCTCTAGCCAAAAACCTTGCTATTCCTTCGGCAGTCCTTTCAACCCACTTCCTTTCAATTGGAGTTAACTCTTCCTCCTCCATATTCTACACCACCTTCTTCAATTTTTCCTCCAAACCTTGTTCTTCAACCCACTCATCTACCCAATCCGGTAAATGGTAATCCAAGTTCTCAACAACATGTTCCACAAGGGATTCCTTTTCTCTTTCACTCAACCTTTCTATGGGTAAATCTGTTACCTCTTTAATTTCCGCCAAAATACTGTCGTAAAAACACGTTTCCAATTTCCTCTCAAGTTCTCTGACCTTAGACCTTAGGTCGTTTATGATTTCGTCAATTACGTCTTCTCCTCTCATAAGTGAGAACTTCAAATAAGAATATTTAAAGATTTGTGATACACTTAAGACACTTTTTTCAATTTACTTTCTAGAACCGCTCTAACATACATCGGATAATAGTAAATTCCGGACTTTTCGTAAGGAGTTATCCATCTTTCAAACCTATCCAAAATACTCCTCGCCTTATCCGAAGTTTCCTTCAACAACTGAACCATTGTCCAAGCTAACTCGGTTGGTATCACAATCCTCTTTTTTCTAATTATAACCACTTTCTTCCCCTTAGGGTTAGAGTATTTTGAAGGCATTTTTAATCAACCCTCCAGCACCAAACTTCCAGTAAGTATATCCTCTGTAAAAGGCATAGGGTTCGTTGGTGTATATTCCCTTTAACATTGTTGTTATTGAACGACTAATTCTATCATAGTCTTTTTCACTAACTTTCCCCTTCAATTTTCTAAGAACATTCAATGCGGTTTTAAGATGTCTTTGCGCTTCACTCGACCTTCCAGAATAAAAAGCCTTTCTACCTCTTGTTACTAGAGTATCTATTTCTATCAACCTAGACAACCTTTTCGGCACTTTCTTCATGTTAACGAGTTTGTAGAATGGTAACTCGTAAATATCGAAAAATGGGTTTCTGGTAATGGTTTTCCTGACCACAATACAAATTCGGTAAAATTAGTTTTAAAGGTTTGTGATACAATTAGATTAGTGAAAATGTGGAAAATATGATTAATACTCCTATTGCAAGACCTATTATCTCAAATATGTAATCGGTTGATATTCTGGGGGATAGCATGGAAAGTGCAAATCCGAGAAAGGATATTCCCACACCCACTCCGACGAAACTTTTTAGTATGACCCTACTTTCCCTAATAACATTAGCAGTTACATTTACACTATGTCCTAAACAGAAAACTGGTGAAATCAATAAAGGTAATAATAAAAGAAGTAATCTCTTCATGGTTAAATGTGGTTAACAAGAGTTTTTAAAGTTTTGTGATACATTCAGATTATGTAGAAATGCCTCAATACTAAGAATGTCCCTATTCCGACACCCAGAATTACTCCTATAATCATAATTATCCTAACATAATCTGTACCCCCCTCTGAATTTTCACTTCCTTCCTCAACAACCATGGTTTCATTGTAGAATTCTCCTCCTGTGGTTTCATTTTTCCCAGTTTCCTTAACCGTTTCGGTTTGATTTGGTTGTGGTTTTGGTTCGGGGGAAGGCTCTGGTAAAGGTGATGGGGAAGGTTCTGTTGTTGAACTATCTTTAGAAGAAGATTCTTGAGAAGAACTCCCTTCCTCAACATTTTCACAATTTAAACAATTTACCTTTATCCCAACTCTCTGAATTATATTCACCTGTCCCCCCTCTTCACTTTCATTAACAGGTTTTGCGGTTATGTAAATATACCCAGAATTTTTAACATTCAACTTTACATCCGCTCTCACCGGATTTTCCATAGTAGTTCCTTTTGGAACCAAAACCCTGCAGTTTTGAATGCAGGTGACGTTTTCGCTGCCTATGAAAATGTAGTAAGCGTCAACCTCTCCGTAAGTGTTGAAAAACTTAAAAGTTACCCAGCTCTCTCCTTTGTATAAGCTCAGCTCTGATGGCATCACCCCAATCGTTATTGTTTGAGCTAGGGTAATGGGAAATGTTAAAAGAAAAAATAGAAAAGCCAATTTCTTCATAAAAACTTATACTGTTTTAAAAAATTTAAATCTGAGTGTAGTTGTCCGACATTCCGGTTAGTATCGTGATAGTTAAGTTTCCTGTGTATGTTCCAGCAACAACGTCCGGAACATAAAGCCCCAAAGGAAACGTAAGGGCCGCTGTTATTTCTTCCTTAAACGGAGTTATGTCTGAAGGGAATGAAAGGTCAACTTCTCCTATGGTTGCATTAAGGTTTGACTTTGGTATGACTGAAGGCCCGACCAAATCTGTTACGTCAAGTTCTATTTTGTAGTCCGTTCTGTTTGAAGATATTGTTATTGTAACATCCTTATTGTTCAAAGTCCCAACGCTTACGCTGCCAAAATCTACGCTAGATGTATTTATAGTGACTTCCAAGTAAGGTTCCAGTATGTCTGTCTGTGGCATATAAACGTTTTCAAAGCAAATTGGAAATATTCCGAAAACGAAGTTGTCGTATATTACGCTCTCTACGGTGTTGTTGTAAGCGTAGAGGTTTTTTATGCAAGAGCCTGCCGGGTAGTCAATGATTTTATAATTGGTAACGGTGTTGTTGTAGAAGTAAACAGTATCTGTTGAACTGGAACCGGAAAATATCCACACGTTGCCAAGAGTGTTGTTGTAGTAAGTGCAGTTGTGACAGTTTACTATTTGGTTTGTTAGGGTTGCTGTTGTGGGCAAATAATTGTTATAATATTCAACGTTTTCAAACCATTCTGAATTGCCTGAAAATGAGATTACGGCTGTGGTAAGGTTTGGATAGTCGGTTATGCCAATATTGTCGTGAATCGATAGGTTTCTTCCGTGATAGTGGAAAATTATATCGACGATTGGGGAGTTTCCCGTGTATGTGGCGTTTGTAATAGCAGTGGTGTTATACGTGATAAAGAGGTTGTTGTAAATTTCTGTGTTGTTGGTGTCGTCTATGCTGAAATAAACTTCTGCTCTCGCAGAGCCACTTGTAACCGCTTTCAAAGTGTTGTTGTAAAACTTAATATCAATGGCGTTGGAAAGGTAGTGCGTTATAGTTCCTCCTGCACTGTCTGAGTAAAACACATTTCCATACACTCTAACCCCATGCGCATTACTAATGTCAATTATCGTGTTTTTTATTGTACAGTTTGTTATGGTTATGTTGTTGTATCCTTCAGACTTTATTCCTGTATTGTCTGAACGCCCTTCGATTGTATGGCCAAGGCAGTTAAATATCACATCATCCGACAGTATTCTGAAACATACTTTACCGCTTACATCATTGTAGACATCATACGTCAAGTAGTATATTCCCGGAGAAGTTATATTGGCGCACATAAAGTCATATGGAATGTCTCCTGTTTCGTCTCTGTATACAATTCCAATGCTGTCGTATCCAGTTGGAAGAAGAGCTGTAATGTGATAATATCCCACCATTCCACTCAAGTCTGTGTGGTTTGTGACTACTTCGCTCTCGGTTGTCCAATCAGAAATGTACTGAATTTCCATCCAATTCCCATCAAGTATGTAAACTTCCCACATGTAGTTTTCTCCCTCGTTCTCGATAGAAAATCCAACATGAGTTTGGTTAAGCCAATAAGAGGAAATTAAAGGAGTTTTGTAAAGTGGGTTGTCCTGAAAACTACCAGAGTACAAACATACAGCAGATTGGTTATTGTAAAAGTTTAAAGTATAGTTAAAGGTGTGGGTTGAGTTATCGTAATAATTTACTAGTGAAGTGTTGTAAATGGGTATCCATATTTGTTCTCCCCTATAGTATGGGGTGAAGTTTGAAATGTTTATCTGGTTTGATGTTCCATCAACAATAAGTTCCCCAAAAACAGTAGATATGTTTTCGTTGGAGTAAAACACTAAATAAATTATTTCATCTGGATGGGTGAAGTCCAACATAGGATTTAGATTATCGCACCAAGATGGGTTTTGTTGGGGTACAAATTTTGCAAGCGGCAAATAGTCTATATTGTCAGTGGCTAAAGTATAAGGACTATCACAAATTCCATCTAAGTCACTATCGGTACAAGTGTCTGAATATCCAGAACCATCTGGTTTGCCCCAGTAATTACCGCCAATGTGTGGCCCTCCGACTATATTTGTTCCTGTTTGTTTAGTTGTATTCCAGTAGTTTGTGTGTACCGTGTCAAAATAAAAGTTGTTGGTGTTGTTAAACAGATTGTTGTATATTTGGTTATTTTGTGAGTTATATAAGTAAATTCCGTATTCACCATTATTTTCTATTCTGTTCGAGTGTATTGTGTTGTTTGAACCGTAAAGATATATACCCCAAGAAGCGGCATTCTTTATTATCGAATTTTCTATTATGGTATTATCAACATCATCCATAAGTAAACCGTACGAACATAGATTCGCACAGTCACTGGTTACATTGAATATGTGAACGTTTGAAGTTGAAGTTAAATAAAGTGTTGTTTCTGAATAGTCTTTATAAACTGTACTGTTTGCGATTGTATTGTCAGAACCTTGGTATATGTATACACTATAATAATTGTTATCATGTGATGTTAGGTAGTCAATCTGATTGTTTGAAGAATTATCGAGTGAAATACCGAAATTGTTAGAATATAGTACAACATTAGTTATTTTGTTAGTGTTGGCATTTTTCAGATATACTGCATAACCCCAATCACTAACTATACAATTCTTTATAGTTATATTATTTTTACCAGAAACATAAATTCCAAAAGGAACTATCCTATCAACTCCATCTATTCTGTGCCCCTGACAATCCAAAACAACATCATTGGATGAAATATTTATACAACCATCAACATCTGCATCAATTATATCATTAACCAGTATATAGTATCCACCCTCTGTTATCGTAGTACAATTCGTAATTGGAGTTGCTGCCAAACCTGCTCTAACAACTAGCAAAAAGAAAAATAAAGCCAAGCCTAAGGAAATCCCTGCTTTTTTCACCGCATCACCTCTTAGCTAGATTAGACTGCCGAATATGTTATGGTTACGGTTGTTGAGTATGACCCTGCCGGAATGTCGCCAACATCTAACTTGTACTGGTGGTATTCAGTTCCCTCGAAAGCGGTTGTTAGGCTTGAAGTGTAAATTGTTGTTGAAGACGTTCCCAAAGAGTAGAAAGTTCCGTCTATTGATGGGTCTGAACTAACCGCAAGATATAGGGTCAATCCGTTATTAATAAAACCTCCAGACTCATAGGCACTTACCGTGTAGTTTGTGTTAGTGTCTATTGAAACGTTGTAAACTCCAGTTGTGTAGTCTGGAGACGGATGATTTCCAGTTGAACCTGTAACCACCGTTCCAAAGTCAACTGTATTGTAGTTGAAAGTTACTGTTAAGTATGATTGAACATCCGCACTTACAGTCACTGTATCACTATAAGCAGCTGGAATTGTTAAAAGACCTATTATTATTGGTAGTGTGAAGAGTAAGTGCTTTGCGTTCATGATTAGAAGTTGATATATCTCTTTTTAAAGATTTGTGATACAATTAGAGCATTCCGTAGGTTAGTATTAGGATGAGTATTGCTGTTAAGATAGCTATAATCTTAAACAATCCTTCGATTGAAATTTCTGGGGACGAAATTAGGGAAAGTACGAAGGCAACGAAAGATACTAGTATTCCTACTCCGAGTATTGATTTCATAAAATCTGTTGGTTTTTTGGGAGGTGGTGAGTATTCTAAAGATATCTTTACCGGTGAATGAAAAGTTACTGGAAACATCTCTGTGCAACCAGACGAATCGGTTATAAGTGTTTGGTTTAAGACATCGTCCAAGTATAATTTATATTCAACATTTGGTCTAAGACCGCACACATAATAATATAAGGTTACCGGTTCACTCGTGTTGTCAACGAATTCAACCCTGTCAATAGTGTATGTGTTCACGGTTCTATTAACAACGATAGACGAGTTCAACAAGGTATGTATTGAAATATCTCCAAAGATTTGTTTTAAACTTCCAATATCACCAACATCAATTTCTATGTTTGGATTGTCTTCTATACTAACATTAGAGTAACTATAAAGGAATATATAAGGAACTATTGAATTTTTAACGTCAAGGCTAACATTTCCTAGACGTAAATAACCACTTATGTCCTCGACCAGTATTCCTTCTGTATGTTTACACTCCTCCCCGATATAAACCCCTCTGGTTTTCTCGTGATAATAATCATTTACACCCGAAATTATGATATCATAAAACGAATAATAATCTATATTATTATGACATATGGTTGAGTTTTGTGTAAATGAAACTTGAATTGACGTGAAGTTGTTGTTGTATATGTATGAATTTTTAACGTAATTCGAAGTTATTGAGAAGGCAAGATTATTTGCTTCATTGTTCTCTATATCAAGATTTTCAAACCACCCCTCCCTAAATGTTATCCCAAGATTCACCCAATTATTCAAAACCTTAACATCTTTTGCCCACTCCCAAAAGATAATACTATTATCAACATAAAGGTTTCTCAAGGTTATATTCTCACACCTTTTTATGTTTAGGTTTGTCCCCCCGATAAAGTTTGTGTTTTCAATTATTGTGTTGTTTGAATCGAAAATTTCAGTATCACCACCATCACCAGACTCTATCCACGAGTTTTTAATTACAAGTCCATTTGCCCCACCATAAATTGGTAAACAAGAACCATCCACCCACCTAAATGTATATTCATCCAAAACAACATTATAAACACTGTTTTGGTCAAAATTAATTCCATCACCAATCGTAGTAAGGTTCTTTACGTGAATGTCGTGTGAACCACTCCTAATAAACATTACTGGAGAGTTTGCTGGAGTAACATTAAAGTAAATGTTTTCAACATCTATATTATAAACACTGTTTGCTATATCCAAATTTTCCCACCCATTCGCCGGATGTTCGTAAAAGTTTATGTTTCTAAGTATTATGTTGTTTGAGTTCGAATTCGTCCATATTCTACCATAATAAAGGTTAATATCTTCGTAAGTGTTATTGTACCCGTTTACTGCGATTTCACCGTATTCAACAGTCAAATTTTTAACAGTAACATTTGTTTGCCATCCAGAACCAACCGCCGCTTTATTGGTTGTGTTTACTGGGAAGTAAATCTTATGTCCCATTCCGTTTAAAACAACATTATCTGTTCCTATGTTTATACAAACGTCGTATCCACTAGCATCTATATCACTTACCAGATAGTAAGTTCCGGGGGAGGTTATGTCTCCACAAGAATTTATTATGAAAGGATAGGTAAAATCATATTGTTCATAAAGATGGTCTCTCATTATAACTTGAACACCACCAGGATATCCTATTGACCTGTCCGTCTGTGTGTCATAATTCCCTTTTTGATTGTCTAAATTTGTATGAGAATACGTTACCGATGAGTTTGTTGTCGGCTCTCCGAATACTGTTTCGACGTAATCGGTTTCGTTCCATATGGTAACCTGCCAAGTATATCCCAATCCCATGTTGCCTACGGTAAAACCACCGTGTGTTTCGTTGAACCAAGTATCTGTTAAAATTGCGGTCTCGTTGTATGGGTTAATGGTAAAGTTCCCACTATATTCACATACTGGTGTTGAATCGTTCAAGAATACTATCTCAAAATCAAATGTATGGGTGTTTCCATCATAAAAGTTCAATATTCCAGTGTCATAAATGGTTCCCCAATTCCACAATCCGGTCTGGTTGTTCCACACTCCATCCACCGAAAAGTTAACATTAACAGAGGTTATGTTCGGGTTTCCTTCGTTGAAAGTTATGTAAATTGCGGAATCTCTGTAGTTGAAAAGTATTGTCGTTCCTAAATTGTTGCACCAAGATGGGTTTTGCCACTCTTCTACTGTTATCTCCACCGGGCTGTGGAAAGTTACTTCAAACGGCCCTAAAGTTCCGTGTGGAGATGAAGTTAGTGTGTATGTTAAAGTTCCGTTTAGATATACGTTGTAAGTTGTGCTTGGCTTTAGGTTGTAGATTGTATAATTTACCGGTTGCCCAGATGCATATTCGAAATCGTCTACTAGCCTAACTCTTTCCTTGGAAACCTCATAAATGTATCTCTTGAAATCTGTCCAAACATTACCTTCCGTTTCAACTGAAATCCCTAAAACATTGTGCCTAAGTTTTGCCCCGTCATAGTAAGTATTTGTTATATTATTGTTATAAGTAAGATTGCAATTTCCAAATATATACATATATCTAATCGAACCGTAAAGAGTGAGATTTATCGATGGTTTATCTATATAATCACCTTGAAGATATATGTCACCACTATCTTGTGTTAATGTTATATCGCTAAAAGGATATATATAATAGGTTGCTCCAATCGTATAGGACTCTACCGTTCCTTTAGTATTGTGAACATCTAAATATACAATATACCCCTTTGCATTTAAAGTTCCCCCGTACTGCCCTATTTTGAAATCACTGTCGGTGTTAATGGTGATGTTTGAATTGTAAGCGTACACAAACTGTGTCAAAGAACCTGTCACATTAATGTCCGAGTTTTTGACAACAATATACTTCTCTTCGTATGTACCATAACAACCATCACAATAAAAGACTTGCGTGTCCCCTATGTACACATTGTCGAGATATGTGTCTCTGATATAAACAGGGTTTATATCAAGAAAACTTGTTAAATTTACATTTTTCATATATGTTATACCAGATATCATAACCCCCTCTAAACTTAAGTTCAAAATGTATGTTCTATGATAAAAATAAGTATAAGTATATATATATGTATATGTATCCGCCCCCCGCAAGTCGCTGTTTGTTATGTTTAGCGGCCCGTAGTTATATATGTACAGATATCCCTGCCCGTTCGACCCAATATTATCTAAAAGAGAGTCTGAGCGAAACTCTAATGTATACGATACCCAGTTTACTAAAGATATATTTACGTTTTTCATTTCTATATAATCGTAAAAATTAAAATAGGGACAACACATACCGTCTGACGTGAAATTAACATTTTCGACATACATTCTTAAATTGTTGCTAAAAACACCATAAAAACCATTGAGAGCCTCTATCGTTCCGTTTATCAAAGTAACGTTTGCCTTGGGTTCACCTGTCCCGTAAAATACGTTCCCATCCACGTAATTGGGGTATAAAGTATGACCGTTCATATCGATAGTGACGTTCAAGCCTGAGCTGATATTAAAGCATATGCTTGAATTTGCATAAATGTCGTTATCGAATATGTAGTATCCTGACTCGCTTATTGAAGTGCAATCGGTTATGTGGTAGACTTGAGCATTGGATAAACTCGGAATCAATAGTAAAAACAGAGATAGAACTACTGGAATCAGTATCTTTCTCATAAATAAAACCACGAGTAAAGTGTTTTTAAAGATTTGTGATACAAAATTACTGGAGTCTCTCCCTAATCAACTTTCTTACCATACACGAGACTGACTTGTCCTCCTTATAGCACTCTTCTACAAATTTCTTCCAAATGTCCTCCCTAACTGAAAACTTGAACGGAATCATACTTCAACACCCCTCTCCCTAAGGTAATCTTTTATTAATTCATTAACTATCTTGGACATCGAAACCTTTCTCTTTTTAGAGGTTTTCTTCAAAATCTTGTAATCCTTGTTTTCTAAGAGAACTATCTTAACTTTAGTGTTCTTCTCCTTTGGTTTGGTTTCTTTCATATTTATGTAATATGTAATAATAAATTTAAATAACTAACTACAATCACTAATTATGATATCGAAAGTGGTTGAAGACATTTCTTCTTCCAAAGAGGCATTTTTCAAAGGACTGACTGGTGATGGAAGAGTATCTTCTATGGAACTAATCGACGAACTGGAAAAACTCTCCCCTGAAGAAGTTGAGAAACTTGTGGAACTTATCAGGTCAGGAAAACTAAAACAGTTAACACAAACGGTGTAACACAAAACTTTAAATCTCCCAAATCTATTCTCTTTTTCGATGATTGTAAAACAGGAAACCGTAAATTTACTTCACGATATTAGGAAGAAATTGGAAGACATTTGGTTTTCGATATTTGTCCCGGGAATAACTTTAAAACCCAAAGAAGAGTTAAGAAGGGAGATGAGAGAGGTTGTATCCGGACTTAAAAAACTGGAGATGGTAATATGAGTGTGTTTGGTAAGGTTGACCCGGTTACCGAAAGAATTGTTGTGGCAGGTGCCTTACAAGATTTACTTAGAGCGCAAATTCTTTTAGAACCTAAAAGTGTTGAAGAGGAGTTTGGAGGAACGACGGAAGTATTCAGAATGATAGAACTATTACCTGTAGAAAAGAGGTTAGAAAGGGCTAGGAAATTCATTGAAAGGGCAAGGAAAAATCTTGAAAAACTGATTTAGGAGATTTCAGACAATTTTTTGACTTCAAGTCCGGATAGTGGTGCTTTTACTAAATAGAATATTTCCTTTCCTGTTGGTGCCGCGACAACCAACGAATTTCCGAACCTGATAACTTCTATGTCCCCTATGTCATACGCCTCGAAATCTCCCTTTCCAACGGCCCCTCTTGCCGAAGCAAGGGCAATTTCTCTCGGCCCTAACGTGAATTCTCCCGTAGTCCCAAGCATTTCTTCCCTCTTTCTTCTTGCCTCCTCGGATACCTCTTCTCCCATCTTCTTAAGACCTTCTAGTACTTTTGTCATGACCTCCTTAAGCTTCTCCCTTCTCTTTGCTCTTTCCTCAGGAGTTCCCCTAATCTTCTTTATGGTCTCCTGAAATATCTTCCCTATTTCAAAAAGCTTTTCTTTATCTTTCTTAAACTCTTTGGGTGTTTTTATTTTTTCCGTCTCTTCAATTCTAACGTATTCGTTTTCATTCGTCATAATTATTGGAGAAATTCGTGTATATTTAAAGATTTGTAATACAAAAAAGAAAAACCGGAAAAGAAGATTTAGTCAGATTTAAGCAACCTTCTTGAGGAAACCGTATTTCATTCCTTCGTACCACTTGGAACCTTTTCCTGCGACCCTCTCTCTCAATTTCTCTGGAGTTAATTTCTGTAATCCAGCAACTCTCCTAGCGTCCTCATCTCTAACTTCGGACTCGGGAATTCCTAAGAAAGCTGCTATTTCTCTGACGTATCTCTCAGATGCTTTTGGTGAGGTTGCATGTTCAATTATTTTAGGAGCTGCCGCTGAAAAGTTAGTTTCCCATTTTTTCATTGCTTCTTCAGGAGTTACCTTTGGCATGATATCCTCCAATCGAAGGTTCGAAAAAGGGGTTTATAAAGTTTTGTGATACAAATTTTAAGCTATACCAAATAGCTCTCTAAGTTTCTTCAAATCACCCTGAAGGTGTTTTATGGATTCCTTAGCGGTTTCCGTGTCTTCGAAGAATTTATCTAAAAACTTTTTTATTGCAAGAATCTGGGTTTTAGATAGTTTTAAAACTCCCGGAATTCTCTCCTTTTCTGATTTTGGTTTGAAAATTTTGAAAACCACGATTGAAATTTCAACTAATTAGTTTTAAAGGTTTGTGATACAAATTTAAAACTGTGATACAAATCTAATTTCAGATGACTAAGGTTAAAACTATACATATTAGGCTTGAAGAACCTCTATACAACTTCATCAAAAAATACGCAATATACAACAGAATGAATGTCAGTGAATTGGTAAGGAGTATGATAATTTACTTTTTTATGGCGTATACTCTCGGAGAAATAAAAACCCCGTTAAGTGAACTGAAGAAAATATTTATGAGCAGAGCGGAAGAGCTTGAACCGAAAAAAATCAGGGAATAAATTGAATAACACCGAAACCCATTAAAATCACGGAAAGTGCGTAAAGGGCCATAGATACTATGTTGTCGTAAGTAGGTATGGATTTAGCGATTCCAAGAAGTAAAACCCCAACTATTATCAAAATTGCCCCGAATACTATTCTACCCGAATCCACTTTTTCACCTCCGAGAAAGTATCGAAATCTATGTTGTAGTTTTCGTTCAAAAACTTTTTAAGTGCAACGAACTTTTTCCTCGAGTATTCAGATACGTTCCCAACCAGAATTTTAGCCCTTCCTCCGTTGTTCTGAATTACTATTATAGGTGGTTTTCCAAAAACCTTCTTGAAGTAAATTTCAACTAGTTTCAACGGATTGTCTTCTTTCTTGTAAACAAAAATGTTTTTACCAAATCTTTTGCTTAACTCCTTAACAAAACCAAACGGTAGAAGTTCTTCAACGAGAATGTAAACTCCTTCATCATCTACATAGATGTTTAGTGGAGTAATTCCAGTATTCTTTTCTATTATTTCAATCCATTGAAGTGATTTTAAATCCAAAGTCTTCATACTACCAACGCCAAGATGAATATCGTGACACCTATTCCTATCAATAATAATATATAGTTCATATATCTTTTAATTGGAGATTCTAAACATTGATTGTTATAACAACCGTAAGGACAATCAATGTACTCAACTTTAGTTATGTTATAGCATTCGTCAAAATAACACTTTTCTATTAAAATTTCCTTCCTAAGAGTAGTGTTGTTTATACAGTAATCGTGATTGTAAATAAGTCTTTCAGTTATCATATCCGAAAGAACTACCGGTATTCTTGGGTTTCTGACGTGAAGCTCACCACCGCCCCTAATGCTTTCTATTGCTCCGAAAGACAAATAATGCATTTGAACGTCTACGAAATCGGTCAAAAGGTTCCCGAAATAGGATTTTTCCGAGGGGTCTGTGTCGTTGAACCTAACCCTAACCACTCCGTTATCAATAATACAAGATACGTCGTATTCGGAAGAGTCTAGAAAATTGCTGACCATCGGAGTGTTGGTTGTTATTTCGTTTTCCAGCTCAATCCACGAATTGTTGCACCAGTCCCAAATGTACATTCTAACGCTTTCTTCTGGGTCAGTCCACCTACCAATCCAGTAAATGCTCATTCCCGTGTAGTTTTGGGGAACGGTAATGTTGTAAAACTCGTAGTAGAAGTCCAAAGTATATCCTCTTGTTTGCTTCTCCCTAATGTCGTGATAGGCGTTGTCTTCTTTCCAAGTGTCCTGAAAGGTTCCCGATTCTATGCCTTTCAATACAACTGTGTTGTCCGCATAGTCGTACGTTTCATCAATTATGTAAAAGCACTTCACGGTCGTCATGTATACCCCGGGTTTATCTGGAATAATAACGTCGAAATAATAAAGACCCTCACTCCCATTTAAGTAAAACATAGATGCATCGTCAAACCAAACGGTTAGGTCTGGGTAGTACAAGTCAATTAGACATAACGCGTTGTTTATTGGCTGGTCTTTTGATAAAAGTTGGATATAAATTCTTCCATGTTCAAACGGATAGTATTCTGTTCCGAAAACCTGTATTTTCTTTTTCAAACTTGTAAAGCATTCCCAATACTTGTGACCTTTTTCGTCGGTTCTCTGCTCACACAATATCTCGGTCAAGTCTGGCGGTGGTACAGTACCACTTTTTGCGGAAACCGGTGATAATGATAGAATTGTTGGAAACAGAACAAAAAAAGTAAGTAAAATTATTGTTCCTTTCATCACGTTTTCTTTTGATTTCAATTTAAAAATATTCATCTTCCCCCCTTATCCCGGTATCAACCCCGCCAAAATCTTCCCAATTTCTATCAGTGCCATCGCAATAAGAAGGGCTATTATTATTGCCGCTGGGACTAAAAATATAGATAACCAAGGATAATTTACTGAAGTTATGAAAACAAATCGGTAAAAGTATCCCAAAAGTTCGAAGGGGAAGGTTAAAAGATTCATAACATCACTCAAAGAGGTGGGTATGGGAGGAAACGATGGAGGTGGTGGAAGGTTTTCCACCACGTGAATACCACCATAAGTACTAATGAAAAATATGAAAAATATGAAAACAAGGTATCCGAACAAAAACTGAACGGGAATATTCATTACCCTCCCCCCATTCTACTAAATAAATACCATAAAAACAACCCACACAAAACCGTTATTAGTATCGCTACCGAAGCGGGGAAAAATCCCAAGTACCAGAGGATTAGACTTAGAAACATAACGGTTAGAGAGAACCCAACTCCTCCACTCCTAATATAGTACTCGACTACCGCTCCGACTCCAACTATAACAACAACTACTATAAAAGCTGGGGTTAAGAATGGAACAACCCAACCGTATCCAGATTGTTCTAAAAGCGTTACATTTATTCCGGCTAAAGGTTGTGTTAGGTTGTATTTGGGGGGTGTTGGTGGGGGTGGGGTGGGAGTTGGAGTTACGTTTGGCTGGACATAAGGCGCACCACAATCTTGCGGGCATGTGTATTCATTTTCGTTTGGGTCACATATTCCATTTCCACAATACTCTCCCAAATAAGACTTGCACTTTCCGGTTAGGTAGTTACAACCATAAGTACAAAATTGTATGTTAGAGATGGTACAGTTTGAGTATTGATAGGCGGAGTGTGTTTCATTTAAGCAAACATATCCCTCTACACAAACGTGATATTCTGGAGCGCACTCCCCCGGAGGACATTGCGGTTCGAATGTGTTTTGGGTATTAATTATGTTTAAATTGCCATTGTTTTCACAACCATAGTTATCTGTAGAATCCATATCTAGGACAAAAGATGGGTATGTGTTATAAAACGGTGGGTACCAATAGTTGCACTTAAACTGATTGGAATCTGAGTCTTTGAAGTATCCAGCAACTTCAAGCCCATAAACTTTTAAATGCTTGAACAGAACGTTAGTGACCCTTTCTCCGTAAATTCCAACATCCGCCCAATGATAAATTATTTGACCTATCGAGAGGTCAAGCTCTTGATATCCAATTTCATTATTAGAGATTATTCCCCCGTAAATTTGGTTTAACTCAATTCCTATAATATCATACTTACCGTCTGGCAAACTTCCTATCGGCACTTCGTCATAAATTTTTGAATCTGTTATGTATAAAGTATCTATATTTCCGGCAGAAATGCCTTTATTGTTTCCCAGAGTAGTTATCCTTTGAATCCTAACTTGATTATAATCCCCAACAATTATTCCAGTAGTAAATCCTTCTATCGTACCGTTTGAAATTTCTAAGTAGTTTTGTTTGACCAACCACCCAGCAGAATATATACCGAACCTTACGTTATCTTTTCCCAAATCGTTTACTATTTTATGGTTATTTAAATCTATCCGGACATTATCGGACAATACGTGTAAACATGATGTTCTCAAACTATCTGTTAGATGCAAGTCGTTTTGCAATACGTATGTACCGGGTTCTGTTATATCCATACAACTTGTTATGTTGTATTTCTCGGGTTGAGGAGGTTTTGGTTGTGATGCTAAAAATATTGTGTTTCCGTAATTGTATACGTCTGGCTCAAACAAAAAGATGTTTTTCTTCGTTCTGGCTAAATATTCTTGTGGATGAAAACCTATGTATGCTGTTGCACTAACAATCTGAGAATCGGAACTGCTCATATAACCGGAATAGTATATTTGATGAAACTCGCATCCAAAATCAAAGAAAAACCTTTTAGATTCTCCTGCGCCAATTGTGTACCCCACCGTTTCCTCCACCTCTGTGCCATTTAAACAATATGCTCGCACAAGGTCTAACCCACACGAACCTGACCCCGAACATCTTAGAGTAAAGAGAAGTTGACCCGTGCCATTAACCTGAGCATAGAAATCAAAACTACCATAACCAGTTGTATACTTATAACCATGTGGTGTTTTAGGTATAAAGTATGAATAATATGTTTCCATACTAACGAGCGCAACATCCCCATTTTCATAGGTTTCCCACTTGTAATCCAAGTATCTGTTGTTAGTAAAGTCGTAGAATACTAATCTATAGTCTCCCGAATCTTTTACATAGGGTCTCATGTATGAAACATCAAACTCTGTTATTAGTGGTATGATGGTTTCAAAATTTCTACCCGAATCATACCTAAGAACATAGAGATAGTAATAGCCGGGATAATTTTGGTGATTTGCTATCGCAAATACAAAATACTTCTGTGCTAGTGAATCATAGACTGCCCAAGCCTCAAAAATCCCTATTATAGAAGTTGGAACTGATAAACTGAACCATGTACCATCTTCATAAACCTCTATCAAATTTGAACTATATGCTGTTGGTAACATTTTATATCTTGTGCCATCGTATTCGAGTTGATTCGTTAGGGACTTAACATAGAAAACTCCAGCTGTTGCAGAATAATCTGCTCCGTGATAAATTAACGAACTACCAGTAAATTCGTAGATAGCATATTCTGTTAACTCTGCACTAGGATTATAGTATGCGCATGTGAAAAAAACACTACCCCCAGTCTTGTTCAAAATAGCACAACTTTTAAACTCAATCAAAAGTCCTGTAGTCGAGTATATATTGGTCAGTATTTTATTTTGGATGTCATACTTCAAAACCAACATGGTATCACCGGTATCGTTAAAGACTGGATAATAAATAAACTGCGAATCCTCCCATACAACTCCACCTGGAATAATGACACTCGAAGTAAAGAATATTGGTTTAATCTCCGGAATTGTATTTACCTGTGCAAGAGAGATTCTCTGAAGAACTAGAAAGCCTAGAATCAATCCTAACAAAACTGGAAGCTTTCTCATAATTTCACTTTATTTTTCACACTTTTATTTTTTACTAACAACAGGATTATAGCTATAAATATCGCACCAACACCGATAGTGCATTGAAGTTGCCCCCTAGTGTACACTACATCTATTGGTTGTTCATCTCCAAAAATACTTCTGTCAGTTATCAATGGCAATTCTCTGTTTTTTGTCCAATATGCCAGATGATACCTGTTAAAAGCAACGTCTATATTACTTAGTCCTATGAGTATGAAAATTATAGAAGTTATCATCAAAGCCAATGATAGTATTTCCTCTGTTTCCATTTTTCTTAAGTAAGCATTAGAAAAGTTGAACCCACTATTTCACCCAAAATAAAGTGTTGAAATTTTGTACGCTCCCAAAACTGAAATGATTATAGGGAAAAAGAGGAATACCCATGGCATTTCCGAAAAAACATCGGGTCTGGCATCGGCGAAGGCAAAAACGATAGAGTATGTTACGATTAGGAAAATTACTAGTAGGATTATAAACATAAGTCCTGATGCCGGATTCACAAAACTTTCTTTGGATTACAAATTTAAAAAATTAAAGGAAAGGAGATTTGGAAGATTTCAGAAGAATATTGACATTAATAGGAATAATAGTCCTGCTCCACCTACTGTACCAACCAATACTGGAGAGAAGAGTGTTAAGTTGGCTTCCTGAGCTTGTGCGATTATGACATCCTTCAATAGGATGACGACTACTGATATAACCACTGCTCCTGTAATTATACCTTTCAAGTATTCAGTTCCGAGTGCGGCCATGGTTATCTAAAAGAATGTTTGAAGGGGTGGTTTAAAAATGATTTTTATTAATTTTTTAAAAATATACTTTAAATAACAACTAAAATAGAGGAGTTAATATGCTCTCACTTTTACTTAAAAAAAGAACTTTTTTAATGAGAACTATAAAGGACGTTCTACTTTTACTAGTCGCTATATCCTCCTTGATAGAATCTAATTACCTCTGTCAAAAAGAGTACTCGAAGTGTTGTGAGGTTCTTAACTCTATGTTCAACTCTTCAGAAGTTTATAGTTATAATTCAACCCATCCAATCCATTTACCTTTAAATAATTCTTCAAATTCGTCATCACTATATCAATCTGTTTTTCAATCTTCTTCTTTCCCCAAATAGGAATCTTGGTGAAAACTTTTGGTATTAACATCGGGATGTAGACGAAAACCCTGTTGTTCTCTTTTTCCGGAACGAATCCGTATTCCACTTTAACATTTAAAACACTCCCGAATTTTTCCAATTCCTTTTCTGTCTCTTTTGTAAGTCTTTCAACCATATCTCTACATATCTCTTCTAACTTCTCTGAGTATGGGGATATTTCAACTTCCAGTACTCTTATCTCTATCATGCAACTCCCTTAATTTCTCTCGATTTCTTTTTAGCCGCCTCTTGTAGATACTTCATTACTTCCTCGATTATCGTCTTCTTTTCCTCTTCTTCTGGTAAGTACCCGTACTCCGCCTCACTCATTTCTAACATTTCCCTTATTTTCTCCCTCCTGCTTTCTTCCTTCTTTTCTTCCTCAGTCATAATTAATATCACCTCAACCCAGCATATAAATCAAAACTCTGTTTCTTTTTCCTACTTTCTAATTCCCTAATACCAGCAACAAAAAACAAGAACTCCTTTCTCGACTTCCTCCACATACTCGCCCTAAACCTCAAAAAATTTTCTATAAAAGTGGGAATTACCCTCACCTTAGGATTCTCCCTCTTCTTGTCAATCGTATCCAATATACTTAAAGAAAATACTTCCCTCGCGGTTATGTCTGAAGTCATCTTTAGAATTTCTGGATGTTCCGGGGCCAACAAGTTCATCATTATTCTAGCTATACTCTCCTCTGGCCCGAATACCTCTCCACCGCCAACTTCCTTGAACCTTTTTATTGTAGATGCCATTAATGAATCACCCCGAATATGGAAAGTATTATTATTAATCCGACAACACCAAGCAATATTCCACCTATTATTCTAAGTATTTTCTTGGCATCAAGGCTAAATCCCATACCTCCTTCTTTGTAAGCACCAAGTCCCTTCATAAATCCTTTCCAATCTATGAATGCCTCGTAAGCCTTTTCAATTTCCCTCATTTGTTCTTTAGGTAGTTTCGTTATGTCTATAAACTCAATCCTTTCCTTAGTTCCGTCTTCTCTCATTCTTTCGGTAACTCTCTTTTTCAAGTCATAGGGGGTGATAAACAACGCTCTAGTAAGGAAAACTGGAATTGGTCTTCCAAATCTTGAAAACTTGACCAAAATATAAGGAACGTTCCTAACGTCTTGAACTATTTTCTTTGAAATAAAATATCCTTTTTCTATCTTACCATCTATTATTTCCCCGGTATAGTCGGTGTGAATTACCAACATCTTAGCCCTCACTCTTTCACCGCCTTCTCAATCTCCATTATTAGTTCGGCAACCCTTTTACCTTTTTTGGTTAACCTCCAATATTTAGTGTTTCCATCAACAGAATCCACCTCTATCAAACCCTTCTTCCTTAGATAATAAGTTAAAAAATAATACATTCCGCCAAACGCGGTATCACACGTCTTTCTCGTAATTTTCCCTTTTTTGTATATTTCCTTTATCATTTCAACAGCTCTCGGTATTAACATACAAATTAGATATGTATTATTAAATTTTTAAAAATATAAATTCTTGGAGAAAATGTATAATTATGGTATTATTTGGTATTTTTGGTCAACTCGGAGTAGGCAAATGTGTATCAAAAGATACACTAGTTCTATACCTCAATGACGGGTCTCCCAAAATAACAACAATAAAGGAGGTGTTTGTAAACAGACACATAATCAGTCCAAAAGCATTATCATTTAACTTTAACGAATCAAAGTATGAATTAAATGAAGTTAAATACATATACACAGCACCAGAACCAAAACTCATAAAAATAGAAACAAGATGTGGTAGGATATTGAAAGTAACTAAAACACATAAACTTCCGATTATAGATTCTAATGGCAATTTCGTGCTAAGAGAGGCGGAAAAAATAAAACCCGGAGATTATCTAATCGTTCCGGGAAAACTTGATGTAAATCTTAAAAAAGGGTCTAATCTCGGAATTAACGCGTATATAATGGGATTATGGGTTGCTGATGGGAACAGAACAACGATAAGTCAAAAAAATAAAGAAATAGTTGACTTTCTATGCTCTCTGGGACTTAAATACAGAAAGGGTAGAAGGGGGGTTAAGATATTCAATGTGGGACATATAATATCCAAATTTGTTTCTACAAGTACCATATCTAAATTAAAATCAGATAGTGTGGATGTCCCAAGTGTAGTTATGGAGTATGAAGAGGATTTAAAATACTTCATAGGTGGTTATTTTGATGGTGATGGTTGGATAGAAATGTCGAGAGATAACAAAATGGTTTACTTCTATTTTCTATCAAAGAGTGATGTCTTAATTTCAAAGATATCCTACATATTGTTGTTTTTTGGTATTCCGACATACATTTCAAGATTAAAGAAAAAGTATAAGGGAAAATACTTCATATATAACCTTTTGGTTATACCTAACCCGTACACTAAGATATTCTATGATACATTTAAAAACTACTCTGTCAAGTTAAGGTCTATAAATGAGTCGGTGTTTGACTACGTAAAGGACTGGAATAAACAAATACTTATCTCTGTTCCAACATCAATTTCTAAAAAACTCTACACACTAATATCTTTAATCAGACCATACAAGAAGGAAAAGATTAATTATTTTGAAGGATTTATAAAAAATAAATGGTTTGAACGTATTGAACATTTGAGTGATTTATATCATAGGATTGGATATAGGAAAAAATACGAAGTGACGTCTTGGGAAGTTATAAAAAGAGATTTGGAAATTGCTGAAGAGCTTTTAAAGTTTCAAAAATCAAACCTAGAAGTTATAAAATCACCCGATGGTATATCGAGAGAAAGAATATACATTGCTCTGGAATCACTACCATTCAAGATTGAAGATAAAGATAAAATTCGATTTGTTAGAAATTGTAGAATTGACCAATGGGTTGTTGAAAAATTTGAAGAAATCTTAAATTCGGCAGAGAAAATGTATAAGGAATTATCCATAATGAAGTATTTTTATACTGACAAGATAAAAAACGTCACTGAAATAGATTATAATGATAATGTATACGATTTTGTTAATCTAAAAAATCATATGTTTATAGGTGGTAACCTACCGACAATATTACATAATACATTAAGTGCCGTTGCTCTTACTTTTAAGAACTGGTTCTATAGGGGAATGAAAGTTTATTCCAATATCCCACTTTACAGAATTCCGTACATTTGGATTAGAGGAATAAATCAGTTTACACAAATAAAGGGATATGATTGGTTGATATGTGACCACTGTTCAGACCACGGAAGACCTGTGTTAAAGCAAGTGGACTTTAAAGACGAAATGGAAGCAGTAACTTCTAGAGTTAAATGCCCAAAGTGTGGAAATTACATGAGACCTGCCGGTGCTGCCGTACTTGCTGATGAACTTTGGTTTGTCGTTGATTCGAGAAGCACATTGAAAAAGAGAAACCAACTTATGTCTGCAATTCTTTTAAGAAGCAGAAAATTGGATGTCCACTACTTTTTTACTGCACAAATGATAGACCAATTAGATAAAAGAATAAGGAAAGTTATAGATTTTAGTGCTGTTCCGATAATGAATCCTCAGATGACGGTAGCAAAACTTCTGATATTCATGGGTTCTCACATAAAAAGAGGAACTCCTCCAATGCACACAATTTACTTTAAAACACGACCAGTATTTGAAATGTACAATACGAAAATTGACCCGAGTTTCGTTATGGTTGAAGAGTGGGATAAAGAACCTTTAATAATTTTCCAACCAGATAAATACAACCCAAATGAAGTTTACACGTTCAAAACTTGGGAAGAGGCAGATAAGTTTGCGACGAGATGGTGGGAGAAAGAACTTAAGAAGAGAGCGGAAGAAATCTTACCGATGTGATAGTATGGGGAAGGCTTTGAAAAGAACGTTAAATTATGTAAAATCGATTTTGGAAATGACAGACTTGGATGTTGAAGATGTAGAAGATGAAAAAGTTTTGAAATATTTTATACAAGAATTCAAAAAAGAAAAACTCAAAAAGGTCTCTTGACAATTATTAATTGTGGGCAAGGGAGAAGTTAATTTAGAAGTCGTTAAAAAAGCTCTAGAAAATATAGAAGCTATAGTCGAAGTACCTTCAAATCCGTTTATATGGGAAGAAATTTTCTCAGTTTACGGAAACAAAGTAGACATCTTACCGAGAGGTTCGAAATACATTGTGATAGCTTGGAGAAGAGGTTTGGGAGATTCTGAAAGGAAAAAGTATTTGAACGAACTCTTGAAGACCGTGTAAAGTGAGTAATCTTTTTTCTGTTTTCCTCTTCCTCAATCTCTTTCTTAACCATTTTCAAAAACTTATCCAAATCGAGTTTCCTCCACTCCCCAGCAAACCTACCGTTCTTTATGTTGAAAAGTATTCCAGTCCCGAGTTTAGAATACCTGTTCCTCAAAATATCGCACTTCAACCTTCCATAACAATCCCCGAACTTCCTTCTAAGAAAAAGCGCCTTTCCTGTTAAAACGTAGACCTGTTTTCCGTCCTTCATTATCGTGAAGTGGAATCCCCTTCCTGAAGATGACCTTCTCCACCAAACCTCGTAACCTAGTTTGGTGAAGTAGTTGTGTAGATTTTTTGCAACTTCTAATGCCCATTCCTTTGTATCTACATCAAAATTTAAAGGAGAATATCCTTTCTTGGACATTTGATTCCTGTAATCTGGATTCAAGTCTCTCTCGTTTAGTTTTTCAACCCACTTCTCAAAACTTTCGAATTTAGTCATAATTATCTAACTTTAGTACCAAGGAACTAATTCCCATCTCTGTTTTTCCACATTCCACACTCTTCTTAACCCGTAAGGGATAATATACACCCAATCACCTCCTTTATCTTTCTCTTTCGATTTCATACCTACTATCTCTATAAGTATATTTTATACCCAAACCTTTTAGTATACTCCTTACACTGGAGGCAAAATACTTCGGATAAACCTTTTCAATTTTCTTATAAGCCTCCATCTTTTGGTGTGGATAGTAGTAAATTGTAGTCCTGTTGGCTAATCTAAACCTTTTCAAAAGACCTCTCCTATAGAGTGTTGCACAAACCATCGCCGCACTCTCTCCAAACTCCCTTCTCAATTCCCAAACAAATTTTGGTTCTTTGTAAACCGATTTCAAGATTTTGAAAGCGATGGATTTAAAATAACTTGGGGTAATTCCGAATATTCTCTTCCCCTCTTTCACTTCTTTCCAATACTGTCTCAATCCCTCAGGATACCCACTACTTCTAAAACCAGTTTTTATCCCTGCCAAACACAAGTACAATTCCGCCGTTTTCGGTTTTACTCCCAACTTTTTCGCCAACTTCCTCGCTAATTCCCTTCTCGAAGAACACTTTGGTAGAAGTTCATACGCATATCTCCTTACCTCACTTTTTCTTTCTTCCGAAATGACATTACTCCTTCTCCTTCTTCCCACAACATCACCAAAAAATACTTATACCTTAAATAATTTAAATATTACATATCCAATCAAAAAATTACCCTCTTTCTACTGTAATAACCACATTCACATTTCACTACCTTAAAATCACCAACCAACCACGGTTTTACTTCCTTCCCACATTTAGGACATTTTTCAACGGATTTGTAAATCTCTTTTTTTATCCTTCGAATTTCATCAACACTCATTTTTCTGTTTAAAAATTTCTTCCAATTTTTGGTCAACGGTTTAACGAAAATCATTTTTGGTTTGTTCGTTCCAACAACTACCTTGTACTTCTTCTCAACCTTCCCATCGATTTCGAATGTGTCCTTAACTATTTTATCCCCTTCCTCTAGTTCGTCCTCAGTTTTCCACTTTAATTGCAAACCTTTGGTGTAACCGAGAAACAACCAACCACTCGCCTTGTAAACCTTCCCAGTGTAGGGTGGTTCTACCAAAGTTTCCAACAAAACGAGTTTATCCCCATACTTATTCTTCCATTCTCTTGGCGCCTCTCTGTGAAGTAACTTCAATACCTGACTTCCAAGACCTTTTTCAATCATGCAGAACCTCCAGTTATTCGCTATATTCTTACCAACCTTTTTCAATCTAGTTTCCTTGTCCCAACCTATAAATTCGTCTCTTGGTTTTAACGCCATCACCGCACTCCCTATACCTATAACACCGTAACATTTATGTGTATCTTCGTCGAGAACCAACCAGTTTATCTCTCTACCAACGTAATTTGTCGTTTTCTTGTATCCATGATATACTGAAACTATTTTGTTGAAATCGTTTCTATCTTTTTTCGTTTCAACAAGTTTGAGAAATATGCGGTGGGGCGGATTTGAACCGCCGTCTCCCGAGTGGAACTCGGGTGTCATTTCCCGCCTAGACCACCACCGCTTCAAACTGGACAATGTACCGTTTTCCACTAAACCACCACAAGGTATTTTTACGTTTAGCAATTTAAATGTTGTATATCCAACAATTATCCATTCTAACCTGAATCTACTCCCCTTAACCTAAAAGTCTCTTCTATCAACCCCTTAGCAATTTCAAGACCTTCCGCAACCCCGTGGTGGAAGGCGGATTCTTCTTCCTTACCCTCTGCCTGAAACGACTTAGAAGTCTGTATCTGTTTTTCTATTTCTTCCTCAATTTTATCGACTAGTTTTTCTATCTTTTCACGATTGACCTTCATCACTACTACGAAAGTGTCGAATATTAGTTCCCCTAACCTTTTTCTGTCTTCCTTCCTGAAACCATACCCCTTTATAGCACTATCAACAATTTCTCGAAGACCTTCTATTTTTTCTATTTCCACTATTTTTCACCTCCCTCTTTTTAGTATAATCTAAGATAACTGGAATACTTCGAAACACGAAAAATACAAGAATAATACCAACAATAACTTTGAAATATGTCTCAGGATGTTCTTCAAAAACTGTGGATGGTGGACAATCCGGTTCTAAACTTATGTTATGATATTTAGAATACTTTTCATAACAAACAACACATGTCATTGCATCACACATACAAATGCCAACTTCTTTTCTACACCACTCGGCAACCTCCTGTCTTGTAACTCCGAAAGATAGTTCTACAAAAAATAGAACAAAAATTAAGGTTGTGAAACCCATTTTAATTAATCTTTCAGAGTTCAAACAATCACCTCTATGTTCCAGTCGAACTCGTCTATATTGTATTCATTAAACAAATCTTCCATAAAGCCTTCCAAATTCGCTTCAAAAATATCTTTCAACTCATCCTTCCATGTCCAATTCTTTTTGAAATTCCTCTCTTTAAACTCTCTCTTAAATTTCTCCAAATCAAATTTCATCTCAACTACAAACTTAACCTTACTCATTCTAACCACCGAATATTTCTCTAATTGTATTCATCATTTTTCTAACATAATTTTCAATACCGTCAGTGAACTCTTTCACATCCATAACAACTTGGTAATACTTACCACCGTACCTCCTCGCCAAAATTTTTATTTTTCCACCCTTGTAAAACAGACCCTTTATTTGTGAACTCGTGTTGAGAAAAACTCTCTCCGCAATCGTCATTAGAACATCGATGTCTCTAAGTGCGTACCACTCCCTAAACTTTGACCCGTAACTTTTAAACGGTACCCATGCATTCAAATTTACCCAATCGAGTATCTTTATATATCCTTTTTCTTTAAACTCCTTCCAACCTAATACTATCACATTATTTTCTTTTTCAAATTTTCTAATTACTTCGGGAACTTCCTTCCAATCCTTAATTTTAATCTTCCTTTTCACTTCTCTCAAACCTCCAAAGTTCTATCGGAAAATCCTTACCGAAAGCCTTTTTAAGCAACCATAACTTTTCGTGGAGACAAAGTTCATTGTTTTCATAGGATAGGTAACACTTCACACCCTTTATATGATTTTCATGAAACTTTCTAAACTCTTCCAAATCTTTTTCTGTTAGTTCAACTTCCCTTCCCAAAATTTTTACTTTCATCCTCTTATCTCGAGCAAACAGTTTGGACAGTAATAATTCCATTCACCTTCTCGTATCATTTCACAACCACATCTTGGACATCTCATTCTATCACACCTTCAAAAGCTTTTTTGATTAAACTTTTAGCTTCAATAAGTCCTTCTTTCTTGCCGTCCCAGAAATCAAACATTCTAATATTTCTATATTCTTTGAATCTTATTGTTTCTTCTTCAGCCTCTTTTATTTCTTTCTCAATTTCTTTCAAAACCAATTCCACCGCCGATTTAACATTTTCTAGTTCAACTACTATCCTTTCTATTGCCTTACCTTCTTCATCTACATCATCAATTCCAATTATTTTCTCCTTAGTCAGGGGTTCTGGGTTCATTTTCTTCTACCCCCTATATCTGTATTATCGGTCTGATAAATGGGTCTGGTTTGGGTCTAGGTATCCTATCTGGAACGCTTAGCTTCTTTCTTATGAGTTTTAGTTGTCTTATTTCATCCGCTATCTTCTGTGCTAAAACCCATTGTTTTTTCTTTATAGCATCGAGTAGTTCTCTCTCCTTCTCTTCTATCATTCTATCTATTTCCCACTCAATCATTCTTCTTTCCCCTCCTCATTTAGTTTGTCATATATTTCTTCAAAAGCTTTAAGTTGACCTAAACAATAAGTCAATTCTATCAACCAATTGTGAAAATCTTCTTTTTTCCAAACATTAAGAACCATGTTCGTGGCTTTGTAGATTGCCCTAAGTTTCGCACCTTCAATCTCATCTTTTAACCATTTCAACAGTTTTTTGTTCATTCTTCCACCCCCAACACCCATTTTAATGCTTGAATCCAACCATCAACTCTTTTAGCCTCGTCATAAAAACCACTATCATGCCATTCTTTCCTCGCTTTCTTCATCATTTTAAGTTTTTCTCTAATTTCCTTTTCACTTCTCACTTTTTCACCCCCTTCCTCGGAATTTTCCAAATCAATAACCTACAGTCCTTGAAGTCAATCACCCTAACCTCTATGTCTTCCAAATTCGCAACCAAATTATCAATCACTATTTTCCCATGAATTCTCTTTTTCACTTTTCTCACCTTTTCCACCTATACAACAAATCTATATAACAAGCCAAGCTCAATCCAGCACCAACAATACCAAAAACCAATCCAAAAACATCCCTCAAATTGTTTGAATAGAAGTTGTAAAGCTTGATGTATTGCTCTGCGTCGAACCATGAATACTTTGAAAATTCCTTAATCGGATAAAGATAAGCTAAAATGTCGTGCAAACATTTCCCAAAATTATCACCTATGTAATATCCTATTGCACTCACAAATAAACCTCCTATTATCTTTTTTAAACTCACCTTTTCCACCACCATTCAGGTCTTTTTGAGATATCTGTTAAACTCGTTCTATTCCTAAGCCTGTAAACCTTATCTCCAATCTTAACCCGTGTCATTCTTCCTCCTCCTCAAAACTAACACCATAAGTAAATTTCTCCCTATCCCAATCCACACCAATGTCTGGCTTGACTCCATATTCTTTCTCAAATTCCTTGCATCTCTTGTACAAGTCCTTAATCTCCTTCCTGTAGGAATTAAGCCATTCCAACTTTCTGGACTTAGTCTCGTATCCAACCCAAAACCCTATTAAAAATACCAATACGGTTAATGATACCAAAACCCACATTTCTTTGAGAGAACCCAATCCTACCCCGAGTATTTTAGAACCCAAATAGATAATCAAAACAAAAATAATTAACAAACTTATAGCAAGGAAAAAATCGATGAAAAACATCTTAGTTTCAATTCCCTGAATTTCCTTCAACCACTCTTTTAACCAATTTTCCTCCTTCTGCATTTCCTTAATTTTTTTGTAGATGCTTTCCTTCCTCCTCCTACTCACCTTCTACCACCCTTCACAATCTTAGCCTTCCACTTCCTAATCTTTTCAATAGTTTTCTTAAGTTCTTTCTCCTTTTTCTTGAGAAACTTTGGTAATTCATCTATGCACTTGATAGCATACTCATACGCTTCATCAAGTTGTTCTTCAAGGGTTTGATTTTCATTCCAAAAGTGTACTGTGTCATACCACAGAAAATCATCCCATCCCAAGCTCTTAATAAAATTGACTAAAGATTGGGATGATTTTGGATACTCCACAACCACATACCTATCAGATATCCTATGAAGAAGGGGTCTAAACCCTTCATCCAAAGTATAATATCTTAAAATTGCGAGTTGGAACTTAATGCCCTTGTAGGTGAAGGTTTTCCTCCATGTTTCTATAACCCCATCTCTACTTTCATCAGGTTTCCACTTTCTTCTCCTTTCTTCCAATATTTTCAGTTGTTCTTCCTCGGGAATTTCCCTAACCACTTTCTTCCAATCAATCTTCATTTTTCCTCCCCCTCCAAGAGCGAGAAAAATTCATCAAAATGTTTTTTAACTAACTTCTGAATTGCATTCTCTATGTTGTCTACATCTACCCATTCTTCCCCAACCTCTGCAAAGTCTGGGGCGAAAAGCAAGTCATAGTTGTTGCATATTTCAACTAACCTTTCCCTGTTTTCGACCTTTTCGTTCGTTCTGGCTAGGTGGGTAATTAATTGCTTTGAGTCTATAGGTTTATCTTCATCCCAATGAACCCGTTCCTGAAAAGTGTGCCATCTCATAGGCATCCGTAGCAAGTAGTAAAAGTCATCCCAAAAAGAAAAATCACTATCCAAATCCAACAACTTCCTTATTTGGTCTTTCTTTATATACACAACCAAGTCAACTCCCACCTATATCACCTTCGAAAATTTCCTCGATTGTTCTTTTCACGTTTTCCAAACAACCTATCTCAATACTTAACTCTGTATGGTCGAGTTTCAAATTACCAACAAAACCCTCTATGTCCACTAACTCCGCTTTCTCATAAGGTGTTAGCTCAGGTTTTCTTTTAAGTTCAAATACTTTTGTTCCGTAATGTTGTATCATTGAAAAAACTTCCCTCTTCTCCTTTCTCTTTTTCTCAATCATCTTCTCAATTTTTTCCACAATCCTCTTCTTTAACCTCTCCTCTCTCAACTTTCCCAAAGTAAATACAACAGATAGTAACTTCAACAAAACAAAATCGTCTATATTTCTATATTCTGGAGAAACTTCCTTGAGTTTTTTCACCAATTTTTTCAAATCCTCGTAGGCCTCTGGTGAAAGTTCTATTTTTAAATCACCCATTTTTAATCACCCTCACCAAATCCTTATAACCAAAAACCTTCCACGTTTTATTGCAATAACAATTCAAATTCCCCAGAGTTCCGAAACCGAAATCACAATTGTAGAATAACTTACAAACTTCATCTGGTGTCAACAATCCTTCACATTTCGGACACTTCAAGGTGTAGTTAGATGGCTTTAAAAACCAACCCAATACAAATCCTATGTAAAGTGAAATCGCTATCCAAACGCCCACGTTTTTCAAACTTTTTTTCATGGATTAATGTTGGATATGAAACTATTTAAATATAACTCAAAGAGGGTGGATAAATTCGTCCTCAACTTCCGCATAAGGAATATCTTCGTTAGGTCTATAAACCTTAAAGATGAATGTATCACTAGCCTCTCCCTTAATAATTGGGAACTCGTCCTCACTGACGTCAAAATATCCGACGGGTTCAAAAGAAACGTCCTTCACTACCAAAGTCGGTTTTCCAAAGACCTTTATCAAAGTATTTGGCCCTGCCCTCCTTATCACATCCTTTGGTTCTGGACTCGATAAATAATCCTGCATAGTCATCTGTGATTTTGGAATTTCGACAAAATAGGTAAAGCACTTCCTAACACTTGGATGCCTCTCCAATTGTTTTGCCAAATCTTCGAGTATGGGTCTGTACCTTCTCTCAGCATCTATCGGATTGTCCGTGAAGGTTCTGAAATATGGTCTATCCTCGAAACTGATTTCGAACTGTATTAGTGTGGTTTCCTTGTATCTAGTCTTTCTCTGAACTTCCTTAGGAGGAATAACAACACCAGATACCCTAACCTCATACATGTAAATCCTGTAAACCCTCGGTCTCCTCCTAATAACCCTTGGAATCCTACCTAAGAATCTCTCCCTCGCCCTTCTAAGTATTTCCCTTAGTTTATCAATAAAGGAGACCATAATTAATACACTTAATACACTCTATACTTCAAATTTTCAATTCCAGTCTTGTTTATTAACCAAGAACATCTCTTGTGTAACTTGTCCGGGTCTACGTCGAAGAGATAAACTAACATGTTGATGGGGTCTCCAGCAAAAACGAATTCCTTGTCCTTCTTAGAAATGTCGATACAAATGTTAACCATTTTTTCAAAATCACTCTCAGAGAGAAACCCCATTATTACCGCGTAATGCTTGGAACCTATGAAAGTGTTTAATTTCGTTCTTAACGATTCTATTTCATTCGCCAACTCCTCTACTAGGTTTTCTAACTTGGCAACCCTTTCCCTAAGTTCCTTTACACCAAACATAATACCACTTTGGATATGAAACTATTTAAAGATTTTTCTCAAGTATCCTCCCTTTAATGTACTCGAGAAATCCCGTCGCAATTTTCTCAAGTTCTCTTCTCATAGTCTCTCTTCCAGATATCAATCCCTTGTTTCCTATCAAATGTTTAGAACATAAATTAAACTTCAACTCAACTGTAACTTCGTTCGGAATCTTGACTATAAAATACACTACCTTATCCGCTTTATCCCCGCAAATGTGACATGCCTCTATCTTTGTCATTTTTCTTCTTTCTTTATTTCCTCAACACCTTTTTTCGTTATTTTAAAGTAAATGTCCATTTCCGGTAAAAATGGAACATCGTAAATCCTTAAAACCCTCTTTCTCTGTTTCCATCTAAGGAGTTTGAAGATATTATTTGAAATGTGTGTTGCTATATAGCCCCCGACAGGAACAAACTTCTCATGACTTCCTATAGCCGCAACCACCTGATTTGAAAACATTACCGCAAAATCCTTGACTTCGCTAAGTCGTAGTAAATTTCTCAAAACCCAATTCAACTTCTGTTGTCTCTCAACAAGTTCATCCAAACCAACGTAATCACTCCTGAAGGGTGCAGTGAGACTGTCGATTGATACTAACCTAACTTTCTTCCCTTCCTGTTCCTCTATCTCCGATATAACTCTCCCTAGTTTTGCGACTAAAATCATTAGTTCGTTACTACTTGGTGTTGTAATCAACTTTACGTTCTCCAAAATAGATGGGTCAAAACCTCTGTTCTCGGCAATCTCTAATAACCTCTTTTTAGAAAACGTTCTCTCCGTGTCTATGAACAAAACGAGGTTTCCCTTAGACGCCTCTAAAACCGATTGTGTAAAAAGTATCTGGCTTTTACCACTACCGAAACTTCCGTAGAATTGTGTTAAAGTTCCCGTAGGTATTCCACCACCAAACAACTTGTTCAAAGTTGGAAATGGTGTTTCAATTCTATACCTTTCCTCTCCATACTTGTTTGCAGAAATTATCTCAGGTTGGTAGTACTTCCAACTTTTCCTTATAAGTTCAACACTTTTTTCAATAGAAAATCCGGTTAGTTGAGAAAGTAGTTCCTTCGTCATCCCAACTAACTCTTCTATCTTTGTAATCCCCGCACTTTTAAGTGCTTCGACCTCCTTTTTTGTGAACTCTGGTATCTTTTCTATCTCCATAGTTAAAGTTAGATATGTAACTTATTTATTACTTTCCCGACCTTTTTTCCAAAATTTCATTTTAACAACAGTAAAAAAGAGGTTGGAAAGTACATAAAGTCCTACAGAACCTATGTTGAATTTTGTGAATGGAATGTAAAAATCTACATGAATGAAGTAATAAACGATGAGAAATATTACAAAGGAAATTAGTAGGGCAATCTTGTTCCTGTATTTATCGAAAAAGCTCTGACTCCCCTTCAGTTTCTTCAAAATTTCATCTCTCGAAGAAACACTACCCAAATCCACTTTTATGTTGGTAGATACCTTGAAGATTCGGGAGAAAAGGTATTGGTTTAACCCCGCTAAAAGAATAACTAATAGTATTCCGACCATTTATCCCCACCGAAACAACTATTAAACCTCTCTATGTAACAATCACAATCAAAATTAACCAAATCACAATAGTCAACCCCAGTCCTTATTTCAGAAAAGTTAACTATCGTATCGGTTTGTGGTTCTATGTAGAAAACTCCCTTATCGGTTTTTACCGCAACACCTATATGACCTTCTATACTTCCGTTGCAATTTATCCACATCGGAACTTCACATGCAAAATACCCCTGTTCCAAGAACCTCCTTATGAGTTCGTTTGAATAGTCCATGCAAACGAAAAAAGTTGAATTGTACGGTATCTTATCGGTATCATCCTCCTTTATGAATTCTACCAAAAATTCGTAAGGAACTTCCATTCTTACCGTGTAATTTTTGAAAGAATTTATCTCGTTCTTCAAACCAGAAATTCTATTTTCCAAATTCTTTATCCTGTCTTCGAGTTCATCGATACTCTTTTTGGTTTTATCGATTTCAAGAACTTTCATATAAATTTCCGTCTTAAACTTTACTAACTCGTTCTTCAAAGAATTCAAATTTTTCTGAACGTTTTCCAAACTCGTATCTATCAAATTCAGTTTCTCCCTCGTATCGAAGAATAAGTAAACAGAAATTGGGAAGGAAATGAATGCGAAAATCATGGCAATTAAAAGCAAAATTTCTAGTGTATCCATATCACTCACCTACCGCAATTATCTCCAAAGGTTCGCCACAGTCTTCGCAAAACATATCCATTACCGACACGGGTATTTTGAATTTGTATAACTGTCTGCACTTCGGACATTTCCCCACTACGAAAGGCATTTAAACCCCTTCCTTTAGTTCATCAAGTCTACTTAAAACCATATCCCTGAAACTATAAACTATTTTTCTAATTTTCTTCGTACTAAGTTTCTCTTTTTTCAAGGTATCGTAAAGGCATGAAGATACGAAAGATGTAACGTAATCGAGTTGCTCTTTAACCTTTTCTGTTATTTCATCAACGGAATATTTAACCACCGCTCTAGCAAAATCCATCTCGTATTTCGTCTCAATAAAGAGATACAAAACGAACAGTATAACACCAAATAGGGGTTCGTATCTGAAAATAACCAAAACTGATAGTGTGAACACAACCAAACATTTGAAAACAAATAAAATTGTTACTTTCCTCCTCAAATCCATAATTACATACGTATTATTAAAGTATTTAAAGATTACATATCCAATAATAATCATGAACTACAAGAACGATATTAAAAAGTTGTCTTCTCTGATAAACGAACTGAAAGAACTGAAAAATAAGGGAAGGTCAGAGGCAGAAACACTAGTAATCCAGTTGGTATCGTTGTTTGCAGTAGTCCTACTAGGAATAATGTCAATCCAAATGAATCTTAAAATGTACTATGACTTAGCATTGATACTTGGTGGTCTTGTCTCCGCACTCATCATAATAACTATGTACGAAATATTCAGAATAACCTACAAGGAATGGGGAATTAGAAAGAAAATTAGTTCACACATAGAAAAGATGATTGAAAGATATGGGAAGTGAACTAGCCTTTGATTTCAGCGATATCCAAAAACACCTTTCCGTACTTTTTTCTCTTTACGATGAGGAAGACTATGAAAACTTTCACTACGAGGTAAGGTGTTACAACGAAGAGAGAGCATTCAAAATTTTCTACAGGGATTTGGAACAAGTTAAAGGGTTTTTGGAAAGAAGACAAAAGGATTTGATTGAGCAAAAGTTACACGTACTTATTTCTCTTTTTCCCCGTTTTTCAGAAAAAACCGACGATGTTAAGTTCTGTAATACTTGGGTAATAGACGTTGATGAAAAAATTCCGAAGGAAGAGGTTTTGAAAAGATTGGAGAATGTGGAAATAAAGCCCTTCTGTTTAATAATGAGTGGGAAGGGATGGCACATCTACATAAAAAGTGAGAAGAAGTATGAACCTAAAACGTGGAGAAGGATTGCTATAGGAATTTTCGACCACTACTCAAAATTCTTCAACGAAATCGATTACAACATGAAGGATTACAAGAGATGCGTTAGGTTGGCAGGGACTATAAACTGGAAGCATGAGAAACTGGTGAAAATTGAGGAAATATTTGGTGATGTTTGTAATGATTTGGAGAAATATATGGTAAAAGAGAAGGAGGTAACTCCTGTAGAATTAACCGTTACTCCAAAGTCGTTAGACAAAAAGAGGGCGAGGGCTTTGATTAACGCTTTCGACGGTTTTTGGGTTGAAGGCCATAGAAATAACTTGACCCTGTGGATTTGTGGTACTATGGCGAAGATGGGGTTCAAAAAAGAAGATGCTTTGTACGTTATTTCTAAAATTGTGGAAAAGTATGGGGATGAGGAGCGGAGGCACAGATTGTACGTCGCAAAAACGGAGTTTGATAGGTACATTTCAAAGGTTCAGGAATTTAAAGGAGTTAGTGGGATAATCGAGGAGATGTTTTCGATTGGAACGAAGAAAGGAATGAAAATAAGTGAAATTGTGAAGAGGATAGAAAAAATATTTAGGGTTCTGGGGATAAAGAGGAGCGAATATTTGAGACAAATGGTTAACTACATGATTGGACACGGACATTTCGACGAGGCGATGGTTTTTATAAAATCGGAATACTTTGACCCCCTTTACTTGTATCTTGGGTTGAGGGATTGGGTTAAGAAGAATGTTAAACAAGGTGATGAAAAATCGTTGAAAAGAACGTTGAGAATTTTAAAAAGATTTAAAAAAGTCTTGGGGACGAATTACGACTATTTAGTAAAACTTTCTCTTATGAAGTTCCGATTGGGGTGAAATTTATATTTGTGTGGAGCAAAAAAGAAAGTATGAAAGGAGAAAAAGGGAGTGGAGGACAAAAGTCCCCGACAATAGTATGTTATTCTTGTATGTTTATAAACCTTACTATTTCTGGGTGTTAACATGGAATTTGACAAATCCGAACTTAGTGATAAGATAGAAATATGGAAAGCAGAAGACCTCTCAAAAGAGTTTGAAAAAGAACTACCAAGGAACATTATCGATAGAGTTATGCAATCGGTTGATGGTGTTGTTACTAATGAGGAGGTGAAAAGCGCTATAAGAGGGGCATTGGAAGGTAATATTGATACAAAACTTGGTTCTTTGGTTGAGGAAATTTCTAAGTATGTCACAAACGGTACCGATGCAAAAAATCTTGTTCTCCAAATGGTTAACACCCTTGTTGGCAATATTGTTACTGAAATTGAAACCCTTAAAAAAGAATTGAGAAAACTAAAGATGGTTTATGAAAACTACAGGAAAATTGTAGGAAACCTTAATTCTTATACCTATAGGTTTGTTGTTGGAGTTATAAACTTCTATACGACGTATGAAAAAGTGATAAATTGGATTTTAGAACAAAATGGAGAGGATATTGTATTAAATATGAGTTTCAAAGAACTACTGAAGTTTAAGTTAAATTTGGAAAGATTTAAAACACAACTACATGATACAACAGTCGCTATAATGTATAAAACGATAGATGAACTCGGAGAGTTTGTTAGATACAAACCCGTATCAAGAGAAATTGTTTTCAAAGTTCCCGTTCCCTATATAGACAAGATGGGATTTATACGTGAAAGATATTCGATTATTAGTTTTCTAACGGACGAATTCTTTAGTAGTTCACCTAGAAAAGTTTTTGACGAATTCAGGAAAATGGGTGTTAAGGTAATTCTTACAGAAGAACAATTGAAGTCTTTGGAAAAATCGGGTATTAAAGAGGAATCCTATATGAAAGAACAGTTGGAAAAAATAGTTATGACTAAGATACATCTCGGAGATATAGTCGAAGAAGAGGGTGTAGATATTATCGATGCCTACTACGACGAAGTAATGGCACTTGTCTCAGCAATTCTCCAAGACAAACTTCTTAAGGATGCTGATATAAAAGAATACGAAGGGAAAATTGTTATCGCCTTCCCGGACAGAGGAACGTTTATCGGTAAGGTTGCTAAAAAATTGAGATACACTGCATCAAAGTATGGTAAAAAAACTATTAGAGACTTGATAAAGATTATTAGAAATAACCTCAAAGATTCACTACTATACTTCCCGGAACAACCGATGAAAATAAATAAAAAATCTGTTAGACCAGTCCTTCTCGATGTCGAACTTCTGGTAAAATCACTATCAACTAGAGAGGAGGAAAAGGCAGAACAACTCATCAACGAACTTATCGAGTTTGTTAAAAGAATAGAACCGAAAAAGAGGGGTCAACTCAAAACAATATGTAACGGATTGTTGGCGTCTTTGGAAAAGACAAAAGAAATCATAGGAACTAAGATTGAGGGTGGAGAAATGGAAGAAGAGGGAGAGGAAAATGTGAAAGAAAGGGTGGAGAAAGAACGAGAGGAAATTTTTAAAGAGGTGGATGGGTGGTTCGATGAATGACTGGATAGCAATAATCGGGCCACCGGGCGTTGGAAAAACGAAAACGATTCTCGAAGTAATCAACAAAATTCAAGAAAAGGGTAGGAATGTTCTCGTTGTTGTTCCTTTTAGACATCTAAAACAAAAATATCTTGATTTTCTCGAACAAACGGATAAAAAGGTTTTTAGATATAGTAAAGACGACGATGAGACTGGGTCTGGTTATGCCGTTGTTGGTACTCTACATAAACACGGACTCAGGGTTCTAATAAGAGAAAAGGGTTTTATAAGAGAAAATGTGATTGATGATGATAAGAAAAAAGAATTCTTCGATATGTTGATAAAAACCGGAAGGTTGAGGGAAAAATGGAACTTTAAAAGGGGTGTTGTTTTTAGTAGAAATCATTATGGAAATTTGTTCTTCTGTATCCTAAACGCATGTGCTAACTACTATGCGAAACCGGAAGAAGATATAACTTGGAATGAATTTGCAGAATACTATAGAAAGCATTGGGAAAAACAACTTGTGAGAATGAGGGTCAACATGACTGAAAGAGAGTTGAAAATAGCGTTTAGTGAATACAAAAAATGGAAAAAGTCTCACGAGTATTTTTCTTTCACGGATATGATAATCCTTCCTGTGAAATGGGACTTACCAAACTACTCGGAACAGTTTGATTGTGTTGTTGTCGATGAGATGCAGAACCTTCCTTTAAGTTATAAAAAGTTTATAGAGTGGTTAGACCCGAAAAGAATGATAATCGGTGGTTCTATAGAACAGGAAGTTGATATATTCTATGGTGGTCATCCTAAGAGTTTCATAGATTTTATCAACAAAAATGTCCCTGTTATTAAAGAGTTGACCCATGTGTTTAGATTACCGAAAAACATAGGTAAACGGTTAGAAGAAAATTTTCTCGAAAAGATGATATACAAATGGGATTATAAAAACAAAATAACCTACGAGAAAAGGGGTGGTGGAATATATTTTCACTATCCGTCCATATTAAACCGAAAAAGTGTTCCGATAGAAATTCTAAAAGTTGTTAGGGGTCTTCGTTCTGGTGGACATACCGGTTCGATTCTAATAGAAACCGAAGAACATGAATTAAACGAACAGATTGCGAACGTTCTTATACGAGAGGGTATTCCCTCTAACTTAAAATCGATAAGTTCGGATGTAGTTGACCTTGTTAACATACTCAACTACGTTAAAAACCTTCCGTTCAAACCATCTTTCGACATGATACACAGAATATCTCAAGTAACAGGAATATCTTATGAAGTTGTTGAAAAACTGGTTGAAGCGAAACGAATCTACGATATAATTTTGAGTTCGGAACTTGGAGAATATGAAAAGGATTGGGTAAAATATATGGTTATGAACGGTTTAACGGCATCAAAGCAAAACATAACGGGTAATGGGGTGGTTGGAATTATAACAACAACTTCGTCTCCGGGTCTTACGGCGGATTGGGTTATAGTCGCCCACAAAACAACAAGGAGGTTGACTAACGTCGAGACTAAGCTTGAATACGACAGTATAATGAAATCTTGTTATACCGCAATGTCAAGGGCTAGTAGGGGATTGTTTATTTTCGAATACGTGTGATACCATGTGTGATACAAAACTTTATAAAGGGGTTGGTATAAATGAATAATGTCGAGATGAAGAGAAGTATGTTCGATGACCGATGTCACTAATTTGTGGTTACAAAATCAAGAAAGGTTACAAAGGTTACATTTAGTGTAACCTTTCTTGTAACCTTTTATCTCAAAAATTTTTGCTTCTTTTCGTCTAAAAACAAAAATTTTTGTTTCTTTTCAGATGGTACTACACCTTCTACACCCGCTTTTCCTCCTATATATTATATATATACACCACCATCTAAGCACAAAACAAAAAAAACCTACGTAACTTTGTAGTACTAAATCGAATTTTTAAGTTTTAAACCGAATAGACGGTAAATTCTAAGGTTTTTTAGGTTACATTTTAGGTTACATTTTATGTAACCTTTGTAACCTTTCTTCCCAGTCCCCGAGAAATTCGGGGTATATCTATAGAGAACAACAAGAGTATATATTATATATATAGGAGAATTTTATCTCTAAAAATTGTATACTACAATATGTATTATGAATTATATATTAAATAACTATTTAAAACTATTTCACAATATAAAGAATGTCGAGAGTATGACTGTAAGGTTCTCCCAAATGATAAGGTTTGTTGTCGAAAATTATGGGTTCGGTCTCCGTATTGACTTTAAAAAATTGAAAGAAGAAAGGGGGGTTGATTTTCTTACGTTTAGTAATGGTGTAAAAACATGCAAGAAATATTACGAAAAAATAAAGAAAAAGGAATATAATCCAAGTGAACTTACCGAAGAAGATAAAAGAAAAATTATCTCCACATATACGGTATTAATTGACCATATTTCAAAAGAATTAACGAGGAAAAATACAATCAAGAAGGATATATTGTTCGTTTGTTTGGACAAATACGATAGTAAAAATAATATCGCGGTTGTGGACTTGCCATACTTCTCCATCAAGAACGGAGAGTTTATCGGAAAACTAAAAAGAATAACATTGAACTTGAACGAACCTCTTCATAAAATCAAGAAAAAACTAATAGAGAATGGTTTTAAACCAGAATTAACCGAAGACGATATATTCGATTTGATAAACGGTTTTAAATCCCTGAAAACCGTTGGAGTTAGAGCGCCAAGAAGAAAGAAATTAATTTAAAATTTGTTTCACAATATAAAGGACGTTGGAAACATGCTCAACGAAGTTTTACCTTTTATGGGATTGGATAAAGACATGTTAGAGAGAATAATGTGTTTTCTTTGTAGTTACAAAGAATTCGTTGAAAGAACAAACTATTACAACGAAAACAAAAAAGAGTTGGATAGGTTGATTCAGATATGCGATGAAGTAGGGAACGGAAAGGAAATTCCCCAATCATTAACCGAGAACGATATACGCAGTTTATTAGAATTATACAAAGAGGTTGTCAAAGATGTTTCCTTCATATTTCTTCGTAAAAACACAGTAAGTCTTGAGGATTTGGCTTGTTACATACACAGTTACGACCCAGACAAAAACATTTTACGTATAAGATTTCCGTTGAGAATTCATAATGAAAAGTTTGGAATAAGCACAGAATATATTGACATAGACTTAAACAAACCAGTTGAAGAAATAAACGAGGTCTTTAGAAGTCACGGCATTTACACCAATCTTACGAAAAAGGATAAGGTAAGATTAGTGATTATACTACAAATGATGATGCCGTTAGCCTCAGAAAAATTCTTTGTGGAAATTTAAAAATTTTCAAAACAAATACATACCCATGTTCCTAATACTCGAGAAGGGAAATTTGAAAACACTTGAAGATAGGTTAGAAAAAGGTAAGTTAACCAAATCTTCTTTCACTAGATGGAAGAATGAGAGGAAGAAGGAGATTGAAAAATTTGTTAGTGAGTATGAAAGAATGCCTCCCAAAACGAGATACGAGATGCTTACAACTTTGTTAAGGGAACTTTTAAGGGAGGTTGGATGATGTTCAAAATTTGGATTGATGAGATAGACCTTTTAATTCTGAAAGAGGTTTTAAAGCTTGGGGAAAGGGCGAACGGAAACAAAATATACACAAAAACACCACTTTCCTATTCAACCATATCGAGTAGGATAAGAAAACTTATAAGGTATGGTTTGTTGGTGGAGAGTGGTTCTAAATCGGGAAGAAGGGTGATGATAACTAAGAAGGGAATGAACCTCCTAAAGATTTTCCAATAATTTGGATATGTAATTTTTAAATACTTTTTCCTCTAATTACTTCTTATGAGTTCAATAAAGAAGTTGAAAAAGGATGTAATAATACTATCCATCGGTTTGTTCTTGATACTACTTTTACTCATTTCAACGGGAAGTTTTACCGTATTAGACTCGGTAGTAATATTTTGGTATCTCCTATTTTCCATGTTATACTTGAGAAGAAAGAAGAGAAAGATGGAAGAACATGGAAAAGGAAGAGATTGAAATCTTGATTGTGATAATAATATCTCTGATAATATTCCTTATCCTTATCTCCACAAATTCAATAGAAACCTTACTTAAATCTTACGAGTGGTTTTTGAGAAAGGTGAAAATATGAAGAAAGGACTTAGGTTAAGTAAGGAAGAAGCAATCCTATGTTTAGTAGCGATAGACGAATACATAAGAAAGTGGGAAAATTTGGGTAACAGAGTTGGAAGGTCGTGGTATAATTTAAGGAAGAAAATACAAAAATTTTCTGAAAAACTATGAAATGTAGAATCTGTGGTAGAGAGTTAAGGGAGTATGTGGATTATCCAGTCCTAATGTTGTGTAGAGACTGTTACGAGAAAATGAAAGAAGAGGAGAAAGCAAAGGAGAGAAGTTAAAATAACTTCCCAAGCTTCCACTTTATCCTCGCAATCAAGGATTTCTTCCTTTTCCTATACTCCTTCATGTAACAGTTCCTACACAAGTCCTTGTATCCAGATGTGTAAGGTCTTCCACACTTCTTGCATATCTTCACTCTATCCATAATTTACATATGTAATGAAAAGTTATAAAAGGTTTGGTAGGAGTTCCCTCGACCAAATTTCGTAGAAATCCTCTACAAGTTTCTTCAAATTATCACTCGGTTTGTGTAATCTAAAAAGCTTTTCGAAAGCCAACTTCGGAGTTCTACATAAAATGTAAATTTGTTCCCCATTACTAAGTGAAATCATTATAACGAGAGTGTTTAGTAATGCGTAGAAACCAATCCTCTTATCCCCATCTCTAACCTCAAAGTTAATTATCCCATCTTTAGAACTGCACTTCCTAATCATATACTTGTCAAACCTCTTTCTCACAATTTCCTCAATTTCTCTTCTCAAACTCTTCACAATCTCCCCTCAAACTTCCCAACTTCCTTCAAGACATACTTGGTTCTACATATAGGACAAACCAACACAATCTCATCTCTCCCTTCCCTCACTACTACTGTTTCTATGTATGAATCCTTCTTCGCACATTTAGGGCAAAACATAAATCCACTACCGCTTTTCATTTTTACCCCAACGCTATTTCGAGTATGTCTTCTCCCATGCACTTTACAATCTTTTTGCTCAACTTTTCATACGCTTTAACCTTGTTTATTTCACTCCTAAACCTTTTTGCTTTTATCTTCGAACACTCATCACACCAAAACTCATACCAACTGTATTTCTCACCCCTCTGCTTGTATGACTCGACAACTTCCCTTACTTCCTCAACCTTCTTCTTACCGAAAACCTCTTCAATTTTATCCAACTTAACTTCCCTGTTCTTAAGTTCGTTAAGTAGAGAGTTCCAATATTTCCCCACTTCTTCCAACCCACTTAAAATACCTTCCAAGTCAATTTTAGCATTTCCTATATGTTTTCTACTGAACCCCTTGAGAACGAAAATATCCCCGTTAGTCCTTACAGAATACCTTATGTGAACGGCATAACTCTTTTCAACACTATTTCTAACTATTATACCAACATCGTTTTCAAACCAAACGACTAAATGCGCCTTACCCCTGTAGTAATCTACTCTATAACTCTTTATAGGTCTCCCCTCAAGTTGTTCTATTATCGGTTTAAAAACTTCCTCGAACTGAATTAAAGTGTATCTATTGCTAACCACCGCAATAGGTTTTCTTGTATCCCTATAAACTATCCCTTTCGCAAACTTTATTTCCTTACCTTCCTTTGTCTGTATTTCAACTTCATCGAACTTTGGAAGTTTTTCCACGTCTTCAACAATCTTCTCAATCACCATCTCACCCCCATTAAAACTAAAGAAAATGTTCGAAAGAAATGTAGAACAAAAAAGATGCAACCGACGCAAACTAAAAATTCTACATTAAGAAACTCCCTTAAGTTTCTCGACCCAATAGTGTATCTTAATCTTTTTAAGTTCCTCAATAGCTTCCCTATGCTTTTCAATAGCTTCGTCAACCAATCTACTAAACTCACTATTCTCAAACATCTCAAACCACTTGTTAAACTTTTCCTTATCTCTTCCAAGTAAGTGAAAAACCTTTAGAGCGTTAACAATCATCTCTTCATCGTTGTAATACTTCTTCTTAAAAATTTCCCAATTCTTTTTACTCAAAACACTTTTTATAGTGTTCAAATACATCGTTTTAGTTTCGACTTCCATATTAAAACCACTCACCGAAAGGTGTTAGAAAACCCTTTATATTGTCCAAAATTTCTATTCCCTCTTTACAAAATTCCACTTTTTCCATTTTTTCGTCGAAAACCACCCATTTAGCATTTTTCTCCTTCGGTGAATACCCATACGCAACAACAACATCTTTTGAAGTTTTATCCCTCAAAACCGAACCATACTTGTAATTCTTTAAGAAATCATCTACATCTTTTGTGGGAATTGTCTTCATCTTTCCCTCGAATATAACGAAAACGTGAATAAAACCTTCTCTAATTTTCTTCCTAATAGCAAAATTCAATCCTTCCCTATCCATAGAGTGATAAACTTCTATACTATTTTCCTTGTTAAGGCAAACGAGTGTGGGAAAAACAAACCCAACGCTTTTCTTAACGTTTTTAAACACCTTTACCTGTATATCGAAAAACTCGTTAAAATTCATCATAACATTCCCATTAATAGTAGGGAAATGTTCAATTTAAATGTAGAAAATTCTCGTTACTCGGAGGGGAATTCTACAATTTAAATGTATAATTTTTCCACTCGTAAACCACCCTGTAAAACAATTCTACATCAAAATCATTAAGACCTTTCTCTCAATTTCCCTGTCTTTCAACTTTTTAGAAATTTCATAGATAATTTTCTTAATGTCTTCCCCAATTTCCACATTTTGTAATTTATCTAAAAATTCGCCGAACTTCCTAACGAAGAACTTTTGACCCCTATATTCCTTTAAACAAGATTTGAACAATCTAACAACAAGTTTGTAATTTTTGCATTTCTCAACATCAAGTTTCTTTAAATCGTCAATACGAACCATCTTCTCAAAGTTTCTAATACAAGTTTCACTACAATCTTTTAAACAAGAAATCACATTCATAACACTTACTCTAATCTCACCGAGAGCATTAATATCGTCTTCATTCAACTCTTTATCCATAACTATGTTAATCAAACTACTCGTGAACAATCTTTTAAACTCCTCTCTTCTCTCCTTACTAACAAACCTAATCAAATTCGAACAATAAATAAACTTTTCCAATCTAATTTTCTTTCTCCTAACATACGCCTCAAACAAAACCCTAAACAAGAAGTAATCCCTATTCTTCTTAACCCAATCTAACTCTAAAACCTTCCTAACCTTTTCCTCGTCTTCTATGTTTTCTAATGCCCAATTGACCAATTCACCAAAAGTATCGAATTTCATACTACCCTATCGAACCCTATTTTATATTCAAACCCTTCTATCAGAAGGTTAGCCAAATCCACCTCGCTAACATTAGCACTTTCTCCATCGAAATCAACATCGAACAAGACAATCTTAACATTTCCATTTTCGAAGCAAATCTTCGCAAACGCTCCTTTTTCCTCGCTCTCAAGAACAAAATACCCTTCCAGAAACCTCGCCAAATCTACCAAGTCATCGAGAAAATCAACATACCAATACCCGATAATTTTCCACCCATCTATGTTAATATCAACATCGTCATATCCATCGTCATAATCGATAACTTCTTTCCATTCACTCTTTTTCTCTAACCATTTCTTAAACTCCTCTCTAACCTTATCATTCTTTATAGTCAAGTATGAATAAAGCGAATAACTGTAAGTTCCCATTAAACCCTCCCATAAAATTCTACAAAAATGTTCGATTTAAATGTAGAATTCCCGAAAAAAAGTGTCCGTCAAGCGAACAAATTCTACAAAATATAGAATTGAAAACGATTCCTATGTAGAAATTCTACAAAAATTGAAAAAATGTAGAAAAAACCACTTTGCCGGTTAATAATTCTACAAAGAGAAATGTAATAACAACTTCTCAATCAATTCCTTTTCATCGTTTTCCAAATCCAAAGTATTCAAAGCATTCTTTAAAACCGAAACAATACCTTTCTTCTGATAATCCGAAAACCTTCCCTCAAAAACATCAACACAAACATCGTAAAAGAAATCATATCCCCAATCCCTAACAATTCTGTAAACCCTCAAAAAATTCTTTAACCTTTCTTCAGTAACTTCAGAACAAACCCATATGTAATAACTCAAATTGTATAAGAAATACTCTAACGCCTTTTTAACAACATTAGGTTTCTTCCTTCCATTCTCAATTATCCCTTTTCTCACTCTTTTCCCGAGAAAGTAATTACCAATTTCCCAAAACTCTATCCTTTCATCGATTTCCTTAAATGTCAATCCATAAAGCTTAACAATCTTCCTTTTCCCATAACTTTCAACAACATCGGATATAAAATTGATACCACTCTCAAAACTCTTTATAAACCTAACCACATTTTCAAAATCGTTATTAAAAAAATCTTTCAAAATCCCGATAACTATTTCCTTTCCCATTTCATAGTTTCTACTATCTTTAGAACACCATCTCACTATTTCATCACTAATGACCTTACAAGTTCCAAAATCGTTTCTCAAAAGAGTTTGGTATACTTTAACAAAAGTGTCTTTCGTGGTATAAAAACTCTTATAGTAATAATTAGAACTATAACTCTCAAGTAAGTTATCAATAATTAACCTAATTTTATCTTCATTCCCCATTTTTGACCACCTTTATGACCTTACCCTTACCCTTAACATACCTATCGTAATCACTATTCAAAACAAAAACCATATTTTTCAATTTCTCAAATTCATTTCCATAACCATCGGTAAACCAAACCAAAACCCTATACTTGATTTTATTCTTCTTTATGTATTCGACAACATTAGAAAATGAAGTCCCACCACCACCTTTTATTTTCAATCTTCCACTAACCACATCTTCATACTTAACATACCTATCATCAACTACTTCATAATCGTGTTGTATAATTCTGACTTTAACTCTGACAATTTTAGCAATTCTACAAATTTCACCTAAAATTTCTTTAAGTTCATCTTTGTTCATACTTCCAGAAGTATCTATAACAACTAAAATATCCCCATACCCTCTTTTCTTGATAGATGGGAAAATAAAATCTGTATAATCCTTTTTAGAATTAGGTTTCTGGTATGTCAAACTGTGTGGAAAATAGCCCCTCACATTCCTTATCAGAACTTTCTTCCAATCGATACCAAACCCCATACCCATTTCAATCATTCTTTCTAAACCTAAAGTCCCCTTCCCTCTCATTTTGGCAATAACCAACGCCTCTCTAAAAATCTTATTCCATTTTTCCCTCTTCTTCCTCTCTTCCTCACTATCCATAGGTTTAGCTTTATCATACTCTAATTCCTCATCAAAATTTTCATCAACATCAACATTCACACCTTTATTACCTTCCCCACCTTTACCCTTACCCTTTTTCCCACCGAACCCACCGACACCTTTAGGTAGTTTCTTTAAAATTTCATCAAAAATAACATCGAAATTCTTTTTGCTCACATTTTCAATCCTAATCTCCTTTCCATTAACATAGAAAGTATAACTATCGTCATAATCTGGTAAAACAGAATTGGTAGGAAACTTAAAATCATTCTTTTTAAGAATACAATTAATAGCCAAATCTTGTGCCAAATTAATCATTAAGTGAAAAAACTTTTTACCATACAAACCATTTCTTTCAAGTATCTTCCTACCCCAAGACAAGTGTTGAAATGCGCAATTATGAACCACAAAATATGAAGCGCAATAAGTGTGCGCTCTGGTTTCCAAATTATACACATATCCTTTGTAATACAATTCTCTCTTTTTAACTAATGGAAAAACGAACCATCTTCCCCTAAAAACACCATATTCTCTTTTTTTCTTTATTTGGAAACCTATCCTATATGCCTTTTTATTACTTCTATATCTTGTTTTTGATTTGAATTCCCTTATAGAAGGAGTTATGCCAAGTTTTAATAGTAGTAGTGGTATGAAAGAATAAACGCCAACTTTTGAAGAAACTATATGATACCTACCATTCTTAACATACCCATCACCATCGACTAACCCCAATATGAAATTCCATATAATTTCATCGCTTTGTGATAATAACCATAATGGTATTTTCTTATCCCCTTTCTTATCATAAAAGTTTTCTCTTAAGAATTTAGCAAGAGAACGAGAAGAAAATATCAATCTTCTGTAGGTATCTTTCTCTAAAATGCTAACTTTTCTGTGAAATTTCCTTTCTATAATCCTAACTAATTTCTTATAGTCATCTTTTTTAGAAAGTGTTAGACAAATCACTCTCTCGCTTTTCCCATTACCTTTTACATAAACCCCTCTTTTTTTAGTTCTGTGCAAACTACCATCTGCAACAAAAAAACCCAAAAAGTATGCAATATCCTTATCCAAATAAACATCATAAAATTTGTAGTGTCTTCTTATCCTAAACAATCTCTTTCTCCTTTTAGATTTGAATATCGGTATTGGAAAAACCAAGCCATCAAATTCATCAACATCTTTAGCGTAAGCAAATTTCTTTATTTTCCTTTTCAAACTCTTTCTAAATCCGAGATTTCTCTTATAATCATTCTTGATAACTAAAATTGGGTGTTCTGGAGTTATCTTTATTGATGGGAAAAATTTTGGTTTTATCTCATAAATTTTACCTTCATAATACCTTTTTGATACGCCAACAACTTCAGTAAAACACCCATAGTGTGAAAATACCTTATCCCCAATTTTAACCTCACTAATCGGTTTTAACCCATCTTCAGTTAATACCAAGCTATCTGGAGTTAAACAATGCATAACCTCGTGAATTAACACAGTTTTCAGTTCATCATCATCTAATTGTTCAATAAATTTAGGATTGTAATACAATTCATCATTTGGAGAAACACCAATAGTATCGATTTTATCGGTTTTCTCAATCTTCGTGAACAAAAGCAAATAAGCAAAAAATGGATTTTCCTTTTGTAGTTGTATCTTAACCCTTGTTATCCTATCCTCAACACTTAACCTTTCCATACTAAACTAAATATTTCCCAAACTTGTTAAGTATTTTAGAAACAATCTTTTTATCTACTTTCTCAATCTTCCTAATGAATTGTTTATCGATTGAAACAACTAACCTTAACGCCAAAGTTGAAAACTCTGGCTTAATCTTATCTTGTAATGCCACATTATTTAGGAAATCGACAAAAAGTTTAGTCCCTTCCTTCTCATTCGTCTTATACTTTTCAGACAACATAACAATCAAAAGATACAATTCATCTAATTCTAAATCATCGTATTTCATCTTTCCAGAAACAAAATCTTTCAAGTTGTATTTGTTCATTATCTTGTTAAACGCAATAATCTCTTGTGCTATAACAGTATTCAATTGTGATGAAAGTAGTTTGTATTGTAAGTCCTCATTTTCCACACCTTTAATAAGTTCTGAAGCAAAATGATAATCTCTTGGAGTTATAGGTTTGTGCAATTTCTCGTCAAATATGTATAATTTAGATGGATTTGAAGAAATGTATGCTATAATTCTACTATCCAAATTGTTCTTGAAAGCCCATTCGACCCATCTATCGACATCGACAACCAATTCAACAAAAGCAAACCTATCTTTCAAAGCATTAGAAATCTCGAAAACTTGAGATACCTCGTGTTCAAAATTACCTGCTCCGACAATCAAAACATTATCACTTAAAGGTAAATCCCAAACTCTTCTATCAAGAACAATTTGATAAGAGGCAAACTGAACCAATTCATTAGCTTGGTTCATTTCATCGAAGAACAGAACACCATACGCATTCTTTTCTCTACTCAAAACTCTCCAGACATTCTTATACAAGAACCTAACACCACCATCATCTCTAAATGGCAATCCAATCAAATCCGATGGTTCTGTTATAGTCCCTAACCTAACATCAGCAAAAATAAAGTAATCACTCAAATCACTTTTAGACAACAATTCATACTTTTCTTTCTCGGTAATCCTATTCCAATCAATAAACTTTTTCCCCAACTCTTTAGCTTTATTTTCAGCAAACCTATAAATAGTAGTAGATTTACCGACACCGATACCACCGAAAACAAACAAGGATTTCTTAACCTTAAAGAATTGGTTAAGGATTTGCAATAATTCATCGTGATTTACTTTCAGCATACTTTGTGTGTTCATACTTCACCACCTTTCTTTCTTTTTGCCATATTTTAACGCCTTGCGATGAAAAATTTCTATTTTTGAAAAATTAACGATGTAATAAGATGTTATCCATTCTTTTGGTATAGTGCCATTATATCTGATTTGACCACATAGCCCCATAGAAAACTCATCGAAATCAAAATCTACAAAAACACCTTTTTTATCTTTACTATCTGTTCCTAATTTTTCTATGTATTTAATGATTGGTATTTCGACTTGTAAAACCACAAATTCTTTTTGACCTCTCTCTTTAGCAAATGTTTTTAGCCAAATTAGTGGCATATCTGTTAAATAAACACAAAATGAGTTTTCTGGTGGTTTTATACCTTCCTTAAGTATTTTTTCCAATTTATCTTTTGTTGTTATGTGGTATAAAACCTTCTTACTTTTACCTCTAATTTTCCATAAATTGTTTTTTGCTTTCTCTATTCTCATACTTCACCACCTATTCTTTTCAAAATGTCTTCCAAGCTAATAGGTTTTACCTCGATTGGATAAACAACTTTAACGCCATCTTTAGTTATCCTTATAACAAACTCTGTTCTATCTTTACCGATACCAATATCTATTTGAACCACTTTCTTCCAATTCAGTTTTTTCAAATCCTTAAGGTTTTTTATCCCCTTTACCCTATTTTCAAATTTACCCCGAACAGAAGCTTCGAACCACAAAACATCGAGTTTTCTTTCCATACTCATTATAACCTTTTAGTGTCTTAATGCTATCTTGCTCTTTTTCAATCTCACATCAACAAAAATAAAGTAATCACTCAAATCACTTTTAGACAACAATTCATACTTTTCTTTCTCGGTAATCCTATTCCAATCAATAAACTTTTTCCCCAACTCTTTCGCCTTATTTTCAAATTTGAAACTTTCATCAAGAGGTTGTTTGATTATTTTTTCCTTCATTATTTTTTCTTTAGTTAAAGGTTCAGGTTTCATAATCCTCTCATTAATAACCCAAAATATGTTCACACCAATTAGAGAT
>Ga0180301_10000127_pt1 | contig 54957 bp, 63 predicted proteins | sample GuaBasSediGuay16_FD_121797 | JGI IMG/M metagenome (GOLD analysis project Ga0180301, IMG submission 121797) | Subseafloor sediment microbial communities from Guaymas Basin, Gulf of California, Mexico - Guay16, Core 4569-2, 12-15 cm | ecosystem: Environmental > Aquatic > Marine > Hydrothermal... | reverse complement strand
TTATCTATGAATGATTCAAACTCGATTAAAGAAATGAACCGTTCGCCCCTTTCTTTGGTCATATAAATATAGCCATAATTTTGGTATTGCTTGACTTCTGTTAGCCTCTTAAATCTTCTGTAATAGTCCTCTACATCCGAAAGTAATTCATTCTTATCGGTAAGCAAGTAATTATTGCTTTCTCTCTTTATGAGGCCTTTATATTCAAGGATTGAAAGAAATACGTCACTAAGATATCTACTTCTTTTTAGAACAAAGAATTTTTCAAGCTCTTTTTGCGAGAGTTTCTTTTCTTTTTCAAGTATTTTTAAGATCCTATTCTCAACTTGATGACGTTGTATTCTATATCTGCCTCTAGAGCGTATCAGAAAACCATTGTTTAGGAGATCTTCCACTATTCTGTTAAACTTTGGAAGCTGTATGTCTGGAATTAACCCAACTTTTTTCGCAGCATATCGCGTATATTCGAGTAATTCCAAGTTTTTATTAAATATTTCCTCGACTGTACCCTCATATTCCATGAAATTTATGAAAAACTTGAGAGTATCAGCAAATTCTCTAAGATTCGAGGTCGCTTCAATCGCCAATTCACTGATAACAATTCCTCTTTCCTCTTGCTCTTTTAGCCAATTCTTTATCTTATTTGGAATATCTAACTCCTGTATTACTAACTTATCGATCACAGAGGAAAGTAGATTTTCGTCAACATCTTCTGGCATAAAACTTGCCTTGTATATGCAGATGATCCTTTTCGCTAAAGTTGGATGTACACGGATCTCTAAGATGAGGTTCTCTCCATCTTTTCCCATCTCTTTATTTTCGATTTTATCTTCTGCTTCTTGTGTAAGCTCTCCAGTAAAAACTAAAAATATACAATGAATGGGGGGTCTTCTTCCTCTTATTAAGCGCCAGAGTTCTTCAATATCCTCGCCTTTTACATCTCCATTTACTGAGAAAAAGGCGGTATTGATTTTCTTTCCCTCTGTTGTCAATTCAGCAAAACGAACAGGAATTCTTGGCGTGTAACTTGTTGTTTCAGTAATAGAAAATATCTTAGATCTCTTGAGGATATGTATGAAAGCTGTTGGCATGTAGCTTTCATACTCTTCTGCCAGATTTTTAGTGACGTCTCTCCAGAGCTTTAATCGCTTTTCTCTATTCCTAATGAAATCGAGCTCTCTTGGTATTGGTGTTGGAAATATTTGAGAAAGCAATTCATCGCTTGCAATGTAGTAATCCTTATCTTCACATAACCTCCTATTGACTATGTGCTCTATTTCAACGGCCCTATCGAAGGTGATTCCCTCAAAAAAGGACATTATACTGCGTCGATCAGAAGGAAGATAAATTCTTCGGATAATGTTACCCTCTTCATATGTGAAGTAGGATATCCTATCTTCAAATACCTCTAGCCGTTCTGAGTAATTATCTATCTTGAGGTATCTCTCACCTCTTTCTGCGGTAATGAAGTCTTTAAACGCTATTTCAACATCGTGGAATGTTTTATCTTGACGTAAAGGACTGACTTTAAGAATAGCCTTTTCTAGTCCTTCTCTTCTCTTCAAATCGTTGTTTATTATAGCTATTAGATTTTTGATATTTCTGTGCTTAACACGGCTCTCTAATTCCTCTACTGAAAAAGGTTTGAGTTCTCCGACGATTATCTTCAATAATAGTGAGCATTTTTCACCAAGATCTCTTGTTCTTTGATCCCCTACAATTTTGAGAAACCTATGAAAGGTTTCAGTCTCTAAACAGGCTGTTGAACCTCCATATACAAAGACGTACTCCTTTTCTAAGAACTTAAGGAAATGTTCACTATCTATAACCCTAATGAATTTGTCATTTACCCGGGCACTGTTCATAAGTCTGGTAAAAAGACTGACTATGTTTCCGGGGTTACCTTGAGCGATACGAAATATAGCATTAAAAATCCCAAGATTGTTAAACGGAAGAGGCTGTGGAAGTTTATTCCTGTAAGCGTATTTTAAAAGCTCAAAAAGGAAAGTTATCCCTTCCTCCTTCCGTATTTGTGGTAAATCAATAACACCAGCCCTTCTTCCTAATCCTCCAAAAATGAGAGATGTCTCTTCATCAACCTGTAATCTATAGTAAGCATCGGGAGTCGCTGCAATTATAAGATGCACACAGCCTTCATATTCTCCCCCCTCATCTATCACGGTGTACCTTCCGTTTATTGTTTCTTTTATCCCAGAAATTATATCCCTCAGCTTGGCTGGAGCGAGTAATAATTCCTCAAATTCATCTACGAAAATAAAAATTCTACGTGTTTTTTCTGTGCCAATAAGATTGCTTAAAGTAGCGCTAAGATAACTAAAAGCGTCCTGATATTTCTGTGGTTCAGGTATCTTTGTCTCTCTAGATTCCTCCCTAATACAGCTAAACAATACAACCAAAAATCTTACTGCTGAAAGCGAGGTAGTTTTCAAAAGCTTTGATACAGCAGGTGCTTCATATCCATTAGACAGAGTCGATGCGGATACAAAAAATGCATAATTGCCATCAGCTTTTGCTTTTGGCTCTATGTATCTTCTATAAGCATCTGTTTTTCCCTCTCCCCATTCTCCTAAAATTACCCTAATAGCTGGTTTTCGAGCATTTTTACAATAATCCATGAAATCTTCTAGCTTTTTCTTAACGCTTTCTCTGCTTCTCAGCGTTATATCCTCAAATCCTTCAAACGTTACGCCAGCGTCACTCGGCAGTCTATCATAAATCCTAGTCGTAACCAAATTAGACCCCTCGCAATTTAGCTAATGTCTCACAGACATTCGTTTTCCCAACAGTTGGCTTCACCTTGCGATCGCTTTCGAGGATGTGTATTACCAGTGGGAAAGGTACAGTAACCATTTGACCTGTTACTATAACATCGCCAGTACTCATTGTTGTCAGTCTTGGAACGAGAGATGGCGGCAAACCTCCACTGATACTACGAACAAAGCCCACGTCCTCTGGCGAGACTCTATGGATAAGGAAAGTATTGCACATCGATAAGACAATTCTGTCAACGAAGGAAGGACGTTGGGAAATGAGACATAGAGAAAGGCCGAACTTCCTCCCTTGAGTTGCAATTGCTGAAAGCTTCGTGTGCGCAAGACTAGAACCTACTGGATACGATTTATCTGGACAGAAGTTCTGGGCTTCTTCTATGATGAAAAGAAGGTACCTGTCTTCTTTTTTCATCTTGTATCGAGTGAATTGCTCAAACAACAAGGTTGCTAAATATGTCATTACAAACTGTTTTGTTTTTAAATCCACTCCCGGAGCTCCGTCAGCTGAGAAATCAAAGATAGCTAGACCTCCTTCACGTGTAATTTGCTCAACAAAATTAACTTCTTCGATATCGCCCCTAGAAGAAATTTTAGCGTCTTTTAGGTCCGATTTCGTTGAGAGTAATTTGTGCTCGTCTTCAATCGCTTTAAAACTTCTTAAAGCACGACTTACTGCACCTTTTGTTGAGGAATGCATATTTATTTCTTTAGCAAGTTTCTCTAATCCGTCCTCCACAAGATCATCAAAGTAATGTATAAACAGATCTTGTACACTTGAATAACCCTTTGCTCTCATATGGTTAAAAAGGGCATCTAAACCATCAACCTGCAACTCCGCACCCTCTAAAGTTCCTTTGTAGAATAGAATGATGATCTCAGCGAGTTCTCTTTGAGAAATTAAATCTAAGTTAATACCGATAGGCTGAACTAATTTTCCTAATTCTCTAATATCCGTCCGTACAAACGCGTTAGGGAAAACGTATCTCTTTATCCATCCTATATGTCCGAGCTTCTTTCCTTTAGCTACATAAGTCACGTAATCAGTATAATCACCGTGAGCATCAACAACAATCATGGGGTATGATACGCTAGTATTCTTTTTTACAGGAACTTCAGCTAGTTTCTCAATAAGGGCTCCTGCGGTGAATGATTTTCCACTTCCAGTTACTCCAAATATTGCCATGTGCATTGGAATATTTTCAACGTTTAATGGAATTGGAACAGAGCTTCTCTCATAACCAGAAAGAGTTCCTATCCAAACGTGCTTCGGGTCTCCGACTGAGACCCCAAAAATGTCTTTTTGATGAGATGTTGGATCTATTCTTAGAACCTCATCTCCTGGTTGTGGAGGGCTTCTAATCTCCGATCTTGGGATTTCTATGAGTAAATCAAGTTTGCAAACCTCGTACTTTCGGGCCACATCTTCAGGTATTGGCAATCCCTTTCTCCTAGCCTCACTCCACGGATCTCCTTCTGTGTAAAATGCATTGTAAGGCACTATTTGAGCAACCCTTGCCAAGAGCTTTCTTCCTTGACTTTCGACTAAGAGGAGCATTCCTTCCTTTATACCGCCTCTCTCTGCAGATTCTAGAAGTTGACAAGTTGCTTCGGTAGTAGTACTTCCACTTAAAATTATACCAACAACATCACGCGTACTTGCCATGTCATCACCTCAATTGCGTTAAAATAAGTTGGTTATATGGATCCACAGTTCGACTCTTCGTTATTATTTCTTCATAAAGAACTTGAGCACACCCCTCTCGGATATTACATTTTTCATGGGCAAGGATGACGGGAAGCGGATAATCTTGCCCTGGATAAGTCCACATATCTGTTGCCTTTACAGCTTGAAGTACTATTTCGTCAGTTTTGGAATCGTTCTCGGGTGGGTTTAAGAAGGGAATATCTAATCTTAAAACAGGAGAAGTCATGCTTTTCTGGAAGAATAAACATGTTACATATATTCCATGTTTTTTATATAACTCGTAAATTTTGTTAACCGAACTTATGTCAATCCAATTCGTAAAAATTGGTCCGAAATATTTTCTAGATCTAGCATGGGCAAAGATGTATGCCATAAGATGTTGATCTGTTAAAAATTGACTTAAATAATCCTTTGCCGAAGTATTAGAGAGAAGTTTTTCTAAATATTTGATATAAAATCTGTCTCGCGATCTTTTTACGCACCCTATTACAATTGACTTTTCTAAGCATTTCTTTATTCCTTCACATCTATCTTTGATATAATCCTCTCCTCCAAGGCTCATTACAGGAGGATCCACAACTGGACCATCGATGAAAACAAAGGATGGTTTATTTAACGTGCCCCAATTTAAAATGGCTTTTGATTCCGCAGTTAGCATCATCAACGATGCGACATTCTTAGGCTCGGGGTGGTCTGTTTCATCAATCTCTTGAATTCCCGCCCAAAAGATGTCAACATGTGGTTGACTACCAAATCCGTTCTTAAAAATGATCCTTGCAACACTAATGGGGGCGTACCATTTACCTCCAGCCCCTCCTGCTAACTGGAAACTACCGTCAATCCCAACGGCCCGTTTATATCGTAATTTAACTTGCTCTAAAGTTTCTTCCTTTAAGATTAATCCCTCCTTTTCAAAAATATCAGCGATCTTAGATGATATTTGTTGTAATCTTCTCATGTCTTTTTGTGCCTTCTCTCCCTTAGAGCGAGCCTCCTCTACGAGTTTAACTAAAACTTCTGGTTCTGTCAAGTTAAAGTCCATGCGCTTCTTAAGTTCTAATAAATCTTGATATTTCATGTCTTGCTCTCCTCCTTCCTCCTTTTATTGAAGTATACTTTTGCGGGCCTATCCTTTTCGATCTAACTAGACCTTGGTCCTCCAGAGCCTTTAAGTAGCCTGCAAGGAAACTTCTATTAATTTTCAGCTGTTTGGCCAGATCCTTGATCGTTTGCCCGGGATTATCATCCAAGAGCTGAAAGACCTTTACTGCTAAATTATCGTAACTTTTCGGCACGATGTGCATCCCCATCCTATATAAGAGTCTTTAAGCATATTTATGATTTAGCACTTGTGATTACTAAGATGCTTACTTATGGAATTCAAGCCGAGGATTCGAACAAGGATGTAAACCTATTCCCCGGCGCCACATTTTCGAACTGAAGATTTCTATAATGGAATATTAGGGGAGAATGGATTTAACGGAAAAGGTTTTGGAGAAAGTGGGGAGAAGATAAATTCACACTCTACTTTCTTAGAGATACTGATGAGAGAAGCAGAAATACATATTTCCAGTTTAACATGAAGCCTATCTCTGTGAGAGTAATGACGAATTAGCGAATATACATAACATTTAATTTTAATCTTTCAAGTATATTCTTGGGCGGCGGCTAGGTGGGGGGCTCGGCCTCCCCTTGTAGGGTATATACCCTACACCGCAAATGGTCGAAATGGCGGGCTGAAAGCCGATGTGAGGCGTCTTGAAGGATCGTAGACCCCAACGGTTCGGCTATGAATCCTCGTCCCGTGGGGTCGTCGGAGATGGTAGCCTCTCTGGAGGGAGAGGTGAACCATCATTACCAGGCGAAACGGGTTAGGCCAGGAATGGAGCAGCCCTAAGCCTGGACGGCGGCGTTCACGGGGGTGCGGGGCTGAGTTCGACGTTGGGTGTTCTACGATCTGGAGAGGCGTCCAGCATCGGCACGCCGCCGCCCACTTAAATTAAACCAAGCTGTTCTAGTAGTTCACATGCTCTGCAAAGCTCCCTCGTCGTCGGTTCACCACAATATTTGCATCTTTTAAATTCTATTTCAACCATGTTTTTCGCAAGTTTCTGAGAGATTTTTCTAAATGATGAATAAATTGAGTATTTTGCTCCTGGATGTTTCTTCTCGAAGATGTTGAGAAATCTTCTAATTTCATCTCTCAGAGATGTATGCGAATATGGGCAATCCACAGAGTAGAGTTCGATATTCGAGTAGTATGCATATAATGCCAGTTCACTTTCAGGTATAAGTTGCATTGGCTTTACCCTTGGAATGAAACCTGGAATCTTAGTGTTCTCTGCTCTTAACAGTCTTATCAACCTTTCCACATCGCCTCTAAGAATATTCATTAGAATTGTTTGCGCCTCATCATCTAAATTATGTGCTGTAGCTATCTTTGTTGCTCCAAGTTCTTTTCCCTTGACGTTGAGCAGCTTTCTCCTCAACACTCCACAATAGGTGCATGGATGATGGGGAAGCTTTTTCTCATAAGCTTTTTCAACGATCTCCGACAAAGAATATCCATAGAATTTCTTAAATGAATAAATTTCATGCTCAACTCCAAACTTCTCAGCGTATTTTTTAGCCAATTTTAAACCTATCTCCCTGTAATTCTTTATTCCTTCATCTATGGTCACCGCGATCAGTGTAGATTGGGGAAATTCCCTTTCTATTTCAGCTATAATCTTCATCATGACGAGGCTGTCCTTTCCACCTGAAACTGCAAGCAATATATGGTCGTTCCATTCGAAGAGCCCATACTTCCCAATGGTCCATCTAACCTTTTCCTCGATAGATTTCATGAAGCATTTTTTGCAAAGAGCTACACCTGAAATTTTATTGAAATATACTGCTATATTTCCACATTTATTGCATTGCAATTATATTTCCCCCTATGGATAAATGAAGCCCATTGATTGAGAAATATTTAATAATAAAAGCAGTATTGAGGCTATTCTCAAAGTATCTGTTAACGCTTTTCCCAGAGCCATTTTTCGATTCATAAAAAATATGGTTCTCCTATTGAAGATTGGATGTTTAAATAGGTTTTCGAAAAATCTATCTCCGTCGAAGAATGGGATTGGAAGCATATTGATTAAAGCTGCACTAATAGAGATTACTTCAAACCAGTTTAGAAAATTGTATAGATGCCATGGAAACATTTGGAATTGCCGTGGAAGTGGAATGCGGAGTGGATAATAGTTGAAGACTCTAACTCCAAGATAAACTATTTTAGGATTGTAGGGATGTGCTCCCCCCTTCACGGCTAGATTTCCCCTTAACAGATTGAGGATCACCGTAGTGTTCGCAGGGATCCCGCTTAAAATCTTCGTGAACTCTACAGTGTTGTATATTCTTATCCCGTTTATCCCCAATATTATGTCGCCGTAAACTATTCCAGCTGAATCCGCTGGAGAATTGTCTAGAACATCCACTATCACAACTCCTGACGATGGAAGATACAGTGGAGATAAAACTAGATATAGGTTGATCAATAGGAGCGTTGCAATTATACCTGTTAGCAGATTCATAGTGGATCCTGAAGATAGAATTTTAAGTTTAGATGATAATGGCACTCTATCCATATCTTCATCATCAAGTTCAACGAATCCTCCAATTATGAGAACCATAAACATTAAACCTATATCTTTAACTTTTATACCCTCTATTCTAGCTGCTATGGCATGTGACATTTCATGAAATATGAAGACGAGCAGAGCTGCAAGAATGAAGTAGTGGAGAGAGCTTAGGGAAATCGTTATTCCAGGTATCAGGGGAATTACTGGTTGGACGGCTCCACCCCTATAGAAGGAGAGAATATTCTGAGTGAAAAAGTTCAATGTGAATAGAAGTTCCCCTACTGCTAGAAAACAACCCAATGTGAACAGTTTATGCCAAAAATTTGAAAATTTGGCAGCCAGCCTTGAAACCATCCTGTTAAGTTTTTTCGTTCTCCAGAGAATGGTTAAGTATGGTTTAAATTCAACTCCAAACCTGTTTAATCGCATTATCCTATAAAGTAAGTATAGTGTAGTCCAGAGGATTAGAAGTGAGAAACCTAAAAGTTGAAGCTCATTCAGCATGGACACCTCAACATCAACCAAACACTTAACAATCACTGTAAAATAAATTTTCTTAGAATGAGAATAAAACCAGTTAGGTCTGGAGATTTAAGAGAAATATTCTATGATGAGGAGCATTGGAGGCTTCTCCATGATCTTAGATGTATCGCTATTAGAGTAATGGAAGTTTTGGAGAGAAGCGGTTTAAAAACGGTTCTTCATGGAAGTCTAGCTAGAGGAGACGTTCACGCCCAAAGCGACATAGATATTCTGATACCATATCCAGTTCCATCATATAAAGTGGAGATTGCTTTGGATAGACTTAAAGTGAAACCTTTCGCAAGATTCATAGTTCAAGCAACTCCAAGCCACGCGATAAAGGCTCACATAGAGGTTGATGAAAAAATCACTGTAACATTTCCACTCGTCAAGTTGAGGAAACTGGAGAGAGAATTCTACAGGTTTGGAGGAGAAGTCACCCTGGAAGAGTTGAGGAGCGATATTAGAACGCCCGGAATTTCAAAGAAACTTCTCCTGATAATTCCCACTTCTAAAGGGCATTTAGAGGTTCCAATTGTGGGAAGAGAAGCTGAAGCTGCTAAAATCGTCGGAGTCTCCGTGGACATAGTGAAGGAGAGGGTGAGAGTTTTGATGAGAAGAGATGAGATCGGTAGAACTGGAATCTACTTGAAATATCCTCTATCTCCCGAAGAGAGCTTTGAGGAAGCCTTCAAAAAAATCGTGGAGAGAGATCCCGCTGTAAGGAGAAGGCTAAAACTCTAAACATTTATTGAGCTTTTTCGGTGAAAAGTCAACTGTGAAGCTATACTGATAAATTCAAGATTAAACGATTTGAAACTTTTCTACTTAGGTGGGGCTTCTTGCTTCCAGGTTTTTCATTGTCCTTCTAGGCTTACACCTTAGACGCAAAATGTTTGCCATCAGCTCAATGACTTCTCCTCCACCATGGAGGATAGCCACATTCAAACCACCAACCATATCCATCCATTTCTCTTGTTAAAGCAGGAAGCCTTTCAATGTTAATGTCATAAAAATTAATATTAACTGTTTTCATAATAGCCTTTAATGTTGAAGCTTCTAAACATGAAAGAGGAGGAGAAATGAGGAGAATAGAGAAAACAGGGGGCAGTTCACTTATAATAGGCGATCTGCCTCGAGGCTGCAGCCTATGCATGGAAGGAGCGAAAATGGTGTTATTTATTACTGGAAGATGCAACACGAAATGTTATTATTGTCCCATAAGCGAGGAGAGAATGGGAAAGGATGTTATCTATGCGAATGAGAGAGTTGTGAAAAGGTTAAGTGAGATTCTGATCGAAGCAGAATCCATGAATGCTAAAGGAACGGGGATAACTGGAGGTGAACCATTAACAGTTATGAGGAGAACTTTAAATGCTATTAAACTTCTTAAAGAAGCCTTCGGAAAATCTCATCACATACATTTATACACTAATGCAATTCTTTTGAATAGGAGGAGAGCTAGAAGTTTAAAGGAAGCTGGATTAGACGAGATTAGAATTCATCCCACTAGAAATGAGGATTTGGCTAAAATTAAAATAGCTATCGAGGAGGGATTGGATGCCGGTGTTGAAATACCTGTAATTCCTGGAAGAGGTGAATGGATAAGAAGAATAATACTCTTTTTAGATAGAGTTGGCGCATCATTTATAAATTTAAATGAGTTAGAATTCTCTCCAACCAATGCGTTAAGCTTAAAGTTGAGAGGCATGAATGTTAAATCACCTGAAGATGTAGCTGTCTCAGGCAGTGAAGAGGAGGCTCTTAAAATACTTAAATGGGCTTCTAAAAACACTTTTAAGGTTAACATTCATTATTGTCCTGCAAGATTAAAGATTGACGTGCAATTCAAGAATAGATTGATAAGACAATGCAGAAATGTTGCAAAAAAATATGAGTCCATTTCACCTGAAGGGTTGTTATTGAAGGGGGTGGTGGAGGTTAAAGGCGATTTGAAACGGTTAATTAACTTTATGCGTCACAATTTAAATATATGTGAAAGCGATTTTCATGTAGATGAAAGGTTAAAAAGAATCGAAACAACTGTTGAAAATGCTGAAAGGCTGGCTTCCCTAAAACTGCCAGTCGAAGCAAAAATATTTATCGTGGAGGAATATCCAACTAGTAATAGGTTAAAGGTTAGCAAGATTCCCTTATGATTCATTTTCCCTCAGTTTCATCAAGGTCTTCCTAAAGACTCCCATAAGTGTATGTGCTTCTCGTCCTGAAATAAAGGCTCTTCCAATAATATGTTTAAAGATTATGGAGGCTATTCTCTTTTTAAATGGATGATATTCTATTCTCTCTAAAAGTTTATCGAAATATTCGATCAGCATTCTTTTCTCGATTTTCGAAGCCTCTCTAAACTCCATATATCCTCTATGCTTAGCGGCCAAATATAGTTCATAAAGTATTATTGCAACTGCATGGCTTATGTTTAATGCCCTGTAGCGGCGACTTGAAGGTATGGATACTATTAGATCGCATAGTTCCAGTTCCATATTAGTTAACCCTCTGCTTTCTCTTCCAAAAATTATTCCAACTTCACCGGTAAAGTTTTTAACAGCGCCTGCAAGCATTCTCGGAGTTATCGGTATCCTTAAAACATTATAGTCTCCGCCAACTTTGCTTGTGGTTCCAACAGTGAAATCCACCATCGACAAAGCTTCAATATAGGAGTCTAGAATTATAGCAGATTCTATAACATCTCTTGCATGAGCTGCATAAATATAGGCTTCTTCTATATTACATTTAGGGGACACCATTATCAATCTTCTTCCATCAAAATTCTTTAGAACTCTTGCAATGAACCCTAAATTTCCAGCATATTCAGGTTCTACAAGTATAACTGAGTAGGTTGAATCCAACATTCATCACCCTTCTCTAAAAGCCTTTATGAGATGTAATTTTTCATAGAAGAAGCTTGAAGTTTCAAGGATTTCCACTTTGAATCCCTCCTCCCTAAACATTTTTATGGTTTCTTTTAGATTGGAGAGTGATGATTGAACCATCAAAATTATGCCTTTTCCGCTGAGAAATTGTGGAATAGTGTGAATGAATCGATCTATAATATTTCTTCCCTTAACTCCGCCGTTCCAAGACAATTTTTCAAACGTCGAAATATATTTGTCATATTCATCTTCTGGAAGGTAGGGGGGATTTAGAAGAACAATGTCAAATATTCTTTCTCTCCCCACAAAGTTTAATAGGTCTCCGACGACTACATGAACTTTATCTGAGAGGCAGTTCAATTTAACATTAATCCAAGTATTTCTTGTAGCTTTAGGATTAATGTCCACCGCCAATACTTCACTGCATTTCTCCGCTAAAAATATGGTGTTTATTCCACATCCACATCCCAAATCTAATCCAAATTCAAAGTTTTTATCCAATTTTATAACAGCGTCTAGAAGCATTAAACTGTCCTGGGCCGGTCTATATACTCCCCTGAAAACCCATAATATTTTATCTCTCAGTTTAAATTTCTCGATCTCCAATTAGATCACCATATAAGTTTTCAGCTAAACAGTATAGATCACTGGGTGAAAGATCTCTTACCCTTAAATCTCTATATGGTATTTTCTTTAATAAGTGGCCGTATTCATCCGGATTAGCCCTTTTAATTTTGAAGAGATATGTTGCAACTGCTCTTTCAACTTTTCTGTTACGTTGAGAAAACAGATATTTCACCAATTCTAAGAAGAATTTATCCAGCTCAGTTATATTTTTCATTCTCTTAGGTTTCAATCTCACTATGGCTGCATCCACCTCTGGAGGCGGATAGAAACATCTTCTAGATATTACATCCAGCATTTCCACTTCGAAGAAGAAGTTGGCCGTTACGGTTAATCTTCCATATTCCTCTGTTCCAGGCTTCGCCACCATCCTTTCTGCAAACTCTTTCTGATAGGTGAGAACGGCACACTGGAAAATGGGTTTCTCAGCCAATTTAAATGTTATAGGGGAGGAGAGGTTGAAAGGTAGATTTGAAACTGTCTTATCGAATTTTGGAAGCTCCATTTTAATGATATCTCCATGTAAGATTTCCACGTTTCCATAATCTTTAAGCCTAAATTTTAGGATCTCCACGAGTCTTGCATCGATTTCAACAGCTATAATCTTTGAGGCTCTTCTAGCAAGTTCAATGGTTAAGGTTCCTATTCCCGCTCCAATTTCAAGGACGATGTCATCTCTAGATATTGAAGCATATTGAATCAATTTATCTATAAGCTTTGGACATATGGTGAAGTTTTGTCCCAGCTTCTTTCTCGGCTTTAAACCATACATTTTAAGGATTTTTCTTGTTTCTTCGAGAAGTTTCCTCAACTTTGAAACCATAAAATCATTTGACAAATAATTTATATTTATCTTCACCCTTCAATTCTGAAATTATTCTCTTAATTATCAGCTTTTTAGGATCTGATATTTTAATTCTCTCCTTTATATCCTCAAAGCTTTCAAATGGCTTCTTTCTCCTATTCTCCAATATAACCCATAAATATTTTCTCCCTATTCCGGGGAGAAGTTGAAGTGAGTGGAGACGAGTAGTTATCGATCCAGAGTATTGAAGAACTCCACAAATCTTTTCTCCTGTTGTGTAACTATCTTTTCCAGTATTGCTGGCAGTTCATCTTTCGCTTGGATCGTCAAATCATTGTATGAAATTCTACGTTTAACTCTTGCAATTTTATCTCTCAATCCCTTCCCTATGAATACTCTTTCCCTTGGAGCCAAGAATATTCCCGGTTTCGGAACAACTTCTAGTAGGGTGAAATAATTTTCCCCTATCACTTGGGCTATGGGCTCCCTTCTAAATATCGGAGTGGTTTCAAGTGGGTGTCCTTGGGGAAGAAAGTCGAGGACATATGCATACTCCTCATATTTTCCACTCCCCCCTCTAGGTGGACGAGAAAACATTTAATATCATCCCATATGGACATTTCAACCTGTATATTCATGTATTGTATCCAAAATTTTCTGAAGCTCCGATGTGAGGAAGATTCTTCTCTCTAATGTGAGTAGGGGGCGAAGTTCATCAACATTTCTAGGAAGTATGTTAACTATCTGGGTGGCTGTAAAGGATGATAACCTATATTCTTTGATCAACTTCTCCCTCAACCTTTCAGCTTTTTCCTCTTCGATCTTTACAAGTTTCGAAACATAATCTAATGTCACATTCTGCAAGGTTGAAAGTTCCCCTTCCTTCTTTCTCTTTTCAAGGAAGTTTTTAACTTCAGGTAGGGGTATCTCCTTCTTTTTAATTATCCTTTTAGGCATAAAATCTCACCTCAATCGGTTGCGGTGAGGGGGCGTAAATGTTGCGGGGGAACTATTAGAGTCTTTTTCTTCTCTCCTAGATATGTTTCTATGATGTAGGCTCTTCCCCTTCTTCCCAAAATTATGCCGATCTTTCCATGATATCTTTTATGAGGCATACCTTTATGGACGCTTGGATCTATTATAATTGAAACTTTTTCTCCCTTCCTATATTCATATAGTATTCTGCTTAGAGAGTATAGTCCACGTTCTCTAGGTTTCTTTCTTAAAAGTTTTCTCGTCTTACTTCGATATCCCTTTGAGCGTTTAACCATCTTTATCACCGATTTAAATGTTCAAATTTACCATATAGGCTATAAAAGGAGAAACTAATAAATACTTCTCAACTTACTAGGCCTTCAACGTCAAGAACATCAAGTTCCAGACATGTTGCAGACATATTCAGAATCTCCGAGAAGCTGGGTTTTGTTCTTCCCTCATCGCCGCTGACCAATTCTTTGACGTATAGTCCCCCTTGACATTCAATTATTACTTCAAAAATGCTTTGAGAAATCCTTCTACACTTTACGGAGTACACCTTTTTAATTCTAACTTTGTCAGCTCTTCTATGTAATACTCTTAGCGGAGTTCTCTGCTTAATCTCTCTACCATTAAAATATTCTTCAAGTCTCTTCAGCATCTCTTCATTTAAATCTCCATCCACCCTTACAGTTAGCCTATATTTCTTCCTAGTATAGGGTGCCAAATTCTTAAGCTTCCTAACCTCCATTCTACTTGAAAATCTCAGCGATTGAACCTCTACAGTTCCCTTACCATTCTCATTTATCTTCTCCTCCAACAATTTTAGATCTATGAATCTGCGTTTAGGCTTTTTAACTTCAATGACAAACGGCCTTCCTCTACCAAGCATTCTTGCATCAACATCTTCCCTTCCAGCTCCATGGAATACTGCGCTCTCACCCATCGTCAATTCTAGAACAGGCTTAGATATTATCTCCTCTATCGATGTCGGATACTTTCTTCCCGTATAATTGCATTCTGGGCAACCTAAACCTCCACATGAACTACATATCCAAGTTGACTGGGGAATTCCTCTGATAAGCTTCCTATATCTTCCATATATGTAGAGTGGTTTGGATTCCACTTCCACTTTTTTCCTTGTCAGGTCGACTAGCACTACAATGTCTGGTTTTTTAAATGAAACTTCTCTGCCAGTCTTCTTCTGAACTATCTTTCCTAGAAATCTATTAAATTCTGATTTAAATGATTCTCCGAGATTTAACTCGTATTCTGATCTAAGCTTATCTTCTCTTTCCGCTATTTCTCCAGGAATCTTTGATCCGACTAGAAATGTTGAATACTCATATTCTGAAAGTTTTTTTACAATTTCATCCACTATTTCTTCTGTTTCTTCGAAGATGTTGCCGCATATGTAACATTTAATCTTTCCATGGACATTTCTGCATCCATATTTGTTGAGAATGTTTTCTGCAGGCTGAAATCCTCCATTGGAAGCCAAAATCTTAAGAATTTTCAATCCCTCCTCTCTTCTTCCCTCCTTTATGTGGAGGTGTGCTTTCATGGTTAAAAGCAATTTTATGGAATATCCTCTGAGCTCATTTGTGGTTCCCCTAGCTAACATGGCGAATTGTCTTCCCAAACAATGATCGCAGAGGGGATATTTTACCAGAATTTTAAGAGCATGCTCTAACAGGTTCATTTTTTGCCTCAAACTCCAAGTTCGTCGCATCTATGATGAATTAAAGTTATTAGTGGTCCGGGAGATTTATATTTTAAGCTGATTCTTATAGGTATTCCGTTTTTCCGCTTAACGGCTGCCAATTCCTCTTCAGATAATTGGGGATATCCTATAATAAATTTGAAATCTGATTGGAGGATAGTTGAATATAGATCTCTTCCTCTATCCGTTGAATAATATGTTTGATTTGGACCTTTAAGGAGATCGATGAATTTTCCCCTTCCAACCATTATACCTGGAAATATATGTTTAGATTCCAATCTTCTCCTCTCATTCTCCCTTAAAATTTTTCTTAGAATTCCAGCTGTAGATTGGCAGTCAGGCCTTACATACTTCAATCTTTCCCCTAGAAATTTAATATATGTGTCGTCGTTAAATGCAAGTATTAGTTTGGTGTCTCTTCTCATTCCATGGGATATCAGTAGGGCTGACGAGATTGTGGAACAGGCTACATTAACATATTTTTTTATAATTTCTCCAATTTTACATTGAAATTTAACTATGAACACTCTTATCGTTAAGTCCCCCAACGGAAGCCTTTCACTTGTCGGAAAACCCTAGATTTCCTCTTAAATTGGCGGATGAGCTTCTTCATCGATCTATACTGCTTTAAAAGTTCCCTTACATCCCTTACCGTGGTGCCTGATCCTATAGCTATCCTCCTAATCCTCGACCTATTTATGATCTCCGGGTTCTCCCTTTCTTCAGGCGTCATCGACTGAATTATCGCCATATATTTTTTAAGCTTGTCTTTAGATGTTTCTTCAAATCCTTCGGGCAGGGATATGCCGAATCCTGGTATAAGTTTCAATAGTTTTCCGAGCGGGCCCATTTTACTTAAACTTTTAAACTGTTCCAGCAGATCGTTAAGTGTAAATTTGCCTGACATTAATCGTTCAGCAGCTTTTTCGCTGGGAGCGATCTCCGCTGCTTTCACCTTTTCCACCAAGGTTTCTAAATCTCCCATACCTAGCAGTCTGCTGACGAATCTTGAAGGTATGAAAACTTCAATTTCATCGACTTTTTCTCCTACTCCAATGAATTTTATAGGTGCTCCTGTTGCTGCTACTGCTGAGAGTGCTCCTCCCCCTCTGGCAGATCCATCTAATTTCGTGATGAATATGGATCCTATCTTTGTAGCTTCGTTGAATGCTTTGGCTTGGATCATAGCTTGCTGACCTATAGTTCCATCTATAACCAGCATTATCTCATCTGGCGATACTTTTTCAGCTATCCTTTTCATCTCTTCTATAAGCGTCTTTTCCTCTTTATGTCTTCCAGCAGTATCTACTATTATAATATTGTATCCTTCCCTTCTAAATTTATCAACTCCTCTTCTAGCTATCTCTGAAGCATCCAATTTTTCTTGAACCCCATATACTGGTACACCTATAGATTCTCCGAGCTGCTTTAACTGGGCATATGCTCCAGGCCTATAATTGTCGGCGCAGATTAAGGCTGTCTTCAAACCGTTTTTCTTATAAAATAATGCTAGTTTCGCTGCAGTGGTAGTTTTCCCTGAACCTTGAATCCCCACCAACATTATCACGTAGGATTTACGTGAAGATGGAATGACTTGGGGTTTTCCCTCTCCTCCAAGCAGGTTTACAAGTTCATCATACACTATTTTTAGAAGAAGTTCTCTCCTAGTTATTCCTGGAGGAAGCTCCTCTTCGAAGACTCTTCTCTCTATTCTCTGTGAGAGTTGGAGAACTAATTGAACATTTACATCGGCCTGTAGTAGAGCTCTCTGTATATCTCTTATAAGTTCCTTAACGACTTTTCTATCCACTAATGGTGCTCTAATAACCTTCCTTATGGCGTCACCCAAGCTCTTAGTTAAATTTTCTAGAACCATCCTTCCCCCTCTTTTAATTTCTTTCTTTTCAATGATGCTAATTAACTAATATGGTAAACTGGTAATTAAATTATTATTTGTCATCTCCCTATTTCATATTGAAGTTGAAATGCGGCTGGCAGCTCTCTTCAGCGGTGGAAAAGACTCAAATTTCGCAGTTTACTTGGCTTTAAATCAAGGCTGGAGTGTAAATTATCTTATAACTTTGAATCCTGGAAGCGTTGAATCTCTCTATTGGCATTATCCCGCCGTTGAATGGTCTAAGCTCCAATCCGAAGCCATGGGTATTCCTCAGATTGTTCTAAATGTATCTGGGAGGAATGAGATTGGAAAGTTGGAGGAGACCCTTATCCAATTAAAGAGGATTGGAGTTAATGGGTTATTGTCAGGTGTCATATCTTCAGATTATCAGAGGGATAAGCTTCTCGAATTATGTCATAGGGTGGGTTTAAAATTGGTGACGCCGCTCTGGCAGAAGAAGCCTATAAAAATAGTTGAGAAAATGTTGAAGATCGGCTTCGATATAGTCATCGTCGGGGTGGCTGCCTACGGTCTTGATAGATCTTGGATTGGAAGAACCCTCAATGAGGATCTGCTTTTTAAGCTTAAGATGAAATGGAAGAAGCTTGGAATAGATGTCTGCGGTGAGGGAGGCGAATTCGAAACCTTCGTATGTGATGCTCCCCACTTTAAGGGGAGGATAAAAATAAATAGGCATAGTGTTTTCTGGGAGCGGTATTCAGGTTTTATGAGGATAGAAGATGCTGAGATAACTCCAAAATCACTTTAAAAGTTCACATGCTGTTTTCAAGACTTCTCCATATACTTTCTCCTCATCGACTTTGAGGAATCGGCCTTCATGAAGTATCATTTCTCCTCCAATTATCACATCTGTTACGTTGAATCCGCTCGTCGAATATACTAAATTTGAGATTAAAGTGCTCTTTGAACATATAGGAATAAGATTAGGCTTCTTCTCATCCAATAATATTATATCTGCCTCCCAGCCTGGAACTATACATCCAATTTTTAAGTTGAGGACAGCAGCTCCTCCAAGAGTTGCAAGATCTAGAATGAGTGGAGCTGGAGCTATTGAAGGATCCCATCTATGATGCTTATGGATTAGAGCGCATATCTTCATGGTTTCAAACATGCTTAGAGAATTATTGCTGGCCGGACCGTCCGTTCCCAACCCTATCGTCACATTTCTCTCTAGAAATTCTGGGAGTGGAAATACTCCTCCAACAGCCAATTTCAAATTGGATGTTGGACAATGAACAACTTTCACCTTCCTGTCGGCCATCAAGTTGATCTCATTCTTAGTTAACCATACACAGTGCACTGCTACAAGATTTCCTGTTAGAAGCTCTATTTTATCTAAGTATTCGACCTCCCTTACTCCATGTTTTTCTTTAAATTCAACCTGTTCCTCCATGGTTTCAGCCAAATGCATAGTTAGGGGAGTCTTCTCCCTTTCCGCAATCTCTCTACATTTGTATAGGAGTTCTTCAGAACATGTGTAAGGTGAATGTGGTCCTAACGCTCCTCTAATCTTCGAACTTAAAGATTTAACTTCAACCAAATATTTCTCAGCTTCACTTAACATTTTTTCTCTTAGACTTGGATCTTCGAAATCGAGAAGTCCAATAGCAATCACCCCTCTCATTCCAATCTTTGAAGCTGCTTTCGCTATCATCTCAGGATTCCAATACATATCCATGAAGGTTGTTGTTCCAGTTCTAACCATCTCCATGCATGATAAGAGTGATCCTATATAGCAGTGATAAGGCTTCAACTTTCGCTCTACAGGCCATATCTTCTTCTCCAACCATTCCTTCAAGGCCATATCATCAGCATATCCTCTGAGAAGCGACATAGGAGTATGGGTATGAGCATTTATCAAGCCGGGCATACAGATTTTTCCTTCACCATTTAAAATGTATTCCGCTTCTACTGGAATCTTATCCGAGATCTCCACTATTCTTCCATCTTCAATGTATATTGACTTGTTCCGTAGAATTTTTCGATCTCTATTCTGAGTAACTATCCATTTGCATTTCTCAATTAAAATGGTGTTAGAAGTCAAAATAGATGCCTCCACTAAAATTTCATATGTAAAAAATTAAAGATTTAATGTTCATTTAACTCTCATTATCTTCTTCCGTCCAAGGATCACCCAATATTCGACTTCAACTCCTGGAGCAAGCTTCTCCCTTAAATCATCCTCCTTCGGAGGGGAAACCTCAAATGTTTCATATGTGGATAAATCCATAATTTGAATTCCATCAGGAGTTACAGATATCACCTGTCCCGTTTTCTTCTCAACCATGGGAATCTCAATCTGAGCGCCTGCAGGTCCTACAAAAGTTCTTTTCGATCCGTCGAAGATTCCAATAGCCACTATTCTCACCTTTGCTGAACCATGTTTCCCTGGCTTGGATTTCTCGGTGCTCACAACTCTGCATGGCTCACCATCCAAAATTATAAATGAACCTGGCTTAACGCTTCCAGCTTCGGCAGGCCGCTTCATCACATACACCTATTATCACTAAACTTAATATTCTCTTAAAAGTATTTAGTTCAGTTCGAATATTATTTTTATGGAAGGTGTAGAGATGAAACTTGAAAAGGTAGCGGTGATCTCAAGGATAGATTCCTTGAAGGCTATTAAAATAGCTGGAAATATAGTTGAATGCTTGGAGAGACGGGATATAAAAGTAATTCTTGAAAGAAGTCTCGCCCTAAGATTGAAGAGTAGATCATATAGAGAATTGGAAGATTTAGATTCAGATATACTGATAATTATAGGTGGAGATGGAACTGTACTTAGAACCACCTATCTTAATAAAAGAGAGATTCCTATTCTAACAGTTAATGCTGGAACTGTAGGATTTCTATCAGAAGTGGACTGGGAGAATTTTGATAAAGCTTTAGATTTAATCCTTGAAGATCGCTTCTATCTTGAAGAATGCACTAGAATAAAGGCTTCTATTCCTGGAAACGGTGAGAGAGATGTGCTGAATGAAGTGGCTATAGTTACCGGGATACCTTTAAAGGTTGTGAATTTAACGGTGAAGCGGAATGGAGTTGAAATCTTTAATGGTAGATGTGACGGTGTCATAGTATCCACTCGGACAGGTTCCACTGCATATGCACTTTCCGCTGGAGGTCCAATAATAGACCCTGAACTCGATGTTTTCATCACAGTTCCACTTGCTCCTTTAAAGATTTATCAGCGGCCAGTAGTCTTTCCCTCTTCCGCTAAGGTTGAAGTTGAAGTTAATAGGGATGGTTCAAATGCCATTGTAATTTTGGATGGCCAAGAACATCTTCCAGCACCTGTAGGAACGAGGATTTTATTGGAGAAAAGTAAGAGGAAGACCAAGTTCATAAGGTTTAAGTACAATTTCTATGAAAGGTTGAGGAAGAGGTTGGTTAAAGATGTCTAACATTGAAGTTGTAATTTTAGATTCTTCTGCTATAATAAATGGTTATGATCCCTCATCTGCATCTACAAAGAACCACTTTATCAGCGGAGGAGTTGTAGATGAAATAAAAGATTCTAAATCGAGAATGATGTTTGAACGGGCTCTTGACGTTGGAAAGCTTAGAATAATAAATCCAAGCATCAAATATTTGAAATATGTGGATGATGCTGCTTCCAAGACTGGTGATGCAAATTATCTTTCCAAAGCAGATATGGAAGTTTTAGCCTTAGCTTTAGAAATGAAGGATAGAGGCCTTAAACCCATCATAGTTAGCGATGATTTTACAATTCAAAATTTAGCTGCACATTTGGGGATTAGATATATCTCCGTTTCAACCATTGGTATTAGAAGGGTTATCGAGTGGATTGTCTATTGTCCAGCCTGTGGAAGGAGATATGACAATGAACGTTTAGATAGATGTTTGATCTGTGGAACGGAATTGAAGAGGAAGCCTAAACCTTCACAAATCGTGCAATGAAATATCCTGGAGTGTCATGTTCATCTGGGTAGAAGCGCTGTAAAAGTCTATTTCCATCAATAATGTTTAATCCTGTACTGCCAATATATATTGACTGCCAATCTAATTCTAATGGAAACTTCTCCAAAACCTTTTCCACTATGAGTTCGTTTTCATGTGGAGTTATCGTACATGTGGAGTAGACTATTATTCCCCCTTCACCTATAACTTTGACTGCTGCCTTAAAAAATTGGATTTGATACTGCATCAATGATAAAACGTCTCTTAGAGTTCTACGTTCGAAGAGTTTCGGCCTTACACCGAGAGCAGAGCATGGAGGATCTATTAAGATCTTATCAACTTTAAGCTGCGGGTACTTTAAATCCACATATCTTGAGTCTTCGAGCAGTGGAAATGCACATTTAACTCCCATTCGCATCAGATTCTCCTTCAACTTTAAATATCTCAACTTCGATTTTTCAAACGCATATATCCTCCCCATATTTCCCATAAGCTGAGCCATGTGCGATGTTTTTCCACCGGGAGCTGCACACATATCCAGTATTATATCTCCAGGAGATGGGTTGAGGATGAGGCTCGTCAATATTGCTGGAACACTCTGCTCATATATTAATCCCTGCTCATATTCCTCCAATTCCCTTAAAGAGATAGATTTATATATCGATCTCTCGATCTTCACGGCCAATCCACGTTTAAGCTTCACCATTTCTTTTCCATCCATAACTGCAATGCCTACAGCTATAGGTAGACCTTGCTCATCAATTACGGTCACCTTCCTCCCTTTCTCAACCCCCTCCGCTGAGATTACTCCAGGAGCATATAGATGTGACCCCTGATATACACTTTCAGCAGCATACTTGTTTGCTACTACTATTCCCCCTTCAACTTCGATTTCGAAGGGTCCTTCAATGGGAATGGTTAATGCTTCATCCAGTTTTGAATGTAACTTTACATTGAGATTTTTTTCTAAAAGCTTACTATACAATTTTTCCGTTGAAATTTTCAAAGTGTTCGTTCTAAAAGTATATTGTTTAGATGGTTTCTCTAATGCTCTAAGAATTGAGATTAACTTCTCATAATCAAAAAATTTTAGCAGTTGATTTTTAATGTCTATTGGATAATCTTGTACCAGCCTTCCATCTGGATTTATCCTATAACTTTCCAGTTTCCCCCAATCCCCTTGGAATCTCACTTATTATCTCTCCTCTTTCTGAGCGAATCTCAACCTTCAATGGGAATCCTGGAATATGCGTTGCACATGAAAGGCAGGGATCATAATCCCTGATAAGCCTTGAGATTTCTTGAAACAATTTGACTTCAAAGTTTTCATCATCTTTTCCCATAATTTTTTCCGCTATCTCTTTAATCTCCACTCCTATGATCGGTGTATTTTGAACTGTGGCAACTATCAGATCTGCTTCCTCAACAGATCCCTCCCCGTCTACTTTGAAGTGGTGGATTAATGTTCCTCTTGGAGCTTCGACGACTCCTACAGCTTCACGATTCACTATTTTCCCTTCCGGTATATTATTCTTGAAGTTCTCTATCCCCTCATCTTCCAAGATTTGAATAATCCTTTCCAATGCGTAGATACATTCAGCTATTCTAGCAAGATTATAATATCTTGGATTGGTTAACGGTTTTCCAGTTATAAGTCCCATCTTCTCTTGGAATTCTGCAGCCATATCTGTGCTCAGCCTGCCATTTATATTATTTCTAGCCAAGGGCCCCACTCTATATGCCCCCTTGGGATATCCAAGCTTCTTTATATATGGTGCCTTAGCATAGCTGTATGGAACTACATGTTCACCTATAATCTCCATGTACTTTTCCGGGTGGAAATCTTCAATTAACTCTCCGCTGGAAGATACAGCCCTTATAATTTTTGAATTGTAAAATGGAGTTTCTCCCTTAGAATATAGGGAGATAAAGTTTGATGGAATATTTATGTCTACATCTAAAATTCCGTCGATAAATATTGCTTTCTCAGATATTATTTCAATGAATCTTCCGAGATTCTCTCTACCCTCCCTGAGGAGTTCAACCCTTTTTTCATGGCTTATGGGTTTGGAGAATCCTCCTGGAATGGCAGGAGTTGCATGGATGGATGAGGAGCCCAGCTCCTCTAAAACTTTACGGGAGAATCTTCTCACCTTGAGAATTTCCTTCACAAGGTTTGAATACCTTTTCAAGAGTTCTGGAAATCCCCTTCTCTCCGGAGGCAGATCCTTCAATAAGATATCCGGCATATATAAAATGAAGAAATGAAGTATATGGCTGTGAAGGAGTCCCGCATAGTGAAGCAGTTTTCTCAACTTCTCTGCTTGTATTGGAGGCTCTACTCCAAATATCCTGTCGACAGCTTTAACTGAAGCTATGTGATGTGAAGTGGAACATAAACCGCAGATTCTTGGAGTTATCATCGGAATCTCCTCTATAGGCCTCCTCCTCAGGAAACGTTCAAATCCTCTATATTCTAAAACTTGGAAGTATGCATCCTTTACTTCTCCTTCGCCGAGCATAATGGTTACTTTGGCATGTCCTTCAATCCTCGTTATCGGATGGAACGTTATCTTCCTATCCATTGAGCTTCCTCCTAATCTTCCCCTTAAATGTAGATGATGGAAGTGTAAATCTATAGAGTGAACCTGAAAGATCTTTAATTTTCATTAAGTCTTCAACTTCAATTTTATCTAGGGAAACTATGGATCCTATTACACTTATCATGTCGGCAGCTTGATCTGTAATTCCCTTCGGCGGCCCCATACATCCTCTACATGGATAACCAGCCCTTATACATCTAGCTTCACATCCTGAACGTGTAACTGGACCTAAACATAAAAAGCCTTGTTCGAGAAGACATTTATTGGGATCCACTGGATCGATCCCCCAACGTTTAATCTTCTCCATAACTTTCTTTTTACCAGTATTCAATGGGCATTCATCACATACACTTTTATCTGGAAGTTTAAATTCACCGCCATTAATCATTGCTTGGAAGAATTTTTCAACCAGTTTTTTAGGAGGAGGACATCCTGGAATGCTATAATCCACCTTTACAAGATCCTTCAATATCTTAACCTGATTAACGAGTTTCGGAATATCTAAATTAGGTTCTGTTCCCCTAGGATTCTGCACATTTGGATGATTAACGTAGATCTGCTTTAAGAGATCTTCAACTGTGGTTAAATTTGCAAGTCCAGGTATTCCTCCCAATGTGGCACAGGAACCTAGAGCAACTAGAATTTTACATTTTTTCCTCCAAACTTTAACTTTTCTCTCATCTTCATCCGTTCTTATAGCTCCAGTGAAAATTGCAATGTCCACTGATGACGGCGGCTTAGAATCCATTATTATTGGAGCGTAAACAATGTCTATGAAATCTGCAAGGAAGAACAACTTCTCCTCTAGATCAAGTATAGTGTTCTCACATCCAGCACATGTAGATAAAGGTATTATCGCTAAGGTTATCTTTCCATTATTCATCGCATTCCTCCTTCACGGGATTTGGGCCGAGATTTCTAATCTCCTCAAAAAATTCTCTCACTATATTTGCGAAGCGTTCACCTTCTCCTGCTGAAGCCCAATCAATTCTCAGCCTTTCAGGTTCCAGCCCGATTTCTTGGAGAAGCTTCTTTAAGAGAGCTATACGCATCTTCGCCCTATAATTTCCATTAATGTAATGGCAGTCTCCCGGATGGCAACCTACAATTAAAACTCCATCAGCTCCCTTCTTGAAGGCTTCAAGTATATGTGAAGGATCTATTCTTCCACTACACATGACCTTTATAATTCTAAGGTTTGATGGATAATTTAGACGGAGATTTCCGGCTAGATCTGCCGCTGCATATCCACACCAATTGCATAGGAATCCTATGATTTTCGGATTAAACATACCCCTATTTCTCGGTGAGTCTTCTCGCATAGTTCCATCCTTCCTCCAATGCTTTCATATTCAATTCTTCAGTTCCCTTTGGAACACTATCTAAAACGGCCTTTTTTAAAGCTTCATAGGATACTGCTTCACTTATGGCTGATAGGGCTCCAAGCATAACCACATTTGCAACGATCTTTCTTCCCAATTCTTCAGCTATTCTCGTCGCCGGAATCTCGTATATCTTCACCTTTCTCGATGTCTTTTCAATTTTGACGAGATCTCCATCTACTAGAATGATTCCCCCATCCTTTACGGATTCATTATAATAGTTGTATGCATCCTGTGAAAGTGCAACTAAAATGTCGGCTGAAGATATATATGGATAATCTATATCCTCATCAGATATTATTAGATCAGTTCTCGCTCGACTCCCCCTAGCTTCAGGGCCATAGGATTCTATTTGGACGGCATTTCTATTGTCAAAGAGGGTTGCAGCCTTGCCCAGAATATAACCTGACAATAAAATTCCCTGTCCACCTAAACCTGAAATCCTAATCTCCCATCTCATATTCCACCACCTACCTGACAAGTGAATCTATTTTTCTACCGCTCTTCTCCCTTATGACGCGGTATAGTTCGCTTACATATTCAGGTCTCTCAACATCCACAAATTCACCTACAAATATTTTGTTTCCAATTTTTATATCCGCCTTGGAGGAATCCATAGATTTCTCTATGACACTTATCTCTTTCAAGTATTTTATTATTTGGGGTGGTCTGCCAAGTTTATTATATCTTGCATATAGAGTTACGCATGGAGCTATAACCTCTATAAATGAGAAACCACGCTTATTCAATGCTTTCTCAATCGATCTCGCCAATTGGATTGGATGGGCAACCGTCCATCTGGCTACGAAGCTTGCTCCAGCAGCTGCAGTTAAATGTACAAGGTTAAATGGATGCTCAATGTTACCGTAAGGTGTCGTCGTTGTATATGAGCTGAAAGGAGTTGTAGGCCCCAACTGTCCTCCAGTCATACCATAGTTAAAGTTGTTGATGCATATGACGAGGAGATCTAAATTTCTTCTTGCAGCATGAATTATGTGGTTTCCACCTATCGCAAATAAATCTCCATCTCCACTGAACACCACCACCTTGAGATCTGGACGTGCAATTTTCACTCCCATGGCCAGTGGAATAGCCCTTCCATGGGTGGTGTGGAAAGAGTCGAAGGCCACATAGCCTGAAGCCCTTCCACTACAACCTATACCTGAGATTAAAACTATGCTTTTCGGATCCAAGTTAAGTTTTTTCACAGCTCTGAGAAAACTGTTAAGTGCTATTCCGATTCCGCATCCTGGACACCATATGTGGGGTAGACGATCCGTTCTCAAAAGTTTTTCTAAAGGGTGAGCTTTAGGTGGAAGATTTTCACTCAACATGTTTATACACCTCCCCTATTATTTCCAACAGTTCTTCAGGTGTATGGGGATCTCCGCCGAGCTTTGATGCCAAGACGACTTTTCTATCTCCAACGCTTCTCTCAACTTCGCCGACAATCTGACCATAATTCATCTCTGCAACTATGAATCCTTTAACTTTTCTTGAAAGTTTTCTAAAATATTCATATGGAAATGGCCATACTGTAATTAATCTGACTAATCCAACCTTCAACCCCTTTTTCCTAGCCAAATTGACGGCTCGAATAGCTGATCGAGCTGGAGTGCCATAGGCAACTAAGACTATCTCAGCATTCTCCACATATCTACTGTCTATTCTAATTATTTTGTCAGCGTTCAGTCTAATTTTGTCGCAGAGTCTTCTAACCAGTTTCTCATGGACTTTGGGATCCGTGGAGGCAGGATATCCCCGAATATCATGGGTTAAACCTGTAACGTGAATGCCGTATCCCTCACCGAAGCAGGCCATTGGAGGAATCAGATCCTCTTCAGGTTTAAATGGAAGATATTTTCCAGGAGGCTCTTTAGGTTTCTTCCGATTAACTATTTTAACTTCATCTGGAGTTTTTAAAATAACCTTCTCCCTCATATGTCCTATAATGGCGTCTGAGAGCATTATAACTGGCACTCTAAACTGTTCTGAAAGATTGAATGCTTCAATGGTTAGATCGAACATTTCTTGGACGGAATAAGGGGCAAGAGCTATTATCTCATAATCTCCATGGCTTCCCCTTCTAGCTTGAATTACATCGCCTTGACCGGCTCTTGTAGGTTGACCTGTGCTTGGATCTCCCCGCATAACATTGACTATAACTATGGGAGTCTCAGTCATAACAGCTAACCCCAAATTTTCCTGCATAAGACTGAATCCCGGCCCACTTGTAGCGGTCATCGCTTTAACTCCAGTATATGATGCACCTATTATTAGAGCGATAGATGAAAGTTCATCTTCCATTTGGATGAATGCTCCTCCAACCTCAGGTAATCTTCTAGCCATACGTTCAGCTATCTCCGTTGAAGGAGTTATAGGGTAGCCGGCGAAGAGTCTGCATCCAGCCACTATTGCACCTTCAGCACAAGCTTCATCACCCTGCATAAAGAATGTGCCTTTCAAAAATTTCTTCAACAATACCACCTGAATTTAATGAAATATTTTCAGACTAAAAACTATAAGAATGGGATTGACTATAAAGTTTACCATTTTACATTGAATTATTTGTCTTTTTGTGAAAGATAGGTGAAAAATAAATATTTAAAACTAGGTAAATATGAAATTATACCATTGAAATAAACAATTTTGACAATCTAATATTCCTCTAAATCTCTCCTACTTTATCCCCCTGTAGACACATAAAACTATGCGATTAGTTAGAATATATTGTTCAATTGGCATTTGAAACTAATTCCATATTCAGCTCTAAACTGGCAGAGCGGATACTCAACATTAATGTCCGCCACATAGGTGAACACACTATTACTACACATTAAATTAGAGTTGGAAGTGGAAACCTAGATCTTAACGGAAACATTACAATTAAAACCGTTAATATAGGTGGAAGCTTCCCAACGGTTGTTAATTTTTAAATATTTTTTACAGTTATTTTGAGGCATGGTAACGTGAAAATTATAGTTAAAAGAATAAATTATAAGAGAGTTGACGGATCAAATATTTCCTAATTACTATATTTATAAATAGTGGAGAGAAGGAAACAAAATTAAAACAAAATACATCGACAAACTAGAAGACATCATCAATTTCTACTTAACTTATCATATATTCCTGGAAAATGCTTGGTGCGGGGGGTGGGATTCGAACCCACGCAGGCCTACGCCAGCGGATCTTGAGTCCGCCGCCTTTTACCTGGCTCGGCAACCCCCGCCACCTGTTAGTTTCCATATTTATTCCAATAAATTTTTCTCATAACCTTTGTTTTCTATTCTACGTAAAGTTGAAGTATTTATTTTTGGAAGATGTCTTGGTGTTTGTTTTGATTAGGGTGGGTTGTTGTGGATGGGCTGTTAAAGGTGGTAAGGATGCCTATTTTCACACTTTTGATTTGATAGAGCTTCAGAGTACTTTTTATAAGTTGCCGAGAATTGAAACAGCTTCTCGTTGGCGGATGATTGCTCCTAGAAATTTTGTTTATACCTTGAAGGCTTGGCAGGTTATTACCCATCCATATACAAGTCCCACTTGGAGGAAGGCTGGAATTAAAATGGATTCCTCTAAGGCTAAACATTACGGTTTTCTTAAACCGACCTCCGAGAATTTTGAAGCTTGGATGAAAACTCTAAGCATATGTAAAGTTCTCGACGCGAGAATTTGCGTTTTCCAAACTCCTGCCTCCTTTAAATTTTCTGATGAACATGTTAAATGGGTTTACCGTTTCTTCAATCATATTGTGCAGGATGATGTTTTATTGGGCTGGGAGCCCAGAGGAAATTGGAATAAACATTTAGATGTGGTTCGAGAGATCTGCCGCAGCTTTGACATAATCCATGTGGTTGATGTTTTTAGAAGAGATCCAGTCTCAGACTCTCCAGTAATTTATATTCGGCTTCACGGTATTGGAGCTGGTGAGGTGAATTATAAATATAAGTATACTGATGATGATCTTAAATTTCTTCTAGGTAAAGTTAAAGGCTTCGTGGAAGCTGGTTTCAAAGAGATTTACATTCTATTTAACAATGTATTTATGGCTGATGATGCTTTAAGGTTTAAAAAGCTTTTAGAACGTTCTCTATAAGCATAGAATTTTCATAATGTTCTCACGGTATGGTGGGTAAATGTTTCCTTTCTCCGTTATTATAGCTGAAATATATTCTGGAGGAGTCATGTCGAAAGCGTAGTTTAGAGCCGGAACTTCTTCAGGCGCTATTTTGCATCCGCATATCTCTTTGACTTCTTCAGGGCTTCTCTCTTCTATTTCAACTTCTCTTCTCGTGGATTTCAAGTCGAAAGTTGTGGTAGGCGCAGCCACATAGAATGGTTTGCCATGTTTTTCAGCTAAAACGGCAACCATATATGTTCCTATCTTATTATATGTTGTTCCATCCTTCAATATTCTATCTGCACCGACAATCACTTTATCTATAACTCCTCTCTGCATCAGCAATCCTATTGTATTGTCCGTTACCAATGTTACAGGAATTTTATCCATCATTAACTCATACGTGGTCAGTCTTGCTCCCTGCAGTTTCGGCCTTGTTTCTGCTGCCACCACTTTGATCTTCTTTCCCTGCTTCCAAGCTGTCCTTATTACTCCGAGTGCAGTTCCATAATATACTGTTGCCAATGATCCTGCATTGCAATATGTTAATATTGTATCTCCATCTTCTATCAGCTTTGCTCCATTCTCTCCTATTCTCATATTTATCTCTATATCTTCTCTCATGATTCTTAAAGCTTCTTGAATTACTTTTTCAGCGATTCTCTTACCATCCTTCTCTCCCTCTATTCTGCTTATTATTCTTTCTATCGCCCAGAATAGATTTCTCGCTGTAGGTCTCGTTCTCCTCAATTTTTCAGCTGTTTCCCATATTCTTCTCATAATTACCTCCCTTGTTTCCCCTCTACTTTTATATGCTGTAAGTGCAAGTGCCATTGCAGCTGCTGCACCTATGGCTGGAGCTCCTCTAATCTCCATTTTAACTATCGCTTTCACTATTCTATCTGCATCTTCGCATTCTATGATCTCCAGTTTTTGTGGCAGTTTCGACTGATCTATTATCTTCACTTTTCCATCGGCCCATTCTATGGTTTTCGGCAGCATTTTGATCCCTTCAACATAACTGCTAACATTTCTGCTAATAATTTTATTGTTTCCTTTACTTCTGGCGATATTTCCTCGCCGAATTCTATACGTTTCGGCTGTATTCCAATAATCATGAGTTTCGCTCCGACAGTTTTCTTTATGTAGGTTGCCATTATAGATAGGGGAATTCTGTGAGTTGAGATAGGGGGATAGTCATCTATCTCCTCTTCTCCAAATACCCCTACCCCTCCAGGTTCAGCATTCATTTCAACAGCATCGATTATAACTATATGTGTTGGAGAAATTTCCTCTATTTTTCCAAGGAAGTTTTCCGGAGTTTCCATGCAATTTATAACGGTTACATCTTTGCAGTTCACCTTCTTCTCTAATAACTCAGCCACTTTAGCTCCAGCTGCATCATCACTTCTCAAAACATTTCCAATACCCATAATTATTATTCTTTCCGCTTCGTTTATGAAGTTGCTAATCCTCTCCATCATTTCATCTACTTATTTATCTAAGTTTTAATTTAATATTTAGTTGGACTATTTTATATGGGGTTTCATATGGAGACTTCCATCGGCAAAGTTCTCGGCGATCGTATAACAGTTTCAGGAGCAGATGCAACTAGGCTGCATAATAAAGGTTTCTATGGTGAATTTGAAAATGGAATTCTAGTTCTATCTACAGTTGAGGCCCTCTACCTCCTTGATCGCGGTAAAATTAGACTGGTCATAAATTCAACTGAACTTTCCTTTGAGGATGCTGTCAAATATTTTTCGAAGTTTGATAGAGATCTCTGGGTTAAATATATAATCTACTCTGATCTTAGACGTAGAGGATATGTGGTTAAATCTGGATTCGGAGGTTTATCCTTCAGGGTTTATGAGAGGGGTGCTTCAGTTGGAAGGGAGGCTGCAAAATATCTCGTCTTCGGTGCATTGGAGGGGAAAAGTCTGAGCCTCTCAGAGCTCTATGAGATGGTTCGTTCCGCTAGAAATTCTAGGAAGAATCTCATCTTAGCCATTGTGGATAGGCATGATGATGTTACATATTATGATGTGACGGAGGTTGTTCTTTGAATTTGCATTTCAAAGCATTCATATCCATCATTAGGCCTGTCAACTGTTTTATGATGGGTTTCGCTGTCATTTTAAGCATGTGTCTCGCATTTAACGGCTTTCCTCCTTTAAATTTAATAGTTTATGGATTTCTCTCCGGTTTTCTTTTAACGGCTTCCTCCATGGTTATAAATGATCTATATGATGTAAAGGTTGATCTTATTAATGCTCCTCACCGCCCCCTTCCCAAGGGACTTATCAGTCGATCTGGAGCAGCTGTCTACGGTTTCCTCCTCTCCCTTCTCGGCCTCTTCTCCTCTCTCCAAATAAATTTTACATGTTTCCTCATAGCATTGATCTCATTTGCAGTTTCATTCCTATATAATGCCAAGTTTAAAGTTTACGGTTTAATGGGAAATTTCATGGTCAGCTTCTGTGTGGCCGTTCCCTTCATTTTCGGAGGCTTCTCAGTTAACTCTCCAAATTCCCTTCTCCTATATATATTCTCGTTTGCAGCTTTTCTAGCTAATACCGGTAGGGAGGTGACGAAGGGAATTATAGATGTGGAGGGAGATATTGTGAGAAATGTCATGAGTGTTGCTAGAAAATACGGTTTAGATTCGGCTGGACGTTTAGCCTCCATATTCTATATTGCCGCTGTGGCTGTAGGTGTTGTTCCAATATTTCTGGGCCTAGTGTCTCCATTATATTTTCCATTCATCCTTCTCTCAGCCTTCGGTTTCATTTATGATTCAATTCTTCTCGTTAAATCTCCCACTCCGAACACTGCTTTAAACGTTAAAAAACGAATTTTAATCTATATGTTTATTGTCATGTTAGGTGTTTTTATTGGTGGTTATCATGGTTGGAAATTTTAGGAGGCTTCGAGGTTTAAGGGATCTGCTTCCAGAGGATACGTGTAAATTGAATCATGTTGTCAGCATAGTCCGACTTCTCTTTAAACTGTATGGCTATGAGGAAATCATAACTCCCACAATAGAATCCTTCGAACTTTTAGCTGCCAAGTCAGGTGAGGAGATTAGACATAGAATGTATGTTTTTGAAGATTTAGGTGGAAGGAGAGTTGCCCTGAGACCTGAAATGACGGCTTCTGTAGCGAGATTCTTCATTAACAATCTTTTATCCTATCCTAAGCCGGTTAGACTAGGATATGTTGCCAACTGTTTTAGATATGATGAGCCACAGTTTGGAAGATATAGAGAGTTCTGGCAGGGTGGCTTCGAACTTCTAGGTTCCTCCAATCCTGAAGCCGATGTGGAAATTTTAGAGATAGCTGATGAACTTATGTCTCGTTTAGGCTTTAAAAACCACTATTTCAAGATCAGCCATATAGGTGTTCTCAAGGGTTTTCTAAGCGATTTTGAAGTCGATGAAAAAGATCAGAACCATTTCATGAACCTTCTCGATAGATCAAGATTTGATGAAGCCTTCAACTATCTCTCCTCTCTCGGATTGTCTGAAGAAGCCATCAAAACTGTTAGAAAGCTATGTTCACTGAAAGGTAGATTTTCGAATACACTCTTTGATAAGGCTTATAAATTGCTTTTGAAATCTCCCTCCTCCCTCTCTTCCCTCCAGGATTTCAGGGAGATTCTTAAACTCTGCAGCTCCATAAATCTTCTAGATAAGTTTATCATAGATTTCAGTTTTGCCAGAGGCTTAGAATATTATACTGGAATTATATTCGAATTTTATGTTCCAAATTTCAGATTGGCATTGGGAGGGGGAGGTAGATATGACCGGTTAATCGAATTGTTCGGCGGTCCTCCAACCCCTGCTGTCGGTTTCTCCCCCGGCTTGGATAGGATAATTCTAGCAATGGAGGCGGAGAACATATCCTTCAAATATGATTTTCTCAGAGGAGTTCACCTGATATCCATCGATAGAAGCGTTTTACCATACTCTTTAAAAGTTGCAAAAAAGTTTAGAGATGCAGGTATACCTGTAGTTCTCGAGGTTTTAAGGAGAGGTTTGAGGAGAGCTCTCTCTCATGCAAGTTCGCAGAGAGCTCCTTATGCTGTAATTATAGGTGGAAGAGAATATGAGAAGAACATCATTATCCTTAAAGATTTGGACAAAGGAGAACAGTACATGTTAAGTGTGGAAGAGGCTATTAGACTGTTAAGAAATAAATATAATTTGGGATGATGTATGGTTAGATTTTCAGCTGAGGATTTCAGGAGAATCTTAACAAAAATTAGAGGATTGAAGGCTAGAGTCTACTTCTATTTTAAAGATTTCAAGTATCTTTTAACCATTGATGGATTGGTTAGAGCTAGAGATAAAAACTTCGATGTGGTAAGCTGGTCTATAGTCTTCGGCTCGAAGGCTCCTCACGAAGTTTTGAACTCTCTAAATGTTGAAAAGGTGGAAGTTGAACTGAAAGGTGAATTGAATCCCCTAATCTTCAATTCCATTGAAGAGTTTTTGAAGTGGCTTACTCAAAGTTCAAGTTAGCCTAATGGAAGAGAAGCTTATTAGGATGATGATATCATTTTATTTTGGGCCCGTAGCTCAGCATGGATAGAGCAGCGGCCTCCTAAGCCGTTGGTCGCGGGTTCGAATCCCGCCGGGCCCGCCATACTGTCCAAAATCGATAATCCCTCATATTTAAATCGTTACACTTTTATACTGTTTATCTCCAGTTTAGGTTGACTGTTTAAGTGGTGTTTAAGAATGGAAAAAGTTAAATGTGTAATTTATGGGGTTGGAGCCATAGGAAGAATGCTGTCGAAAGCCCTTCTAGAAAAGGATGGTTTCGAAATTGTCGGCGCAGTGGACGTTGATCCGAATAAGGTGGGAAAAGATCTTGGTGAAGTTCTAGGTTTAAATAGGAAGCTGGGTGTAGTGATTTCAAAAGATGCTGATAAAGTTTTGGAGGAGACTAAACCGAATGTAGTATTTCACATGACATCATCATTTCTAAGCAAAGTGTTTGATCAATTGATGGGAATAGTAAAGCATGGAGTTAATGTTGTTTCTTCCTGTGAAGAGTTGAGTTATCCATATATATCCAATTTCAAGTTGGCTTTGGAGCTAGATAAAGCCGCTAAGAAGCATGGAGCGACAATTCTTGGAACAGGTATAAATCCAGGCTTCCTAATGGACACTCTGGTTATAACTTTAACTTCTCCATGCCTAAAAATTAACAGTATAAAGGTTACGCGGCAAATGAATGCATCCACAAGGAGGGGGCCTTTCCAGAAGAAGATTGGAGCTGGACTATCCGTGGAGGAATTTGAAAATAAAATTAAAAGTGGAATTATAAGTGGACATGTAGGCTTGGAGCAGAGCATCTCTCTGATCGCAGATGCTTTGAAAGTTAAATTGGATAAAATAGTAGTTGAACCGGTTAAACCAGTAATCTCAGATAAATATGTTAAAACCGATTTCGTCGAGGTTAATCCTGGAATGGTTGCTGGTTTAAATCAGACTGCTAGAGGAATTGTATCTGACAGGGACTTTATAACTTTGATTTTCACGGCATATGTTGGGGCTCCCGAAGAATATGATGCCATCGACATAGACGGTATTCCTGAAATACATCAAAGAATCTCCCCATGTGTTCATGGAGATTGGGGAACGATCTCCATGTTGATCAATATGGCGCCGAAGGCTATTGAATCGCCGCCTGGACTGCTCACTATGAAGGATATAACAGTTCCACATTGTGTTTTAAGTGATGTTAGAGAATACTTGAAACATTAAATTTCCCTCAAATTATTTGTTATTTCTAATTGTTTTTAGAGAATTTACTTTTAAGTTCACTTCTTCTTCATCGTTAAAGTTAGAATGGCTTTTGCCAAGTCTCCGCCATTCTCAATTAAAGCTCTTCTAGCTTCATCCAAGGTTACCCCTGTCTGGGCAGCCACTAACTGTACATCTTCTTCTGGAATTTCGAGAACTTCCTCCCTCTTAACTATCTCAGGTTCCCCTACTATTTGAAATATTGTTTCTTCTCCAATCTTCATCATGGAAACTTTGGGTGACAACACTTTTATTATTTCATCTCTCCTAGTTATGGTTACTTCTTCCACATCTTCAATTTCATTTAACTGCATTCCAAGTTTCCTCATCAATCTTCTCATCTCTCTCGGCGACATTCTCCTCATAGTTTCACTCTCCAACTCCCCTTCTAACTTTTACTGCTATTCCACTTTTAAATGCAATCATCTCTTTTCCATTTAGAATTGCTTTTCCAACTGCAAGTAAATTGTCTTCTTCATCTACAATTATCACTTCACTTCCAGGTCTTATCTCTGGATCTGCATCTTTAACATGTTTTGCAAAGACATTTCTCCCTTTTCTAATATATTTTGCCACTTCATTCATTACTGTCACCCTCAACTTCGGAGGCTTAATTTTCTCCTTAATTTTCTTGGCACCCTCTACAGTTAACGCTATCATTCCGTCTCTCGGCCTTAAAGTTGCCAGAACCTTACCTTTTAAAGTTATCCTTTTAATTTTTCCAGTTCTTTTAGAGATTTCTATCTCCACATCGTCTGGGAAAATTATGTCTCCTATCCCCTCTCCAAACTGGTATTCGGCTATTCTTCTAAGCCTGTAAATATTATTCAAATTTCCACCTACAAATATGATGTTACAGGTAGTCTTCCAGTCTTCTTTTTTAACATTATCTTCTCCAATGCTTCCTCAAAGTCCCTCATGGTTACTCTTCTCCTCCCCTCCCTTATAGCATTCATTCCTGCCTCTGTACATATTGCTTTAATGTCTGCTCCACTCATATTTTCTGTTTTATCTGCAAGAATTTCTATGGAGATATTTTCAGCCAGCCTCATTCTTCTCGTATGGATTTTGAAGATCTCTAATCTCGCCTCTCTGTTTGGTAGGGGAACCTCTATTATCCTGTCGAATCTTCCCGGTCTAAGTAGGGCTGGATCAAGGATATCTATTCTATTCGTTGCAGCTATTATCTTCACATTTCCTCTAGGATTAAATCCGTCTAGCTCGCTTAGCAACTGTGACATCGTTCTCTGAACTTCCCTCTCCCCACTTGTTGTTTCTCCAAATCTTCTTGCCCCTATGGCATCTATTTCATCTATGAAAACTATGCTTGGCGCCTTTCTTTTTGCAAGCGAAAATAATTCTCTTACCATTCTAGCTCCTTCACCTATATATTTCTTCACAAGCTCAGATCCGACAACCCTTATGAAAGTGGCATTTGTCTCTCTTGCCACAGCCTTTGCCAGCAAGGTCTTTCCACAACCAGGCGGTCCATATAGAAGTACTCCTTTAGGTGGTTCTATTCCAACTTCATCGAATAGGGTTGGATTCTTCAGCGGAATCTCAACAGTCTCCTTTATCAGCATTATCTGCTCCTTCAATCCGCCTATATCTCTATAGGTTACTTTGGGTTTCTCTATTACCTCCATGGTTCTAACATATGGATCTTCAATTTGTGGCAATATCTCCACTATTGCAAAAGTTCTCTGATTTAATGCCACCCTTGTATATGGCTTCAACTTACCCCTATCTATTAAACTTGATATCTGTACTATTAAGTTTGGACCCGTTGAACTTTTAACTACAGCCCTACTATTATCTAATACTTCCACTACGTAGGCTTCTATTAGCGGTGGAGTTTTCAGCTTCATTAACTCTTCTCTTAAATATGCTATTTCCTGCATCAACCTCTCCTTCTCCTCATTTAAAAGTTGATATTCAATTTCTATTCTCTTCAATTTCTCCTCCAAATATTTCATATAGTTTGACGGTTCCTTATAGAAGGCAGTGTCATCGCTCTCTATTTTCGATGGCAATTCAATTCCTCCTCTCACACTCTAATATCTATACTTGAATTTCATAGAAATTAAAATTTCTACCTTCACCCGCAAATCGTATAAGTTTCTCTTCAACTATTATCTATGGGGTTATCCTTGTATTGTGAGCTCTGCGGCAAGCCTCTCAGCGGTAAAGGTAGAAAAGTTTTGATTTCCGGCGCCGTCCTACTGGTTTGCGATGAATGTGCAAAGTTCGGGGAGCCGATAATTGAGTCTAAACGTAGATCTCCTCCCCCTCGAAGTAGACGTTTAAAGATTAGTGGAAGAAGACGGAGACGCTTCATCTTCGACGATTTCGATATTGTTGAGGATTATGCTGATCGAATTAAAGCTGCCAGGGAATCGCTTGGTTGGACTAAGGAAATTCTAGCTGAAAAAGTTAAGGAAAAAGTTTCCGTTATTAGAAGAATTGAGTCAGGTACCATGATTCCAACATTAGATCTCGCCAGAAAACTTGAATCTGCCCTCGGTATTAAACTCCTAGAACCTGCAATTTCCATTAATATATCTTCTAAATCTACTGGAAAGATTGATTTAACTCTGGGCGATGTAGCTGAGGTGAAGTTTAAAAAAACTAGATGAAGTTCCCTTCAAACATATTCATATTTTATTTCTTTTCTTACAGCTTCAACCAGCTTCTCCAAGTTATACCCATACTTTGCACTTACAGGTATTATCTGGTCATATGGAAAATATTCTTTAGCTATCTTTTCAGCTTTCTTAATCCTCAAATCATCGATGAGATCTATTTTGTTTAATGCCACTATCTTTGGTGTTGCTGGTGCAACTTTTCTAAGAATTTCTTCTGAGGCGTCGATCTTCCTTTTAAGTTCAGAATTCTCCTCGCTGGCATCAACCACCAATATTATTAGATCTGCTAAGACAAGTTCGTGGAGAGTGGCGTAGAATGCTTCCAATATTAGCGGATGCATATCCTCTATGAAACCTATAGAATCTGTTAATATGATATCTCCTCTCCCCTTCAACTTCATTCTTCTAGCATATGTGGAGAGTGTTGTGAATGGTCCCAGCCCCGTCGGCTTATTCTCCATGGCTAGCCTGTTGAAGAGCTCTGTTTTTCCTGCTTGAGTATATCCCGTTAACGTTACCTCTGGAAGTCCCAGCTCATGTCTCTTAATTATTCTTGACACGTTTTTCATCCTGATTTTTTCAAGTTTCTCCTCTACTCTCGCTATTCTCTTCCTAATATGTTGCTCATAAACTCTATGTAGATATTCTCCTAGAGCTCCCCAACCAACCTGCTCTCCATATAAATTTCTAAATCTAACATATTCTCTTGTCCAAGGCAACATGTAATATAATCTTGCAAGTTCGATTTGAAGCTTCGCTTCTGCAGTTCTCGCCCTCTCCTCGAAGATCTCTAAGATCAACAAATTTCTATCTATTACATTAGCCCTCCATCCAAGCTCCCTCCTAATTCTAAATGCTTGACTTGCCTTTAAAGTGTTAGAAAAAATTACATTTTCAGCACCAGTCTTCTCAACTATCTCCTTAAGCTCCATCAACTTTCCTCTTCCAATATAATATGCTGGATCTGGTTTCCTCCTTCTCTGCATAATATTTGCTACAACCTGGTATCCTCTGCTCTTGGCGAGAGCCTCCAATTCTTTAATTTTAGTTTTCTCTCCATTGACTAGACATTCAACAAGTACTGCTTTCATATTCAGTTAAATTCAATATGTTCTTCGATTAAAATGTTATGTGATAATTATGAATGGTTCCTCCTATGACATTTATGTTTTGAGAATTGGGCATAGACCATTTAGAGATAAGAGGGTTACAACCCATGTAGCTCTTGTTGCAAGGGCTTTTGGAGCTAAAGGCATATTTATAGATTTTAAAGATAATGCTGTTGCCTCATCCATTAGAAGAGTATGTAAACTTTGGGGTGGAGAATTTAAAGTTGAATTTGTCGAAGATCCATACGCTTTCGCTAAGAATTGGAAGCTTAACAAGGGTGAAATCATCCATCTAACAATGTACGGTTTAAATCTTCCATCTGTAATTGAAGTCTTAAAGTCTTCTCCAAAAGATAAACTGGTAATTATTGGTTCAGAAAAGGTTCCCAGCAAGTATTATAAAATTTCGGATTGGAATATTGCCATTGGAAATCAACCCCATTCTGAAGTTGCAGCTTTAGCAATCCTCCTATACGAACTGAAGGATAAATGGATTTACACTGGAATATTCAAAGATGCAATGATGAAGATTATACCCTGCAGGAAAGGCAAAAAAATAGTTAGGTTGAATTAAGTCAAAGGATTTAAATTTGTGGTAAATAAAAGATTATGTTAGCAGTTTGTGGAGATGAAGCGTACAGTGTACCATTACTATCCCTTATTCGAGGTGGATGAAAGCTTCATAGCAGTGATAAAAGAATTGGCGGGAGAACTAGGCGTTAAAGTTGCACTTCTATTGGCAAACCATTATGAACTTACAGATGAGCAGATAGCTAAGGAGCTTGACATGAAGATTAACGACATCCGCAAAATATTATATATTCTCTTCGATAATCAATTAGTTCTCTATAGACGTATAAGAGATAAATCTACAGGATGGTTCATCTATCTTTGGAGGCTTAACAGGGATAACGTGGAATTCCTAGTAAACATGAAGAAGAGACTCGTTCTAGAAAAACTTGAACAGCGATTAAACTATGAGAAAAGCCACGTCTTCTTTTATTGTCCCGAAGATAGAGTAAGAGTAACCTTCGAGGATGCAGTGGAACTATCATTTAAATGTCCAGTCTGCGGGAAACCGTTAAAGTCGTTCGACAACACCGCCATAATAACCTTTCTAGAATCAAAGATTAAAAAGTTGAAGGGTGAACTATCAAAAACATCAACATAATGCGGTAATATTATTTTTACAAAAATTATCATTACAAAATTACCTTAAATTACGGTATTGTAATACATCAATTAATAATGTAGGAGAGTGCCTTATTTCTTCTAAAAAGCTTGGAGAATGCTTCTTTTTATTTACTTTTGTAAAGTTGTAAAATGCAATGATAATTTGTATACGCTTAATATTACGGTCGTTTACACAATTTTTTCCTATCAATCTATCTAAAAATATTATATGTTTTTGTTCTTTTTGCATATTCTGGATATAACTCATTATTGCATCTTCTACTAGTTATGCTATTGATCTATACTTTCTGTAGCCATACTTTGAATTTACTTTATCCATGTATTGTTTAAGTTTATTGTAAATTTCCTCAGTAATAGTAATATTCTTAAATTTTTTAGGTGGCATTGGTTTTAAATGTAAAAGAACAATTAAAAAGGGAGAAGCTTTTATTTATGTTAGTAAAATAATTATCTTTGCTTGGATTGTTATACAAACGCTTTCATTGGTTTGTTCCAAAAATTTTTAAGCTAAAGGCGAGGTAGAATCATGAAGAAAATTATTTATTATTTCTTTTTTATCGTTCTTTTTGCTTTATCAGTTTATCCTCTAATGTCCCCTGATACTTTTGAAATTTCAAAAGATGGTGATTTCTATGAGGTAAACACATGGGAGGTAGGTTTATATAATGTTAATTCTTCGTCAAATTGGGTTTATGATAATGGTTCCTTTCTTTTTAATGTAATTGATAAAACTGATGATGATCTTTTAGGTTGGGGTTTTATACATCAAGGACAACAACCGCATAGTTGGGGTTTATATGCATTTGAACCGCCCATAAATGAAATTTACATAAATCCAAATGATGATTTTTCTCTCATACTTAATATAAAATTAAAGAGAAGTAATATTGAATGGCTTAATGGTTCAATCCCTAATTGGCTTAGAAATTTAGGACATAAAGCACATGCTCAAATTGGTTTAGCGTTATTTTTTGAGGTTGAAGATAAAAATTATTCTGCGCCAACAAATGTTTATGATACTAATTTTCAATTTGAAGTTACATTTTTAAGATGCCGATTAACTGATGATAATCAAGTTATATATTTAGGTAACGATTTAAGGTTTAGAACACCAGAATATGATAATGATACGCATAATCTTTTTAGTTTAAAACAAATAGGTAGTAATGTATGGGTTAATTACAAAATTGATCTTGCACCATACCTGAAGAAAGCGTGGCATCTCTGTAAAGGACTATTTCCTAAAACTGAAAAAATAAAGTTAAAATGGATTAATTTTTATATTGAAGTATTAAATGCAAAACTTGAAGTAAATGTAGATTCCATCAATCTTGTTTATAAAGAAAAAATTTATTCAAATACCTTTATGACAAAAATACTTACATTAGTGTTTACTTTTTTAATAGCAGTGATAATTATATATCGGATTATATCGTAATGTACGGTAAATTATGGTAGAATTTATATTCCTTATTTCTAGTTAAGTTATGGATGATTCATATAAATCGAAGTATATCTCATTCTGAAAAACCTATTATCCACAATGGCATGATCCATTTTTTGAACAACCACTATGTCCTGATGGTATTGGACAGAAATGCTTGGCGGTGCCTATGATGCTGGATATGTAAAAAGGGTGCGTATGGATGACGAATGGACTTATGAATGTTACATGAAAACAAGTTCGGGTAAATATGCTGGTGCTTCGCCACTACAAGGGATGATGAATGATGAGTTCATTGCATTAATAATTTATCGAGACAATGAATGAACGCTTTAATTCTCAAATTTGTAGTTAAAGCTAACAATATTGATAGAGTAATAGATCTTTAGCTTAAACTTAGTGAATTAAACCCATTCTCTAATGTCTTCATTAACTTTGAACCATTTGATGGTGTTAAATCCCTAGCTGGTTGTATATCATGGATAATGCAAGAAAAAATAAGTGTGCTTGATTATATTCTCTAAATTACATCTAATATTTTCTTACTTTAGTAGATGTTGTTATCTTGAAGGATTCTGAGAATCACTAAAATTGGTAAATCTCCTGGCAGAGACTTCAAGCTCAAGATTGTGGGTATTGGAGCTGGTGGTGAAGTTCTAATTCTAATGACAACTGTAAACAGCTTAAAAATTGGAGATTTAGAATTCTTAAATAACTGGTCTTCGCTTTTTTCCTATGACTACCATAATGTAGTAAAAATAATATACTACTAAAATGGTAATAATTATTGATAATTATGAGTAGACATGTCACTGTATCTGCTAAAATCCCCATAGAGCTTAAAAGGAAAATCGTTGAGTTTGGAATAAATATAAATCAATTAATACGAAGAGCATTAGAGGAGGAGGTTAAAAAAAGAGAAATTGAAAGACTAAAGAAAATGGCCATGGAAATAAAAAAGGTACTTGAGAAAATTCCAGAGGACGAGTTAGTTAAAATAATGAGGGAAACGAGGGAAACTAAATGAGCTATATTTTTGATGCAGGCGCTCTTCTCAATCTAATTAGAAAAGCAGGCTCTAATGCCATTGAAATTGTAAAGGAAAACTACATTCTAGACCTCACCCTCTATGAAATAGGTAATGTCCTATGGAAGGAAGCCATACTTCTTAAGAGAATAAGTCTAGAGGAAGCTCTCAAGACAATAAGTTTCATAGAAAATTTAAGGAAAATATTAATAGCAAAAAGTTTGTCTGATGAGGATCTCCTCCCCAAAGTGTTAAAGATATCATTACAACAAAAAATAACCTATTATAATGCAGCTTACATAACAATTGCTCAAAATCAAAAATTAACCTTAATAACAGATGACTCTAAACTTATAAAGACAGCTAAAAAACTGGGAGTTAAAACTAAAACAAGTAGCATACTTATAAAAGCTCAAAGCAACTAGTATATGTATCATACGAATGGCCATGAAGCCCAACCGTAACTTGGAGGTCAATCAAATATTAGAAATGGAATTGAACTTAAAATCAATATGATAGAGAAATAGCTGAAAGAATCCTTAAATTCTCAGAGAAAATTCTAGATAAATTTTAATTCAACCAATAACAAAATATAAAACTGTAACTTCTCTTCGCAATGGGGCGGGTGGTCTAGCTGGTTAGGATGCCGCCCTTACACGGCGGTGGTCGTGGGTTCGAATCCCACCCCGCCCACTACTAAACCACTCAAAAGACATAAATTCATGAACGCTGATAAGTTTAAGCAATTTTAAAAGTGTTTTGTCGCTTATTCGCCTCTCCCCACGTTTCATTTTAGATAGATAGCTTGGAGAAATATTTAATTTTCGATAGGCAACCTTCTTCTTCTTCTCGTTTAGATATATGAGTAGTCTCCGTCTCAAATCTTGACCAAGCAATCCCAACAGTTTTGACAAAGCGGGGAGAGTGTCAACTGTTCACTCTACGGTTCTGGCAAAATATCTAAAGATGATAATGCTATATATTTTCTGGCAAAACTTAAATAAGTAAAGGTGTTTTTCATCTATCGGTGTCAGGTGACATTCATTGGCGTTTAAACATATGGTGAGAATTGCCGGCCAAGATGTTCCAGGCTCCGATAAAGTAGTCTACTCTATTTCACGTGTTAAAGGTGTTGGTATCAATCTTGCCCATGCTATTGTTCGAATTGCAGGTATCGATCCTGAACTCCGCATGGGCTTTCTTTCAGATTCGGATATTAAACGGATCGAGGAGATAATTACATCTCTCCCCAAGCATAATATTCCTGATTGGATGCTTAATAGAAGAAAGGATTTGGAGAGCGGTATGAATATTCATCTTGTAGGCTCCGATCTAATACTTAAAGTTAAGGCTGATATAGATTTAATGAAGAAGATTAAGTGTTGGAAGGGTGTTAGGCATGCTCTTGGTTTAAAGGTTAGAGGACAGAAGACGCGAACCACGGGTAGAGCTGGCCAAACCGTTGGAGTTTCACGTAAACCTGCCAGAAGGAGGTAGTTTTATGGGTGATCCGAGGAAGAGTAAGAAGAAGTGGAAGGGTCCAAGACATCCATGGAGGAGGGATGTCCTCGAAGAGGAGCTTAAATTAATGGGTGAGTATGGGCTTAGAAATAAGAGGGAGCTTTGGATAGCTCGAACCATGATTGCCCGTTTCAGACAGCAGGCTAGACTTATGTTAGCTCTTCCACCGGAGGAGTTGGCTCTCAGGGAGAGGCAGCTTATAGGTAGACTGGCTTCTATGGGTATTCTTCCAGAAGAAGCCTCATTAGATGATGTTTTAGATTTAAAGGTTGAAGACATGTTAAATAGGCGTCTTCAAACCATAGTTTTTAGGAAGGGGTTGGCGAGAAGCATTCATGAAGCAAGGCAACTTATAGTTCATGGACATATCTCCATTAATGGTAGAAGAGTTACATCTCCAGGCTACATTGTCAAGAGAGAGGAAGAGGATTCAATAGAATATTCATTTGGAAGTCCATTCAGAGAGCATCCTTTAATTGCAGTTTCTAAGGAGTAGTGGAGGTGCCGTTTAATGTTTGTTGGTAAAGATTTAAAGTGGGGTGTTGCACATATATATAGCTCCTTCAACAACACTATTGTACATATTACTGATCTTTCAGGTGCTGAGACTATAGCGATTTCATCCGGCGGGGTCGTAGTTAAGGCTGATAGGGAGAAACCTTCACCCTATGCTGCGATGCAGGCTGCCTTTAGAGCAGGTCAAGCAGCTAAGGATAAAGGTATCAACGCCCTCCACATAAAAGTCAGAGCTCCAGGTGGACATGGTCCTAAAACTCCAGGTCCTGGAGCTCAAGCTGCTATCAGAGCTTTGGCAAGAATAGGATTCATAATTGGCAGAATAGAGGATGTTACACCTATTCCCCATGATACCACTAGGAGGCCTGGTGGACGTAGAGGTAGGAGAATGTGACATTGACTGTTCCAAACTTCAACTTAACATATTATTTAACCACGTAAAGTTTAAATTGTCCCCTTGTAATCAACTCACTAGTCTAGTGAGGGTTTTAAATGGAAGTGGAAATTGTTGAATCATCGGATATATCTGTCAGATTTATGTTGAGAGATGTAGATGTGGCATTTGCCAATGCTCTTAGAAGAATTATGATATCCGAGGTTCCTATAATGGCTATTAACGAAGTTGTCATTTTAAACAATACTTCACCTATTTATGATGAAGTTTTAGCTCATAGACTTTCTCTAATTCCACTTAAAACTGATCTTGACCGCTTCAATCTTCCTGAAAAGTGTTCATGTGGAGGTGTAGGTTGCCCTAAATGTCAGGTTACATTTGTACTGGACGTTAAAGCTGAAAATACTTCTAAAACTGTGTATTCAGGTGATCTTTCCTCCAGCGATCCCTATGTTACACCTATCAGTGATAGATTTCCAATTGCAAAATTGGCTTCTGGTCAAGCCATCCTCCTAGAGGCCTATGCCAGGCTAGGTAGAGGTAGAGATGGAGCTAAATGGCAACCTGTCTCTGCATGTGCATATAAATATCTTCCAGTTTTAACTGTGAATTCAGAGGCCTGTGCACATTGCGGTGAATGTGTTGAAGCCTGTCCTAGAGGGGCTATAGCTCTAGATGATGATTCCAGTCTTCCATACCTTAAAGACATTGTTAAATGTAATCTTTGTAAAGCATGTGTTGAGGCCTGTGAGCTGGGAGCATTGGGGCTCCAAGCCGATGAGCGAAGCTTCATATTCTATGTTGAATCTACAGGTTCTCTCCCCGCTTACAGAATCGTTGAGAAGGCGGCTGAAATATTAGCGGAGAAGTGTGATGGATTGATTGAAGAACTTAGAGGTGTTTTGAAGTGAAGAGAACTGGACCGATAAACGTTCAAGTTAGAAGGCTTATAAGATTTCTTCGAAAAGCCTCGAACAATAATGATGCAGATATTTGGAAGGATATTGCTGAAAGGTTGAATGCTCCTAGAAGGAGAAGAATAGAAGTTAATTTGGCTAGAATTCAAAGATATACGGTTAAAGGCGATGTAGTGGTGGTTCCAGGTAAAGTTCTAGGCTGGGGGCTTCTCGACCATCCAGTTACAGTTGCAGCTCTCTCCTTCTCCAAAGAAGCTGCTGAAAAGATTCGGGAAGCTGGAGGAGAATGCATAGATATCTATGAGCTTGTCAAACGTTATCCTAAAGGAAGCAATATAAAGATTTTGGGGTGAGCTTGATGAATAACCTTCTACTTGTCGATGCTGAGAACATGATCTTCGGGAGACTTGCCAGCATTGTTGCTAAACGTCTGCTGAACGGTGAACGTATAGTTGTAATTAACGTTGAGAAGGCTGTTCTGTCGGGGAGGAAGAGCAGTGTCCTCAAAGACTTTAAAAGTTTCTTCGAGGTTAAAACTCTCAGAAACCCTGTTAGAGGTCCCAAGAGGGATCGCTTCCCGGATAGACTTTTCAGAAATGCAGTTAGAGGAATGCTTCCTAAGCATAATTCTAGGGGGTTAGCTGCTTTGAGAAGACTTCGAGTTTATATAGGTTGCCCAGAGGAGTTTAAAGGTTTGAAGGCTACCCACTTCAGGGAGGCAGATGCTTCAAGGCTTGGTGGAAGTTACATTTATCTGGGTGATGTTGCTAAGGAGCTTGGTTGGAAGGGGGTGTAAATAATTGGTGAAAATATTGATTTCAAGCGGTAAGAGGAAGACCGCTATCGCCAGAGCCACCTTGAAAAATGGTTCTGGCAGAATTTACATTAATGGTGTTCCAGTGGAGCTTATTGAACCCGAACTTGCAAGATGGAAGATAATGGAACCATTACTGCTTGCCGGCCTAGATAAAGTTGGAAAAGTTGACATTGAAGTCAATGTTAAAGGTGGAGGTTTCATGGGTCAGGCTGAAGCAGCTAGAATGGCTATTGCTAGAGGTTTAGTCGCCTGGTTTAAGGATTCAAAATTGGAGAAAAAATTTTTAGAGTATGATAGAACGATGCTTTCAGGGGATCCTAGAAGAACTGAGCCGAAAAAGTTCGGCGGACCATCGGCTAGAAGAAGATTTCAAAAATCTTATCGATAGAGGTTGATTGGATTGATGGTTCCTATTAGATGCTTCACCTGCGGTGCTCCCATAGGCGATAAATATGAGGAATTCCTGAAGCGTGTCAGGAAAGGTGAAGATCCAGGAAAAGTTTTAGATGATCTAGGTATAAAGAGATATTGTTGTAGAAGAATGTTTTTAAGCCATGTGGAGCTGATAGACGACGTTATAAAGCTGAGTGAACTTTACGGCGGTAGAAAAGTTAAGGAGGGTTAAACCAATTGATGTACATTTCAACTATTATAAGCGATGTGGTTGCAAGAAAGCTTTTTAACAGTCGAGGCGACCCCACTATAAATGTCACAGTCTATACTGAGAGTGGTTTAGGATCCTTTTCAGCTCCCTCAGGGGCAAGTAAGGGTAGATATGAGGCTGTAGCCTTTCCGCCTGGAGGGGTTGATGAGGCCGTTCGCCTAGTGGATGAACTCATTGCACCTGAACTTTTAGGTGTGGATTCTATGGATCAATTTGAGGTTGATGAGACCCTGAAAAGGTTGGACGGTACCTCGAATTTCTCTAAGATAGGAGGATCCACAGCTATAGCCACTTCTGTGGCTTCAGCTAAAGCAGCTGCCTCCTCGCTCGATATTCCCCTATATAAGTATCTTGGTGGCTCCCTCTCCTCTACGCTTCCACTTCCACTTGGAAATGTTATCGGCGGCGGTAAACATTCCGCTTCAGGTGGATTGGACATTCAGGAAATTCTGGTTCTCCCCTTGAATGCTGAAAGCTTCTATGATGCTGCTTTAGCCAATATTCAGGTTTATAAGAGAATTTTGAAGCTTGCACCAAAAGATACAGTTTACGGTAGAAATGATGAAGGTGCATGGATAACCACCCTAGATATAAATGCTTCTCTTAAACTTGTTAAAATGGCTTGCGAAGAGGTTTCAGACAAGCTTGGTATACGTTTAGGTATAGGTTTAGATGTTGCAGCCTCCTCATTTTGGAATTCCAATTCGAATCGATATGTTTACAGTAGGGCTGGTTTAAGCTTGGAGCCTGAGGAACAGTTCAAGTATATGCTTAGCTTGATCCGCGATTTTAATTTAGTCTATGTTGAGGATCCCTTCCATGAGGATGACTTTGAATCTTTCGCTAGATTGATGGATGAAGTGGAGGATTGTCTAATCTGTGGAGATGACCTTTTCGTCACCAATGCTGAACGTATAGATTATGGGGCTTCCCTTGGAGCATGCAACTCTGCCATTATAAAGCCAAACCAGGTTGGAACCCTTACAGATACAGTGCTAGCTGTTAAAACAGCTAGATCTCATGGATTTATAACAGTATTCTCTCACAGGTCAGGTGAAACTGTGGATCCCGCCCTTTCACATTTAGCTGTAGCGCTTTCATCGCCTATAATTAAATGTGGAGTTATGGGTGGCGAGAGAATTGCAAAGATCAATGAACTTATAAGAATAGAGGAGGATTTGGGTGGTGGTGCAGGTCTCTACAGTTTGGAGGGTGTATTGCTTTGAGTTCTCTTGAATCCGTTGATCTATTAATTCCATTAGAGGTTTATTTGGCGGCTGGACTGCATATAGGTACGAGGATTAAAAGTAAGGATATGATGCCATTCATATATCGTGTTAGGCCTGACGGCCTCTATGTTTTAGATGTAAAGAAGATCGATGAGCGGATTAGACTTGCCGCAAAATTCATCTCACGTTATCCTCCCACCAAAGTTGTCGCCGTTTCTTCTAGACAGTATGGATGGCAACCAGTTGAGAAATTTTGCTCCATAATTGGTGGACGGGCAGTTACAGGCAGATTTATTCCGGGCACATTCACCAATCCTAGACTTCCACATTACATTGAACCGGGCATCATATTGGTTTCTGATCCGAGGGCTGATGAGCAAGCTGTAGATGAAGCTGCAAAGGTGGGGGTTCCAGTTATAGCTTTATGTGACACTGATAATAGGACAAGCTATGTTGAACTTATTATTCCAGTTAACAATAAGGGTAGAAAGGCCTTAGCCTTAACCTATTGGCTTTTGGCTAGACAGGTTTTGAGGGAGAGAGGTGACATTCCACCGGACGGTGACATTCCAGTCTCCGTTGAAGAGTTTGAAGCTAAACCCGAAGTTTACTAGAAGTCTGAAATTAGTTAAATTATTATTTCATCTTTACTCTCTATTTAGTGGTGACTTATTTGAGGATTAGAGATCCCGTAGTTGCAGGAATGTTCTATGAATATTCTCCTGATTCTTTAAAGCTTCAGATTGAGCGATGCTTTAAACATAGACTTGGACCCGGATTCATTCCTAAAGTTCACGGAGAGTTTAAGGGTTCCCTGCTTGGAGTGGTTTCACCCCATGCAGGCTACATGTATTCAGGTCCAGTTGCCTCTTGGAGTTTCAAAGCCTTGGCTGAAAATGGAAAACCAGATTCTTTCATAATTATCGGTCCAAACCATTCAGGTGTCGGCGCTCCTCTCTCAATTCTCCGTGAAGGATGCTGGAGAACTCCTTTAGGAGTTGCTTCAATAGATTCTGAACTTGCCGATGAAATTCTCAGCCACTGTGATCTTCTCGAAGTGGATTGGACTGCCCATCTATCTGAGCATTCAATTGAAGTTCAACTTCCCTTTCTACAATATTTATTTGGAAATGTTAAATTCGTTCCCATCTCCATGATGCTTCAGAATTTTGAGGTTTCACGTGCCATAGGTGAAGGATTGGCTGAGACCATTAAGAATAGAAGGGTTACCATTATAGCGTCAACGGATTTCTCCCATTATGTGCCTTTAAAGCAGGCTGTTGAAGATGATTCCGCTATAATCGAGAAAATTCTCACTTTGGATGCTAAGGGAATGTTCGACGTATTCTATTCGAGAAGGGTTTCCATGTGCGGTCCAGGTGTGGTTGCCGCCATGTTGGTTACATGTAAAATGCTCGGTGCCAGTAGAGGTGTAAAATTGAAGTATGCTACTTCAGGCGATGTGACAGGTGATGTTTCCTCAGTAGTTGGATATGCTGCCATAGCCATTTACAGGTGAATTTTCTTGACATTTCTCGCATCTGCACCTGCAAAGGTTATACTTTTCGGAGAGCACTTTGTCGTTGAAAATGAACCTGCAATTGCAGCTGCACTGGATCTGAGAGTTGAAGTGTCAGTTAACCTATTGGATGAGAAGCGTTTCGAAATAAGATCTGGAAACTTATTCAGCTTCGTCCGCCTCGACGATTTACTCTCCAATCACTACTCCGTAAATCAACATTTCAAACCGTTATATATAATTCTCCGCAAAGTCATTGAGAAGTATGGGTTTGAAGGCGGTTTAAAATTTATCATTAAAAGTCCTATTCCAATGGGTGTTGGTTTAGGTTCAAGTGCAGCGGTCTTTGTAGCTTTTTCAGCCGGTTTACTTAAAGCTGTAGCTGGTGAATACGACTTGGAGAAGGTGGTTAAATTGGCATCTGAAGGTGAGATTCTAGCTCATGGAAGACCCAGCGGGATAGATCCAACGATTTCAGCTAATGGAGGCGTAATCGTCTACCGTAAATCTGAAGGTTTCATCCCCCTCAAGGCGGCAATTCCCCTACACTTGGTTATAGGGGTTAGTGGAGAAGTTAGATCGACGGCAACTATGGTTGAAAAAGTTCTCTCATTAAAGAAACGATTTCCAGAAATATTTGAACCATTATATCATGCTGCTGGACATCTTGCCATTGAAGCTGCAAAAGCCATTGAACGCGGAGATCTAACTTCAATTGGAATGCTTATGAATATTAATCATGGTCTTCTCTCTTCATTGGGAGTTTCCACTATGAATCTTGAACGTCTCGTCCATGCTGCTAGAGATGCTGGAGCCTTAGGTGCAAAAATTACAGGGGCTGGTGGAGGTGGAGCAATAATCTCAATATGCCCCCAAAATCTATTAGAGACTGTTGCATCTGCCATTAAACGTTCAGGAGGTTTTCCCTTAATCTCAAAGGTTTCGGATAGAGGTGTTTCAGTGATTGAAAGGTGAATTAATAATTTTAAAGCTTGGTGGAAGCGTCATCACTTTTAAAAATTCTTTTGAGAAGGCTAATTTAAAAGTTCTCCGCAGAATTGCAGGTGAGGTGAAGGAAGCAATTGGAGATAAACGTTTAATAATAGTTCATGGTGGAGGCTCCTTCGGCCATCCACACGCATATAAATATAAGCTTCACTTGGGATTTAGAGCTTCAAGCCAACTGCCAGGAGTACTTGAAACCCATATGGCCATGGAAAAGTTGAACAAAATAGTTGTCGAAGAGTTTTCATCTCAAGGGCTTCCGACTTTTCCGTTTCAGGTTTCATCTTCAACTTTAACATCTAATGGGGAGATCGTTCTCTTCCCGTTAAATCCATTGAGAAGGATGATTGAACTTGGAATTATACCTATTCTCTATGGGGATGTAGTGTTCGATAGACAGCTTGGTTTCTGCATTCTTTCAGGGGACAAAATATGCTCCTTTCTGGCAGTCTTCCTTAAAGCTTCAAAGCTCATCTTCATCTGCGATGTTGACGGCGTATATGATTCGAATCCTAAACTTAAATCTCCCTCAAAATTCTATGAGAAATTATCTCTAGATGAATTAAAACTTTTACTTAGAAAGTTTAAATCTTTCTCCAGCAGTTTAGATGTAACGGGAGGCTTCTACAGCAAATTGGTCGAAGCCTCTAAAGCAGTGGAGAAAGGGGTGAACGTTCTAATAGTCAACGGTTTATTTCCTGGAAGAGTTTCAGCTGCAATTAGAGGTGTAGACTTTATTGGAACAAGGATTTCAGTTAAATAGCTCTTCTACCCCCTTAATTATGTTGATTGGTGATCAGTTTGATACGTGAAAGAAAGCTAAGCCACCTTGAAATATGCTTGAAGAAGCCTGTCTCGTTTAGAAATATTTCAACCGGTTTCGACGACATATTTCTAATTCACAATTCTCTCCCCGAATTCGACTTGGAAGATATAGATCTACAGGTTGAATTCTTCGGACATAAATTTAATGCTCCCATAATCATTTCAGCCATGACTGGTGGAAGCGAATTATCCTATAAGGTTAACCGTGCTTTAGCACTTGCAGCTGAACGTTTAGGTATAGGGATGGGTGTTGGAAGTCAGAGAATTGCCTTGGAGAGGCCTGAGCTCTCCTATACATTCTCCATTGTAAGGGAGTCTGCTCCAAACATATTTGTTATGGGTAATATTGGAGCTGCCCAGTTCTCTTTGAAATATGGCTTAGATGAAGCTTTTAAGGCTGTTGAAATGGTGGATGCTGACGCATTGGCAGTCCACCTCAACCCCCTTCAGGAGGCTGTTCAACCTGAAGGTGAACCGTTCTATGATGGCGTTCTAGAAAAGTTAAAGCTTCTTTCCTCTTCATTGAAGGTTCCCATAATTGCAAAGGAGACTGGCTCCGGAATCTCCGGCGAGGTTGCAGCTAAACTTGAAAAGGTAGGCGTTTCAGGAGTGGATGTTGGAGGTGCAGGTGGAACAAGTTGGGCCGCCGTTGAATATTATCGCTCCTTGGAGGCTGGAGATTTATCCCATGCAAGTCTAGCTGAACTCTTCTGGGATTGGGGTATTCCAACAGCCATCAGCATATGTGAAGTTTCATTTCACACTAATCTGCCCATCATCGCTACTGGTGGTGTTAGATCTGGAATCGATATAGCTAAAGCTTTGGCTCTTGGAGCTTCCCTTGCAGGTATAGCTCTGCCTCTACTTAAACCTGCAGTTGAAAATGGTGTGAAGGGAGTTTTATCTTATCTGGAAAGGTTGATCAACGAGTTGAAAGTTGCAATGTTCCTTGTAGGTGCTAGGAGAATAGCGGATTTGAAGAGAATTCCGTTGATTATAGGCGGCTTCACTGGAAACTGGTTGAAGCTTAGAGGTATCAGTTTAGAAGAATATGCTAGGAGAGGTGGAAAACTTTAAATTTAAGGTTTGCAGTTTTTGTGGAGGTGCTTTAATGGGGTTTAAAGATTCTTTGGAAAGGTGTAAAATTCTCGTAAACTCATATATTGATAATGTTCTTGATGAAAATTTAAAGCCTTATAGCCTCTACGACGCTGCAAGACATTTAATTAAAGCAGGTGGAAAGAGGCTTAGACCATTTCTCGTCATAGAGTCCTGTAAATTGGTTAATGGAGATGAATATTCAGTTTTACCTGCCGCTGTAGCCGTCGAGCTCATACATAACTTCACACTTGTCCATGACGATATAATGGATAAGGATGAACTTCGCCGCGGGGTTCCCACAGTCCACATTCTGTGGAATATTCCTTTAGCCATTCTGGCTGGAGACCTTCTTTTCTCCAAAGCTTTTGAAGTTCTATTCGAATGCTGCAAGACTCCTTCAGTCTCTCCGGAAAGAGTTCTTGAAGCTGCTGCGAGAATAGCTTCTTCAGTAAGTCTTCTCGCTGAAGGACAAGCAATGGATGTAGATTTTGAAGGTAGATTGTTGAAGTCTGGTGTAAGTGAAGAGGAGTATTTGAACATGATCTATAGGAAGACCGCCGTTCTCATGAGGGCTTCATGTGAAGTTGGCGCTCTAATTGGAGGTGGATGCAAAGAAGCTGTGAATGCTCTGGCAAGATATGGCGAAAATATTGGAATGGCCTTCCAGATGCGCGACGACCTTTTAGGAGTGATAGGCAAAGAAGAGGAATTAGGTAAACCCGTGGGAAGTGATTTAAGGGAGGGTAAATGCACTTTAATCTTCATTCATGCATTTAACAATGCTAGCAGCTCTCAAAAACGCTTATTATCCAAATATTATGGTAGAAAGTCTATTTCTAAAATGGATCTCGAATCTGTAGTGAAGGTTTTAAGGGAAATCGGATCAATAGATTATGTTGCTTCTCTCGCTAGAAGATACGTTTCCATAGCTAAAGAAGCTCTTTTAAAATTTGATGAATGTGAAGCTAAAAATAATCTGTTGGAACTGGCTGATTACATCGTTGTTAGAACTTTTTGAGTTGATGCTGTTGAAGATTTCCAGGCTTTTCTATAGAACTTCAACCAATTTCATCGATGATCTCATCGTAAACGGCAAAGTTACTGTTAGACTTCTAGTTAGAAGGAATAACTCCATCTCCATTCATCATCCAGGGGACGAATTTAAATTTTCAGGTGGCATAATATATGTTCAAGGAGTTTATGATGATTATCTCCGCCTAATAGATCTTGAAGCAGGATCTATAAGGGAGGATGCCTGCATAATTTCAGATAATATAGCGATCTTTCTATATAAAGGGGAGAAAATCCTATTGGTTGAAGTTTCAGGTAGAAAGGTGGTTCCCTTGGTGAAGCTGGGTGAGAAGATTTCTTCAGGTTCCAAGCTAGCCATGATCTTTACAGGTAAAAGAGAAGTTAGATATTATCGTTCAGACATGTCTGGAATAGTTTTCTATTATTCTCAGATTGATAATAAACCTGAAAAATATCTCTTTGCTTTATCTCCACATGTAGAGGTGATCCACATTGAATAAAACTTTTCCCCCTGAAGTTGCCACTGCTATTAGGAAGCATGCTCTTCTAAATGCATACAGACATAGAGGTGAAGC
>Ga0180301_10000126_pt1 | contig 55129 bp, 71 predicted proteins | sample GuaBasSediGuay16_FD_121797 | JGI IMG/M metagenome (GOLD analysis project Ga0180301, IMG submission 121797) | Subseafloor sediment microbial communities from Guaymas Basin, Gulf of California, Mexico - Guay16, Core 4569-2, 12-15 cm | ecosystem: Environmental > Aquatic > Marine > Hydrothermal... | reverse complement strand
CACTACCGCCGACGATATGACCGCATGGCGCAGGACTTCGCCCGCCTGCGCGTGCCGATGGCACTGCGAGAGCCTCACCGCCCACGCTGGACTGACCCCGACGCATAGGCTCAACGGAGGCGCGCCCTGCCCGCCAGGACGCGCCCGCGGTGCGCCCATGCACCTAATCCGCACCTTCACAACCTAAACGGAGGATGTCATGCGAGCGAAAGCCGTAACCGTCAATTGGCGCGAGAACGTCGCCACCTTCACCAGGCTCAGCAACCCCAGAACCTACCATCTCACCCGATCCAGCCGTGACCGCCTCTGCCGATATCTCTGGCACGAAGGCACCACAGTCGAAAGGAGGGTCGCTGAATACATCGCCCGCCGACTCCACTGGGCACTTGATGACCTCCGCCGCCTAGAGCCGGAGCAGTACACCCAGGCCCACATCACCTACGACAACATCACCGAGAGCCTGAATGACATCATAGAGGCCGCGCCGGAAATCTGGAATGCCTACCAGCAGGTCAGCCAGGAGGAGGCCAACTAGCCGGGAGGCCGCCACGCGCGGCCTCCCCTAATCCCCCGCATATTGTGAAGGAGGCACCTATGCAGCCATACATCCGTTATCAAGCCGTGATTGTCTTGGAGAATGGCCGCCTCTTCGACGCCAGCGCCCATGACAACATGCGCGACGCGATGGCATGGGCAGACGAGATCAGCCGCCCGCTGAAAGCCCTAGGCCGAGCGCCCATCGCCACCATCAAGCCCGTGACATACTGGAGGAAGGATGACCGAGCAATTGCACCTTGAATTCGGCCCCGCTCCCAGGTCGATAGAACCACCGCCGGAACTGCCCGCGGATGCGCAAGGATTGCTACCAGGATTCGCCCGCCTCATTGTAGGCCAGCGGATGCGCAGGGCCCGCAAGACGTACCACCGCAAAGCCGTAACCGTGACATGGCGAGGCGACACTACAGCCCCACGCAGGAAGGCCCCGCGGACAGTCGAAGGGATGTTCAACCCTCCGGCCCCCGCACGCGGTACGCGGGATTGGAACCGCGCCCTTCTCGTCTGGGAGCCATACGCCGATAACCGCCACTATCACGGCCCCATAAGCCGACCGACAGAGGATGCAGCCCTCGCCCGCCTAGAGGACTGGCACCCTCACGCCTAAGCGGAATAAAGGCCGGGCAGCGCGGACCCATAGGCCGCGCGGCCCGGCCCCTAAAGTAAGCCTTACTTGGAGGCACATTCATGCAATATCCCAGCCGAAAGACCCCTGATCGAATCCTTGCTATTGCCGCCGCAGCACTGATAGCATACCAGCCGCCAAAAGATGAGGCGGAGCGCCTACAATGGAGTCGATGCTTATTAGAATTGAGCGGAGGATATAAGCCCCCGCAACTAGTGGACGGAGGCGAAGATGCGCTACTTTATAGCCGTGACCGAGAGCACGCCAGCAGGGATATTTGACAGCCGCGACGAGGCCGACAACTTCGCCAAGACCTCACCGCTCCCACTGGAAGTATTCGAGGTTGAATACCACGAAATGACAGTGAAGCCCAAACCGCACTGGACGGAGGCTCAGGCTATCCAGGAAGCCCTAGACCTCGCCCGCCACGGATACAGAGGCGAGATGTAGGCCCCTGAAACTGAGAAGGGAGGGACCCATGAACCGTGAAGAAATCCGCCGCCGATACCCGCGACTGATCCGCGCCCTGCAATGGACGGCTATCCTATCAGAGAGTGAAGCGATAGCCGATATCATGCACGCCAAGAGGCATGGCACAGACAAGCCGCCCCTCACTGAGGCCGGAGCGCACTTCACAGGCGGAGGCCCGTTTAGCTACTTGCTAGGCATCGCTTGGAATTGCCGCCACGTCGCCCTAGCTGCTAAATAGGCCCCCGAAAACGAAGAGAGGATGCACCATGAAGCGAATCCTCTGCTATCTATTTGGAGCAATGCTGAAAGCAATTGGCCTCTGGAAGTGGAAACGCTTTCAGCATCTTTACTTCCTAGGCCACTACCTCATGGGCAGTGGACAGACGATAAGAATAGAACCGGATCGATTATTACGTAGGGACGCTTACAGACTGACAGAAAGAAAGCTCCCCCAAGGCAAATCGACTTACTACATACCACGAGCGCCGAGCTTGGAACCCGTCTGGAAGAGTATCGGAAAGGCCCGCATTAGACGGTACAAAGGCATAACACTATTACTAGACTATTATATGTTCTATCCGACATGCCCAACGCCGGAAGACCACGGGCACGCGTGCGGATGCCCAGAGGTCAGCCGCGCGTGGGCCTCATGGGATGAGCGACTCCGCTTCACCCTCCCACTGAAAAAAGCGCCACCATTCAAATGGAAGTCGCAGGCATTCGGAATCAAGCTCACAATCCTAGGCCAACCTCAGGAACGGGAATACTGTATCGGAGTAGACATCGAGGGAAAAGATAGCATGTGGGCAGACAAGGGCAAGCCATTCTGGACCGCTTGCCGAATACTGTAAGCCCCCGCAATTCGTAGAAAGCCGAACACTCAGAGAACGGAGGGAAACATGGGCACGTGGTACAAGATCAGCCGCCGCACCGAGGAAACGGAGTGCGATGAGTGCGGATATCCGCTTTATATCGGAGACCGCGCCTACATGGCACCCGACGGCTACGTATATTGCTCCCGCGCCTGCCAGAATGACGCGGAGCGCCGCCGTCGCAAGGACCGGAAGAACGGAAGACGGAGGGAAGAATGATGAAAAACCGAGCGAAGAAATACGCCGACAGCGTCGAGGACCTCATCTCGAAAGTGGAACGAGCCGCAGACTGCGGCTACTTTTCAAAGGTGAAAGATGAACTGCTATTGTATGCCATCCTCACCTTGGCCCTCGGCCTTGGCGAGATTCTAACCGAACTAGAGGACCGGAGGTAAAGCAATGGAGCGAACCTGCCGAACCCAGACCACGCGCGGGCACTTCTGCAAGATGAAGCCGCGCTATGCGGTTACAATGCGAATCATCGACATCGGCCCAGGCTATCGGAGGCGCGGCGAATGGAAAACAGAGTACCTATGCAGCCGCCACTTTGACGAGCTACGCCGCGAAATGAAGCTTGTCGGGAGAGCGGGGATCATCCGCCGAGAATGGGGCAACGTCGCCCAAGTGATACAGGTTGCCGCAACTTGGCAATTTGCATAAGCCCCCGTAACTTAAGGAAGGCATTTGCAGAAAGGAGAAAGTCATGCCAAGGACAAGGAAAACTTATCCACTGCGAAAGCTAGTAGAACGTGCGAACAGAATCACATCGAACCCGAACATTACGCCTGAGGCGCGCAATGCCGTTTTTTATCTCGTCCAGGGAATCCTAATGGACGCAGGAGCCTATAGAGGATTCCAATATTGTGATTGGGACGAATGGGGATTCGAAGCATGGCGCATGGACGGGGAGCCGGAATGTAAAGACCACTATCTCGGAGATGAAACGCGCCGATATCTCTACTTTAGAGAGTAGACCCTATCCCGATATCTGCCGGAGGTGAAGCATGTACAACGGATGGGCAAATAAGGAAACGTGGACGACCTTTACATGGATTGGCAATGACTCCGTGACGTGGAGTCTAGCCCGCCAAGCAGCCCAAGAGGGAAAGGAAGCCCTTTATGATTTCATTCGTGAGGACGTGCTAGACCTACACGCACGCCCACCCGCGGACCTTGCTTGGGATTTGCTCCAAGACGCAGTGGACCGGATAGACTTCGACGCACTGCGGGATGCCCTATTGGACGATGGCGAGGGAGTATAAACCCCCGAAAGCCAAACTTTCAAGATAGGAGGCACGAAATGAATCACGCCATCTGTGATAATCACGATAACCGCATAATCAGCGGGCACCTATGCGGCACGCCCGCCACTGTCACCCTTACGATTATCTATACAACGACGTTGAACGGGATACGCTGAGACTATGTAAGGATTGTGCCGCTCGAATTATGACGGATGCCCGCCGGCACGGATACCAAGTAATCCTTACTTAGGAGAGGAGATCAAACCATGACAAAGAAACACAAGAAGACCCTAGCCGCCAAGAAAGCAGCCGGAGGAGTCAAGCCCAAGCGCAGCAAATACGCGATGAAAATACGCCGAAGAGCGCGAGAGGCTACAGCTAAAGGACTTCCACCTAACACCCCATATCCCATTATCTGGCGAGCCTAAGCCACCGTATATAATGGGAGGGGAGACCACCAAGGACACCAAGTAATCCTTACTTGGAAGAAGAAAAAGGAGGCTGATATGAGAACATTAATTTGCGAATATGATAGGCCGCTCGGCTTCAAAAAGCGCATCAGAATAGAGGTGTCGGACGAAAGCGAGGTGGAAATTGAGGGCTTTTGGGGTGGATTCCTAGTCGTCGAATACACTCAACACGGCATCCGCCAAACCGTCAAGCTGGGACATAAATACCCCAACCGTATTTACTTCGCAGACTAACGGAGGCCGATGCCAGTAAGTAAACCTTACTTCGGCAAGCCGAGGAGGTCTAAGCCGCCAGGGAAGACGAAGGGAGGGAATAGTATGGACCCACTAACCCGTATCCCACGAGAGCAAGGTGAGCATCGCGAGCTTATCGGATGGACCTCTGCTTGCTCAGACGAGATTAGACACTGCTTCTGGATTAGCTTCTACTGGCCCCCACATGATGAGTACGGCGGATGGGCATTGTGGAAGTGCTGCGATTGGATCAACTGTAAACCACAGCCCACCAACCTCAAGGAGATCGAAGAAGTCGGCCTATACTCTAACTACCGCGCAGCCATTGGCGCGTGGTACGAACGAGTGCGAAAGGGCGAAATCTAGGAGGTGAAACGATGGACGTTCAAGACCTAGCAAACGAAGCCGCCAGCTACTTTGAAAAAGCCACACGAGAGGATGGCTCCGAATACTGGAGGGTGCAGAACGACGCGCCGGAGTGGGTGCGCAGCCTAGTTTATGCTGCGCACGACAATGGGGAGCTACTCCCAGATGATCACCGCTACCGCTTTACAATTGAGGCCCTTTGGAATATTGTAGGCGATGGGAAGGACGCCGAGCCGCCAGAGGCCGACATCTATACATCAGACCTATTGACATGGATTGCAAGTAACCTCAACCGTCAAGCATATGCTGATGAAATAATCCAAGAGTACGGAAGTTTGATCCAAAACTTCAACGCACTCCTCACTTTAGCACAGCAACTCGAAAAAGATGAAGTGTTCGACATCGTGCTAGACTTCCTACGCGAAAAAGCAGACGAATGAAAGGAGGCATCCGATGGGCACCTGCTTCGAGCGAATAGAACACGGGGAATACATCCTTGAATACCACTACGACCAGCAACCACCCAACCCGCGACTGTGGGACAATCTGAGCATCATGCTTTGTGCCCACAAACGCTATGCCCTGGGAGACGAACAGATCGACACCGAAAGATTCTCATCCTGGGATGAAGTCTACGAGTACATCAAGGACGAGCTTGGAGGTATTGAAATCATGCCCCTCTACCTGCTTGACCATTCACAGCTTTGGCTCCGCGCAGACCGCGGGTTTTCCAGTGTAGACCCCCAAGGCTGGGACTGGGGCCAGGTCGGTTTCGTATTCACCACCCAAGAACAGCTAGACCTACTCGGTATTGAAAATAGAGACCCGCAGGACATCCGCAAAAGCATCATCGCAGAGGTGAAAGAGTACGACAAATACCTGCGCGGTGAGGTGTACGGCTGGGCAATCCTGCAACGAAAAACCTGCAACCTAGGCTACACCCACGACGAGGTAATTGAAAGCCGCTGGGGATACTTCGATATTGACCGTATGGAAGAAGAAGCCAAAGCCGCATTCAACACCATAGTCGAGCGCGGCCTAGCTTAAGGGGAGACAAAGCGTAAGCCCCCGCAAAGTATAGAGAGGAGGCGAACAGTGGGCAAGAAATCATGTAGCAATTGTAAGTACTTCGTAGAAGGTGGCAAGACGTGGGGCATTTGTAATGTTCCACTCCCGCCGTGGGCGTGGCTCATCTCGGAGGACATTTCTCGTATTGTCGAGAATAACGAAGCGAATAGCTGCCTATTATTCACGCCAAAGCCCGCAAACAAGAAAGGAGAAGGACGATGATTACCTACGATGAGACTATCGACCCAAGAGACCCGAAGGTCTGGACCACTCTTGTAGAAATGAGAGATATAGCCCAGGAAGCAGCGAAGAATCTTCCGCAGGAAGAGAGGGAAATGACCTTGGCCGAGCGCGTCATAATGACCCGACTTTCAGCAGCTATGGGGTCTTACGCCCTTGCAACAGCCGCCGCCCAAGGGTTCATTCAGCTTAGACTACTAAACGAGCTTCGGTTCGTTACAGAAGTCATAGTCGACATGGCATTTATGCTAGGCCGAGGACTTCTGCCGTTAGAGGACTTCGATAACGTTCCAGAGTGGATCGACAAGGAGGATTAGCACGTACTCTGGCCGCTGGTCACGTGGTATTTGAAGGGAGGCTAACATGAACGTAACCATTGAGCGTGTATACGAAGACATTGGGCGTTGTATTGTAGAATTAGAGGACGGTGAGCCTCGCATCTACGGTGAGAGCCGCATCCTTTACCACATCAAAAAGACGCTGAACGCGCAAGGCTACGACCTCATCAAAAAGCGCATGTGGAAGGACGGCCACCTAGTAGACGAGCGACAGCAATACATCCGTGCCCGTAAGCCAACGGGCGATCCTATGAAGGACATCGCCATTTGGAACCCAGGTTGGGTTGTCAAAGATATCGCCTTTAATAAGGATGGTCGACTCGTTCTAGAGGTCATCTTCAATATATGGGGTAGACCCAAGAAAGGAGGCGCACAATGATTACCAAACACGAGGCCATCAACCCACTCGACCCGCAGCTTTGGAAAGTACTAGCGGACATGGCGACCGCCGCAGCCGACCATATAAAAGATATGCCAATGGAGGACCTAACCAACACGACACCGGAGGCGGTCGTCATCAACCGATGCCACGTAGCGATAATATCTATGATGATGTTAATCGCTAACGAGAAGGACCCGCTTACTCGCAGCTTGCTAGTATATCAGACCGACTCGACCATCGAGCAGCTTACGCACCTTCTCGTGGCGCTTGGTCGCGGACTTCTGCCGCTAGATGAGTTTGACAACGTACCCGAATGGGTCGCCGAAGACTGAAAGGAGAGTCAAATGGACAGAGAATACCAAATTAAAGCCAGGGTCCCGTGTTCTAACTGTCGCGGTACCGGTTTCATCGGTGGATGGTACTGCGACGCCTGCGGCTATTGCTTGAACGACCCTACGCCAACACACGGCTGCGCCCACCCGCCGGACAAATTGACAGACAACCGCCGAAAGTGCAAAAAGTGCGATGGCACAGGATACGTCGACGCCGTACTCAGCCTGAGCCGCCTTGCCGAACTTCTAATCTTAGCTATTGACGAGCTAAGACCGGGGTTCTTTTCCGCAAAAAGGAGGGAACAATAAAGCAATGAATAAATTTCGTGAAGCAGGTTACAAACGGGCGCGCATGATTCACGATTACAAGCGCGAGCACCCATCGCAGATGGAGTGGCGGCTAATCCAAGCGGTCATGAAAAGCCGCCTGAAAATCGTCGGCCTGGAGTACGAAATCAGCGATGGGGACTGGTACGGCTGGATTAACATAGCCGCAGACGTAGATGGCGAGCTTGTATTTATCGACCTGCCTAACATGCACCCCGGCAGCAAATACAAGCGCACCATCCGTCGCAAGCGCGAGTACTGCGAGAAGCATGGCATCCCATATCTTCTAATCCGCGGAAAGACGGTGGTCGAAATGCAGGCGGAGATCGAAAAGTGGCTATTGAGACTACTCTTGGAAAGGAGGAAAGAATCATGATTACATACGACGAGGCTATTGGAATAGAAAACATCGACGCGGTTGTGGAAGAGTGCAACAAGATGGTCAAGGAGATGAAGGCATCCAACACCTCCATCCCACTTGCAGAGCGTGTGGTGCTGAATCGCATCGTCGCTCTACTAGGCGCTTCTAGTGACTTGTTCCTCGCTCGGGAAGTCGCCAAAACTAGCGTCGCCCTTGCCTGGGCACTGGGTAAAGGGCTAATCGACCTAGACAAATATGACAACATCGAAGAAGCTATCATTGACAGGACTGTCGAGGAAGGAGGAAAACAATGATTAACTTACTGTTTGCCATACTCTTCCTAGTTGTAGGAGGCGCACTCGCAGCCGTCGGCATATGCTGGCTCAAAACGCCCGACGGCATCCTCCCCATTACTATGGGGATTTTGGAGATTGCCCTAGCATTACTGAACTTTCGTGCTGCCTACCACCTGTTCGCAGCGTGGCTAAACAAGTGAGCCGGAAAAGGAGCGTAGAATGGTCGAACGTTACCTGCTAAAGATCGCCGTCGAGCTACTGGACGAGGCGTACTCGTTCATCATCGACCACTCATGGAGCGGCTGCGAATGCAACCGGTGCAAGTGGGCGCGACGATACAATGCCCTTAAGAAGACGCTCCGTGAGGGTGGGGATACCGCCACGGAGCGAACGAAGGGAGGAGAGGAGACACTTACTATATACCACAAAACCTAAATTATGTCAAGAGCATCAAAAAGGAGGCAAAGATGAGTACACCGAAACTTCTTAGCAAACAATACGTTGCTGAGGGAGGATACCGCTGTCCGGCCTGCGGCAGCGACAACATTGCCTCGGGCTACATTGAGGCCGATGGTGCTACGGGATACGCCGACGTAGTGTGCCACGACTGCAAAGCTGAGTGGGTAGATGTGTGGGAACTCGTCGGCTATGATAACCTAACCACGAAAGGAGGCTAACGATGGGATTAGATAGCTTTTGGGAAGTACCTGAGGACACAAAGAAGCCAACATTTGACCCGCCATTGCAGCTATGCGGTGGTATGTTCTCAGGCCACGGAGAAGGCAGCTTCAGAGGGAAGGTCTACAATTGTGCCATTGAGGAGGTGTCTGGGGTGTCGCTGTACCAGGAGCAGATGAAGCCGGAAGACGTAAAGCGGATCGCTGACGCCTTGGCAGCCTACGAACCCACGGAGGAGTGGCTAGAGAGGCATAACATCCTGAGCATGAAGGAATGGGACGATCTAGTCCGTATGTTCAAGGGCTATGCAGACGTGGGAGCTTCGCTCATAGGCTGGTGGTAAGGGCGCATATAAACAAAGGAGGTGTAACATGAAGACTGCACGCTTTATTAAGAAGCTGGAAGGATGGAGGGGCCGCGCCAAACTCTACGAGTTGTCAGAGCCAGTTGAGTACGGATGGACGGAGAAGGGCGAGACAAAGTTTGTCGCCGTGTCCGCTATTTCGTTCGCCCCCGACACCGGCCTGCCCGAAACCTATATCTTCCCGTGCGACAAGGATGGAAACGTCCTTGATTGGCTCGAACTGGAAGGCTCATTTCGGGGCGGGATGGACCACGAGAAGGCACTAAACAACGCAGGCTTCACCGTCGTAGACTAGTAAACCAAGATGGACCGAGGCGCGCGGGCCAAACTAAATAACTTGCACGCTGACGCCTCGGTCCACCAGGGGACACCCCTCCTGACCTCGTTCTATCTCGTCACTGCACCGGGTGCCACCCTCGAAAGCGGGAGCGACCCGCTTTCTATCGCAGTGAAGCCCGCTGGCGAGACGAGCTAGGAAGCACGGGGTGCCCGCGGATAGACGCACTCAGAGTTTACTATACTGGTGTCTAGCTGTCAAGGAGGGAACGAAGGTAATCTACAAGCCTTTGAGGGCCGTGGGCGTGTACCCATTCATGACACTCAAGGCAGAGCGGGATGAGGTTGTCCGGATCATCGGAGCCGCCCATTCCACGAGGGACAATATGATGACGAACTACAGCAGGCTTACACCTGCATCGTTGACACATGCCAAGTGGGTAGTAGGCCGAGTTCGTTACCATCAAATCGAATTATAGCACGGATTAGCAGGCAAGGCAAGTAAGCCTTACTCTTAGGAGTTTGTGAAATTAGTCACAACCTGTATCTATTTAATGAATCTTAAGGGTTAATTAATTAAATACTTAAATCCTTAAACAATACGGGCTGTGAAGAAATTCACAATCAACTGCCTGGAGATTCCGCTTGACAGGCCAATTTGCCTTGGGTATAATAGCATCGGAATCTCCTCTGCACGAAGGGAGGTCTTGTGATTGCTCGTGTCTACAAACATCGTATCATCTTGACATTTCAGTTCGACAGGTCCAAAATTGCCTGGGTCAAATCGCTTCCTGAATCCAAGTGGCATAGAAAGCGTTGTAGGTGTGCGTTCTGTCGCGACGCTCATATGAAGGGAGGGTACTGGACTGTCCCTGCTACTCCCTGGTACGCGATGAAGGTTGTGCCGAAGTGTGAGATCGCTACGAAGGAGGTACATGACCTTGTAGACAAATACCATCGCTTGAAAGCTATGCGCGAAATCCTTGATCCAACCGACCAAATCTCTATTCCGCGGCTGAGGCCCTACCAGACAGCCGCGGTCTGTTATATCGAAGAGGCTGGTGGTCGGTGTCTAGTTGGGGATGCTATGGGCCTCGGCAAAACGGTCGTCTCGCTAACATGGGCTGATCTGCACAACGACATTACCACCGTGCTGGTAGTCGCCCCGGCATCTGTTATCTATAAGTGGGAGCGAGAGGTGCGGAGGTGGTCACGCTTCGAGCCGCAGGTCATCTCGACTAGTAAGACGCCGCTAGAGCATGGTCGCTTACACATCATGTCTTATGATATCATGCGGCGGCGCGTGCTGGAACTTATGGAGTGGGGCTACGACCTCACTATCTTTGACGAGTGCCACTACTTGAAGGGGCGAAAGAACAAAACGCTCCGCGTACAGGCTGCGCAGATGTTAGCCTTCAAGTCGCCTTACCTTCTTGGTCTGAGTGGCACGCCGTTTCTAAGCCGACCAGCGGAGCTATGGAATATGCTCCACTTTCTAAATGCGAATGAGTGGGTTTATTTCTATCCGTTTGGAATTCGCTATTGTGGTGGTCAGCGGGATGAGTGGCGCGGGGCGACAAACCGGGAGGAACTTACGGAGCGGCTAGTGCCGTATATGATTAGGCGCTTGAAGCAGCAAGTGCTTGATCAGCTACCAGAGCTTACGAGGATTAACATACCGATTCGAATTCCTGAGATGACAGAGTATCGGAGGCTGTCGGCGTCGGTCCGAGAAGCTATCAAGAACATGGACCCAAACCACAAGGGGTTCTACGTCAACGCATTGGACCGCTTGAACCTGCTACGTCGGGCGGTTGGTAAGAATAAGGTGCCAATAGCAGTCGAATGGATTCACGATTTCCTTGCGAGCGGTGGCGAGAAACTTGTGGTATACTGCCACCACCACGAGACAGTGGAGGAGTTGGAAAGGAGGCTTGACTATGAGGTCACAACTATCACAGGTAGTGTCGATGCTAAGACACGAGATGAAAGGGTCACTAGGTTTCAGAGCCAAGAAACGCCTAGAATCCTCATTACAACATCTGCTGGAGGAGAAGGAATTGACCTATTTGGAGTGGACGGTATTACTATCGCTGATATCCTCTTTGTAGAGCGGGAGTGGACGCCCGCGAAAGAGGAGCAGATGGAGAGCCGTCTACATCGAATGGGTCAGAAGAACGCGGTGACAGCGTGGTATTTGGTTGCGGAGAATACAATCGACGAGCACATGGCTGCGCTTATCGAGAGGAAGCGCAAAATACTAGGCGATATTATTGGCATTGACGAGCCCCAAAGCATTGTGTGGGATATTCTCAAGGAGGTGCGTGATGGGCGATAAGTTGAGGGTTCGATGCTTGAAGTGTGGCATCCCTTTACGCTATGAGGAGGATGATGGCCGAATTCTTGTCGAGCCATGCGCCGTGTGTATCTATATGGCGGAGAGAGAGGAGCGCGTGAAGGCGATAGATGCTGAGCAGGTGAGGGTGATGAGCATGCTTGACGCGATCTGTTTTAACGACGAGGGAGGCGAGTAAGGAGGAGGAAGATGAAGACGGAGCCTGATATCTTTCAGGATGTCACACTGAGAGAGCGCGTTGATAAATTGGACGAACAGGTTCAGCAGCTTCGGCGAGTAGTTGCCACCCTTATAGACTTTCTAAGGGATAGATTGGCGGACGTACCGTACTCGCTGGAAGATTTCTCTCTCGGTGTATACAGCGAGACGTGGAGACAAGAGGAGGAAGGGAAAGATGTTAACTAGTGCTGGACTCTACCAATTGGAAGTGGATGGGCACACCTACAAAGTGACGTTCGACGAGCATAGAATCAACGGGAACGGACGTTGTGTGCTGGTCTGTGATATTTATCGCCGCGACCAGGGGGTGTGGCACCACGTGACGCAGGGCGTCGCCGTTCACCCGCCGCATTACAAGTACGATCTTGCACTTGGACGGAAGATTGCCCATGCACGGGCTATCTCTTGGTTTGATCGGGATACACGCAGGTGGTTCTGGGATGCCATGTGGTCACGGTTTGTTAAGCCGGAAAGGAGTAGGGTGTAATGGGCGGAAGAACTAAGGCGCACCAGCGTTACTATGTTGATGGCTTGCGGGTGCCCGGAGCTACGACAGTTGTTGATGTGCTGGGCTACAATAAGAGAGCGTTAATTGGTTGGGCACGGAAGACGGCATTGGCAGGCGAAGACCCGTTCAAGGTACGAGACGAAGCGGCAGATATCGGGACGATAGCGCACGGCCTTATTGAGGAGCTTCTAACGGGACGGGAGTTCCCGCGCGGCGAGTACCCGCCAGCGTATGTCGAGACTGCGGAGGGATGCTTGGGAGGCTTTGAGGAATGGGTGGAGAAGAACAACGTGGAGGCGGTTGGCAGCGAGGTACAGCTAACCCACAAGGACCTATACTATGGCGGGACCATTGACTTCGAGGCGGTTGTGGATGGCATGTACTCCCTCATCGACTTCAAGACATCATCATCCATCTGGATGGAGCACCGCATTCAGCTTGCTTCGTACGCCGAGCTTCTTCGTATCCACAAGGGCGTGTACCCGAAACTCTATCTGCTACATCTTGACAAAGAGGCGGGATGCGTGCATACTTATCAGTACCCTAACAGGTTGGATACAGAGTGGCTTATGTTCCTGCGAGGGCTGGAAGCGTATTGGCTCCAGCGATTCCTTGAAGGGAAGGAGGTCCCCGAACCGTACCGACTGAAATTCCAATACGAGATTGACCTATATCGAGTGAAGTGCGGAGGTGTAGGATGAAACTATTGTGGCAGATCGAATCAGTTGAACCGGACGCGAAACGCTATAAGCCGTTTAGGCCCATTTTGCGGCCTCAGCAAACCTATGTCGAAATTGAAATCCCTGACCATCTAATTCGGGAGGAAGGCGGCATGGTTGTGCTTCAGCCCGGCGCGCTGGTTGAGGTCTACAATCAGGTGGTTGGGCCGTTTGTCCATCAGGGTGGACGGGCTAATGTAAAGCCGCCATACGCTCCTAGTTTGTCGGAAGTTGAGACACCGCCGATTGTTACGGCAACGCCGGTAGTGGAGAAGGACGTTCACACGGCGAAACAAGAGCTACTGGACCTACCTACGCCAGAGGCAATAGAGGCAGAGCGGGAGCGTGTCTCGAATATTGCCGCCGACTTGTTTGCCAAGCAGAAGGCTTTGCTAAAACAAAAGCAGGAGGAGGGGAATGGATGATGTCGAGAGGCTGAACGAGCTAATCAAGCAAGTGGCAAGACTGTCTCTTGTTGTTGATTCTGTAGCCAACGCGGTTGAGAGGTATTGGTTGGCTAGACGGGCGATGAATGTCTACTATGGTGTAATGAGACTGGAAGATCACAAGGAGGAAATGCAAGATGGACGTTGATATCCGTGGCGAGAGTGGACCGAGTGGTCGTGGTAAGATGATTATCCTGGAGGGTGCTGTTCAGATTATCAAAATGGACGGCGAGGACATGGGACGCACCTTCGTCATCCCCTTTGATAAGGTATTCTGGCCGCTTCCTGAGAACTTGGCTCCGAATACTGTGTACGAACCGGCCTATTTCCGGTTGTCTGGCGAAGGGGATTCGTTGTACCAAGTCAGCCCGATGGGTACCGAAACACGAACGAAATTCATCGTTCGGTACAGCGGTATCGAAAGGGACCAAGAAACGGGAGAACCCAGAATGTATGATGATGGTGGTCGTGCCATCAGGTTTAAGAATGGGCATCAAGGGTGGCTCCCAGAACATCAAATTATCCCAATGCAGTTTGAGATTCTCAATACCGAATGGAAGGGTGGCTATCTGCGCCATCGTGCGGTGTGGGTGTTCCGGCCTAAGGGCGACGGAACGACCAAGATTGTAGGCCACGGCAGGTGGTGGAGCGGCTGGGCGCGTCAGATGGAGGCCCTATTGCGGTGTGCCGGTCTCGACTTCCAGAACGAGAATATCCCCTGGTCGGACGACCCATACGTTATCTTAGAGGCTCTTGACCAGAAGCTCTTGGAAACTCGTCCGCCGTTTGAGGTGGTTGTGAATGAGAGGGGCTACGTCAAGGGCTTTGAGAAGTTGGCCGATGGCGTAATCATCCCAGGAGTGACCGATGTTACTAACGCTGGATAGTATTGCGGAACGACTACCTCAGGCAACGCGCTACGATGGATACATCGCGGGCCTATGCCCGTTCCACGATGATAACCGTCCGTCGTTGTTGGTGTACGAGAAGGACCCAACGGCGCGTGAGGGATGGTTCCGATGTCTGGCGTGTGGGGAACAAGGAACATGGAGCAGGCTATACGACGCCTTGAATGGTATGGCTCCACAGACTGTTGGTACAGGGGCAAGCTCGTATAGCCTGCCTATTGTTCCTAAGACCAAAGAGGGCCGGGAGCATCTTGCCCTAAACGCCCACGAAGCGGTTATGAAAAATCGGGCGATGCGGTGGTATTGGGAACTGCGCGGCGTAGAGGAGCGCATCGAGTCCAACCTCCTGGGTTACTGGGATGGTTGGGCTACGATTCCGGTCTATAACCGATATGGCGACTTTGATACGCTTGTCCTTCGAGCGGGTCGTCATATCCAGGAAGAGACCGGCCTGCGCTACCTCAGTCCTGGAACGCCTACGCTGTTCGTACCGGACTGGCCGTTGTTCCTTCGGGCGCGGTCAGTTTTTGTCGTATATGGGATGATTGATGCTTTGGCTTTAGCGGTTCTACGCTTGCCGGTTGCTACGCCTACATCCGGTAAGGACTCGTTCAAACCGGAGTGGCTATCCGGCCTACCAGCACGCGTCTGCTTCGTTCCAGATCAAGGGGAGGAAGAGACGGCATTGAAGCATGCAAATGCTATCGGCGGGCGAGGACGACTAGTAACCCTGAGTTATCCGGGCGAGTTGGCTGATCCCGCCGACTATCTATCAAGTGGTAAGAAAGACTTACTTCTGCGGGAGTTAGCAAAATGGGTGTGAGTAATGTATTAGAGACAGCAACGTATAACTTCGAACTAAGTGAGGAAGATATCAAACACCTGGAATATGCTATTGCAATAATCGTCCAGGCGACGGCAGAGCATTGCTTGGAAAGCCTTGTCCGCTGGCTAGAAGTTTGGGAAATCGAACAAGACAGAGAAGCAGCCGAACTTGATTATCTTCGTTAGCGGGCGAGGCGAACTATGGAGTGGCTAAATCGAAGCGAAACCCTGTTCGGTAAGGTTCTCGCTGGGGAGATTAGCCCTCACGCCATCGAGCCAGAAATCCTTCATCCGCCATTCGATGCGGGTCTACGAAAGTTGCGGGATGGCGGCAGCGAAGCGGACTTGCTAGATGTTGTGGGGATTGTGGCTCTTAGCGGAGCGAGGGCCGCAGCCGAGAATGTTACCGCTGATGTCAATACCTATGTTGCTGCGTGTCGAGAGTCGGCGCGGCGTGTTCGGGCTGGTACGAAGCTGGCACCAATAGTCAAGCGGTGGTCAGCAGGTGAATCACAAGACGGCGACTATGAGAGGGCGTTGGAGGCGCTGAATGAAGTCCAGACCGACATCGTTATCACTCGTTCGCTGGCCGATGTCGAACCAGAGGAGGCGGTATTTGTGCCTACATTCTACCCACCGCTGGATGATAATTGCAGGGGCCTACCGGCGTCGTCGCTGACTGTTATCGGCGGCCCGCCTGGAACTGGTAAGACTATCTTCCTGGGGCGGCTGATGATTTCTGCCGTTCGCCGAGGGAAGCGAGTATGGCTGGCCTCACTGGAGATGTCGGCGTCGCAGATTCTTTACCGCTTCATCCAGCTTGATGAGACGATGAGCCATATGACGAAGCGCGAACGAGTGCTGGTAGCTGAGCGTGCCCTAACGCTTTCGGAAATCTACTCCGAGGGTATGCGGATGGCGAACACCTACCCTGATCTGTATATGATAGGCGTTGACTTCGCCGATATGATTCTTCCAAGTTGGAGGACGCGAGGCGATAATGGTGTCGATGTCATTGATGAAACCTACAAACAATTGGCGGCGCTGGCTAAGTTGACTGGTATCCCCGTCGTCGTCTTATCACAGTTGAATTATCAGTATGTTGGCGGGCGTCCGAGGGTGAACCACTTGCGTGGGTCACGGCTAATCGAGGCGCTGGGTGCGTCGGTGTTTCTCATCTACAACCCGAACCAATTGGACGTGGACCAGTCAGACGATGAGCTAGGGTTCCTGGGCGAGAATCGAGCGGCGCTCATTCACGGTAAGGCGCGCTATGGGTATAAGTATGGCGGGCCTATCGCCATCCCAATTGAGTGGGATGGAGAAAAGGGATGGGGAGAAAAGTATGATCAACCAATTAGGCTCTACTCAGCTTAAGATTGTTCGTGGTTTGCCACCACGTGACGCACTCGAAGACGAGCTAGTAGCGATGGATATTGAGGTCTTTGGGTTCGATACTAATCTTGTAGACAGTGGGGAGTTTGCATGTATTACCGTGTGCATGATGGGAAACCCGGACGTGGTGTACTTTATACGGGACTGGAGGCAAGTGCCGGAGCTTTTGCGCCGTATGGATAAAGGGGTGTGGGTCTTTCACAATGCCACCTACGACCTGCGTAGGCTGAAGATGATTTGCGAAGTGGATGACCACCTAATCCTTGATACACAGATATTTGAACGTGATCTGTTCGGCGGATATTACGACAAGTTTGGCCTGGATGCTTTGGCTCGCAGGTGGTTAGGAGTTAGGCTTCGAAAGGACATCCGAGACAAATTCAGGACTGCTACCGACTTTACGCCGGAGATGGAGGAATATGCCGCTAGGGATGCGTGGGCTACGCTTCGTGTTGCTATAAGGCAGTTGGAGTATGTAACGGAGAACGATATCAATCCCGTTTGGTATTGGGAGATTGATGCCCCATGTATTTGGGCAGTGTTGGACTTCTTACCAGTCAAGCTGGATGTCGACCTTTGGATGATGCTTCGAGACGAGAGCAGCAAAAGGGGACGGGACTTGGAAAAGAAACTTGGACTGAATGTCTACAGCCACCCCCAAGTTAGAGAGTTTGTTGGTAAGCTGGTTGGGAGAGAGCTTGATAAAGCTGGAGCATCAATCCTGAAAGGTGTTGCAGAGGACCTTCGACACCGCGGACGCGAGGAGGATGCGGAACTTGTCGAGGAGATTTTGGAGGCTCGGAAGTGGCGCAAGCAGGCTTCGTCTTATGGGGCGAATTGGATTGAGAAGTACGTTCGCAAGGGTGGACTTATCATTCCTGATTGGATTGTAACTGGGGCCGAGACCGGACGCACCGCTTGTCGTAAACCGAGCCTCCAGAATGTGCCGGTACGTAGGGACATTCGCTACCGGCGGGCCTTTATTTCTCAGTATCCGAATGGCGTTATCCTCGTCTCGGATGTGGCCCAGCAGGAGCTTCGCATCAACGCTTATCTCTCAAAGGACCCACTCCTGTTAGAGGCTTTCCGGTCGGGCGAGGATGTCCACGAGTGGACCGCAAAGGAACAGGGTACGGACCGAGATACCGCTAAGACATTGAACTACGGAATGAGCTACGGGATGTCACCCTATGGATTGGCGGCAAGGCTTCAGATTTCTAACGAAGAAGCGAAGAAGCGGCTTGATGACTACTTCAAGAAGTTCCGTGGGGTTCATGCCTATATCAAGAGGATGAGACAAAGAGCAAAGCGAGATGGGTACGTCACGACTACGACTGGCCGCCCTATCTGGCTCAATCCTTACAATTACAAGTGGCGCAATAATGCTGTCAACGGTCCAATTCAGGGTAGTGGTGGCGATCATATGAAGTTGGCATGTGTGAAAATCCGCGAGTATTGCAAGAGTGAGGGTCTTCTGTTTCCAGTGACGATGATGATTCACGACGAGATCGTGGCTGATATCGGAGAACCGGCGCTTGTTCCGCAGTACGAGGAGATCACTCGGGCGGCATGGGTAGACGCTGGAGAGCGTATCATACCGGGCATACCAATTGAGGTAGATGTCCATACTGGCCGTACCTGGGCCGCTAAGAAGGAGGACGAATGAGCATCCACAATTACTTCTTTGGCCCACCAAAGAAAGGATGGCCGACGTTCGACAAGGAGGGTAACATGCTCAAAACAAGCGAGGAATGGCAGCAGGAGTTTATAGACAAGCTAATAGTCGTCGATCCTGATGGATGGGACCGGAACAATTTCTATTGGTCCTGGCATCAGGAGCTTATCAACGAAGAAGAATGGTGGAGGCGTGTCAATGAATCAACCATTGAGTGGTATGCTGACAATAACCAGACCTAGATGTCCTATCTGTGGAGCCGCCCTCGTCAGGGTGGTCGGGCCAAAGGATTCGCCGCTCCTTCTCATCGGGGCATATCCTGGTATGGAGGAGGTGCGTAGCGGAATCCCGTGGGTTGGGAGGGCTGGCGAGGTTCTGCATACGGAGCTTCGCTTGGTAGGTATCAATTACTCTACCTGCCGGGTTACAAACATATGGCTTCACAGTCCGTTGGAAGAGAAAGACCCACGCTATAAGGAGGAATTGGATTGGCACTTCAACCAAGCTATTAAAGAACTGAACAATCCTAATCGGCGTGCTGTACTATTGATGGGCAGCCTTCCATCTGCCTTGCTTCTGGACGAAGCGGTATCAGATGTTGAGGGATTGCTGATGACATCGCCGCTTATTCCAAAGCATATCCAAGTGTGCGTGCCATCTCGAAACCCAGCGTCGTTGCTGGATGAAGATGCAGTTGTGGGTCCAGTGCGGGAGGCGTTCAAAGTATTTGCCGAAAAGAGTCGGCCTTATTGGAGAGTGTAAGTATGGCAGAGGAAATTACAACATCTTTAGATTCAGCATATCCGTTGAGTGAGGCTGAATTGTCGGTCTTACGCGCGGTTGATGAGGCCCTAGAGCAGTCTATACGAAACCGTAATCCAATGGCGGCGCTGCATTTGGGCATTAAACTACGGATGGCCCAGCACGTAGCGGGTGTCGGGTTGGCTAAACTGCTTTACGGCCTGCGGGCAGCTTGGGATCAATTTGACATAGCGGATGATTGTCAGACGTTCGTTGAGTACGAGATGGGAATTTCCGGGCAGACATATCACAAGTATGTAGATACTTGGGAGAGCGTGCTTCTTCATCCGTATGTTCAGGAACACCCGGAGCTTTATGAGGCCCTGCTATGCAAACCCATCCAGGGGTTGATGTACCTGCGGGTTCCTGCCCGCGAGGGACTGATGACACCGGATGACTGGGAGGAGGCGGCTAAGGCCCCAAACGTCGCTGCACTACGCGTCATCCGTGACCGCCTACGTGGGTTCCAGACCTCAACGGCCAACCGCCTTTTCATGCGCCTTGATAAGGGCGGCGTCTTGTGGGCACGGATTGGCGATGACAGCTACGAAGAACGCGGCTTCATCAAGCGAGATGATAGCGAGCTTTGTAAGCGCATCCTTAGCAGGCTGGAACGGATGGGTGTAGTCATCGAGGAGGTGTGATGTGCTACAGACTAGGTTGGAGAAGAATCAAACTTACATCATCGCGGAGATTGGTATCAACCACTGCGGAAGCATTGATGTTGCCTTGGAGCTAATTAAGGCCGCGCACGAAGCCGGTGCGGATGCTGTCAAGTTTCAGAAGCGGGTTCCACGTATCGCAGTTCCCCGCGACGAATGGGATCGGCCCAAGGAAACGCCGTGGGGTATTATGCCCTATATCGAGTATAAAGAGCGCATCGAGCTTGGGCAGGGGGCCTATAACGTTGTAAGCCTTACTTGCAAGGCCCTTGGCATGGATTGGTCAGCGTCGGTTTGGGATAGACCTTCAGCAGAATTTATGGTACAATATAAACCGCCGTGGATTAAGATTCCGTCGGCTAAATTGACGGACCGCGATTTAGCGCGTGCAGTGGCCGATCTATATCCCTGTGTTCCTATCATCATTTCGACAGGGATGTCTACAGAGAAGGAGGTGGAGGAGGCTATAGATTTCTATCTATCTATGATTGACCCGGAAAGGTTGGTGGTGATGCACTGTACAAGCACCTATCCGTGTCCGCTGAAGGAGCTAAACCTATACGCAATTCGGGATTTCTACAAGCGCAATTACCCCGACTTGGTGATTGGCTATAGCGGCCACGAGACAGGTCTTGTCACGACTGTTTGTGCCGTGGCGTTAGGAGCACAAGTTGTGGAGCGACATATCACCCTGGACCGGGCCATGTGGGGAACCGACCAAGCCGCGAGCGTGGAGCCGCACGGCTTCCGGCGGCTGGTAAAGTATATTAGAGACTTCGAGGAGGCTCGCGGAGATGGTCGAAAGCGCCTGTATCCGAGCGAGGAAGCCGTTCGGAAGAAACTGAGAGGAGGCTAAAATGAGCAAGACTCTAAGCGAAACACTAAAGGAATTGAGTGATCGGCTGGTGAAGAAAGACAACATGGCGTTAGTAGATGTCGTTAATATCCTCAACGACAATGATATCTATGCGGCAGTTCGCGAAGAGGATGACGACGCTCTCTCGGTCCTTGCTTACGCCTGCGATGTTCTTGGTGACGTGACAGACGACAAACCCCTTCTTCTAAAGAAGATAGTGGCATTGGGATACGTTCTCGGCTACGATGCCGCTAGGCAGAGAAGCTGACACGCCGATGCCCGCGGATGTGAATGGGAGGGCCACATCCGCGGGCGCGGCTAACTAATAGGATGACTATGGACATAGATGACATTCTCTATCCGACAATTGAAGGGGGAACAATACCGGACGTAATCCGATGCAGGACGGGTCTATTCTCTCTTGACCTAGCCCTTTCACACGCCGGGGAATTAGGCTTCCCGCTTCGGAATATTATTGAGTTGTACGGTAATGAACATATTGGGAAATCGTCGCTGGCTTATTGGATGGCTGCAAGCGTTCGGGAAGACGGGCGGGTTGGTATTATGGACACGGAGGGCGCGCTAAGTAAGGATTACTTACGTCAGCACTTCGCTCGCGCTGGGTTCCACGGAGTTGTCAAGGTGGTGGACTCGGCTAAGAAGGATAAGAAAGGTAATCTAGTTCCGCGCCAGCATAGCGAGATGGGTACGGAGCTTGCAGATTATCTCACCCAGAACGAATTCAATGCCGTCATCCTAGATAGTATCGGTATGTGGATTCCCCCGGCGGAAGCTGCTGGTGATATTGGCGATGCCAATATGGGCCGCCGCGCACAGAACATCGCTCAGCTTGTACGCCGGGCCGCCTCGCATCTTATAGTGTATCACACTCCCCCGAAAGCCGTAATTCTAGTGAATCATAGCCTTCAATCCTTTGGCGTCGGCGGGCATTACTCGCCCGGCGGTAAGACAAAGAACTTCGCCCGCGGGGTGGCGCTCTATATGTACGTGAACGACCGGCAGTTCCCTTATGGATGTTGGCAGATTGAAGTGCGGGTTGAGAAGCTCCGAGTTGGAGGCACTTATAAGGAGCGGATAGGACAAGTGTTCTTCATCCCGGCCTTCGGGGTGGCTCCGCATATGACCGCAGTAATGGATTGTTTCCGCCTGAAGCTGGCTAACCGTACGGGTGGGTGGGTTCGCTACAAAGAGGGGGACGAGTGGGTGGCGGTGGGCCGGATGGCGGAGTTGATTGAGGCTGAGATGGAAGGCGAAACGGAAATCTTCGAGCCGTTTCATATCTTGCTAAAGGACTACGAAAAACAATTATTGGAGGATGAAGATGGACAGGAAGAAAATCGAGCAGATGATGAAGGAAGCGGAGGGACTGAAGAAGAGAGCGATTGAAATCGTCGAGACTTTGGCGGGCCTTCGGGAGAAACATAGAGAAGCCGCCGAGATTGTTACACGCGAGCGGGACTACGCTGAGATGGTTCGCCGTAAGCGGATGATTGCTTTGGCCCAATTGCCGGAAGTCTCCCAGGCGGCGGATCCATTCGCTGGGGAGCCAACGAGGGAGTGGTCAAGGTTCTTGCTGGAGCACGCGCTTGAACAGGATTTGGAATTCGGTAAAGCGCGGGCCTCCGTCTACGATAAGGAACGAGACATGGCCGAACTGGAGGATGAGATTGTCAGTTTGGCGGAGGAGCTTGAATCGCTGCGCGCTATCATGCGCATGTATGCCGCTATCTTTGGAGTGTTTCATGGCGAAGGTATCAAGAACTAAAAAGGATGCGGAGGAAGCATTCCTAGAACAGGTACGAGAAGCGGGACTTCCAGAGCCAGAACGGGAGTATCGCTTCCATCCTACCCGCAAGTGGCGCTTCGATTTTGCTTGGCCGGAGATAAAGGTGGCAGTGGAGATCGAAGGGTCAGTATGGGCACAGGGGAGGCATACCCGCGGTAGTGGGTATCTTGGAGATATCGAGAAGTATAACGAAGCCACCGCCCTCGGATGGCGGGTTTACCGCGTCCCGGCCCACGATGTTGAAAGCGGGGCTGGAGTCTACTACGTTTCACGGGAGTATGAGTACTATGAAGAAATGGCCGCAGGAAGAGCAGGACTTCTTTGAGAAACTACTTACCCTGGGTTTAGGATATGAGGAAATTAGAACAAGAATGATCGAGGCTGGCTTCCCCGACCGAGGGGCACGAGCCTACCCAAGCAAGGCTGACCGATTGCGCCAAGGCCGACCGCCAGTTGCCATTAAGGACCTGACAGGACGGGACCAAACCCAGAAAGTCTATACCATTCTGCGGGATAATCCCACGACCTTGCGGGTCTTGTGTGATAAACTGGACCTGCCTCCCAAGGAGGTCCGGCGTATTATCGACGAGATGATAGCGGATGGCTACAACATAATCGAGCAGGACGAATCCTTTGTAGCCCCCGTCCATTATGGCGCTCCAAAGGTCACGCTCAAAGATGTTGTGATAGCGGATACCGATTTCCATCGCGTGTCTATTGCGTTTGTTAGCGACCTACATGTAATGAGCGTATGCGCTCAGCCGACGGCCTTGAATAGCTTCCTATATTATGCCGTTGAGCAACACGGAGTTGAGCATGTATTTATCCCTGGTGATATCTTTGCTGGTGTCTATGTTTATCGGGGACAAGAACAGGACCTTATCCCAGCCGGACGCCCGCAGAACCGCAGTCTTGCACATCTGGTAGTAGATCGGGCAGTCTGGACTGCGGACAAGTACATTCCTCGCATAGACGGCGTGACTTATTGGGCGCTTGGTGGGAACCATGACTACTCCATGATTGTCAACACGGGCCTTGACCCGGTACGTAAGTTATGTAAACTACGAGATGACATCCGGTATCTGGGATATGATGCGTGTTCTATCCCTCTGACTGAAAAGACCTACTTGAAGCTCATCCACCCGACAGGCGGACCGGCTTACGCTGTCAGTTACAAGGTTCAGAAGGCCATCGAACAGCAGGCGATAAATGCGCTAATGTCAGCGATTGAACGGGAAGAGGAGCCAAAGGTAAGTATTATTATGATGGGCCACTATCATCTCGCCGGGTGGGTACCAGACTATCCCATCATGGGCGGTCTGCCAGGATGCTTTGAAGGACAGACAAATTATCTCAAACGTAAGGGCTTATATCCGAAGATCGGCGGTACTATCCTTGAACTCGGGTTTGACCGGTTGGCACGCCCGGCTCCGGTAGGATACCACTTCATCCCGTTCCCGGAGATTGACGACGATTATAAGAACTGGCCGCAGCCGGAAATTGAGGAACTCAGTACGAAGCCCGAAGATTTGGACATCGTGTTCGAGCTTATCGAACCAGAAGAGAGCGAATAAACTCGGCCAGAATAACTAAGCCGGTTGCGCCCATCAACCAAACGAGCATACCAACGCGCCCCTCGATCTTACCGAGGGACCGTTGCACTTCGCCCATCTCGTGGTTCAGGGTTATGATGGATTCCTCGATGCGAGAAATCCGGTTTTCGTGATATTCGACGTTGGTTTCAAGTATGGCTCTATTGACTTCCTCGCTGGTCATAGCTGGTAATCCACTCCTTGATAGCTTTGGTGTCTGCCTCCAGCTTCTCTATCCGCTGCTCTAGATCGGACGGCGGCTGGGGAGTCGGTTCTTCCTCCTCTTCCCCTATATACCCGAGAAATTCGTTCCAGTCCCCCCGAAATCTATTCGTGTCAATAGGTGTGGTGGTATACTGCCAGAAGGTCCAACCACGCCCGGACTGCCACGTCCGCGGTAGAAGCGGCTCCGGGCGGGTCGTGTAATGGGCTACCCACAGATCATTAGGAACATAGACATCGACGTAGGTGTTCCACTTATAGGCGCTGGTGTAGACAATAGGCCGCTTCCCAAATAGCTCTTCGATCTCCTGCAAACATGCCTTCACCCGCGCGCCGTAGATTGGCTTGCTTGGAACCGTCTCGATAACATTTGGTTCCTCAACGTCTAGTGCGGGCGGACAGTCCCAGGTTTGGTCCATGGCGCAGTTATAGAACCACGCCGCTTGACGAATGCCATTCTTCGTGGGATGGAAGTAGTGGTATGGGCCAACCTTGAACCCAATGCGCTTGGCGATCCTGTAGATGTTTTGCCATTCGGGGTCTTCCCAGACATCGCCATCCGTCACTTTGATGTAGAGATAGCGATATCCCTGGTCCCACAGGTCCCGTAGGTGATGCCGAATGTAGTCGATATTCCAATGCGATGAATCCCCGCCAAGCAGATAAGCCGTCATTATTTATCCTTTGAAGCCTCCAGCATCTTCTTAGCTCGCTCTTCGAAGTCCAGCACGTAAGCGGCTAGATTTGTCGGCACGGCGCTCTCGTCGAACCGCTTGTCAATGATGTCCAGGACCCAGCGAAGCTCCAAGTCACTAACCTCAGCCTCATATTCATCTCGTGCCTCTTTATTCTTGACAGTATCGAGGTTTTCGATATCAAAGGCGCTTCGCAATTTCGCCACGATTCGGGCGTCGGTCCGGTTGACGCCCTGGACGGTAGTGAGAAGCCATCCAATTACTACACGATCTGCTTTGTAGAACATACGTGCCCTCCTTTTCCAGTCTTCAAATCGGTTTCGCTTTTCCATTTGTCTATTATACTATAGGCCATGTTACGTTTCAAGTCTAGCCTGCGTACATCGGCACCCCGCTCTTGTAGAGAGCATACGCTTCCTCATCCGTCAGCGCGCGGTCTAGCACTACTACGTCGTCTATCCATAGATTGGCGTGATTGCCACCATCGGTGTCTGCTCCAAGTACAAATTGTGTGTCCGCGATGGACGGCGGAGTCCAATCGGTATCGGTTCCTTCTAATACCCCATCAACATATAGGCGGCGGTCGTTTTCCTTCCAGATACAGACAACATGATGCCACTCAAATGGTTGCCAGTCGGTGATGTCGTGGTAGATGCTGCCTTGACTGACACTTCCGGCGAATGATGAGAAAGACAGAAGGCCGGTAGTGGTGATATTGAGGTAGAGCGATTCCGTATTCCAAGCATCCCACCAAGCGAATATCATGTCGTTGTCGCCGGGGTCGCCCGGCGTGTACGGCAGCATCACCCACGCCGCGAAGCTACCCTCCGTCTCTGAGATGCCCGCGGTGTCCGCATTGTACTCTAGTTCCGTCGCCGTCCGGCTGCTCGTGCTGGCGTGCGGCGTGCCGCTCCAGGAGTGGCCGTCGCCGAGGGAGCCGTCGCAGTAGGGGGTGGGATACTGTTTATACTCAAATTGTATGGCATCCCAATAGCAGTATTTGGTGGGGTCGTCGTCGCCGAGATATAAGCGCACAAAGACCTGTGTGGCGTCGGCGCGGATTTGCTTCGTAACTGTCAAGAACACCCATTCGCCAGCAGTTTGACATTGAGGAGACCCAATCTCTTCGTATGTTGAGCCGTTGTAATCAAAGATGACGATTTTCAGGCCGCGGCCGTGGGGTGGCGTCCAAACTGACGGGATCCAAATCCTCGCTTGGGCTGTGATATATCCGCCGGCGCTCCAGCCAGAGGGATACATTGCTATAAAGGCATCAGTGTTGCCGTTGTTATCTCCTGTTAGCTTGAACGAATATGACCCAATATAAGCGCGGTCAGACGAGCGTTCAAAAGCCACCCTTGTCGCTGACCAACCGCTCGTATTCGTCTCGGCAGAGGGATTCGTGCAGTAGTTCGTCGTCGCCTCGGCCAACTGTACCGCGCCCGCCCCCACCTGCGGCGTGATGTGCGTGGGGAAGATGATGCCACCGGTGGCAGTTGAGGGCGTGGTTCCGAAGAAGTCGGTAGTGCTGGTATCGAAGCGACAGAGGAGCTTGTAGTGGTGGGCGGCTACGCCGAATGGGACACCAGGGGCGGCGATAGTCCCATTGACTTCCAAATCCGCTCCGGGCGTCGCTGTCCCAATGCCAACAGAACAGCCTGTAATCTCCAAGTAATCATTGGTATCATCGAATGTCAGCAATGGCCCCGCGGCCTGCCCGATAGTCCCGCCGTCGGGCATTGTGATGTTGCCAGTTAGCGTTAGCCCGGCGGCAGTAAGTGAATGCGCCCCAAGGTCCACATCCTGCACAGCCCCGCTGTAAGGCACAAAGATGTTCTTGAATATCTCGCTGTTCGCGGGAATTTCCCACCTGCTTAGTGTGTTGCCCTGGTAGCAAATCCGTATGGTGGGTGCATTGCCGCTACCCGATACGTCCGCATAGAGCTTCCCGACTATCCGGCTGCCGGTGTCTCGGAGGTAGTCGCTATCTAGCTGGAGGGGGATAATGTAAGCCGCCGGGGATGTAATCTCGTTAGAAGCCGCAGATGTAGCTATTTCGACCTCGGAGGTGTCCAACTTGCGCTCGAATAGCTTCCAATAGACCCGCAATGTTTTGTTGCCGGCTAACTTACTCATTGTGACGTAGAAGCTGAAAATGCCCTTTAGGAGCTTATCCGGCGTCTGGCTCGGTGCCGAAATCCAGCCCGCAATGTAGTCGTTATCGTCAAGGTTAGCGACTTCAATGCACGCCTCGGCGTCTCCCGACGGGTCAAGGTAGCATATCTTGTATCCAGTGGCGTCGTCCTCGTCGTACAGATAGAAGGACGCGCCGAGCGAAGTGACTGCTAGATCTACATATTCCCTATTGACTACGGATCGTAAATCCGAAGTGGATATCGGCGTGTTAGCGAAGATAATCCCGTCCACATCCATGTCTGAGCCGGGCGTCGCCGTCTTGATTCCAATCCGGTCGTTCCCCGCGTCCACGAATAGTAGATTTGGCTCGGTGTCGCCCTCGACGCGAAAATCCCGGTCTAAGCCGTTTTCATTGAATACAATTCCTGCAATGGAGAACGCGGCAATGGTTCCTGCCGTACTGTCGCCAATATTGACTCTGCTTGTAGTAACTTGGAAGAGATGGTCGCCAATGTCAGCGGAACCAGCGACTCGAAAGCCGCCATTCAGTCCGTCCTCATTGACAATTACCTCGCCCTCGGTAATAGTCAGATGGGTACGTCCAACGGAGTTTTTAAATTGTAGGAGTGTTGGATAGTTGCTGTCATAGCCATACAGTTTGAGGGTGGGACTCCCGTCAAGGCCGTGCGTTGTAATTGTGAACGTTGAATTGGCAGGGCTAACAGCACCACCGCTAGTGGAAACGTTATCTGCCATAAATACGTCTATGGCTAGATGTCCACTACCATCGTTACCGACATTACCCCAAATGCGTGCGGCGTCCATCCAGGCATGGCCCCATACAATCGCATGATTGTTAGATATTCGCAGTGCACTACGACCGGCGTGAATCGTTAGGTTTAGAGGATTCGGTATCGGGTTTGGTGTAATCGTTGAACTGGCCCAATCAACGGCACTTGAATCGCTGGTCAAAAACGTAACTGTAGGGTTACTAGATAGCTCTTCATCCAAATTTAGGCCGGTGGATAGGACAGAGTTATCCGGGTAGTTTGAATCCACAGTGCGGTTTAGTGTACCGTATCGAATCTTTTTTCCTGGAGTGTCTGTCCCAGCAACCGAGAACCCGTGGTGTCCGTTCTCGGACGTAGTGTGAATGTAAGAGATTGATGTTGCAGAAGTTGCCGTCCCTCCGCTGTGGTCCAACACGGGTGTTGTTTGGTCAACCGAATGATAAGGCTGATAGTAGTATACGACATTTGCGGCTTGATTCAGCGTGACCGTAATATTCCATTGAGAAGGTGTTGTAAAGTCGCCTACTACATCATACCATATTTCTGTGCATATGCCACCAGCGATAGCGTCTCGACGAACGCGCGTAAGCGGGTTGTCTCTATAACCGGTAATACTGGTGATTTCTGCGCCGCCGTCCAATACAAATGCATAGAAGATAACTATGTTCTCATAGGTTGGGCAGGTAGTAAGGATGTTGAACGATGTTCCACTGGCCGCATGAAATCCAGTACGATTATATGCAGTTTGGGCGGACGTATGATATGGAATTTGTGCCCGAACGGTTCCCCATCCTTTGAAGAGCCGCAGACCGGTTTTGTCAATCCACGTTTCGGCCTGACCATATATGGCATCTAAGCCGCCCTTTAACCGACCACCGGCGGACAATTCTAATTGGGCGGCTGTTGCGCCTCGGAACAGGAGTTTCCCCTCGCTTGCGTCCCACAAGATGTTGGCCTTGTTGGTGGAGTTGTCCCCAATAAGCAGGTCGCCAGCGCCAAGCGATTCAGAGTTGTAGGTTTGAGCGGAGTGAATAATAGCGAGGGCCGTAGTAGCAGCAGACGACACGTCGGCCCCGAATTTGGAGATGGTTTCTTCTAGCCGCACGTGCTCAGTAATCTCGGACCACGGCGACCCTGCATGAGTGAACACAGATAGAGATGGATTGGTCCCGCTGATAAGCCGAACGCCACCGCCGCCTGATTGAGTGTAGTTGACTACAGTAGCGCCCCTCTTCCAGGCCGGATTGCTGTTGGCGGCGTAGGATCCTGCCTTGTCTCGCGTGACTGTGTAAGTTGGGGCGTTAGTGACATCCGTGACCTCTAGCCACTCATCGTCGGTGTCGTCTTTGATACGGAGTATATCACCTACAGCAAAGGTGGTATTACCTTCGATGGTAAGGGTAGAGTTGTCGGCGGCGGTCATATCAACCGCTAATACATCGCTGTCCAGGACGAGGAAGTTCCCGCTTACTGCGGAGATATGGTCCTTGATGAATACGGCGGTGCGGACGGCTCCGCGTGCTGTAATGTAGTTGAACTCTGCGTTGCCTGTGTCGGCCTCAATTCTGAACCCGCTCGCGCCCGCCGAGAAGTTGGATGATTGGATGTATTTGTTAGCGCCGTCAATAACGATATGTGTGCTGGAGGTGTCGCCCACCTGAATAGATGGCGTGGCGCTGTTGAGGATGATGCCGATATCGGACGACAGCTTCTCGATAGCGGTGGCGTTGATATCCCACCCGCCGATTGCGCCCGCGGATGCTGTAATTGTGCCGCTGATTGTGGCAGATGAGGCGGTCAGATTACCAGACGAATCTAGCTCGGTGTTGGCGGCCTTCCAAGTGAGCTTAGTCCCGTCGAACTGTAGATAAGCATTGGCCCCATCGCCTACGTAGAGGCGCGGCGTACCGGAGTTGTACTCTAGCTGGATGCCCTTATTCCCGAACGTGCCGTCATTAATGCTGATGCTCTTATTGGACGAGTCGAGAACGATGTTGGTAGTCCCGGCAGTAAGAGTATCGGTACCAATTGTCCAGCCGCCAATGACTCCAGCGGTAGCGGTAATCCCCGTCTCGTCTAAGATGACTGCCCCTCCACCTGCTAGTAACTTACCGTCCGTAGCACGGATACCAACTTGAAGAGCATCGGCGTTCAATCCAGCTAGATGCCAGTCTTCGTTGTTGTAGGATAAGGCGGGATAGGCGATCCGCAACCCGGTGAAGCCATCACCCTTACCTGGTACGCCTTCTCCGATGCGCAATTCCCCCGCCGACATCAGGCCGAGATTTTCGCTAATGTCAGAGAGGCCACCTACAACGATGATCTGATCGCCCGCCATAATTAGACGGCGCGGCAAATCCTCCACCTCTCGCTGGAGTTCGACTACTGCTTGGAGGATTTCATCGGGCGTTGGAGTTGTCATTCTATCCTATAGACCTCACAATTTCAGTCATAGTATTAAGCCGGTCGAGAATTTCGGCCCAGATCGATAAGTCCGGCGCGTCGTACAATGCCATGACTTGGACCCTGGTAGGCGTGGGCGAATACTTGAAGAACACCCGCCGCATCCAGATGTCAAACTCTGACGCGTTATCGACGATATAAGTCGGTAGGCTATAGTAGGTGTAGCCCATGTCTGCAAGGATGGATCGTTGTTCCTCGTCCTTCCGTGCTCGTAGGAGGTTCTCGTGCTGAGGCCCTTCGACACTAAGGGCAATTTTCAGGTTAGGGAACAAGAAGTCTACGACCAGACCGCCTAGTTCCATCCGCCCGCCCTCTTGACTTGACTGGAAATCGAAGTCCACCCCCTCTCGGAACCCAGCCACCAATAGCCACTTGTAAACAATGCGTTCTCGCAGGTAGCCTCGTACTGACTTCTCGCTGACCGCCCGCGCTTCAAGTGGGTCTAGACCAACCCACGGTCGCCTGACGCCGCGGCGGTGGGTTACGAACCACCATGGGTCCTCTTCAAGAAGTTCCTGGCGGATTACGTCCCTGGTAGTAAGCCTTATCGGACGCTTCTCTGGCTGCGGAATGCGAATGCGCCGGACACGAGAGTCGGGCCGAATGCCCTCCCTCGGCGTCAGTCGTTGATATCGCTTACCGGTTCCAGGTCTAACACCCATTAGCCTACCTGTACGAGATTGATTCTCGCTACGAATTCAATATCCGAGTACGGGCCTTCCCTGTCGATATGCTCCTCGACTGCCTGCTCCTCAACTGCTGTAACGTAGACTTTGTAAGTGTCGCCCCAGATATCTACGAAGTCAACCGGGGCCTTGCTATCGCGGGCCGCTTTGAGAGCATCAATAGCCTCCTTTGGCGACCGCTCTAGCTTCATGGTCCCGTACTGCTTATCCTTGGCTACGGGGATTTGTATGGACCAACCGAGTAGGGTTTCGGGTCGTAGAAGCAATCGAGGATAGAAGCCCTCCAGGACCGGCGTGCCGGTAGAAACATTGGTAACGAAGTCGATCCGGAACTGGATATATTTGTACTCAATCGTTGAGTGTCCGCCGGTAGATCCCAATGGATTAGTGAACGCCTTGACTCCATCTGAGGACATCACATTCGACACGCCGTCATTTCCACCCCATGCCGTCCAGCCCCCGCCGTCTAGCGCGTAGTAGATTTTCAGATAGGAGTCGGTGTCGCAGTTGCTTGCCCGGATTAGAAAGCCCGGAGACGACTTGGTGATTTGCCGAAATCCTGCGGCAATGCGCGGGAAGATGAGACTGTGGGTACCAGTCGTTGGGAAGTCAGGATATGGGAACTCGGAGTTGTCTTGGAGGGGAATGTAATAGATTTCACAATCACCCGAGCCATCCTCTACACAGTACCACAGCCGATTGTTCGTTGTGTCGTAACCCATAGCAATGATGGTCGAAGCTCCATCGGTGACAGGCTCCGCCATCTTATGCCAACCAACGTTGTCCCAACACAGGATATGCTCCTCGTACGGCGTCTCGTTAGTGCGGGCTGTTAGGAACAGGAACCGCCCAACTCGAACAAGATTGTCGTATCGCCCATAGCTCACGTAAGGCCAAGTATCTGTTAGGTATGGGACGCTGATTGGGACCTCTCGTGAGCCATTCCATTGTAGAAGTACGTCCCTTACTGGATAGACTAGCTGGCCGTTGAACTCGGCGTAGGACCTGAAGTTATCCGTCGAGGTTTGGTCGGCATAGTTCAAGACACGACGGGCCGCACTGCGGTCTTTATCGACGCGATAAATACCATCCGGTCGAGGGATAAGGAAGTCGCCCCTGAAGCTGATGCCTTTCTTCGTCTCCATACCGTTCACGCCGACTGGAATAATCTGCGGGTCGTCAGACGAGACAGTGTAGATATCGCTTAGGTCAATACTGTCGTCGTAGGAGACGTAATGGCCGCTAGACCCGTCGGGGCCGGAGAACTGCCCAGCATAGACGTAGCCATCGTGGTGTTGAATCCACTTAAAGCCCTTTTGGTCTGTAGAGCCTCCGGTTTCGGTCCAGTCGCTAGATGCGGCGCATGAAGAGGACGCGTAGATAAGCGTATCGTTTCGGCGTGCAGCGAAGATATAGTAGCCATTGTGCCATAGGTCTACAACATCATCGGTAGATACAACGGACCATGACGTGCCGTTGAATTTAGCAACGCCGTCTGAGCTATAGGCGTAGAAATCTCCGCCGAACTCTAAGAACCCATCCGCCCGGATATCTGAGGAAGACTTGGTAGGCTTCGTCATAAGCATAGCGATACCGTAATGACGAGTATCCACCTGCCCATCGGTGCGCATATAGACGTTGGTCCGCTCAGCGGTATGCCAAGGCGTACCAAACCCGCCCTGCCAGTTATCAAAGGACAGGGTTTGATATAGTCCCAGTTCGGCGTAGACTGGGTTTCCGGCCTCGGCAGTACGCGGACTGAAGTCGGTGATGTCCCTCACACGGTAAGACCGTAAGTCAATCGGATATGCTAAGCCATTGATTTTGACGTGCCCAAAATCCATTATCTACCCTACCAATCCAATGGGTTGATTTGTAGCGCCCGTCCAGTTGCGTAGCTCCTAGGCTCCTGCCATAAGAACCGCTGTGGAATGCGTCGTGGGTTCCGTGCGGCGAAGTCCCGCGCTAACTGGTCGTGCTTTTCAGCCGTAGTAGTGTGATGCCGGTGGTCGGCGCGGTTGTCTTCCGCCAGCGAGTCATGTAACATCGCCAGCACCTTGTGGACAACGAAGTACTTCGGGACCGTAGTCACGTCACTATCCGCCTCCATCTCGGTACTCTGCGCTAGGTAGACCAGCCTGAGCCGCAGGCCGTAAGAGGCGGACGGGTCCTCATAGAGGTAGAGCTTGTCCGGGAACTCCGTCTGATCAAAGCGGCAATACAGGTACGGATACCACGCCAAGTCCTGGTCCGTCGGATCCCAAAGCATGAGCTTGGTGTCGGTGCCGGGCATGTCCGTAGCCGGAGCAGCGGGCGTGATTAGACTCGTTGCCGTATCTACAGACTGTATTGAGAATAGCTGCCCGGCCCCGCTCCCGTAGTAGAAGGACGCTTTCCAGTCAGTATCTATGCCGCTCAGGTCCATAGTCGTGTCGCCAAACTGGGAGCCGTCTGTGCTCCAGGACGTGATGGTCCCATATAGCCCAGAAGTCGTGCGCTCGACATAGACCTGTAGGATTTGCCACGGCAACGGTACAAGGCCCGTCAGATCATATTCCAGCTTCTCTTCCTGAATAACAATAGACTCATCCGTCACTACATTTGGATAGACACGAAACTCGTCGCGGACTACATCGTTGATTTTCTCGTGGATAAAGGATGGCGGCCACATAGAGATAATCTCGAATGTATCATCCGTACTTGGAACTTGATCGGTGTCACAGGGCCATTCGAGCGTCAGGCTTCCATCCGTTCCAGAGGCCGTAATGTAACGTTCGAGGCCGTCTCGGGCGTTATCCGTAGACATAACCCAAATGTAGCTGGACTTCCAGCTATTCGCCGCTTGAACCAGCTTGCTACATTTGAGTGTGGTAGTAGAGCAGTCAGAATCCGGGGTGAGTTCGTAATCAGGATATCGCTTATAGAACTCCATCCGCGCCTCAGCGCAGATTGCCCGCCGTAGTTCTTTACGTGTATAAGTAGGTTCTGCCATGGACTAAAGCCTCATTATCTCAAGTTTACATCATAGTTCTCTCGAACCCGATATTGTTTATTAATGGCCGCCAATTTGCGATGGAGCGTCTGGATATCGTATAGACCCTCTGGAGAATCCTGCCCAGCCCATACCGCCTTCTTAGCAGCAAGATATGCACGCTGCTGTTGGAGCTTCTGGTATTCGCGGGCGATTGTCTGTGGAACCTCGCGGGTCCCCGGCCTCAATGTTACCCGCACGCCGCGAACCATAATCTCATCGGGCAGCGTTTCTAGGCGACCATTACGCCGGACGGTTCGGCCCGTAACGTGAATGGTTTCGAGCGGCTCGTCCTTCAATGAGTCAAACAGCTTCAACTGACTGACGTGCCTCCCGGCCTTCATCTTGTTCAGCGTGTCTTGATAGTACTTGATCCCGCGCTGGCGGGCCTTTTCGCGCTCGGCTTCCGAGAGCTTGGGGGCGCGGTCGATGACTTCCTCTACGAACTTCACACTATTCTTGGAGAAAGCCTCGGCTGCTTTGTCCGCCTTCTCTGCCTGCTCTCGTAGCTGGCTGATAGTCTCGCCAGCATCGGGGTTCTCCAAGAGCGACGCTTCTCCGCGGAGACGCTTTTGAAGAGCAAGAGCGATTTCCAGCGCCCTCGCCTCGCTCGCCGTCGGGAGTTCATAGATGAGCGCCCGGACGATGGCGTCGTCTCCATAGTGGCCGAGGTGGTTCAGATCCACTTCGGAATCTAGGAACTCTCGTTCTCGCTGAACATCCCGCTTCTCCAGAAGCACATGCGTTCGGTGCGCCATTCGGCGCTTCTTGCGTCCTCTAGCCACCGTCTAACCCTCCTTCCTCTAACTCTTCGTTGACTTGCTGGATACCAATTTGCGCAATTGGCATAGCCGATTGGTCTATCTCGACATCGGGCAGGTTGTACTGCGCGTCGATGTAGCCGATGAGCATTTGGATCTCTTGGCGTGCACCGGCGATGGCATTCGCCCGACCGAGTTTATTTAGCTCATCCTGAAGCGCCACATTGCGTTCCTGGATTCGCTTGGCGATGTCCTTTTGGAGCCGCTTGTAACGCTTACTCTTAGGATTGAGCTTTTGAAGCTCCATCGTCATATCGTTGATTTGTTTCTCCAAAGCCTGTCGGCGTCCGGCGGCTTGGTTCAGCACCCCTACAGCCTCGGCTTCGACTTTATTCAGCCCAGCCAGACGCGCTTCGAGTTCTTGTCTGTTGATCATCTGTGTCACCTCATAACCATACATTGCACCTTTAAGCAACTGGCAGTTTTCAACGAGTTGTACTTCCACACCCAGTCCGGCAGCTAATCCGAGCCAGAACTCGGTGGAGCCTTTCTGGTAGGTATACTCAGTCATCGTCGCCATCTCGAAGCCATAGACCTCGATGCGCTCAAAGCCCAGGTACAGGGCCAGGGCGCACATATAGGCGAACGAACTGGTAAAGTACCGGCAGACTTCTTCGCCCCGCCAGACCTTACCAGCCAAGTATTTCTCTATGATTTCTTCTAGGGGATACTTGACCGAAGAAGGAACAAGAGGGTCCTTCTCCTGCATGTAGATTGGAAACGGGTGTTCTTGCTGAAGCCATTTCCAGTGGTCCGGGTCGTTTCGATTGTTATCCCGCTTGTACGACCAAGGCTTGTGAAGCTGGAACCACCGGTCCGCCCGGAAGTTTCCATTCGAGTCCACCATGAAGTTGTGGGCGTAGGCTTCGTTAACACCCCAAATCTCTACATTGGGGTCGTCATATGGGGCAAGGTGACGGGACGAGGGCGCAAAGCCCACGATGGCTACCGTCCTTTTTCCCTTGCGTTGTTTAGCCAGCCACTTCAGATGCTCAGTAGGAAACTTGTCAATCTTTTTGACCAAATCAGGTCTGTAGAAAGCCATCGTTTCACTCCCTCCCCGGTGTGACCGGCTAGGAGGGCTTCGCCGGTCACACCGAGACTGATTTTATGTTAGGCTATGCGGCTTATGTGTTCACGCTACCACCGGTGTCCGGGTAGGCTTCCTGCGGCGCATAGCTGTACATCACATAGACTTCCATGATGCCCGCCGTCGGGTCAGCCCCGCCAACTACAACATCAATCGAGTCCGTGGAGATATACAGCCGTGACGTGAACCAGGAGATGGGCGCATCCGTGCCGGGGCTGCGAACGAGGCCCGAAGACACCACCGTAGCAGCAATCTCCGTGCTTCGCAGGAACCCGTCCGCATCCGCGCCATCGCCAACGGTCAGAGTCACACCGGCGTTGAAGGCCGTCAGGATAGCTGCATCCACCTTGTGGACGAGAACGCCTGAACTGTTGATATTGAACAGGGCAAAAGTACCCTGCGTATCGGTATAGACATCCAGGCCGTCCGAGGCGGAATTCCCGTATCCGAAGCGGCAACGAGCCACATACACCCCATGCGGAAGATTAGCTTCCCCAAGCTGGGGGATGGGAACAGGCGTGCCAGCCATAGTTTTCCTCCTAGGTTAGTTTAGTTGGCTACGACTTAGGAGAAGTCGTTCGCGTGATGCAGCGACACAATCCAGTTAGACTGGAGAACAATCTGATCGTGCGTCGCCTTCCAGCCAATCGTGCCGCGCCGGTTCAGCGGGTCGAAGCCCGTCTCGCCAAGGTCCTTCACGATGATCTCGGCCACATTCACGCTCTTCCCAGTCCCTTGGCCCCACACCACAGGCGGACCACCATCGGGATTCCAGTTCGGGGACAGGCCGGTCATACCAGCCAGACCATAGGACTCTTCGCCGATGAACAGCGCGTGGTACACATCCACGGTCGTGTCGGCACCAGCGCCTTCGCTGATCTTCGCGTTGTAGGTCGTGTAGAGTTCGCAGTTCAGGACGCGGCCAATCAGACCATTGCGGATGGACTCGCCGCCCTCACGAGTGAAGAGAGCCACGAACGTGGTATCCTGCATCAGCGTCGCCCAAGAGTAGGGGTGGATGATGACGGGATAGTAGCCGTTCTCCGCGGGTAGAGCGCCATTCGCCTGCAACAGCGCGACATCCTGGACCAGATCAGCATAGCTAATCTTGTCATTGGTCGTGTCGATGTCGGTGTCAGCAGAGGCACCACCCGCATAGTCAGCCGTAGCGTTAGCGGTGATCTCGTCTCGAATGAGAATGTCGATCATCTTCCCGGCATGTTCACCCAGAATACGAGAAGTCTCCAGGATAACCGGGTCAATGGTCTGCATACTCACTTCCTCGGTGTACTGCACATACGTACCGTACCACTGAGGTTCGAGAGTATAGGTCGAGATTGCAGGAGCCGCATGCTCAACCGGGTCCACCCCCTCCGTCAGAGGGGTAATGCCGGTGTCAGTGAAGCCTTCCATCCGGCGGATTTCCCAGTTCTTGTACCCATCAAAGGTAGCAGGACGACCCCAGCGACCGTGAAGCAATCGTGGCAAGGCGCGCATCAGCAACCGGCGGTCGTACGCCGTCTTGACCGAGGCGCTCATTCGAGTTCGGGTTATATTAGCCATGTCGATTTCCTCCGGCTAACGGAGAGCATCGACGGCATTTAGATATGCGGTTGTGAGGAGTAAGCCTTACTTTTAGGGCTTATCCCAGTCGATACTCTCCAATATCTTGGGATCAATTTGTCTTTGTTCAACCATGGTGAGCAGGTCATCCAAGGTGAACTTACGACCGGGATATTGAGCCTCTAATGCCTGGAGGACCTCCGACGGGGAGACCTTCTTGGTCTGAGCGGCCCCATGCTGCGTGACGACTGGTGTCGTCTTTGGCTGTTCCGTAGGTTGCTGCTGGAGAAGAGCCTGAGCGGGCGTTTGCGTTGCTTGCGTCGATGTCATCTCACGCTTCTTGTACTCTTCAACCTGCTTTCGCAACTCCTCCAATTCCTTCATGCGCTCCTGGTTGATCCGTTCCATTGCCTTAGTGCCGGACGCAATCAGGGCGTCGGGGCTGGAGAAGTCGAGGTCCGTGTACGGAACGCCCTGCTGCATGTACCATTGGGCGTACTGATTCATGGCCTGGGTCGCCTGAAGCATTTCCTCGTATTGACGAGTTTGCTCTTCAAGGCGGGCCGCTCGCTCGCGGGCTAACTGTAGCTGGAACTCAAGTCGTTCCTGCTCGTCCATGTTAGCCATGGCTGCTTGCGCCCACCGTTCTTCGGCTTCCCTGACACGAGCCTCATATTCCGCTGTCGTCTCGTGTAGCCGTCTGTCGAGGCTTGAGCGGAGCTTGTTAATATCCTGCTCAAGAGTTTGGCTTCGCTGTCGCTCGGCCTCAAGCTCTGCCTTCAGCTTTTCGACATCCTCAGCGCCCGCCTGGGCCATCTCGCCTGTTGGCTGTTCCCCCTGTTCGCCTTCGGACGAAACTCCCAAGTTCTGAAGGGCATCCTCAGGATTGAGAACCCCTTCATCAGGGTCATTGAGAACTCCCATTGTTAAGCCTCCTTACGCTACTAGATTGACATAATACCATAAATTCTATATTATGTCAAGACCTAATGACCGGTCAATAGGCGTCGACGTTTGATAACATCGACGATACTTTCACCCTCTTTAGCTCCCATCCGTATAACCTCGTCGATAAAAGCGGTGTATTTTCCGCCCCATAGCTTCTTGAGCCTTTCGAGGTAATCGAGTTCCGTCTTTGTGAACGACCGCTTACCACTAGCCACTTCTCGGCTCGCCTCAACAATTTCTGGTCCGGCTTCCTTGCGGAGGCGAGGAGGCCATACCAGCTTACCTCCAGGCCCAGCCGCGCCTAACGCGCCGGGGCGCAGGAGTTGGGTGACATCTTGTGTGGCCCGCTTACCGAGCGGCAGGTATTGATCCCGAGGAGCAACAGATGGCTCGGCGGTTCTGGAGCCGCGGCGTCCACCACTGCTGCGGCGGGTCGAACCCTCGTTGAGATAATAGTCCGCCCATACTGGGTGAGATTTGGCCCACTCCGCTCGTAGATCGTCATAGCGTTCAAGAGCGGCGGCGAATTTCGGATGAGCCTTCAGATAGTCATCACGTACTGAGGGCGAAAGCGAGTAGTAATGCTGGCGCTCCTCATAGAACCCAGGATACGTCTGCTTATCAACCCATTCCTTGAATTCGTTTTGCTCCTGTTTCGCCTGAGACCGCTCTTCAAGCTCTTCATCTGTGAGCGTTTCAAGCGGGCCAAATCCCATGTAGGCCAAAGTCCGCTCAAGAATGAGCACTTGATGACGGAGTTCGTCGGGATCATCAAACGAAACCCGCTTCGAGAACGCTTCGTCAAGGAAGTCCTCATCTCCGCCACGCAGACCGAACTCCTTCCGTACCTCATCCATCTTTCCAGGCGGGATGGAGTTGATCGCATCCCATAGACGCTCTTCCAACTTACCCATTTCCTCACCCCGCTTCTCGATAGTTTCTTGCTCCAGTCGGTCCTTTACATCCCAAATCTGGCGGCCATGAATGGCCTCGTAGATTTCCTCGTCCGAGAATTGCGGGAACTCTTCCCTGACGCCGCCAATAATCTCCTCCTCTGTTGGCGCAGGGTGCTCTCGGAACCACAATTCCCTAGCGTTCACGTCTAGATCGCCAGCTTCGTCCCAGAAGGGCTGGATGCGATGGCGGTCCCACCAGTCCATAATGGCATCATCGACCGTCATCCTCGACCGTCGCCATTCCTCATAGCCTTCGGCGCTGGCGACATCCATCAGGCGCTTGATAATGTCGTCGACCTTGTTCACTGAAGGATCGAGATATTCAATCTTAGCAAGCCGCTCCCACAAAACCTCCGAAGACTTGACAATAACGGGCACTTCATTGTTCAGGAACTCTTCCCGTCTCTCTAGGTACTCAGGATACGTCTCTCTAGTCGCATCATAAGGTTCGAGGGCCGACAGCGCCGTATGCCAGAAGAAGCTCTCGATATCTTCCCAGACTAAGCGCGGCGGCTTATATCCAATGAACCACGGTCGCTGGGCCGCATCCATTAGGCCGCTGGTCTCTACAGTCGCCAGGGTTTGATAGAACTCATCGTAGATTGCTCGGCGCATTTCAGAAGTCGCCCCTGCCGGGAGCGCCCGCAGCTTCTTATCCCGAATGTTGGTAGCAACCTCCCACGTATCCCAATAAGCGTGGGTCTCGACCTCGCGGGTTAGCTCTTGGGCGATGATCTCCCACCGCTCATCGTCGTAGACCTCCTTACCATCCGGCCCCGTCACGAAGCTGATGATGTTGTAGAGAGTCGAGAAGTAGCCCTCTACCGAGTGGTACCGTTCTCGAATCCAGAAATCCCACCGATTCTCGGCCTCTGGGTCGAGTTCGAGCATGTTCATCCCAACCAAGCTATTAAGTGCCATAGCCAAGGCGTTGAACTCTGTCCTGGTCTGAATTAGTAGCACCTGCGCGTCGGTGAACTGCTTCGGGTAGATACCTGTGAAGTAACCGAACACCCGCCGGTTATATTCGCGAGACTCGACGGCATCTCGGGCCTCCAGGTATAGTTCTGCCCCCTCTGCGGAGACGTACTCCCCAGCCCGGTCGCCAGTCACGAGACGGCGATTGCGGTTCTTCAGCGCCGCTACTGTTTGCAGGTAGATGCGCATCTGCTCCTCTGGGTCCTGAGTAGCCAGTGCCCGCTGGAGGCCGATGTTCACGATCTCCCTGTCGATTAGGAAGTCTTTCCAGCCAACGTCTGGGTCCCACTTATCCGGGGCGGTCGTGACGATCTTCCGCAGTTGGCTCATAATCACCCGCTGGAAGTTAGGAGGCACTAGCCCTGGCTGTGGAATAAGCGGCCAGAGTGGGTCCTCATTGGCATCCAGCCATCCGGCCTGCTGCAAAATCCACGGGATAAGCGGGTTCGGGGACATGCCGAACATATTGAGTATGTCCCAAGCGTAGCGGGTTGTTTTCTGGAAGATGGTCAAATCCTTATCTTCCTCGTACTCCCATGAGTACGGCATATACGCTGGGATTGCGTACCGCATCGAAATTGGCCCGAACAGGTTCACCCAGTATTCAGTGCCGGGGATGCGGATATAGCCCCTAGCGGACGGTAGTTGATCGCCGTTTCTGGTCGTCAGCCCGGCCCGCCACGCTTGGCGGCGACTGAGACCGAGATATTTCAGATAAAAGGCGGCAAGCTCTGGGTGCAGAACCATCGTCTCTAGCCACATTGGGATCGTGCGCGACGGGAACATCCAGAATGGGACCCAGTTCTTCATCCACTGGTCGAAAGGCGTGAACTCGTTGTAGTTCAGCAGGAAGCGATTCGTCTCATGAACCGCTCCGGGGAACTTCACACCTAGGAATTCTCCGCCATAGTTTACGGTCTCAAGACCCTCACTAATGAGCTTTGTCCACCGCTGGCGCAGCCGCTCAAGCGTCTCTCGCTGCTCTGCGGTCAAGTTGGCGACCAAGGCGGGTTCGCCGTCCTCAATCCGGCGGATAAGGTCATCCATCCAGTCTTTAGTAAGCTCTCGAAGAACCTGCGCTCGGTCTACAGCCTGGGTGCCTTCCAAGATTAGCCGCTGGAAGTCTCGTGGCAGGGTTTCAAGCTCCGGCAGCTTGTACGAACTGGAGGCAAGCCCCGCCGCCTCTCGAAGCGCATTGTACTCCTGGCGGACAGTTTGTAGTCGCCATTCTAAAATCTGAGCCTTAGCGGTGTCGCCAGCCTCGTAAGCCTTACTTATGGATGCCTTCATAAACCGCTCGAAGTCCGCAAATGACCTAAGCACTGGTGCGCCATCGTCGTCCGTTACTCGGCCATAGATGAAGTTCAGTGATGGGCCGCGCAGCGGCTCGTCCATTTCCGCTAACTCGCGTGCCGACGCTTCGTTATAGGCCCCACCATATCCTGGCTTGGCTCGGATGGTCTCCCAAATCTCATCGACCTCCTCAGGCGGCTCCGTCGGCTTCAAAAGCTCTTCGGCCTCTACACCTTCCGCCCGCGCTATTTCGCTCTCTGGGACCGGCATGGCCTTAGCCACTTCCTCCGGCATTCCTGATGCGGGCTTAGCATCCAATATACGAGTGTAGGGCGCTGTTAGTTCTTCCTCGCCTACCCGCCGGACTGCTTGCTGGAACCTGTACAGGCCATTGGAATGGGTATAATAGGTATCGGTAAGCTGGAAGCGTAGGTCTTTGTTCCAGCGCATACCCACCAAGTTCCCTGCGTTATCAAACTGGAACTCGAAGCCGATGTCCTCAAAGATGTCCACTACGGATGGGAACTCGACATCTCTAAACCGGCGAGCCAATTCGTCATAGTTACCCGCACGGATAAGATCGGAGATTTCGTCGAAGCGTTTCCCCATCGCCTCGTAGAATTCCCGCTTGATTTCGTACCAATAGATGTAGTTGTGTAGGCTGGCCGCTGCGTATCTTCGCTTCCCAGCGAACAGATAGTCTTCAATCAACCATTCGTGGAAGCGGGTGTTTGTGACCATCCACGTATAATCACGATCAAACTGAAGGATGTAAGCGAGTGCCTCGCGCAAAGTCTTGGCCGTCGCCTCATCTGCAACGCGGGCCATAGCCTCCGTTAGGCGGGTAGCAAACTCGTTGACCCGCGCACGCGCCTTAGCTTCGGCCTCGCCTGCCTCCTTGTAGCGAGCCTTAGCCCGCTCCAATTCATCCCGTAAGTGGATTTGAACTTCATTCGGTAGGTCTTCAGTCTTCTCAATAAAGACTGCTTCGTATTCTTCCAGTTTAGACTCTGGCACCGGCTCTTGATGCTCAACGGGGCCAATCTCTTCGTCGGTCGGCTCCGGCACCGGCGGCACGTCCTGGCCCTCCTCGACCGCCTCTTCAACATCCTCTGCAAACTGCACAGCGGCTTGGCTCGGAGGCTCCTCGGCCTTTGGAAGCAGGTCCTTAAGGAATCTTTCGGCTTCTTCCTCAGTGAAGAACCGAGTAGCATATTCCCGAACGTCTTCCATGTCACTCCCGACCAAATAGGAAACGTAAGGCCGAGGCGGGACAGGATAACCGACATCGCCTGCGCCTTCCATAGCCGTATCAATGACGACATGTTCGCTTAGCGCACGATCAAGGACGACCTCCACGCCATCCTCATACGCTAGTTTGTTGAGGGCACGTGACATATTGCGTGGCTTCTCGATGTAGATACCGCCCCTAGTCTTGGCCCGTCGGCTTCTAACGACATCGGCGACCTCTACATCTTCTCCCTTAAGCGACTTGACGAGCGCGCCAAGTTCGTCCATATCTTTGACTGCCGCGTCGCTAGTGATAACCTCCCATGCCTCTTCACCAGTTCGACTTCTAATCTGCACAAGATAGGCGTACTTCGGCTGCTCACCCGCTCCGAGAATCTGGAACGCCTTCTCCGCCATGGCGTGCGCCTGGGCACGGCGCAGGTCCTTCCACCGTTTCTCGGTTAGGCGTCGGTACCAATCAGGATAATTCGACCCGGCTTTCTGCTTCAGAATGAACGATTCGTCAAAGTCAGATGCGTCATAGCCAGTCAAGAACTTCCGCCGCCAATAGGTGTAGTAGTTCATCTCCTGGACGACTTCATCAGCTACGCCTTCGAATTCTTTCGCTAGTCGTGGGTCAAGCTGGCGACGCTCCTCGGCGGACAGCCTTAGATAGCGACGGAGGATTTCGTCGAAGTCGTCAACCTGCTCCCCCTCCTCCACTACGGCATTGATGATGTGACCCATGCGGGAGGTGGCGGCACGGATATCTTCCGGCAGCTTACCGCGGATATTGGCAGCGTCCACCCAAACCCGCAAGCCTTCCATATCCTCATCAAGGAACGGGACGATATCAGCGGATTCACTTATGTCAACTAAGTATTGAACCTTACCATCAGGCGTGATGCGGCGATCCAAGAGCTTCCCTGTCCGGCCCATATTCTCGCCAGCGGTGATCTCCCACTGATAATTGGCGTGAGAGAGCGGCCCGCCGACGAACGGTGGCAGAGTATCCGCTCCGGCCTCTTTCATCGCCTTGTACTCGATTGAGACAGGGGAAACAAACTCTTCTTCTGGCCGTCTAATAACGACCAAATCCTCCGGCTTCACGCGGAACTCAAACTCTATTGGGATATGCTCAACCTCTGCACCATCTCGGACAGCGATAGATAGGATTTCGATTTGATTGGGGTCTAGCTCGGCCATCGCCTCATACGGAGCCGTTAGGCCGACAGGGAGATATGGGGCCTCTAGGCCACTGATGGAGGAAATATCCGAGATCAGAACTGAAATTACATCATCAAGGTCCTGAAGTAGTTCATACTTTTCTTTGTCGTTGAGGATGTCGTCCAGTTCATAAATAACATCGTCCAAAATCTCCCAATCCCAACTCCCAGCATCATCACGCGGGATGGGAAGGGCTTCGTTCAAAACATGCTGAACATTGGTCGGAGGCTCCATTAAAGCGCCTCCTATTTCAAGGCGATCAAGGGTCCAATCGACTACCTCCTTAACGGTCGCCTTACCCTGTGCTACTCTAGCCGCTAGATGTAGACCATTAGCAAGCTCTTCGGCGTGGGCATAGTTGTAAGTAAGGCTTACTCGCGTGCCATCATCGGTTATGCTGCCGCCCGGTCCCAATCCCAATCGACCGGTTTCAGCGCGCGGCTTCAAGCCTTCGTCATAAACCTTATCGCGGGCGGTCGTTACGTGGTATAACCCCTCATACTCATAGCCTGGGTCCACCATATCGGGGTCTATGAGTTTCGTTGGGTCGGAGTGGTAGCCGACCGGAACCTCACTAACCACCCGAGACGACGGAATTTCAGGAGTTGGGGCCGCCCTTACCGCCGACTCCGGCGGCTCAGGGGCCGTTACCGCCTTCAGGCGTTCCTCTACTAGCTTGGCCTCGCGTTCCGCAACTTCCCGCTCTAGCGCCTCAACCGCCTCCCGCTGGGCCTTTGTAGGCGGGACATAAGTGATACCCTTCCGCTCACGACGGACACTCAAGGCGTCCTCGGCGACGCGGACGGGAACTTCATCCAAGCTCTTATACTCGCCTTCGCTGTACTTATTAATAGCATTCAACAAGTGCTGATCATCACGGATACCATCCGCCTCGGGGTACATGAGGTAGCCGTCCTTTAGCTTGGCGCTCCTCTGAACCCCAGCTACTTCTGGATCAATCTCGCGGACCTCATCCGCCCCGCCAAGCATGTCGTCCATATCCGGCTTCGTATTGAGGCCCTCGTCTACCCCGCGAGTAGCATCTGCAACAGCAACCGCCTCTCGTTCGAGGGCATCAATTTCGTCCAGTACAGATTGGAAGGCTCGCTGAACGCCCTCGGGCGTCAAGCCGCCCTTCTGGACCTCTTCCATTAATGACGAGGCAACCCGCCGCAAGTAGACCTTAGTCTCAGCATGGCTTCCAAGCCGCTTGTATACCTCATCATACCAACCGGTGCGGAAGAACAACGACCGAGTGTACGAAGCATCAACAAGGTCCTGCCTTACTAGTGTACGGAGGATTTCGTTAATAGTGGCAGTATCCGCCGTGTCGACCGCCGATAGGGATTCAAAGATAGCCTTGACTATAGGGTCATCAAGGATTTTCTCAGCGAGCAGTGCCTCATGGATAAGCCGCTGGACAACGTTCCAGTCTTTCACGAATAAGGGGACATAAGTCCGCATGCGGAAGACGGTTTCGAAAGCGGTGTTGACGCCTCGAAGCCCCTTCAGCGGGTGTAGCCACCACCGGTCACCAGCCACTCGGCGGAATACCGTCCAGAAGTTCGCCTCGATCTCGCCACTTAGAATGAGGTGGGCGATATCCTCGCCTAGGTCCTCGGTAAGGGCGCGCATGAAGCCGCCGGGGATTTCCTCCGGCCAATAGGGGACAAGCTCTCGCAGGTAACGAAGCTCGTCCAGCATGTTAGCACCATGAACGGCGGCGCGGAAGGCCGTGTCAAAATAATTGATGATCGTGAAGCCAGGGCGTGCGGTCAATACCATCGAGGCCCACGCATTTCGAGCGAAGCCAACCCCCTGCACAAACCCGCGTATGGCGTTCTCTATCACCCTCTTCGGGAGTTTGTAAGACCCAAGGACTTCAATCTTAGCTGGGGGTGAGCCTATCTTCAACGCCTCGGCCAACCGTCCTACAAGCGTATCCGGCATAAGGCGGGTGCCGGGCAGAACCTCTCTGGCCCGGAGATATGCCGTTTGAAGTTGGAGAGTTAGCTCCGGTACAATATTCTTGGCGTTGGAGATGTACTCCTCCGCGAGCCTGGTCGCCTCCTCTACAGACTTGCCATCCCCCAAATGCCGCCTATATACTTGGTCGTAGACTCTGCTGACGGCTTGGTCAAGTAGCGAAACCAAGTCCTCAGGATCATCTAAAGCCGCCTCGATAACCACGCCGTTAGTTGGGTCCATGATATGCCGGACTTGACGAGCCGTTAGGCGATAGGCCGCCATTTCGTCTGGCGTCAATTGCCCTCGAACCAGCTTAGTAAGTACTTCTCTCATATCGCCGGGCGACCGTACCACAGAGGCGATGTTGCCCAGCGTCTCAGTCGCCTTAGCGCGGAGCTTATAGCTGTGGGAGATTATGGATGAGGTTTTGAATGTCCTGATTGCCCACGCTGCAAAATCGGGAGCTACCGTCTCGACAAACTTACCAACCCCCTTCCCAGCAAATCTGAACAGCGATTTGAGCGGGGTTAGAATGGCCTTATCCATTACAGCGCCGGGGATGAGGTTTGATAGGTCAAATAGAAGCTCTCCCCAGAATTCGGTTCCGGGGTCTGTAAAGCGACTAGCAATTAGCTCAATCTCGCGTGGAGACAGGAGATCGCCCTTTTGAAGCGTGGCGTAAGCCAGCGCCGTCGTAATTTGGTCCCTGAGGACTTCAGGGTCCTCGGGTCCCCACGACTCGGTATACGTGACCGTGAAGTCATAGTATCGCCAGTCACTACGAGAGATATCCCACTTCTCCCTGTAATATTGCTTGACCCTTTCAACGGCTTCCTTAGCTACCGCATATAGCCATATCTCATCAGTCTCGAAATCAGTTCGATATTTCTCCTGGGCTGCCGCTACCCGCGCCAATTCGTTAGCGATACCCTTATCCGCTTCATACCAGCGAACGGTGTTCGTATAGAACTTAGTTCGCCACTCGTGCGGATTGCTCACGCCCAGCAAGTCGAAAAGCTCGTCGTCATCGACGGTCTCAATCCACGCCCGAACCTCTTCCGGCGTTGCGTCGGGAGAGAGAATGTGTGCTAACTCGGGAGTGACAAATCGCGGCTTCTCAAGGGTGTCCGGGAACCGTCCCTCGCGCAAGTCCTCGGCGGCGCGCTGGAAGCCAAGCCACGTATCTTCGAAGAACGATAGGGTCTCTTCGTAGTTGCGCGTCTTGAACGCCTCTGCCCACCCCGCCCCGAACGCAGATAGGGCAGCAAAGAAGTTGACCTCATCCCGCTGCTCTTGTAGAGCCTCTTCGTCAATCCTGGCCCGCATCTCCTGTTGCCAGTAGAGAGGATACCGGACCCGGAGTTCCTCCGGCGGGTTGCGCGTCTTCCACCATTCCGTTGCGCTCGCCGCCTGCCAGCCAGCCGGAATCGCTTGAAGCGGATTATTAATGTAGCCCCAAATATGACCCGGAAGACGACGCAGAAGCCTAAAGCCCGTGCCCAGTACTCGCCAGACGGGGTTTTGTGCCGCCTCCTCAGTGAACTTCCTGAGGGGGCGAACGAACGTAGCGTCCCACCATCGCTGAATAGCTGAATCGTCATGACCGCTGACGGCAATCGGCGTACCGTCAGGACCCGGAACGTACATTACCTCTCGTGGCTTCAATCCGGTAATCTCAGAAAATTGATCGATAGCCTCGTCGGCAAGCTGTTCGCTTTCTTCCGTCTCTTCGATGATCTGGAGCAGCCTTCGCTCACGCTCCTTCAACTCGGCCCGGCGTCGGCTAAGATCGGATAGGTCTACGACCGGACCAGCCCCTTTAGTGGGCGAAGGATACGACGCCGATAGGATTTGATTGTCAATGTTCGCAAGCTCCTCGCGAACGTCTTCAAGCTCTACCGAGGCGATAGCCTTACGCCTAACGGCCTGCTCATCAATACCGTAAGCCGCTCGGATGGCCCGCTCAGCCTCCTCAGACATACGGTAGGTACCGGGCAAGCCAGGGATTGGCTCCCCAAGCATTCTCGCTTCGGGAAAGACCTGTTCAACCTCTAGCGGCGTGACAGTCGTTCGAGGCTCGATTTGCTCATCCAGCCGAGAGATATCGAATTGCGGGTCGATAACCTGAAGCGTAGCATTGACTGCTGGAATCTTAGTCTGTTCCAACGTCAGGCTTCGATCCCAAGGATTATAGTAGACCCGGTAATCCGTCTTATCATTCGTTAGCTGTCGGCTATCTGGGTCATAGTACAGAAAGGCGTGTGGAACATTGGGCGAAGGAGATGTAGGCTGCATATTCCGCACGACCCCGCGAAACTCATCCGTCTTCCAAAACGGCGCAGTAGACGGGGCTGTTGCCGGTTCTGTAGATGGGGCAACCGCCGGTGGCGGGACGCGCTTGATAGTCTTAAGCACGTCCTCCACCCGCAGTTCAGGATTCACGCCTTCGTATCGACGTTTTGCCATACTACTCCTTTTCGTCCTGGAGCTTTTCTAGCGCCTCTCGCTCTTCCTTGGTCATAGGCTTCGAAGGGGTTTTGATTTGGTTCTTCTTGCGAATCGGCTTAATGACCTTCGCCTTCGCCCTGCTCTTGGCTTCTCCTTCGACTTCCTTCATCAAAATGACAATGAAGTCATGGTAGGTATTCGTCGGCTGAATACCAACAACTTTGAAGCCTATATCTCCAAGGACATTTAGCTTATCCTCCGCATAGTTCAGTTGGCGAGCATCAAAACGCTCAACCTTATATTCGTATCTCATTATGCCCTCCTAGAATGTTAGATACTTGGACCGGCGTCCAAACTGGTAGCGACCCTCCTGGGTTCGGGAAACCCTCGGCGGCGCGTAGGTGTAGAACGGCTGCGCAATCATTTGGGCCAGTGGAGCAAACGCTGACAATTCACCGCTCTTAGCCTGAGCCAGAAGCGGGTCTAACGCTCCGAGTACCTCCAGCCTTTGTGCCCGTGTCCGTGCCACTGGGCCAGCCGTCCCCAGCGCCCCGGCTATATTTTGTAGGTACTGGTAACCGGGGCCAAACTTCCAAACGTTCCCGCCGACCGTAGCCTCCCGCATACGACTCAATGCCTGTAGGATTCGGTTGGCCCGTTCGCGGGAATAGATGCTTCGTTCATCAATCACACCACCAGGAGCCGTTTGCCCTATCAGTGCCAATTGGCGGGAAATAGCCGGTTGGCCCTGTGCTCCAATACGACGACCCGGCGGTCGATTCTCGTCAGCAAACTTATCGGAATAGATATCCCAAGGATTCTCTCCGGCTCGGCCCCACATCGCATAAAGCTGCTTTGCCAAGGCACGAGCATCCTCATCGCTTAGCGCGCCGCTGCCGATAAGCGCATTCGCCATTAGGGTAAATGCCACATCGGGGCGATTGTACTGGCTCTTATCCTTGATATCGAATGGTCTCCACCAGGATGGAGCTTTGTCCGATACAGCGTAATTACCGATCACCCATTCGACATCTATGGGCTGGTAGCCATATTCCTCACTCGGAGGCGGAGGTAGAATCCCGCCGCCACCCCCACCCCCTGCCGGTGTAATAGTGAACCCACCGCCCTTTTCGAAAGGATTCTCAACATATCCCGGCGGCGCACCGCCGAACGTTGTTCGTATGTTGTAGCGACGCATCATATCCTCGACCTCGAAGCTCTCCTCGGGCGTGAGGCCGGGATATTGAACTTGCTTAGAATAGTCCGGGGGCGTCAATGGCGGTGTAGGCGGTCTCACCCGGAATGTCGTAATTCCGCGCCCCGTAAACCGCGGCGAAAGAGTTCTCTTTTGACCAGCAGTTCGTATGCGAGGCTTAGGACGCTGACGATATAGGCCCGGATTGATAGACATATACGAATATCTCGGCCCACGTCGTGATGCTCTGACAGTCCTGCCGCTGATTTTAGAGGGTCCAATTAATGCCATGTTACTTCACTCCTAAGCGCTTTAATTCCATCTGTCGAATGTATTCGGCTACATTCTCAAATCCATAACGCTTCGCCAGCTTGTCAAACGCGTCCTGATCCAAGCGATTGTAGACGCGGAGATCGGGGTCCCGATCTGCACCAAACACCTCAACCCCCTCGATAATTCCCTTGCTAACTTCTTTAACTACTTCGTCGAAAATGTCTTTCATAGTAAGCCTTACTCCAATCCTGGGGCCAAGTTTGCTAGGCTTCCAACGACCTCTTCCTCATTCTGTCCAGGAGGCCGCCGCCCGCGTTCCTGTGGCGTCGGCTCGCCAGTAGCGGACATCACGCCTCCCAACGGCTGAGGACCAGGAGCCGCTCCGCCCCCGCCACGGCCAGCCTGTTGCTCCATAGCCATCAACGTCATAATGGCTGCCTCGTCGCCTTCATCCGCAAGCTCCATGAGGTACTTTCGGATGCCGTATTCGATAACCAATGGGTGCATCTTAGCCTGCTCCCTAATCATGCGCTTTATCTCGTCATCCGGCTGCTGGATATTGTAGTAGCGCTGCATAATAGTTTCGAGCGACATCTTACCTGTAGCCTGTGTCGCCAGGGCGCTCTTGCGGACCTCTTCACCCGGATACTCCGGCTCCAATTTTGCCCGGACGAGATAAGTGGCGAAGTCCTGAGCGATAATCTGGTCAGTAAAGCTCTGCCCACGCAGACTACCATAGACATGGATGGCTTTACCCGCCGCCATTCTAGCCGTCAGGCGCAGCAGCTTACGCGCCCAGTTAGTCAGCAGGAACTCGAACTGACGGATAGGCTGCTGCAACTTGATCTTGTTAGCATCTGCAACCTGCGATAGCGCGTAACCAGAAGCCGCCCCGCCCGTCAAATCAGGCTCGGAGAAGCCTGCCTGCGATTGACGACGCTGGAAGAACTGTAGCTGCTGCTCAACGTCTGGCGGATTTCCAGGCCAGCGTGGGAACTCCAGGTTCTCGTCTGGGTGGATAGTTACCACGTTCGCTATAGAAGCGTCGACTGCAATGGTTCGACCCTGCATCAAGCGGGCGATAAGAGGCAGACCGGTAAGCATGGTAATCTGCCGCTGCCGCCGGTTGATGGACTTCTCGACGAAGGCGGTCGAATCCTCCAGCGGACTTATAATACTATGAGACCAATTCTTCGTCTTTGCCGGGTCTACAGGCTTGAAGAAGCCAATGGTATAAGGAATGTCTGGATAATCCGTATCCTCTAGTTCGTAAATCCACTCCTTCTCAAAGATAACGGCGTGTTGGACCACCCACTCTTCCCGCAGGGAAACCGGCATTTCCCCTTCAAAGCCATCCAAAGGAAGCTGTCCGGCTTCCATCTTCGGCTTGCGAACCCATCGCCAAATATCAATCAATTGGCCGTACTGGGTCATCTTTTGCTGATCGGTCAGGTGCTTCCAGTTGTTGAGTTGAACGCCATATAGGTTCTCCACATCATAAACGGTCATGCGCTCTGTCCTGAAGATCGACCCCCACCGCTGAGGGCCGCCCGGCAGAAGAGCGATGTTCAGCGGGTCAATAGCCTGAACCCGAAGCGGCGTCTCCATAAAGCCCTCAATAATCATCACATCGTCCCCGCCGGGAGCCGGAACCATGACCTGCGTGGCTAAGTCATCAGCTAAGATGGGATCAAACGGAGAGTAGATAACACCCATGCCGTCTCTAATAAAGTATGTCGCCACCATCGCCAGAACATCCATCTCTTCGCGGATATTGTTCGCCTCTACCGTACCAGCGATGTACTTCTCAATCTTACTGGCGACTTCGGTCTCAGTGGCATACGGCTCAAATCCAGACGCCACCCAACGAACCCCACGACTTAACATAATTCCAACTGCCGTGTCCACCACATTCGTTGGGGTTGGATCGGTATACCGCTCCTCGCCTGGAAGTGGGTCCCGCTTGTAATGTTCGAAGTTATACCAATTCCGCCAGCGAATAATATTCTTATGGAAGTCCTCGGTCTCTCGCTTAGCGCGGGCATATTCTGCCAACAATTCGGCTAACTGAAGATCGCCAGTGACTTTCTGTGGTTCAATAATATTCTGCGCCATCTTAGCTCCTTAAAGCCTCCGGTAAGTACTTTTCCTCAAGGATTTGCTGCGGCGTCTTTTGGTCGAAGGAAGTCGCATCTGAGAACGGAGACGCAATGATAATGGGTTCCGTTGTATCCACCCCGCCCCGCTGTACGGCATCATAGGCCGCCATAGCCAGGGCTACCGCCGCATCAATCTTATTCTTGCTACGCTTGCTTGATTTCGTTAGCCTCGGTACGCCGCCCTTAATCTCTACCTTGGCAAACTTGATGTGATTGCGAAGCTCATCATTTGGATAGACCTCGATATTCCCACCCACAAAGAGTTCGTAGAGATGCTGAGTAGCGGCGCTCATCAGTTTAGAGTTTTGGCTAAACTCGACCGTCTTGAAGCCGCGCTTAGCCAAGTTTGTCATCATCTGGTGAAGTTGTGTTGGGTCATAAACCAAGGTATTGATGTGACATACCTTGGCAATAGTCAGAATATATTCTTCTACTTCGGATAAATCCACAATCCCTCCAGCGGGCTTCCAAATTCGATGGAAGGCGATGCCCACTTTCTTGTGGTTAGCATCGTAATAGCACCCAACCACCGCCGTCGTATCGTGTTTCGTGCTGGCGTCTACACCTACCGAGACGGGCAAATTCCGCCGCTCGTCCGAAGTGTCATAAATGATCGGGCCACTCAGGGTCGCCGCCTTATCCCAATATTGAATGGCGATGAATTCCTCCTCGCCAGTTACCCATTGGTTGCGATGCAGGCGGAGGAAGTCCATGGGTCGTAGAGACGGGTCTGCAAGCTGTTGCTCGTAATACTCGTGTGTCTGCCACGGCTTTCGGGGAACGGTGTCCCAATAAATGAACGTGCCCTTCCCGTCTGTACGACACACCGGCTCACCGTCCTCGTCCACGATATCCTCAAGTTCCGGCACCGGTGTCCCGTTCAGAAAAGCCTCCTCATACAGGTTCCAAAGTAGCTCGGATTCGCCCTCGATCCCAGCATACGTCACGACCACACGCAGCGGGTACGGGACTGTCGGGATCGGGAGCATCTCTGCCCAAAGTCGGCGAGCAGCCTCATTTCTAAAGCCCCATAACTCATCCCACAATGTCAAACCATGACGAGCACCAGCGGCACCAGTATAATCACCAGATAAAACCTTGACGAGTGTATCGTTCGGCAAGATAATCTCATTTTTCTTCGGTCGCAGGCCCATGTGGTACTTCATATGGAACGTCATATCCTCGTAGACACGGGATCGAGCCTGATCCTCGTCGTTCGCTAGAACATACACCTCGCAGGGCGGGGCATTGAGCGCGTACCACATACCAATCATCGCCGCCCAGCACGACTTGCCGGACTTCTTCGGGGCACTTAACACGACCGTCACATAAGGGAATGCGTCTTTCTCTGGGTCTAGCGTAAAGCAATGCTGGAAGATGCGACGCTCGTAGTCCATTATTTGAAGCCGACTGGGGCCGGTCCATTTGTTGTGTTCCCAGTCCCAATTCTGTTTGACGTAGAATCCGCCGTCTGGCGCTTCGATCCAATCAACCAATGATATCATTAGTAATGCTCCATCCCGATAGCGGGCGGAGGGGCCGTCCATCCTTTACCCCACAATTGGCGAATTTGCCGCCGTCGCTTAGCATCGTAGGTCTCAAATAGCTGCTCTTTCAATAAATCAGCGATCCTCTGTGGCTTATCAACTGCCCTCTTAGCAGTAAATTGTGGGGGCGATGGCGGATAGACATTCGGGAACGGTTCGGCCACAGGTTCCATGCCTAGCTTTCGTCCCTCATGCTGCCAGGATCGAAACCCGGCCTCGACGGCTTCCCTTGGTACCGCTGCAATTGGATTGAACAGCCCAGATCGCAGCCACGCAGCGCGTTCGTAAGCCGGAACCATAGATAAGGCAAACTGCCGAGTTTGAAGAGATAACGGCAAAAACTCATCAATTGTCCAATAAGTCGTTGATGCCCCGCCGCCGGTGTAGTAATAGCGGATTTCATCTAATCTCGGCGAATGAATAAGATCGTACCTCCAATCCGGCATGTCAGGAGATTCAGTTATCCATGGTATCGGGTCTAGATGAGGGTCTATGGCATGAATAGCCTCGTGCATCGGAGTTGTCGCATTCTCGTCAACGGTACGAAGCCAGACATATCTAGGCGGCCACGGCTGATAATATCCACCAAGGCGCGGGTCCCCGCTTCGATCCTGCCCAAAAAGACGATAGTACCACGGTATATCGCCTACGAAAGCTGGAATGCGTCGAAGTTTTCTCCTAGACCGCTCGGCAAGCGAGTTGACGAACCACGGAGGTAAGTAGTCGATGATGGGGTCGGGCATACGAAAATAACCCTCCAACAAGGATGGCCTATTGCTGGAGTATACCACACTCCAGTTATTATGTCAAGTGATTTCAGGGGGCGTGTCGTCTACTTTTCGGGGGTAGGTACCGTATAAACGTTAGCTTTCAACGACACGCGAAATTCTGTATTGTCGAACGGACACCAAAGCGGCTCGTTGTTACTGGTTTCTTCGACTACAAGCTCTGTCCCGCACTCGGGGCAGAGAAAAACCATTCTAGTCTCAACGATTTCTACTGGCTTCCGGCCCTTAGTCCTAGCCCGATACTCTCTCATATATTCCCGTCGGCATGCTCGGCAGTAAGAGTCGGACTTGGAAAACTCACTAAGCAGCTTGAATTGCTCACAACGAGCGCACCATCTATAGCCCGGCGGCGT
>Ga0180301_10000125_pt1 | contig 55314 bp, 59 predicted proteins | sample GuaBasSediGuay16_FD_121797 | JGI IMG/M metagenome (GOLD analysis project Ga0180301, IMG submission 121797) | Subseafloor sediment microbial communities from Guaymas Basin, Gulf of California, Mexico - Guay16, Core 4569-2, 12-15 cm | ecosystem: Environmental > Aquatic > Marine > Hydrothermal... | reverse complement strand
GATTTCCTCTTTAAAGGATATCCTGTATTTAGATGAATCAAATGAATACTCTATATAAATTAATACTAAAACGCAGGACTGTCCGTTTATTTAAAAAGAAAAAGGTTCCTATAGGCACAATAAAGAAGATAATAAATGCTGCACGCCTTGCACCATCAGCGGCAAACTTACAGTTTATTGAATATCTTGTAGTTGACAAAGAACCCCTCAAAGAGAAACTGTTCTTATGTACCAAATGGGGCGGTTACGTGTATCCCAAAAGAGTACCGCCAAGAGAAAAAAGACCTTACTTTTATATCATAATACTTATCAATAAAGATAAAAGCAAAAAACCCGACTTAAGAGATGTGGGAGCTGCTGCCCAAAATATTCTTCTTTCCTCTATGTGTTTTAATCTAGGGTGTTGCTGGATTGCTTCTTTAAACAGGAAGAAAATAAGAAAATTCCTTGATATACCAAGAAACTATATCATCGATTCAGTAATTGCCTGTGGTTTCCCCGGTGAAACACCTCTATTAGAAGAAAGAAATGATACTATAAGATACTGGTTGGATAATAAAAACCGTCTTCACATACCAAAACGGCCTCTTAAAAAAATTTTCCACTATAATCGCTTAGAAAACAAAAAATGAAGGAATTCAACTCTTTAGTAAATATTGTAGCTAAACTGCGTTCAAAAAATGGATGCCAGTGGGACAGAGCGCAAAAGATAAAAGACTTAAAGAAGTATCTCCTCGAAGAAATCTACGAATTACTGGACATTATTGATAATACTAACTATGCGAAGATAAAAGAGGAGTTAGGAGATATCTTTCTTCTTCTTGTTTTCATCTGCCAGTTATACAAAGAAAAAAATAAATTTACTGTCAAAGAAGTCCTAACCTGTATAAATAAAAAGATGGTAAGCCGCCATCCTCATATTTTCTCTCCAGAGTTCAAGAAGAATAACCTCCTTAAAAATAAAGATGATATAGTAAAATACTGGATTAAGGAGAAGGCACGAACCAATAAAAGAAAAACACTAAAAGAACGTCTCCCCAAAGCTGCCCCATCCTTACTGTTAGCCTACCTTCTGCATAAGGAAAAAAGACACTTAAAAAGAACCACCAGCATAAAAGAAAGCATAAAAAACTTCAAAAAACGTTCTAATAATCTTGGTTTAAACAATATAAGCAAAAACAACATAGTACAGATATTATTGCTTCTTACAGAGATAGCTTCCTTTAAAAAAATAAACTTAGAAACCATTCTAAGAGAAGAAATATTTAGAAAAGCGCAGGCCGTAAAATACGAAGAGTAGAGCAATTTGACAGGGGTGTTAAAAGAGAGTATAATAAAGACCCTGCTTCTTTTTTGTAAATTATAACTGGACAGGAATCATTTTTAACCCAATATAGAAGGAGGAAAAATGAATAAAAAAGAAACTCTCGATAATAAGAAAAAGGCTTTAGAACTTGCGCTTACTCAGATAGAAAAACAATTTGGCAAGGGAGCAATTATGCGTTTAGGTGAAGATACCAGGTTAGATGTGGAAGTACTTTCTACAGGGATTATCTCTCTGGATAAAGCATTGGGAGTAGGAGGCCTTCCTCGAGGAAGAGTCGTTGAGATTTATGGGCCCGAAGCTTCAGGCAAAACTACGCTTACTCTAAGTATTATCGCTCAAACTCAAAAGAACAAAGGAATAGCCGCATTTGTAGACGCTGAGCATGCTTTTGACCCAGCATACGCTAAGATAATTGGGGTTAATCTTGATGACCTTCTTATATCTCAGCCAGATACAGGAGAACAAGCTTTAGAAATAGTAGAAGCACTGGTACGTTCTAATGCTGTAGATTTAATAGTGGTAGACTCTGTTGCTGCCTTAACGCCTCGCGCAGAAATAGAAGGGGAAATGGGAGAATCACAAATTGGCCTACAGGCCCGTTTAATGAGCCAGGCTCTTCGTAAACTAACAGCAGCAATAAGCAAATCCAACACCTGTGTGGTATTTATAAATCAGATAAGAGAAAAGATAGGTGTTATGTTTGGCTCACCTGAGACTACACCGGGAGGAAGGGCGCTTAAGTTCTATTCTTCGGTAAGGATAGACCTGCGGAGGATTGCTACTATATCTAACCAGGGAACAGTTATTGGCTCACGTGTAAAAGCTAAAGTTGTAAAGAATAAAGTAGCTCCTCCTTTTAAAAGTGCAGAATTTGAGATTATATACAGCGAAGGCGTATCAAAAGTAGGAGCTCTTATTGATGCTGCTCAAGAATGTGGATTGATAAAGAAATCAGGAAGCTGGTTTTCTTACGAAAATAGAAATCTTGCCCAAGGCAGAGAACAGTTAAGAAAAATACTTAAAGAGGATACAGAGTTGCAATTAAAAATAGAAGAAGAGGTAAAAAAAGTTATTTATAAATAAGGGAGGCTAACATGAAACGTTTTGCTCTATACATTCTTATTACACTCCTATCTTTACCCTTAAAAATCGTTTACCCTCAGGATTATAAAGGCTTGGAAAACGACACTATAAAAGTAGCCGAAGAAGCTGGTAAAGCAGTGGTCTCTATCACTGCTGTTGCAAAAGAAATAATAGGGCCTCAATTCTATTTCGGCTCTCCTTATGGAAACCAAGAAGAAGAAATATTAAGAAGGTTCTTCGAGGATTTTTTTGGTAATATACCCAATGAATACGGAAGAATCGTCCTGGGAAGTGGGTTTATTATCGATAAGGACGGATATATTCTCACTAATGCCCACGTCGTAAGTGGAGCAAAAGAAATACGAGTTACTCTCTCTGACGGAAGAGAATTCAATGCTACTCTTAAGGGCAAAGATTTACGTACTGATTTAGCTGTCATAAAAATAGAAGCAAATAACCTTCCAGTAGCAAAACTGGGGGACTCTAATAATCTAAAAATTGGGCAGTTCGTTATGGCATTGGGCAATCCCTTTGGTATTTCTACAGAATATGAAAATCCCGAACCAACTGTAACTCTGGGAGTCGTAAGTGCCCTTCACAGGCATCTTCCTGCTGCCTCAGGAAGAGCAAGTTTTGAAGACTTAATTCAAACCGACGCTGCTATTAATCCCGGCAACAGCGGTGGGCCTCTAGTTAATCTTAAAGGAGAAGTCGTGGGGGTAAATGCTGCTATAATAACACGCTCTGGGGGATATGAAGGAATAGGTTTTGCAATACCAATCAATAAAGCAAAAAGAATATTAGGCCACCTTATAAAAGGAGAAAAGGTGCTTTACGGCTGGCTGGGAGTAAGCATTCAAAATTTAAACGAGGATTTAAGAAGCTATTTTGTAATAAAAGAGAAAAGGGGTGTTATTGTTGTAAGGGTATTTAAAGACTCTCCTGCAGATAAAGCAGGAATTAAAGAAGGGGATTTAATTATAAGTTTTAACTCGCAACCAGTTAATGACAGTCGAGATTTAGTTAATCTCGTTACCGAGTCAGAAGTAGGTAAAGTAGTTCCTGTAGAAATATTAAGAGGAGGGAAAACCATCCAGCTAAATATAAAGATTGGAGCAAGGCCTCAGGAAATCGAAAAAATAGAGACAGTAGAAATCACCACATTTAGAGGGATGGAGGTAGAAAACATTACTCCATATTTAAAACAAAGATTCAGAGTAAGAGAAGACGAAGGAGTAATTATTGTAAGCATAGAAGATAATTCACCAGCTCAAAGAGCAGGGCTTGAAGTAGGCGATGTAATTCTAAAAATAGGAGATAAGAAAGTAAGAAATAAAGATGATTTTGAGAAGGCTATTCTGGGGATAAAGGGCAAATGTTTGGTAAAAACTAATCGTGGGTATTTTGTGTTGAAAGAAGATTAAAGATTAATTGGAAGAATTCAGGAAAGCATTAAATTACTCTTTTTTACTGTTAAAATATAGAATAAGATCGAAGAAAGAAATATACGACAGACTAAGAAGAAAAAAATTTTCGCCGCACATAATAAAGAAAACACTAGACTTTCTTAAAAGTAGCGGATATATAGATGACGATTTATTTGCCTCGGTATTTGTAAAAGAAAAACTCAATAAAGGATGTGGAAAAAGAAGGATATATTTTGAATTAAAACGGTTGGGAATCAATAGCAGCCTTATAAAAAAAGAAATAGAAAGTATCAACCCAGATATATACAAAGACATAATTCAGAAAATCATTGATAAAAGATACAGCCGTTACAAAGATTCAAAAAATAAGAGAGGAAAGATTATACGTTATTTATACTCCAGAGGTTTCACAAGGGAAGAAATAGAAGACGCTCTCAATGAATACAAATAAACTAAGAGAAGAATACCTTACATTCTTTAAGAATAAAGGACATACAATTTTTCCATCTGATTCTTTAGTGTCGATTGACCCTACTGTGCTTTTCACTCCTGCAGGGATGAACCAATTCAAACCCTATTTCTTAGGAGAAAGAAAAGGGTTAAAACGTGCTACATCCTGTCAGAAGTGCTTGCGAACTGGTGACTTAGAGAAAGTTGGAAAAACGCCCTATCATCATACTTTTTTTGAGATGCTGGGAAATTTTTCCTTTGGAGATTACTTTAAAAAGGAGGCTATAGAGTTCGCATGGGAATTCCTCACTTCTGTCCTGAATATAAAAGAAAAGGATTTGTGGATATCCGTTTATGAAGAAGACGAAGAAGCCTACAATATTTGGAAAACATATATTGGCGTGCCCCAGGACAAAATTATTCGCTTAGGAGCAGAGGACAACTTCTGGCCATCAAATGCACCTCTTTCAGGCCCAAATGGCCCCTGTGGGCCGTGCTCAGAAATATTTTTTGACCGCGGCAAAGATAAGGGATGCCTAAAAGAAACCTGCAATCCTTCATGTAGCTGTGGTAGATTTGTAGAAATATGGAACCTGGTATTTACTCAGTTTAACAGAATTGGAAAAAATGAATTAGAACCTCTTCCGCAAAAGAATATAGACACAGGAATGGGTTTGGAAAGAATGGCATCAGTATTGCAAAGCAAAAATTCTAACTTTGAGATAGATATCTTTGAGCCCATTATTATTTATACAAAAGACCTGCTAAAAATAAAGAAAGATAGCAAAGAATCTATCAGCCTAATAAATGCGATTGTTGACCATGCCCGTGCTGTTACTTTTGCAATATCAGACGGAGTATTCCCCTCTAACGAAGAAAGAGGATATGTTATAAGAAAATTAATAAGAAAAGCTCTCTGGAATGGCTATAGCTTAGGTTATAAAAAGTCTTTTGTCCATAAGTTAGTTAAAGAGTGTGCAAAAACAATGCAAACACCATATCCAGAAGTCCTGAAAAACAGCGATAAGATATCAGAAGTAATACTTAACGAAGAGGAAAGGTTTCTCTCAAACATCGAAGGAGCGAAAATACAATTTAACGCCATTACTGAAAGTTTAAAAGAAAACTCTCTAAAAGTGCTCGATGCTTCAACTGCTTTCCGTCTTTATGACACTTACGGTCTGCCTCTGGAATTAACAAAAGAAATGGCGCAAGAAACTAACCTAGAGGTTGATGAGAATGGTTTTTATGAGCTGCTAAAGAAACAAAAAGAATCCTCCCGTAAGAAAAGTATGTTCGTAGACTCTATTTTTACAGAAGATAGTTACAATCTCGAAGGAAAAAGTGAATTTAAGGGCTACGAGACGATTAAAGAACAGGCCACAATTACAAATATTCTTGCAAATGGAGAAAATACAGAGGTGTTAAAAGAAAAAGAAGAAGGTATCGTCATCCTTGACAAAACACCATTTTACCCTGAATCCGGAGGTCAACTTGCTGATAAAGGATATATTAAAACTAGCGAGGGGGAGTTTATTGTAGAAGATGTCCAAAAGAAAAACGATGTCATTCTCCACATAGGTAAGGTTAATAAAGGAAAAATAATTAAAGAAAATTGTGAAGCTGTGGTTGATAAAGAAAGAAGAAGTGCTCTTATGCGCGCTCACACTGCCACTCACCTTCTGCAGGCAGCTTTAAGAAACATTCTTGGCGAACACATAACACAACAAGGTTCATTGGTCGATACAGATAGATTAAGATTTGACTTCTCTCATTTTAAAGCATTAACTGACGAAGAAATACAACGTGTAGAGAAAAAAGTAAATGATTTTATTTTAAGAGGGGATGAGGTAATAAAAAAGACTGTAAGCTTACAGAAAGCAAAAGAGGAAGGCGCCTTGGCATTCTTCAAAGAAAAATACAAAGATACTGTGAGGGTAGTTTCTATATCTAACTACAGTAAAGAGTTGTGTGGAGGCACCCATCTAGATAATACCGCCCAGGTAGGGTTATTTTACATCATAAGCGAATCTTCCGTAAGCAGCGGTATCCGAAGAATAGAAGCGGTGGTAGGAAAAGAAGCCACCAGCAAAGCACTTTCTTACAAAAGTATCATAAAAACCATCTCTAAAACATTAAAGGCAAGAGAGGAAAACATACCAGAAGAAATCTACAATCTCCAGAAAACCTCTAAAGAATACAAAATGCGTCTAGATTATGCAGAAAAAGAGATATTGACTTTGAAGCTCAATGAAATTACAGCTAATCCTATAGAGATAGATGGTATAAAACTTTTTATAATAGAGCTAAAAAACAAAGGATACCCCCATCTTCTACATCTGGCAGATTTAATAAGAAAGGAATACCATAATTCTTTTGTATTTATTTCATCTTCTTTAAAAGAACAAGATATATTTGTATTAGCAACAACTGCAGAGTTATCCAGCAAAGGGCTATCAGCAAACAAATTTCTACAGAACTATGCAACTAAATTCAATTTAAAAGGCGGAGGAAAAACTCTCGTCTCCCAGGGAAAGATAACAGGTAAAATAGAGAAAGAGGCTCTTAAAAAAGCGATAAGTGAATTTATAGAGAAAAACAGGGAATGAAAGTTATCCGTAACATAAACAGCCTTGATAAACTCCTGGAGAAAAGGAGAAATTGCAAAAAAAGAATCGCTGAAAGGGTATATAAAATCATAAAGAACGTTAAAGAGCGAGGAGATGATGCCCTTGTAGAATTTACCAAAAGATTCGACAAGGTTAAGCTATCTGCACGTGAATTAAAGGTTACCGAATCTGAAATAAGCTCTGCATTTAATGAGTTGAATTCTGACCTTATATCTGCAATAAAACTAAGTATAGATAATCTGTATAAATTCTACAAACCGCAAATTCCTAAACCAATAACCATCAGAGAGGAAAACGGCAAAATACTAAAAGTAAAATATAAACCTATAGAAAAATTAGGAATATATGTTCCTGCTGGCAGTGCCCCGCTGGTATCTACAGTTTATATGAGTGCAATACCTGCTCTGGTAGCAGGTGTCAATAATATTGTACTGGTCTCTCCTCCGGGTAAAAACAAATTTCTTAACCCTTTTATTCTTGCTGTAGCGAGTATGCTTAAGATAAAAAATATATACAAGATAGGAGGAGCACAGGCAATCGCCGCCTTAGCGTATGGAACAAAGACTATACCCCCGGTAGATAAAATAGTAGGACCAGGAAACGAGTTTGTTACAGAGGCAAAACGCCAGGTGTTTGGGAAGGTGGATATTGATATGCTTGCCGGTCCTTCGGAAATAGTTATAATAGCGGGGAAGAGGACTAACGTTGACCTTATAATTGCTGATTTAGAAGCCCAGATTGAACACCGAGGAGGACTGGGAATAGTAATAACCAACTCAAAAAGAATTATGAAGGAATTAAGGAAATCAAAAACAGAAGGATTTGCAATGAGAGTTAAAAATTTAGAAGAAGCTGCATCCATAGTTAACAGAATAGCTCCTGAACACTTAGAAATACTAACACGCAGACCATCGCTTCTGCTAAAGAAAATAAATCACAGTGGAGCTATATTCTTAGGAGATTACTCTCCTGTTGCACTGGGAGATTATACGGCAGGCCCAAGCCATATATTGCCTACTAATAGCACAGCAAGATTCTTTTCTTCCCTGTCGGTTAAAGATTTCTTAAGGGAAATTCATATTATAAATTACACAAAAAAAGCTCTGATAGATGAATTACCTGCATTAGAAAAGATTGCTACACTAGAAGGTATGCAAAAACACATTGAAAGCGTAAAGAAAAGGCTCTCTTAATAAAAAGAAAGGAGAAAGATGCGTAAAGCCATAATAAAAAGAAAAACAAAGGAAGTAAATATTATAATTAAGCTTAATATTGATGGAAAAGGGGAATATAAGATTGACACTAAAATAAACTTCCTTAACCATATGCTGTCTCTCTTAGCAAAACATGGCTTGTTTGATATTGAAATAAAAGCAAGGGGAGACCTGGATGTAGACATCCATCATACCAACGAGGACATAGGAATAAGTTTGGGAGAAGCTTTCTTAAAGGCCCTTGGCAAGAAAGTTGGAATAAAGAGATTCGGCAATAGCATTATATGCATGGATGAAGCGCTTGTAAGGTGTGTGCTTGACATAAGCGGAAGGCCTTATCTAAAGATTGCACCTTCCAGGCTGCCGGCATCATCATCCAGAACAATAATGAATATCTACAAAAAAGATAAAGTATACACCTATTCATACTTTAAACAATTCTTAAAAGGATTTATTGACCATTTCAAAATAAATCTGCATATGGATGTTTTAGAGGGAGAGGACTTTCACCACATAGCTGAAGCTTCCTTTAAAGCACTGGCATCAGCTCTTAAAGAGGCAGTAAAGATTGAGCCCAGACGAAAAAGCGTCCCCACTACCAAAGGAAAAATTGATTAGAATAATTACTCCTTTCAATAACTAAAATAGTAAGGATATGACTACAATCATAAACTATGGTATGGGAAACATAAGAAGCATAGCAAAAGCAGTAATGGCTTTGGGGGAAAAAGTCATAATAACCGAATCTCCTAAGAAAGTAAAACAGGCAAAAAGGATAATCCTGCCTGGAGTAGGACATTTCGGTCAGGCAATGTTAGAACTAAAGAAAAGGAATCTAATAGATGTCATTAAGAAAAAAATATCTGATGATAAAATACCATTCTTGGGAATATGCCTTGGAATGCAACTTTTGTTTAAACACAGCGAAGAAGCCCTTCATGTCCACGGCTTAAACATCATAGAAGGAGAAGTGAAAAGATTTAGAAAAAAAAATCTAACTATCCCCCATATGGGATGGAATAGAGTGGCTATAAACCCTAAACATAATGAAGCCTGTCTCTTTAAATCTATTCCTGGTAATAATTTCTTCTATTTTGCTCACTCTTATTACTGTGCACCAAAGAATAAAAATGACATTCTTACAACAACTTACTATGGGCTAAAATTTACCTCTTCTCTTCATAGAGAAAATATCTGGGCGGTTCAGTTTCACCCAGAAAAAAGCCAGGCCCTGGGGTTAAAACTACTAAAAAACTTTATAAAACTGTGTTAATAATCTCTAACGGTTATGCTTATAATACCAGCCATTGACCTTTTAGACGGAAAGGTAGTAAGACTATACAAAGGGAAGAGAGAAAACTGTAAAATTTATGAGAACAACCCTATAAAAATAGTAAAAAAGTGGAAAAAGTACGGTGTAAAATTAATTCATGTTGTAGACTTAAATGCTGCTTTTGCCTCTGGTAATAATTTGATTATAATAAGCAGGATTATAAAAGAAGGCGTCGATGTCCAGATAGGGGGAGGCATACATACTCCAGATAAAGCAGAAAAACTTATAAAACTAGGAGCAAAAAGAATAGTTATTGGCTCAAAAATAATAGACAAAGAATTCTTATCCATCATAACAAAACGTTTCTCTACAAAAATAGCTGCAAGCATAGATATCCTTAGAGGTAAATTTATGGTTTCAGGATGGCAAAACTCCTCAGGCTACTCTGCAGAAGAAATCATTACCTATGTCATAAAACAAAAAATTAAATGGATAATTTACACAGATATCAGCAGAGATGGTACCTTAAAAGGAATAAACATCAAAGCGATTAAACAACTGGCAAAATATAAGAACGCAAACTTCATTGTGTCCGGAGGAATAAATTCAATTAATGATATAATTGCAATAAAGAAACACACACCTTTCATAAAAGGGATAATTATTGGGAAAGCCATCTATGAAAACCGCATAGATTTGAAAGAGGCTCTTTGCCTGGCATGATAAAAAACTTGCTTAAGAGTTATCTTGCCTTGTTTTTTCTAAGCAACTTCTATCTTGACGCAAAGCCAATAGCCTTTACCCCTATTGTTATAGATAAAAGCAAAAGTTATAAATCCAACGCCATCGATATCGATAACCCGGAATACGACTACTCTACATCTGTAGAGGAGTATTTAGGGTTTTTTAGTGATATAAGCTTGAGAAAACGTGCCAGTAACGGGCTACAACAAGACATATCTATAAGGGGCTCTACCTTCCAGGACAACAGAGTGAATATAAATGGAGTAGACATAAGTGACCCTCAAACAGGCCATTATAGTTTAGAAATCCCTTTTACGAAATACGACATAGAAACAATAAATATTGAACCCAATACAAACACAGTCAACTTAAATATAAGGAAACCTTCAAACAGAGGAATATATTTTGAGCATATATGTGGAGAACATGCTTTATTCAACGACATTATATCATTGAATTTTACCTTCAGGAATACAAGAAATAGACTGTCTTACGAACATAAAATATCCAAAGGGGCAAGGCAAGATAATGATTTTGATATTCACAATATGTCTTTTTTCTCTTTCTGGGAGAAAGAAGATAATAGGGTAAACCTTATTTTTGCCGCCACTCAACGTGACTTTGGAGCAGACAGCTTCTACAGTTCTACATTTCCACAAGAAGAAGAACATATAAACCAGAAATTGTTTATTTTGGAAACCGAAAATGACAAAGACTATTTTTCTCTCAAAAACAAAATATTTCTAAGAAGACATGAGGATAAATTTATCCTTGAAAGACACGACCCTTCATTCTATACAAACTACCACACTACTTATAGGTGTGGATATGAATCCCTCGTGTCATTTGAAAACATAACTTTTTCTTTCGGAATCAACAAAGAAAAAATTACCAGCACTAATCTTGGCAATCATACCCGCTATAAAAAAGACCTAAAAGTAATATTAAAACATTCTTCAGGAGAAATACATTATACTATAAGCTCAACCCAAAGCTATTATGGCAGCTTTAGCTGGCTAAACACAACAAATGTTGCTACCGATTATGCATTAAACGATAAGACGTCTATCCATCTTATTCTTGTTAATTCGTGGCGGCCTCCGTCATTCACCGAACTATATTATCAATCGCCCGCCAACAAGGGAAACAACAAGCTAAAAGTTCAGAAATCTAAAGCCTGCGAAATCAATTTTGACTATAAGATATCTAACAACTTCGATGTAAAAGCAGGAATCTTTTTTAGAAGACAATCTAACACTATTGACTGGACAAAAGAAAATAGCACATCTATATGGCAAGCAACCAATATCGGCAAAATCAACCTTAAAGGAATAAGTAGTGCGGTAAACATTAATTTCAAAAGCCATTCAATAAAAAGACTTACTTTAAGCTATACATATCTGGATATCGATAAAAAAAATCCTTGTTATGCATCAAAATATGCCTTTAGCTACGCAAAGCATAAGGTAAACGGTATTTTTGCGATAGAGATTAAAGGCTTCTCCATCAACTGGGCTTTTTCTTTCCTTAATCCTGTAGATAGGAAAAAATACTGTGTTACTGACATAAAAATATCCAGGCCTCTGGGCAATAACATTAGCATCTTCTTAACTGTAAACAACATCTTAAACACCGATTATGAACCCCTAAAAGAAGTAAATGGCGAAGGCAGATGGTGCAAATGGGGGGTGACTTTACATTTCTGAATGGATTTTTCTAAATATTTTCTCTGATTTATGATATAATAAAAAAATGCCAAGAAGAATAGTTGTAGTTATTGCTGTTATCATAATAACTGTATTGGCGTTGGCTTTTTACAGCACAAAACGTAAATACCGTAAGAAAATGCAAAAAGAGACAGAAATAAATACATCTTCCTTAGGTATAGAGAACTATATCTTTACTAAACTGGGGGATAACAAGGCACTGATAAGAGTCTATGGAATAAATAACAATAACAAAGCGGTAAGTTATTTTCCTATAATAATTGACTACTACTCCAAAGAAGGAGAACTTTTAGGCAGTGACAAAGTTGATCTGCTAAAAAAGAATGACGCAACCCTAAAGCCTATGGGAAGAATTAATGCGGAAATTCATATTGTCTATCCTCAAGGCACAGAGAAGGTAGGAGTCAGAGTAGACAGGGAAGGATAAGTTTATGGAAAATAGAAGGCGATTTTTACGATTTGAAACGGGGGATTTCTTAGAAATCAGACCTCTAAATGAGACAGCACGATATGCAAAAGGAAAAGTTTCCAACTTCAGCCTTATGGGAATATGTTTTTCTTCTGAAATAGAATGGAAAACAGGACAAGTTCTTATGATTGACTATTTTATTCCCGAAGAACTCGATTCTGTAAGACTAAAAGTAGTTGTGGTGTGGTCAGAACTCATAGGAGATAAAGAGGGATATATCACAGGCACACAACTCATTGATATTGAAGAAGATAAGGAAAGTAAATTTGTAAACTATTATTTTCAGAAGCTAAAAGAAAAGTTCTTTTGATTCTCTTTAATTCCTGTAAAAACTCTTAAAAACCAACGACATGAAGGACGTATTCTTTAAAAAAATCACCTTGTCCCAATTAACAGAAGACCCTCAGATTATAGTCGATATACTTAAATACGCTAAGCTATACAACAATATCAAAAAAAATGATTTTGTGGGGATAAAGATTCATTTCGGCGAGAAAGGAAACAAATCTTTCATTAACCCAAAAATATTAAAACCCCTCGTAAAAACCTTAAAAGATATACCTGCCAAACCTTTTTTCTTTGACACTAATACCCTCTACAGAGGAGAACGGACCAATGCCATTGATCATATAAACTTAGCCAGGAATCATGGCTTCTTAAGTCTTAACATACCTCTTTTAATAGGTGATGGTATAAAAGGAAACGATTACATTGAGGTAACAATCAATAAACACCATTATAATAAATGCTTTTTAGGGGCTATCTGGAAAGATACTGATTTTATATTTTCTGCCTCACACTTTACAATGCATATGCTTACAGGATTTGGTGCATCTATAAAAAACATGGGGATGGGTCTGGCTTCTCGCAGAGGAAAACTGGCTCAGCATTGCGAAATGTCTCCTCGGATAAACACGAAGGATTGTATACTCTGTGGCAACTGTGCAAAAATATGCCCCAGTTCTGCTATAGTAAAAGAAGACTCCCATTATAAAATAATAGATAACCTCTGTGTGGGATGTGCCCAGTGCATAAGCGCCTGCCCTCAAGGGGCAGTAAAAATAAACTGGTCTGAAAAGAACAGGCTTCTTCAGGAAAGAATGGTAGAGTATGCTTATGCTGCTACCAGCGGAAAACGCTGCGCTTATATGAACTTCTGTGTGTTTATTACAAAGGAATGCGACTGTATGAACAAGGAAAATAAAGGTTTCGTCAACGATTTAGGAATTCTTTTTGGATACGACCCCGTTGCTGTAGATAAAGCCAGCGTTGACCTTCTAATTCAGCAGGAAGGAAACGATATAATAGAAAAACAACACCCTAATACTGATTACAATCACCAGTTTGCATATGCAAAAAAAATAGGATTAGGGGACCCGGATTATAAAATTATAGACTTTAATTAGCTTTCCTTCACAACCAGAAAATTCATCTCGATAAAAGCATGCAGAAATATCAAGATTACCACTTAAGCTTTCCAGAAGTTGTTATTGTAGAGGCTTCTGCAGGGACAGGTAAAACTTATGAACTGGCTAAACGGTATATTCAGCTTATTCTCAACACTCCTTCCCGAAATCAAATATCCACAGATAACATACTCGCTATAACCTTCACTAACAAAGCTACAAAAGAAATGAAAGAAAGAATCTTAGAGCTGTTGAAAAGAATGGCCCTAAACTGTCTTTCACCACAAGAAGAGAAAACTATTCTACCTTTTTTAAATACGGACAAAGAAAAAATCAGGAAAAAAGCATCTAAAATAATAGATGAATTAATAAAAAACTACAGCCTTTTTCAGGTACAAACAATAGATAGTTTTATCAATACTATTCTTTTAAGCTCGGCATTAAAAATAGACCGCTCAGCAAATTTTAAAATAAAAAAAGAATACACCAAGTATCTTTCTTACTCTCTCGATACAACAATAGACGAGGCCAAGAAAGATAAAAGATTGCTAAAAATTTTTGAAGAATTTATTGAGTATTACCTGTTCATAGAGAACCAATCATCATGGTTCCCTCGTCAAAATATACTTAACACTATTAAATTCCTTTTCTCTCTAAACAACTATAACGGTTATGATTTTGTTATCCATGATATACCTAACTCTGAGATATTAGAAACCAAATTTAAACTATACAATATAATAAAGAAATTAACTGATGCTGCCAATAAAAAACTAAGCAAAAGCATATTAAAATTCATAGAGGAAAACGACAGGAACTTTAACATCAAAAACCTACCCTCCTCATTACTAAGGGGAAACTGTATTGCTGACAAAGAGAAGAAAAAGGTAAGCAATTTGATAAGAAAACTGGCAGAAATGGAGGCTTATAAGACATTCAGCCCTTATATAAGATTGTTTCTGATAGTACTTAAGGAATTGTATAAGATTGCCCAGAAAGAAGATGTACTCTTCTTAGAGGAATTGAATAAAAAGACGTACATGCTAATTAATAAAGAGATAGGTATGCCAGAGCTCTATTATCGTATGTCTATGCGGTTTTACCACTACCTTATTGATGAATTCCAGGACACCAGCCTACTACAATGGCTTAACCTGAAACCCATGATTGAAGATTCCTTATCTTCTGGAGGAACTTTATTTTATGTGGGAGATAGAAAGCAGGCTATATACCGTTTCAGGGGAGGAGAAGCAAGACTATTTGACGAGATAAAACAGGAATTTAAACACTTTAACCCAAAGATACGCTTCCTTAAGAAAAACTGGAGAAGCCAAAAAGAAATCGTAGAATTCAACAATGAACTCTTCTCTCCCCGGAATTTAGAAAGGGCTCTTCTTAATATAGATTTATTTAAAGAAGACCCCCAAGCTATAAATAAAATACTTGATATATTCAAAGATTCCTATCAGGAATATGAGCCCAACAATAAATATGGTTATGTTAGGGTAGAAAAAATAGAAAAGGCAAACTCCAAAGAAACAAAGGAAATAATATACCCAAAACTTATAAACACCATCATAGAGCTAAAGAAACGCTTTACCTACCGTGATATCGCTATTCTTTGCAGAAACAACAATGAACTAGAAGAGGTGACAGCTAAATTACTGGAAAACGATATACCTGTAGAATCAGAAAAAACATTAAGTATTGCAGAAAATCCTCTTATAAAGGAAATTATCTCCTTTTTGAATTTTCTGCATTCTCCTATTGATGACATAAGCTTCGCCTCCTTCGTTATGGGAGAAATATTCAGAAAAAAAACAAATATTTCTTTTAAAGAAATAACTGAATTTCTATTTACTGTAAACAAAGAAAAGAATAACTGCGCCGATTTATCTCTATACCGCTACTTTAGGAAAAAATATCCATTGATTTGGGAAAAACACATAGAGGTTTTCTTCAAAAATACAGGCTTCCTTTCTCTCTATGAACTTACTATCAGTATATACAGCCATTTTGAAGTACTGGACAATTTTGAGAATGAACAGGCATTCTTTATGAAACTATTAGAACTAATAAAAGAGAAAGAGGAAGAATATCTGGGATTAGAAGAATTTTTATCTTACCTTTCCTCAGCACCAAAAGATGATTTGTATGTGGAGACTCCAGAGACAGATTCTATACACGTGCTTACTATACATAAAGCAAAAGGGCTTGAATTCCCGGTTGTAATACTTCCTTTTTTGGGAATAGAGATAATTCCTCAATATGGTGACCGAAGAAACAACTGCTTTTTAAATAGATACAAAGATAAGTTAGAGCTTCTAAGAATTAATAAGGAGCATCGTTTATCTTCAGAAAAGTTATATGAAGTATATAAAAATGCTTATATTGATTCCTTGATTGACGAATTGAATGCTATGTATGTGGCTTTTACCCGCCCAAGGTGGGAACTTTATATATTTCTCCCTTACAAAACAGGAAATTCTTACAACAAAGCAAGATATTTTATAAAGGAAAAAAACTACCAGAGAGGGAGCCAGCATCATTATAAACACTATAAGAAAAAACAAAACATAAGAAAGCTTGCCCCTTTTAAATACCACAATTGGATAAGTAGTCTAAAAGACGAAATAATAAGCAAAGATGAGCTTATTAATAGAAAAAACATTATCTACGGCAATGTAATGCATTTTGCGCTATCCTGCATAGGTAATCTCTCAGAAGTTAATATTAAGGTATTGGTTAAAAATATCATCAAGAAAACAAGTAGACGCTACCCTTACGTTAAAGCAGAAACATACAAGAAGGAATTACTAAAAATTATTCAGGAAGATAAACTATCTCCTTTTTTCTACCTGGAAAAAGGCAGAGTGCACACTGAAAAAGAAATCGTAGCAGAAGATGGAAGAGCTATGAGGATAGACCGTCTCATTATTAAAAATAAAGAAGTCTGGATAATAGATTACAAAACCTCTCACGGCTCCACAATAGAAGATAAGAACCAATTGAGAGAGTATATGAAAACCGCCAGCAGCATATACAGTAGATATAAAATAAGAGGGTTTCTTATCTATCTGCCAACCATCACAATAGAAGAGGTAAAATAGATGGAAAGAGTCTTAAGTCTTGAGCTGGGAAAGAATTTTATTGATAGTGTTTCTGATTTTATCATAAACAACTTTCCAAGAAAAAACAGAGATTTCAGCGATATTCTATGCATATTCGGAGGCAAAAGACCGTCTTTATTTCTGAAGCGAGCATTAGCAAGAAAATTGAAAGGCCCTTTTTTCCCTCCGACAATATTCTCGATGGATGAGTTTGTAGAGTATATTGTAGCCAAAGAAAGGGATATAAACATCATAAATAATCTCGATTCTTGTTATCTTATATACTCGATTGTCAAAGAAAACTATAGCGAAATATTAAAAAAAAGGAAAAAATTCAGCGATTTCCTGCCATGGGCACAAGAAATAATATCATTTATAGAACAGCTTGAACTCGAAGATATTCCCGACTCCTCACTCACAAGAATAGAAAAAAGTGCCGCCATAGGATATGACGTTCCAGAAAGTATAAATAAGCTCTTGCAAAATATAGCAGCAATACGCAATACCTATTATAAAAAGCTTGAAGAAAATAACCTGCTCAGCCGGGGAAAAATGTATCTATATGCTGCAAAATGCATAGAAAATACGGAATTAAATGAATTCAACAAAATAATTTTCTGCAACTTCTTTTATCTTCACAAAACAGAAGTTACCATAATGAGAAGAATTGATAAAAAGGGGAAAGGCCTCTTTATCTTTCAGGGAGATGAAAACAAATGGCCAACATTAAAAGAGAATGCGAAAAACCTAAGAATAAGTATCTCACCCCAAAGAACACCAGCATATGAACCCCAGATATCTATACTAAGCGGAACCGACCTCCATAGTCAGATAGGAATGGTAAGAGAAATAATAAAAGATTTGCCTGACTTAGACAGAACGGTAATTGTCCTTCCTCAGCCTGAATCAGTTATTCCTCTTATCTCAGCAATTTATCCCTTGATAAAAAATTTTAATATATCGTTGGGTTATCCTATAAAAAGAACGTCAATATTTGAACTTCTTGCAGCATGTTTAAAATCTCAAGAGACTAAGAAGGAAGGTAAGTATTATACCTGCAGCTACCTCCAGATACTACGTAATCCTTTAGTTAAAAACCTAAAACTTTCATCAAAACGAGAAATAACACGCGTTATCGTCCATAAGCTTGAAGAGATTCTTAAAGGAACCATACCCAATAAGCTCGGCGGCTCTTTATTTATAAGACTTACGGATACAGAAACTTCCGAAGAACTATATACCTCTATACGCGATACCTTACGAAACATGGGAATAAAAGCCACAAGGGAACAGTTAGAATCTATACTTAAACATCTACATAGACTATTTTTTTATTCTTTTGAAAAAACAGATAGTTTCAAATCACTGTGTACTGCTATAAATGAAATTATCACAACCCTTATAGAAAAAAGCATCATCGGAGACTTTCCTTTCAACCGTCTCGCGATAGATAAGATATTTACCCTTAACGAAGAGCTTTCTGTTTCCCTCTTAAATAAACAAAAATTCTCATCCACAGAGACACTATCTATATTTTTAAAGAACCTCGAGGGAGAAGTCATCTCCTTTAAGGGGTCTCCTCTAAAGGGACTACAAATATTAGGACTGATGGAAACTCGCTCATTAGATTTTGACAATGTTATCATTATAAGCGCCAACGAATCGGTTTTACCAAAGCTTAAGGTATATGAACCATTAATACCAAGAGAGATAATGATATCTCTGGGAATCAACCGTTTAGAGAAAGAAGAAGAAATCCAAAGATACCAGTTCTTCAGGCTTATAAATAATTCACGCAAAGCCTTCGTTATATACGACAACCGAATGGATAAAGAAAAAAGCCGCTTTGTTGAAGAAATAATATGGGAAAAACAAAAAAAGTATAAAAAATTAGACATTCCAGACATCATACAAGCTACTTTCACCATAAAAACATCTTCCTACAAAACCCTTTCTTCAAAAAACAAAGAAATTACAGAATTCTTAAGAAACAGCACCTTTTCAGCAAGCAGGTTAAATACTTATTTAAACTGCCCCTTGCAATTTTACTATCAATATGTATTGGGCCTTAGCAAAGAAACTGACATCCTTGATGAACCACAAGCAGAAGAAATCGGACAATTTATCCATGAACTTTTAGAAGAAACACTAGAATGCTTTGTGGGGAAAAAGATTGTCATCGATAAGAATTTTGAAACCGATTTTATGCATAAATTTGAACGTAAATTTACGCAGGAACTGTCAAAAAGAATGAAATCCGACTCTTTTCTGTTAAAGAAAGTAATTAGAAACCGCCTCAAGAAATTCTTAGAAGAGGAGAGAAAAGAAAATAATTATAAAGAAGTGGTATGCCTTGAGAAAGAATACACAGGCGTAATAAATATAAAAAAAGAGCAGTTAAAATTTGTGGCCAAGGTAGACCGTATTGATAGATACGACAACCGTATAATTATTATCGATTATAAAACAGGTTCCTCAAGTGCGATACCAAAAAGTATTAACTCCCTTAAGAATATGCCTTTAAGCAGAGAAGGCATAAAAGAAAACATAAGGTCTTTTCAGCTTCCTTTATACTACCTCATCATAAGTAAATATTTTCCTGATTATCATATAAATGCCCAATTGTATAACCTGCGAACGCTTAAAAAAGATAATCTTTTTCCTGATGATTGCCCTGATATATCAGAACGCCTAAATATATACCTCGAAGCACTGGAATATATTATCTCAGAGATTTTGGACCCTGATATTCCTTTTATTCCTGACAAAGAAGAAAGAAAGTGTCATCGTTGTCCTTTTATGTATATATGCCGCTAAGAACCTCCCCATTTAACTTATTGATGATACCTACACGAAGTGCAAAAACCCCCATTAAAAAAGTAGAAATTGACATTTCTTAATAAAGATATAAACTAATATAAATGGCGGATAATCTCAGAGACAAATACAACGGTCCAGAGAGACGACGTTACCCGCGTCTTAAAGCAGCCCTAATTGAATACTCTTTATTAGATAGTAACAATCTTCAAGAGTTGTCTTTCACAAAAGATGTAAGCGTAGGAGGAGTTTGCATCATCTTGGCTGATGAAATACCACTAAACACTATTCTGTCTCTTAATATCTACCTACCCAATCACAATAAACCTATCCGTTTGAAGGGCAAAGTAGTATGGAGAGAACGATCGTCTTATCATACACCATCAAGAACATATTACAACGTGGGAATAGAGTTTATAGATATAGATGATGAAACCAAACAGTTAATAAACAATTACATCCAAAATCCCAGCGAATAAAACCTTCTCCTTGAATAATAAAAAGGAGCAAAAATGGTAAAAACAAAAATAATCGCTACAATTGGACCTGCAAGCAACAATGAGAAGACGTTAAGAAAGATGATAATATCAGGTATGGACATTGTAAGGCTTAACTTTTCCCATGGAACATACAGAGAACACGAAGAAACTATAATTAAAGTACGTAATCTTAATAAGAAAATGAAAAGAGCAGTGAAAATTATGCAAGATTTAGAAGGCTTCAGAATTCGTGTGGGGAGACTAAAAACACCTATAATACTGAAGAAAAGAAGCGTGCTTTATCTAACAAAAGAAAAAATTACAGGCAAAGATAATCTTGTCCATCTTGACTACCCTGGTTCCTTTACTGTGTTTAGAAAAGGCCTGTACATATTTATAAATGATGGTAAACTCGTCCTGCAGATAAAATCTGCCACAAAAAACATGTTAAAAACAACTGTTCTTACAAACGGTCTGTTAGAAGGAAGAAAAGGAGTAAACATCCCGGGAGCAAAGCTACATTTTTCTTCTATAACTGACAAAGACAAAAAAGATATTAATTTTATTATTCCCCATCAGCCAGATTATATTAACCAATCGTTCGTAAGAACCGCCAAGGATATTTGCCGGCTTAGAGAGTTGGTCAAACCTAAACTTCCACATTGTAAGATTTTCGCTAAGATAGAAAGCCAACAAGGTCTAAAAAATATTAACGATATTATCCGTGCCGCCGATGGAATAATTGTAGCAAGAGGAGACTTGGGAATATGTGTACCCATATATAAAGTCCCCATTATTCAGAAGGAAATAATTAAAAAATGCCGTCTGAGCAACAAACCAGTAGCAGTAGCCACCCAGATGTTAGAAAGTATGACAGAAGAACCCATCCCCACACGTGCCGAAGTTACTGATGTAGCCAATGCAATATTCGACGGCGCTAATTTTGTTATGCTTTCTAATGAAACTGCCGTAGGAAAACACCCCTCTCTTGCAGTAGAGATGATGAATAAGATTATAAAGTATGCCGAGAAATACAAAACAGAACTTGATAGCTTCTTAGCATGAGAACAATAGCTATTATTACTGATTTTGGGAATAAGGACAATTTTGCTGGTGTAATGAAGGCGGTTATGCTATCTGTAAATCCCAGCTTAAGATTCATAGATATAACCCACCAGGTTTATCCCCACAACATAAAAGAAGCAGCATTCATTCTTCTTAAGAGTTATAGGTTTTTTCCAAGGAATACAATCTTTCTTGTAGTAGTAGACCCCGCAGTTGGAACAAAAAGGCATCCAATAGCAATAAAAACAGCCAACTATTACTTCGTAGGCCCTGATAATGGAGTATTATATCCTGCTGCTTCTGAAGATAAGATAAAAAGAATTGCTCTCCTAAACAAAAAGAAATTCTTTACCAGGAATGTATCATCAACTTTCCATGGCAGAGATATATTTGCCCCTGTTGCTGCTCACCTAACAAAAAAAAGCTTCACAAAAATAGGTGAAAAAATAAAGAAAATAAGAAAACTTACCTTTCCTGAACCTCACACAGCCAATAATTTCCTTATAGGCCACATTCTCTATATAGACAATTTTGGAAACATGGTAACAAACATTAAGAAAGAAGAATTAGTCTCTTTTACGAAGAAGAAAAAATTTACCGCCTACATCAAAAGAAAAGCTATAAAGAATCTTTATGACGCATATGACAATGCAAGGGCAGATTTACCATTTTTTATTGAGGGCAGCTTCGGATATCTGGAAGTATCCCTCAAACAAAGAAGGGCAGACAGATATTTTGGTATAACTGATTGCTCAAACCACCCTCTAATAAAAATAAAAAGAAAATGAGCCTAGCACTAAATAATAAAAAAACAAAAATTCCTTTAAGAGGAGTAATAAAATACGTATACAAGACAATGGGCAAATCTATCTTAGAATACAATATGCTCGAAGATAATGATAAAATTCTTGTGGGGATATCAGGAGGAGCGGACAGCCTTTCTTTACTTAAACTCTTTGCCATGCGCAAAAGAAGAATCCCCATAAAACTTGACTTTGTTGCCTGCCTTATCGTTACAGAATTTATAAAAGTTAACGTTAATACTGTTGCTCAATTTTGCAAAGAGAGCAACATTCCTCTTATGACAAAAAAATTATCTCTGGACAATAACAACATCAACTGTTTTTGGTGCTCCTGGAACAGAAGAAAGGTTCTTTTTGAGACAGCAAAAGAATGCGGCTGCAACAAGATAGCACTGGGTCATAATCTTGACGACATCACAGAAACAATCCTTATGAACATGTTCTTCTTTGGAGAAATAAGCGCAATGAAACCAAAAATATCTCTATTTAATGGAAAACTTACAGTTATCCGCCCTTTAGCCTACATAGACAAAGCTACCATCTATAACTTTGCAAGAAAAGCCAACATACCATTTACCGATTATAAATGTTTGTACGGAAAAGATTCTCGCAGAGAACTGGTAAAAGGAATAATAAAAACCGTAGAAGAAAGCTGCCCTTATACTAAAAAGAATATATTCAACGCCTTAAAAAAGATAAAAAAAGACTATCTTCTGGTCTAAATCATGAGAGTACTAATCACAGGAGGGGCAACCTGGGTAAAAATTGACAAAGTAAGGATTCTCACTAATATATTTACAGGAAAAACCTCTCTCTTTTTAGCTAAATACTTTCTCAAGAAGAAGGCAAAAGTTACTCTCTTAATTAACCCTCACTGCATAGAAAAATTTCCTCAAGGCAGAAACATAAAAATTATTTTTTTTAGATATTTTGATGAGCTTAAAAAAGCCCTGAGAGAGGAGCTTAAAAAAAACAAATATGACGCGATTATTCATACTGCCGCAGTCAGCGATTATGCATTAAAACGGCCATTTAAAGGCAAGATACCGTCAAACAGAAAAAGAATAGAATTACACCTTCAGCCTACTCAGAAATTAACCACGCTCATTCGTTCTCTTGCAAAGAATAGCTTTCTTGTCCAGTTTAAACTTGAAACTAAATCAAAATACATTATAAAGAAGGCCTACAGAAGTTTAACAAACAACAGGTTCAATCTGGTTGTTGCTAACGTATACCGTCCTCAAAATAAACAATACAGTACTTTCATAATTGACTCCGGCCTTAATATAACAAAAATATCTTCTCTTAGAGAGTTAGCACAAAACCTCTTTGGTATTTTGTCTTCCTTTAAATAATATCTCTGATATAAGATACTGGCAATCAACATGTTATATAAGAATGCCCTCCCCTCATTACGAGAGGAGGGCCCGTGGCTTTGGCTCTGGAAAGAGCCCTCTTCTTTAGAAATACCATTTTTATAAATATTTTTTCAATACATCAACCCCATTGGTTGAAAACGTTTCCAAAAACCACCACGACAAATTATCCTTTACAATTCGTATGAGGTGATTTAGAATATTTTTACCCTCGATGCATAAAAAGAAAAAAAGAAACATTCTTGTTGGCGTTTGCGGAGGAATTGCCGCCTATAAGACCGCTTTCCTTATAAGAGAGCTTGTAAAAGAGGGGCTCTCGGTAAAAGTGGTAATGACTCCTTCTGCTACAAAGTTCGTAACGCCCTTGACCTTTCAAACCTTAAGCAATAACGAAGTGCCCATCGATATGTTCAATATGTATCCCTGCTCTACAAAACATATATCTATAGCTAAATGGACAGATATATGTGTAATTGCGCCATTATCAGCCAATACCCTCTCAAAAATAGCTAATGGCATATGCGACAATCTCTTAACAACGGTAATCTGCGCTTTACCTGCCAAAGTAAAAGTAATATGTGCGCCAGCAATGAACGAAAATATGTGGAAGAAATACCCCATTCAGGAGAATATTAAAAAGCTTAAAGAAAAACTTAATTTTTTGTTTATAAATCCTACCCGAGGTGAGCTTGCCTGCGGTGACTATGGTGAAGGGAGAATGGCTGAACCGCAAACCATTTTTAAAAAGATAAAAAGCCTGCTTGACAAATGACGGTATACTTTCTTATATTTCTTATCTGTATTCTTACCATCGTTGTTATCATACTTGCTATAAAACTTTCTAGAAATAACCCTGATGAACTTTTGCATCAAAAAATTGATACATTAAAAGATGATATCAACCGCAACCTCACCCAAACTAATACTCAACTTTTCGATACCCAAAAACATATTACAGAACAGCTCACCAGCCTATACCAGGAAATAGGAAGTATCAATAGAGAAGCCGAAGAGATTCTTTCCCTGACACAATCGCTTTCTGGTATCCTTCGGCCTACCAAAAAAAGAGGAGTGGCAGGAGAAAATATCTTAGAACAGTTGATAAAAGACATCATTCCTAAGGAAATGGTGGTATCCCAGCATACTTTTCGTAATGGGAAAAAGGTTGATTTTCTAATTAAACTCCCTACCGCTTCAATACCTATCGATGCTAAATTCTCTCTTGATACATTCCAGAATTATCTTGAGGCTAAAGACCAAGATAAAGAGAAACTGCGACGCATTCTTCTGGACAGCATTAAGAGAAGAATTGATGAAAGCTCATTGTATATACTTCCTGACGAAGGAACATTTGATTTTGCTCTTATGTATGTCCCTTCAGAGGCACTTTATTACTTTCTAATAACAGAAACCAACATTCTTGATTATGCCCACAAAAAAAGGGTATTTGTTGTTGGGCCTAATAATTTCTATGTATACCTACAGACTCTTTTTATCGGTATAGAAGCACTAAAGATTGAGAAAAAATCCAAGATAATTTACGATTACATAAAACGTATGGCAAACGATATAGAAAATGTGCTAAAGGAATACAACGTTTTAGGAACGCACATAAAAGATTCATCAGCTAAATTCGAGGATATACGAAAGAAATTAGAAACATTTAGAATAAGAATTAACTCTTTTGCTGAAGATGATAATCCCGGTAAAAGTAATCACCCGCGCTAAGAAAGAAAGAATAGAAAAAAATAACGACTGCATAAAAGTATACCTCTCTACTCCTCCCATAAAAGGAAAAGCCAATAAACGCCTTATTGAGGTGCTCTGTAAATACTTCAATGTAAAAAAACAAAAAATTAAAATTATAAAAGGGCTAACCAGCCATAATAAACTTATAGAAATAGATGAATTTAACCGAAAATAGTAATGCTTATTTTATAGAAGGGATTAAGGCTGATTTTCCTGTTACTTTAGGATTCACGAAACCTCATATAGAAGGCGTTAAGATAGAAGATGATATTAAAAGAGTATTCGGAAAGAGGAATATTTATTGTACATACCTAAAACAGCTACACTCTTCAAAAATAGTCTTTACAGATAGAGAGGGAATACATACCGCCGATGGTTTAATCACTCAAAAGAAAAACCTTATTCTTATAATAAAAACGGCTGATTGCCTGCCTCTTTTTATAATAGATAACAAGAAAAAACAAATTGGCCTTATCCATATAGGATGGAGGGGGGCAAAAAAAGGAATATTAAATAATTTAAATGTAGATTTTTCTTCCTCTTATGCCATTGCTGGAGTGGGTTTGAGAAAATGCTGCTACAGAATAGGCAAAGATTTCTTAACAGTTAAGCCTTTCTACAGATTTATTATCCAGAAAGAAAACACTCTCTACTTAGACATAATCTCTTTTATAAAAAACTCTCTAATTGAAAAGGGTATGCCCCAGGAGAATTTTTTTGATATTGACATTTGTAGCAACTGCTCAGAATACTCCTTTTTCTCTTGGCGCCACGACAGAACCAACAAGAGAACACTATCGTTTATTGTAAAAGATGGATAAAATCATTAATATTATAAAAAAGGGGAGACTGGTAGCTTTCTGCGGAGCAGGTATTTCCAGCGAAAGCGGAATACCGACATTTAGAGGAAAAAACGGCCTATGGGAAAAATACGACCCCTACCTGTTTGCAGCACAAGATTCTTTTAATAATCTACTCCTAACCAACCCTTTTAGCCTGCGAGATTTTATTGTAGATATTTATAAAACTATTCTTTTGGCAAAACCAAATCACGCCCATTCTTCTTTAGCCTATCTTGAGAACGCAGGTCTCCTTGCAGGAATAATAACCCAGAACATAGACAATCTACACTATGAAGCAGGCAATAAAGAAGTAGCAGAAATTCATGGTAATGCTTATGTATTCTTATGCAAAAAATGCGGCCACAAAACAAAAAAGAAAAAAGAAGAAATAGAGGATTTCATCTATAGCATAGAAAAGGAAGATAAAAAGAATAAATTAACAAAAGAATTGTTATCTTTTGCAGGAATGTGTCCCCGATGCAATAACCGTTTGGAAAGTGGTGTTGTTTTCTTCGGGCAAGAGTTGCCCTCCAGGGAGATAGAAAAAAGTTATCAATACATCAATCAATCCCTGACAATGCTATGCATCGGAACCAGTGCCGAAGTATATCCTGCGGCTAGCCTTCCTTACTACGCCAAAGAAAAAGGACTAAAAATAATTAACATAAACCTCACGGTAAACACGTTGGACGAAATAGCAGACTTTTCTATACACAAGAAAGCAGTTGATTTCTTTAAAGAAATAATGGCTTATCTTGATGTAAATAATTATAAAAATTTATAGAAAAATATTTAATTGGTGATAAAATATAATCCTGTTTTTGCCTATGGAAGAAACAAAATCTCTACAACTTAAAAGAACTCCTCTTTATCCCTATCATAAGAAAGTCAAAGCAAAACTGGTAAACTTTTCCGGCTGGGAAATGCCCATAGAATACGAGGGAATATTAAAAGAGACAAAGAACTGCCGCAATAACTGTGCATTATTTGATGTATCTCATATGGGGGAGATAGAAATAAAGGGGAAAAACGCACATTCATTTATTCAGTATTTAACAACTAACAATGTTGATAGATTAGAAAATCACTCTCTTCAATACAATCTATTCATCAATGAGAAAGCAACAATTCTTGACGATTTTATGCTCTATCATCTTGGGAAGAATCATTTCTTATGTGTAGTAAATGCTTCCAACAAGGATAAGATTGTAAATTGGCTTTACAGAAACAAAACATCATCTGTAGAAATTGAGGATAAAAGCGACTCAACAGCCCTTTTATCTCTGCAGGGACCGTATGCGGAAAAAATAATGGAAAAAATATCTCCTAATATAAAAGAGATAAAATATGTGCATTTTATCTATACAATGATAGCCGGGTTTGAGTGCCTGGTATCTCGCAGTGGTTATACAGGAGAAGATGGCTTCGAACTTTACTGCCCAAATAAAAACGCTTCTATTCTGTGGGAACTGCTTCTTGACTTAGGAAAGAATTTCTCTCTTTCTCCCGCAGGGTTAGGTGCAAGAGACGTTCTAAGAATCGAGGCGGGATACCCTCTCTATGGACATGAAATTGATGAATCAACCAACCCCATAGAAGCATCTCTTGGGTGGGCAGTAAAAGTAAAAGAAAAAGACTTTATAGGAAAAGAAAAGATGTTGAATACCCTTAAAGCCCCTGCATCAAGAAAACGCATAGGATTTGTAATGGAAGAAAAAGGAGTAGCCCGTCAAGGATACGCTATATATGACACCAAAAATAATTGTATCGGCACAGTTACAAGCGGAACTTATTCTCCTAATTTAAATAAATTTATCGGCATGGGATATATCAATTCATCTTCTATAGAGAACCCTATATACATAGAAATAAGAGGAAAACTATTACGTGCCAGGATAGATAAGTTTCCTTTTATAAAAATTAATACGAAAAGGTAAAAGGGAGGGGATAATGGGAGAGATAAAGTTTACCAAAACTCACGAGTGGGCCAGAATAAACAATGACATTGCTACTGCAGGTATAACTGATCATGCACAGTCAGAACTGGGAGATATTGTCTTCGTAGAACTTCCTTCGGTAGGAGATGAAGTAACCCAAAACAGTCAATGCGCCACTGTTGAGTCAACAAAGGCAGCAAGTGAAGTATATGCGCCTCTTTCGGGCAAAATAGATGAGATAAACGAAGAACTGGTCAACAACCCCCAGCTTATCAACGAAAGCCCCTTCGATAAAGGATGGATGTTTAAAATAAAAATAAAAGATAGAACGGAGTTAGACAATCTTATGGATGAAGCAACCTATAAAGAATTTATTGAAAAAGAAAGCCACTAATCCTCAAATATATGCCTTATATTCTCAATACACCAGAAGATATAGAAAAGATGCTAAAAGAAATTGGTTTGTCTTCACCAGAAGAACTCTTCAACCATATCCCCAAAGAGACAAAGATTGATGATTTATCTCTTATTCCAGAAAGAAAAAGCGAATTAGAAGTAAGCAATACATTAAATGCTTTGGCAAAAAGAAACAAAAGTATTAATAAGCTCAACTCATTTCTGGGAGCAGGTTTATACGACCACTATGTCCCTTGCGCATTAAAACATCTGGTTTACCGCAGTGAATTTTATACTTCTTACACCCCTTACCAACCAGAATGCTCTCAGGGGATACTACAGGCAATTTATGAATATCAAAGCTTCATATGTTTACTAACAGGCATGGATGTAAGCAATGCTTCTATGTATGACGGTGCCACATCCCTGGCAGAGGCAACGTCAATGAGTCTAAGAATAAATAAGAAAAATACTATTATAGTTGCAAAGAGTGTCCATCCTGAATACAGAGAGGTCCTTGATACCTATTTCAAACACAGTGACTACTCTATTATAGAAGTTCCTTACAATAATGATGGCTTAATAGATACTAATGCATTGGAAACTCTCCTGGAAAATAATATTTCCTGTTTGATTATACAAAGCCCCAATTTCTTTGGCTTAATAGAAGATATTCATAGAGTAAGCACCATGATAAAGGATAAAAATATACTTTTAATAGAAGTAACCAATCCTATGAGCCTGGCACTACTTAAGGAACCAAAACAATTGGGAGTAGATATAGTATGTGGTGATGGCCAGCCTCTGGGCAACAATCTTTGCTTTGGCGGCCCTACATTTGGATTCCTTGCTACAAAAAAAGAATACTTACGCCAAATGCCAGGAAGAATAGTAGGAAAAACTGAAGACTCAGAAGGCAACGTTGCTTTCTGTCTTACCCTGCAAACACGCGAACAACATATAAGAAGAGAAAAAGCAACAAGTAATATATGTTCCAATGAGTCCCTTAATGCAATTGCAGCTGCTGTATATCTTGCCCTCTTGGGTAAAGAAGGTTTTAAGAACGCAGCATTGTATTCTCTAAACAATACTCATTATCTCATAAAAAGACTAAAAGAAATAAAAGAAGTAAATTTTCCCTTTAAAACATTAGTTTTTAATGAGTTTGCATGGCGTATAAACGGCGCCAGAGAAATACTAAAAAAACTCGAAGAAAAAAACATATTAGCCGGGGTGATTCTGGATAAGTTTTATCCTGAGCTAAAAGACTGTATTTTGTCTTGCTGCACAGAGAAGAAAACAAAAAAAGAGATGGACGATTTCGTAGACACCTTAAAAGAAATTATCCATGGATAGAAAATTAATCTTTGATAAACCACCTACCTCTTACAACAATACTGATTTCTTTCCGCCTTCCTTGCCGAAAATAAATAACGCAGAAGAAATAATTCCTGATAAATTCTTGCGTAAAGAACTGCCTTTGCCTTCCCTGGGGGAATTAGATGTTGTGCGCCACTATACTAATTTAAGCCGGCTTAATTTTAGTGTAGATGCCAACTTTTATCCTCTTGGCTCCTGCACAATGAAGTACAACCCAAAATTAAATGAAGATATTGCGCAAAAAAATGAATTCCTTTTACTGCACCCCTATCAAGATGAAAAATATACTCAGGGAGCCCTCGAGGTGATGTACGAACTGAACAGAATTCTCTGTGAAATTACAGGAATGAACCAGTTTTCTTTCCAACCCTCAGCAGGAGCCCATGGAGAATTAACCGGCATGCTTATGATAAAATCTTTCCATTCCCTCAACAAGGAAAAACGCTATAAAGTTATTATTCCTGATTCTGCCCATGGAACAAACCCGGCCTCTAGTGCTATGTGTGGCTATGAGACAGTAGTTGTTAAAAGCACTCCCAGTGGTCTTGTTGATATTGACGAACTGAGAAAAAAAACTGACTCAACTGTGGCGGCAATGATGTTAACAAACCCCAATACCTTAGGGCTATTTGAAGAACAAATTCTTGACATTAGTGAAATTCTTCATAAAAAAGGCGCTCTCCTTTATTACGACGGTGCTAACTTTAATGCCCTGATGGGTATTGCCAAACCGTCTCTTATGGGTTTCGATGTTATCCACCTTAATTTACACAAAACATTCTCTACACCACATGGCAGCGGAGGACCAGGAGCAGCAGCAGTTGGGGTAACAAAAAAGCTATGCGATTTCTTACCTGTTCCCGTGGTAGACAAAAAGGGAAATAAATTTTATCTGAAATACGACATAAAACATACTATTGGCAGAGTAAAATCTTTCTACGGAAACTTCCTGGTTATCCTAAAAGCTTATATTTATCTTCTAAGAATCGGAAGAAAAGGAATAAGAAGAGTTGCCTACAACTCGGTGTTAAACGCAAACTATATAAAAGAAAAACTAAAAAACCACTATATTCCTGCCTCAGACAAAAAGTGTATGCATGAGGTAGTCTTCTCCTGTGTAAAACAAAAAAATAGAGGAGCCAGCGCCTTAGATATTGCCAAACGCCTTATCGACTTTGGTATTCACCCTCCAACAATGTATTTTCCCCTTATTGTGAAAGAAGCGCTTATGGTTGAGCCTACAGAAACAGAAAGTAAAAGCACTCTCGACAATTTTATAAAAGTAATGATAGAGATAGACAAAGAAATAGACACCAATATTGAAAGAATAAAAAGAGCTCCTTCCACAACACCCGTGGGCCGCGTGAATGAAACAAAAGCTGCCCGTTTTCCTTGCTTAAGATGGGAAAAACCTGGCGAGTAATTCTTGACGGCTTAAACAATGCATACTATAACATGGCAAAGGACGAAGCGCTTCTTCTTTCCTACAAGTCTAACGGCCTGCCTACTTTAAGGGTATACTCATGGAGCCATCCATCTTTAACTTTAGGATACAGACAAAAAGCAGAAGAAATATTGAAACTTAAGAAGTGTCAGGAAAAAAATATACCAGTTGTGCGCCGTATTACAGGAGGAGGAGCCATCCTGCACTACGAGGAATTAACTTACAGTATGGTATGCGGAATCAACGATTTAGATATACCGTTTAATGTAAAAGCTTCTTATGAGGTAATAAATTCTTTCCTTATAAGATTTTATGAATACTTAGGGCTAAAAGCATCTTTTGCTATAAGGAATAATCCTCACATAAAATCGCAAAAGTCTCATTTTTGTTTCTCAAGCCATGAACCCCTTGATATTGTGATAGGAACAAAAAAGATTGGAGGCAATGCCCAAAGAAGAACAAAACATATAATCTTCCAACAAGGCTCGATACCCCTTAACATCAAGTGGAATCTAATCAACTCTCTCTTTAAGAAAGGATATAATGGTGCACATACCCAAGCCATCTCGCTCAACGAAGCAACAAACAAAAACAACAGATTTACTCATCTGCGAAAAAAACTTATAGAAAGCTTTGCAGAAACATTCAAGATGCCTATAAGCACAAGCGACATAACGCCTCTTGAATCAAAGATTATAAACACTCTAATAGAAACAAAGTATTCACAAAACAAATGGAATTTTAACAAATGAAAAAACCCCTCTGGCTTAATAAAAAAATAAATTTTCTTAACAATAGAAAGATGGATATGCTCCTTCAAAAGCTTAAGCTTAATACTGTCTGCAAGGAAGCACGTTGTCCTAATATCTCGGAATGTTTCTTAAAAGGTGTTGCTACTTTTATGATTATGGGTAATACCTGTACAAGAAATTGTAAATTTTGTAACATAAAGAAAGGTGCGCCTTCATCTTTAGACTGGGATGAGCCAGAAAGAATTAAGGAAGCGGTAAAGAAACTTAAACTTAAATATATTGTTATTACAAGCCCAACGCGTGACGACTTAGAAGACGGAGGAGCCAATTTCTATGCCTATACTATAAGTCTCCTTAAAAGAATTCCTCATCTAAAAATAGAAGTTCTTATTCCAGATTTTTTGTTAAAAAAACAACCATTGGAAACGGTGGTAAAAGCAAATCCTGATGTTATCGCTCACAATATCGAAACTGTTCCCTCCCTGTACAAAAGCTTGAGGCCAAAATCAGACTACAAACGTTCATTAGGAGTGTTAAAACTCTTAAAAGAAATAAACCCCAGGATAATAACTAAATCTGGCATTATGTTAGGATTAGGAGAGAAAGAAAAGGAAGTTATTGAGGTGCTTAAGGATTTAAGAAGTGTGTGGTGTGATTTCTTAAGTATTGGTCAGTATCTTCCGCCATCTTTATCCCATGCTGTATTAAAAGAGTATGTTCCTGTTGATAAGTTCTCTTATTTCAAAGAAAAAGCACTACTAATGGGCTTCAAATCCGTACTGAGCGCTCCCTATGTAAGAAGTTCCTATCTTGCAGACCAATATTTAACATCTTAGGATTACTTAGTTATTTTTGAGGCAAGAACAAGAAAACCAGTATGGGAAGGCATTTGTTGCTCAGGGCGGGTTCTATTGGGCCTTACAAGAATCCTTCTTACCAGAACTTCAAGCGTCTCTATATTAGAAAACCCATGTTTCTCTAAAGCGAAGACCGTATGAGTTAACTGTTCGTAAGTAGGGCATATAGAGGCAATCCGATGACCCCCTTTAAGAGCAGAATAGGCAGCTTCTATCAGCTCCCAGGGGCTACCTATATCAATCATAACAAAATCTACATTCTTTTCGTCGAAACCACTTATCACCTCCCTATATTTAAATTCCACAAAATCCGACAACCCATTCTTCTTAACATTTTTTATTGCATTCTCAAGTAAGTCTTTTCTTCTCTCATAAGCATAAACTTTGCCATCAGGCTTAACAAAATGGGCTAATGCAGATGTAAAAGCGCCGCTTCCCGCTCCTACATCAATTACTTTTGCCCCGGGAAAAATAGTTGCTTTTGTTAATATAACTGCTGCGTCTTTAGGGTAAATTATCTGGGTTTTACGGTTTATCTTCATAATCATTTCATAAAGCGTTGGCCTTAAAATGTAAAAAGCCTCTTTAAGATTGGTATAAACAACTTCGCCAAAATCCCTGCCAATTACATCTTCCACTTTAATATATCCCTTATCAGTATGAAATTCACCGCGTTTGGCTGTAAGAAGATAATTCCTGCGTGGGTCTTTATAGAGATAAACTAAATCTCCCTCTTTAATCATATCTATAATAATATCATTTTTTAAAAAAATATTCTACTCTTATAAGAATAATTTTTTCCTTGAACGAAAGATAATTAAAGGTAAAATATTGATAAAAGGAGGTGAATGATGAAGAAAGAAAACGTAAGCATACTGCTTATTGTCTTACTCTTTATTATGGTAACTTTTACAACTACAATGGGTTGGATAACAATAAAAAACCAGGAAATAAAATTTTCAAATCTAAAGCAAAAAGAGCTTTCTCTGGTGGATGAAATTGCCTATCTGAAGAGCACTCTAAGCAATTTAAATTCGGAACTAAGAAACTATACCGCAAATCTTGCCCTTCTTGAGAAGAATATCGAACTAAATAAGATAAACCAACAAGAGCTATCTATGCGTTTAAATGGGCTAAAAAAAGAACTAAGCAAGTGGAAGGCGATATCTGACGCAGTTATATCTAAAATAGAACAGCTGGACGATAAGATTGTAACTTTAAAAGATAACACCGTTAAATCGGTAGAATTAGGGGAAGTATCAATAGAGAAAACTCCCTTAGCCAAGACAGAAAAAAGTATTACCCAATAATAAAAAGCTCTTGTTGGTCTCTCTAAAACATTTTCTTATATTAAAGAGAGAAAAGTATGAAGTATATCTTAATAGTCCCTGACGGGGCAAGCGATTACCCTATCGAATCACTAGGAGAAAAAACTCCTCTTGAAGTGGCTCAGACGCCGTTTATGGACTCTTTAGCCCAAAGTGGTATGGTAGGCAGGGTGAAGACTGTACCCAGCGGCTTTACACCTTCCAGCGACATAGCCAATCTTTCCCTTTTAGGTTATGAGCCAGAAAAATACTATACAGGAAGAGGCCCACTGGAAGCAGCAAACTTAGGGATAGACTTAGCCGAAGAAGATGTAGCCTTCAGATGTAACCTGATAACACAAACCGATGATATTCTATTTGACTACAGTGCGGGACATATTACGGACAAAGAAGCCGAAATTATTATCGAGTTCCTGAACGAACACTTATCAACCCCCAACATAAAATTCTATAAAGGAAAAAGCTACCGTAATCTTATGGTGTATAAAGAAGGGGCAAAACTTGGTCTGGATAAACTTAAGTATTTTGCGCCTCATGATATTATGGGCAAAAACATAAACAAAAATTTTCCTAAAGGAGCTAATAGAGAAATTATTATCGAACTTATGAACAAATCAAAAGAACTTCTTCAAAACCATGAAATCAATAAAGTAAGAATTGACCTAAAAGAAAATCCTGCCAATATGATATGGCTATGGGGAGCAGGCAGAAAACCAGCAATGGAAAGTTTTCATGAGAAATTTAACTTAAGAGGGGCCGTTATATCAGCCGTAGACCTTATTAAAGGAATTGGTAAAACCATAGGACTTGAAGTGATTGAAGTTGAAGGAGCTACTGGTTACTACGATACAAACTATCTTGGAAAAGCAAAAGCCGCTCTTAAAGCACTGGAAAAAGATGATTTTGTCTTCGTCCATATTGAAGCCACAGATGAAGCCGGCCACAATAATGACCTGCGAATGAAAATAACATGTATAGAGAGGATAGATAAAATGGTGGTTGGTCCTATAGTAGAAGGTCTAAGAGACACCCACTTTCGTATACTTATTACACCCGACCACCCTACGCCCGTATCAAAAAGAACACATACTCAAGAACCAGTTCCTTTTCTAATGGCAGGTGAAGGCATAGAAAAAGATGCAATAACTACTTATTCAGAATTAGAAGCCCAAAATAGTAATCTATATTTTGATAGCGGACCAGCCCTGCTTAAATACTTTTTAAAAGAGATAACCCCATAAATATAATGAACTCATTAGCTATAACTATAGCAGGATTTGGATGTTTTTTCCTGGGATATTTTTTCTATGCACGTTTTGTTCAGAAACGCCTTGATATAAATCCAGAAGAAAAGACTCCTGCGTTTACTCAATATGATGGTGTAGATTTTATCCCTGCCAAAAACTGGCTTATCCTTTTTGGACACCATTTCTCAAGTATTGCAGGAGCTGCTCCCATTGTGGGGCCAGTAATTGCTGTAAGCATATGGGGGTGGGGACCGACTTTACTATGGATAATCTTAGGAAGTATTTTTCTTGGTGGCCTGCACGATTTCTCTAGCCTTGTAATATCAGTAAAGAACAAAGGCCGCTCTATTGCAGAAATTGCAGGGGAGACCATTTCCATACGAGCGAAGTACATTTTCTCTGTATTTGTCTTCTTTGCTCTAATCTTAGTAGTTGCCGTTTTTGCCTATCTATGCGCAAAGACTTTAGTAACTGACACCAGGGTTATTATACCTTCATTAGGGCTTATACCTGTAGCAATGCTTGTAGGAGTTCTTATTTATAAATTAAAAACCAACCAAGTTGTTGCTACAATTACTGGATTAACTCTTCTTGTAGCTTTAATTATAGCAGGATATCTTTTTCCTTTAAATCTTGAAAAAAATTCGCTTAATTTCTGGCTTATTGTTCTTCTTGCATATGCCTTTATTGCTTCTATTACACCAGTAAATATACTCTTACAACCGCGCGACTATCTCAGTGCATATTTACTGTTTTTTGGAATAGCCGTGGGATTCTTAAGTATAATCGTATCGCATCCAAGAATAAATGCCCCTTTGCTGCATTTCTCTAGAACGAATCCCTCTTCCTTATGGCCTATGCTTTTTGTAACAGTAGCATGTGGCGCAATATCGGGGTTTCACTGTCTTATTGCATCGGGAACTACCTCAAAACAGCTTCCCAGCCAGAAATTCGCAAAACGTATAGGCTACGGGGCAATGATACTTGAAGGAATCCTGGCGTTTCTTGCACTTTTATGCGTAAGTGCAGGCATAGAGAGCTTTTCTGCCTTTAAAGAGATTATGAAGACTTCCGGCCCCATAGTTGCCTTTAGCAAAGGCTTTGGAGAAATTACAAAGCCTCTCCTAAAAAATCTAGGGCCCATAACAGGCGTAATTATCCTAAATGCTTTTATTCTCACTACTCTTGATACAGCCACACGCATTACGCGTTATATCTTTGAAGAAATAACCAAAATAAGAAATCGTTTAATTTCCACCGCCTGTATAATAATACTGGCCGGATACCTTTCCTGGGGAGGCAAATGGCGCACTATATGGCCAACTTTTGGCGCCTCTAACCAACTTGTTGCTGCGCTTGCTTTATTTGTAATCACCTCCTGGCTCCTTGCTAAAAGCAAACCATTTACGCTCGTTCTTCTTGCTGCAATCTTTATGCTAACTACTACTGTATTTGCTCTCTATATCCAAAGCTTGAAATACTTTAGAGAAACTCAATACATACTCCTCCTTATCTCTATCGTCCTTATAATTCTTGCTTTATTTATATTTGCCGAGGTAATAAATATATTGAGAAAAAAGCTTATTAAAGATGAAAAATAAAGTTTATGTGCTCAAATTTGGAGGTACATCTGTTGCGGATGTAGATAAAATTAACAAGGTAGCGTCACGCATTGCCGAGTATGTCCGCAAAAACTACCGCATTCTTGTTGTTGTCTCCGCAATGGGGAACACCACAGATAACTTAATTAAATTAGCTAAGTGCATAAACCCTCATCCATCAGAACGGGAAATGGATATGCTGATTTCTACAGGTGAACAGGTCTCAGGAGCTCTTCTTGCTATGGCTTTGCACAAAAGAGGAATAGAGGCAATATCATTTACAGGACCCCAGGTAGGGATAATTACTGATACCTATCACACAAAGGCAAAAATCCTGAAGATTGAGACCGCCCGTATAAAAAAGGAACTAAAGAAAAGAAACGTTATTATTATTGCTGGCTTCCAGGGAATAAGTACAGCCTTGGAAATAACTACTTTGGGAAGAGGAGGTTCGGATTTAAGTGCTGTGGCATTAGCTGTAGCCGTAGGGGCACAGCGTTGCGAAATATACACCGATGTAAAAGGAGTCTACACAGCAGACCCCCGCATAGTGCCTCAAGCGAGAATGATAAAATATATAACATTTGATGAAATGCTTGAGCTTGCATCTCGCGGCGCTCAGGTAATGCAAACACGGGCAGTGGAAGTAGCAAAAAAATTTAATATACCGTTACATGTAAGAAGCAGCTTTACAAAGAAGGAGGGAACAGTTATTATGAAGAAAACACCCCATATAGAAGAACCAGTTGTAAGAGGAGTTACTCTATTAGAAAATGAAGCGAAAGTTACCATTTGCAATGTCCCTGACAAACCAGGTGTAGCTGCTCGCATATTTACAAAACTATCTTCAGGAGGAATTAACGTGGATATGATTGTTCAAAACGTAAGCCATGAACGGATAACAGATATTTCTTTTACCGTGCCTAAATCATCTCTACAGAAAACAATAAAAATATCCAATATGATAGCTAAAAACATCGGTGCAAAAGAAGTATTAGCAGACGAAAATATTGCCAAAGTATCCATTGTGGGAGTGGGAATGAAAACACACTCTGGAGTAGCGGCAAAATGTTTCAAAGCCTTAGCAGAGAATAAGATAAATATTGAGATGATTTCTACATCTGAGATAAGTATATCATGTGTAGTAAAAAAGAAAATGGGTAAAAAAGCAGTAAAAGCTTTACATAAAGCCTTTAATCTTGAGAATAAAAAAAGAAGGAGAAAAAATGCTAAAAGAAAATAAGAATAAAGAAGTAAAAGAAAAAAGAAAAAATTTAAGAGCACACCTAAGACTATCCATACAATATGAGAAAATGCTACCCGGGGGAGCATTCGATATCCCTATAGCCGTGCCTGTAAGAGACATAAGCCAGGATGGCTTAAGTTTTTATTCCCAGGAAAAAATAGATATAAACTCCAATTTGAGAATTAAAATGTTCATCTCAAGTGAGGAGTATGTGGTTTTTATGGGAAAAGTGGTTAGAATAACACTGTCCGAAGAAGAAAAAATGAATTACTTAATAGGCGTAAAGATAAAAGATATAAACGAAGAAGACGCTAAGAAGATACATTCATTCCTAGAAAGGATTGATATCAATAAGGTGCTAGAGACAATCAACATAACAGAAAATGTTATGGATATTCACTTTATTGTAGATTATCCTCCTGTTGTAAAAAAAGTTGGAAAATTAGTAGTAGAAAAAGGCGTTCCTTTTGACGAATACACCTTGAAATGTTTACTACTAAGCATCCTTGACGAAGACAGATATAAAAAATTTATTACTACAAAAGAGATAAATTTTATTTTCACATCCCATAAAGGCATAAGATTTAGAGTAAACCTGCACGTTCAGAAAGGAAAAATAGAAGGGGTTTTCAGAATCATCCCTGCTAATATACGTTCCCCTCTGCAATTAGGACTACCCAACGCTGCCGAATCGCTCCTCGATAACGATAAGGGACTTATACTAATCTCGGGAAGAACAGGTTCAGGTAAAACTACAACACTGGCAGCTATGGTAGAATATATTAATAACAAAAGAGATGCAATAATAGTCTGTGTCGAAGACCCTATCGAATATATCCACGTAAACAATAAAGCCTTTATCAAACAAAGAGAAATTGGAAGAGATACTCTATCTTTTTATAATGCTGCTAAAAATGCCCTTCGTCAGAATCCTGATGTTCTTGTAATCGGAGAAATCCTCGATATGGAAACTATGGAAACTGCCATTACTGCCGCTGAAACGGGAGCATTGGTCCTGACATCTATACATGCAGGAAATGTGTCTCAAGCACTGGACAGGGTAACGTCTTTTTTTCCTGCTGACATGCAAAGTCATATTCTTAAAAGACTCTCTCTTATACTAAAGGGCGTGATTGCTCAAGATCTCCTCCCCCGAATAGACAGCAAAGGGCTTGTATTGGCATCGGAAATACTAATAGTAACGCCGGCAGTAAGAAGAATAGTAAGAGAAGGAGATTGGAAGCAAATCCCTTCTATGATTCAGATGGGTAAAGGAGTGGGTATGCAATCAATGCAAGAATCTTTGGAAAAACTATACCGTAACCGGCTAATCGATGAAGGCTATCTAAAAGGAGAAGGATTATGAAAAAAATATTTATATACGACACTACCTTAAGAGACGGTTCACAAACCGAAGGTATCTCTTATTCTTTACAGGATAAAATTAATATTGCAAAGAAACTTGACCATCTTGGGATACATTTTATTGAAGGAGGATGGCCATATTCCAACCCAAAAGACAAAGAGCTGTTCGAATATTTTAAAAGGAACTCTCTAAAGAATTCGAAACTTGTACCCTTCGGCTCGACTGCCCATCCCGCTAGCTCTGCTTCTCGCGATAAGAACCTTCGTGCACTTCTTAAAGCAGAAACAGAGTATGTAACTATATTTGGAAAAACGTGGGATCTGCATGTAAAAGAGGTTTTAAGAATAAGCCCAGAGGACAATCTTCGTATTATCCACGATAGCATAAGATTCTTAAGAAAACACAACCGGTGTGTTTTCTATGATGCTGAACATTTCTTTGACGGCTATAAAAACAACAAGAAATATGCATTAAAAACTCTAAAAGCTGCTATAGAGGGAGGTTGCGAACTGATTGTGTTCTGTGATACTAACGGCGGAACTCTACCCTGGGAAGTAAAGACAATTATAAATGCGGTTAAAGAAGAGCTCGGTTTAGAGTTCTTCGGTATACACTGCCACAATGACTTAGGGTTGAGCATTGCAAACTCTATTATCTCTGTAGAAAACGGCTGTAATCATATCCAGGGAACCATTAATGGATATGGGGAACGATGTGGAAATGCAGACCTTATCCCTATAATAGGAATACTCCAGTTAAAGATGGGATATAAAGTTATCCCTTCAGAGCAATTAAAAAACCTGACAGAACTATCCCATATTATAAGTGAAATAAGCAATATGGCTCACCGGGATAATCATCCCTTTGTAGGGAAAAGTGCTTTTGCCCACAAAGGAGGAATTCATATTGATGCTGTATTAAAAAATCCCCAGAGTTACGAACATATAAACCCTGAGCTTGTAGGCAATAAACGCAGATTTCTCATCTCAGAACTCGCAGGAAAATCATCTCTTGTGGCAAAAGCTAAAGAGCTACAGCTTTCTATGGATAAGAAATCATCCCGGGCAAAAAAAATCCACGCTACATTGCAACAGTTAGAAAAAGAAGGGTATCAATTTGAGGTTGCAGATGCTTCTTTTAAACTTATATTAGAGAAAGAATTTAAACGGTATAGAAAGTTGTTTGATGTAGAGGGTTTCCGTGTAATTGTAGAAAAAAGAAACGATGGAGTACTTATTTCAGAGGCTACTGTAAAAATAAGAATTTCTGGTAACCTTGAGCACACAGCCTCTGAAGGAGATGGTCCTGTAAATGCTTTGGATAATGCTTTAAGAAAGGCCTTAGAAAAATTTTATCCTAAACTTAAAGAAATGCATCTTACTGATTTTAAAGTGAGAGTGTTAGATGAGAAAAGTGGAACAGCAGCAAAGGTAAGAGTATTTATAGAGTCTCAAGACGAAAAGGAAAGCTGGACCACTATTGGAGTCTCTGAAAATATAATCGAGGCTTCCTATAATGCTCTTATAGATGCTTTGGAGTACAAATTATTAAAAGAACACCGCAAAAAAATTATCAAAGGTTAGATGGAAAATAAACGAAAATACATAAGAGTAGGCGACACTATAAAAGTGTGGTTCAGGATTATAGAACCTCCTGCAGGTCACGGCACCTCTTTAAGTAAGAATATAAGTGAAGGGGGGATTGCCCTACCCACTAACCAGCAATTAGAGAAAGGCACTGTTCTTCAGCTATGGATAAATTTAAAAGAAATGGTCAAACCCATTATTGCAACAGGCAAAGTAGCCTGGTTAAAAGATAACTATCCAGACAAACGCCCTTTCTTAGTTGGCATAAAGTTTATTAAAATATCTCCTTCTGATTACGATAAGCTTAAGAATTATCTGCGAAAAAAAAATTGGCAAAAGCAAATATTACAATTGTTAGATGAATAAGTTTTATATAGAGAAAAGAATATATTATCATGATACTGACTGCGGCGGAGTAGTTTACTACGCCAACTATTTAAAACACTTAGAAGAAGCAAGAACAGAATTCTGCTATCATAAGGATATTAACTTAAAAGAACTTTCTAAGAAAGGGATTCTCTTCGTTGTTGCTAACCTAGAAGTAAATTACAAAGCACCCGCATACTACCAGGACATTATAAGGATATACACTCATATAGAAGACATACGGCGAGCATCGTTAAAATTTATCCAGGAGATATAAAAAGACAACATAACTATACTAATTGCTAAAACCACATGGGTATGTGTGGGTAACAATTTCAAATCCCGGTCCATACCAGAAGATATAAAAAAAATATTGCTATCTAAATAATGATTGTAACCATTGTAAACAGAAGGAATAATAAAATAGTATTTAGTAAAGCTTATGAAGCGAAAAGCTTTTTTTTGAAATTAAGAGGGCTTATGTTTAAAAAAACAATAACGAATGATGAAGCTCTAATATTCTATAGAACTTCTTCTATACATACATGTTTTATGAGATTCCCTATTGATATAATATTCCTTGATATCAACAGAAAGGTCATAAGAATAGTAGATGCTCTTGGCGCCTGGCGAATGGTTTATTGCAAATACGCCTATTATACCATCGAAGCAAAGGGAGGAACTGTTTCTTCTAAGGACATAATGGTAAATGATATATTGGAATTCAGACATGAAGGAAACATACAAACCATCCTTTCATAGAAGAGAATATAAAAGGTTTATTGTAAATGGTAGTGCTAATTTAATTATCAATGGCTCTCTACATAAGCCATTGATAATAAAGAACCTGTCATCACGAGGAGCATGCGCATTCTCTGACTGCCCTTTTACCCCAAAAGGAAAAGTAAAGATTGTTATGATTATTCCCTTCTTAAAAGAACCGGTAACCATAAAAGCACGGGTTATCTGGTCAAGAAAAACAGAAGAAGGATTTTGGGAAACAGGTTTAGACTTTGGGATAAATAACCTCTTGGAATTAGCCTAGAAACTGAAAGACAGTGTTAAGAGTGTTTTTATCTATAGCTTTTGCAATTGTCTTAATTGCTCTCTATATAAAGTATATAGAAAGCAAGAGTGTGTTCTTCCCTGCCAAGAATATAGAATCTTATCCTCACGATATAGGTATTTCTTTTGAAGATGTCTATGTAACAACCGCAGATAACATAAGATTAAACGGCTGGTTTGTACCATCTGAGAGTACAACTTATACCATTTTGTTCTTACATGGCAATGGGGGAAATATATCTCATCGTCTGGAAAAATTGAAGATGCTTCTTGACTGTAAAACTAATGTATTCCTGGTAGATTACCGTGGGTATGGCAAGAGCGAAGGGCATCCTTCAGAAAGAAAAGTATACAGCGATGCGCAAACTTTCTATGACTATCTCATTCAAGAAAAACACACACCTCCCGATAAGATAATAATCTATGGGGAATCTCTTGGTACAGCTGTAGCTATAGATGTAGCTTCAAGAAATAGAATTAAGGGTATAATACTGGAAGGCGCTTTTAGCAGCGGGAAAGATATGGCAAGAAAAATATACCCTTTTATTCCTCGTTTTTTCTTCTCTAATATCTTCGATTCCATGAGCAAAATAAAGAAAGTTAAAGCAAAAAAACTGTTTATACATTCAAAAAATGATGAAATTGTTCCTTATGATTTAGCAAGAAAATTATATGAAAATGCACTACAACCTAAAATATTTGTAGATATAATAGGAGGGCACAACACAGCTTTCATCGATTCTCAGGATAAATATATATCATCTATTAAAGAATTCATAGCCAATCTTTGACGCACTATGAAGGTTTTAACTGAATACCTTTTGTTTAATACAAAAACACGCCGTGCGTATATTAACATAACACCTACAATTGAGAAACTGGTGGAAAAGAGCGGAGTAAAAGAGGGGTTGTGTCTTGTAAACGCCATGCATATAACATCTAGCATATTTATAAACGACGATGAAGAAGGATTACACCATGATTTTGAGGAATGGCTTGAGAAGCTTGCCCCCCATGAGCCTGTAAACCAATACAAACACAATAATGGAGAGGATAATGCGATGCACATCTTAAACGAACAATAATGGGAAGAGAGGTAGTTATTGCAATAACAGACGGCAAGCTGGACTTTGGCCCCTGGGAACAGATATTTTATGGAGAATTTGACGGAAAAAGGAAAAAACGAGTGTTAGTAAAAATTATAGGAGAATAATAAAGTCTTTACTTTTGTTTTATACCAGTTACAATAAGCTTTAAACCTAACCAGGAAGGAGTGATAAAGATGAATGAACTGTTAAATAAAACGTATGCTTCTAACACTGTACTTTCTTACATTATATCTATAGTATTGTTTCTTGTATTAATTACAGTGATTAAAATATTTACTATAGTGATATTGCACCGTTTTAAGAAATGGGCAGAAAAAACAAAAACAACACTCGATGATTTCATTGTGAATTTCATCCAGAAGACGGCAATACCAATAATGTATTTTGGCGCTTTCTATATAAGCATCAACAACTTAACTCTCAAGCCTTCTCTGAAGAAATCAATCGATGTTTTAGGGATAGCGCTGCTGACGATATTTACTGTGCGTCTTATAAATAGTCTTACCTCCTACGCTTTCTATATCTACCTTAGAAAACGAGAGAAAAATCTGTCTTTGGAACGGAGTATGAATGGGATATTAAAGGTCATTAAGTTCTTAGTATGGGGTCTTGCTGTTGTTTTCTTCCTTGACAACTTAGGGTTTAAAATATCTACCGTAATTGCCGGCTTAGGTATCGGCGGCGTGGCAGTTGGCCTGGCAGCACAGGCAATCTTAAAAGACTTATTTAGTTATTTCTCTATTCTATTTGACCGTCCGTTTGAAATAGGAGACTTTATAATCGTTGATGATTATTTGGGAACAGTAGAATATATTGGCGCAAAAACCACGCGTATACGCAGTCTAAGCGGAGAACAGCTTATTTTTTCTAATACTGACCTTACAGATTCAAGGGTACGTAATTACAAACGCATGGAAAAACGCCGGGTTCTCTTCCGTATCGGAGTAACTTATGATACCCCCCTTGAGAGACTAAAAGAAATACCCAGAGTGATTGAAGATATAATCAAAGGTATTCCTGATACCATTTTTGACCGCGCACATTTCTTCTCCTATGGCGACTTCAGTCTTATATTTGAGATTGTTTATTATGTTATTGGCAGCGATTATAATAAGTATATGGATATTCAACAGGAGATTAATTTGAAAATAAAAGAGGAATTCGAGAAGCTTAGTATTGAATTTGCTTTTCCTACCCAAACGCTGTATATCAACAAATTATCGTAAAGGAGGAACGATGCGAAAAGCTATCTTTTTTGTTGTTTTAATCTTGTTGATTGGTCCTGCTCATTTATTTTCATCGGTGTATTCTGCTCCATGTTATGGCACAAAGATACCTCAGAAGAAGAAGTTTTTCTGCGGTATCCAGAATTATACGCTTTTACGTAGAAACTTAGAGAAAACCAATGGGTCAATGCGTAGTGTCCAGAATTTCTTTCTACTAAGTTACGGTGTAACTGACTGGTTTTCTATAGATTTAAAAGGTGGAGCGGGATATATAAAACAACATCCTTCTGATAAGACTGAAATAGACTATCCTACTTATATGGGTGGAGGATATGGATTTAGAGTGAAATTATGGGAAAACACTCGAGCACAACTTAAATGTGTCTTTGGGTTTCAACATATAAGTATCCACCCCAAACATATTCAAATTAATGGTGTAAAATACAAAGCTGTCCTTGATGATTGGCAGCTTTCCTTGCTTATTTCTAAAGAAGTTAGGGGCTTCCTCCCTTATATAGGAACAAAGTGGTCGCGTACTGATTACATCAACTGGCAGGACAACAAACGTAACCGTATAAAATCAGACTTAACCCGTTCTGTAGGTGTAATACTGGGGATAGACCTGCCTATAAAAGATAATGTATGGATTAATATCGAAAGTCATTTTGTTGATGAGAAAGCTTTTTCCTGGGCTTTAATGTTTAATATTTAGCTTCCATAATGATTGTAAAGACTGAGCCGGGCCAGTTTATTTCCTACCTGGAAGATACCTCAAACCTTAAAGGAAAGGCAGATGTTCTTTACATCCCTGAAAATAAGCACGAAATATCTTACATTCTTTCCAAATGTAATTCTAAAGATATACCAGTAACCTGTTCTGGCGCCCGTACAGGAACAACAGGCGGATGTGTGCCGCTTGAGGGAGCTTTGCTTTCTCTTGAGAGACTTAACCACATAAATGATATAGATGTAAAGAAAAAAAAGGTTACAGTAGAGGGTGGAGTATCTTTGAGTGCTCTGGAAGCTGAACTTAATAAGGTCGGCCTTACTTTCAGAGCTCAACCAACAGAATCCCTTGCACTTGTAGGTGCCGCTGCTTCTACCTGCGCTTCCGGAGTACGTGGGGTTAAATACGGGTCAATACGTAATTACATTCGCAAAATCGAGGTTGTTCTAGCTGATGGCACTATTGTTACAATAAAGAGAGGAATGATAAAAGCAAACCGGAGAAAGTTTTTGTTTTCATTGCAAAACCGCAGTTTTGAGTTTTCTCTTCCTACCTATAGGTTGCCTAAAGTAAAAACCCAGGCTGGTTATTTTGTCTATGACAACATGGATTTAATAGATCTTTTCATTGGGAGCGAAGGAACTCTTGGGGTTATTGTTGAGCTTGAGATAGACGTTCAGGATAGAGCTTCTGCTGTTTTTGACGGAGTTGCATTTTTCCCTGAGGAGCGCGCTGGATTTATGTTTCTGGAGGCAGTAAGAGAAGCTAATAGTAAAGGAAGAATATCCCCTGCGAGCGTTGAGTTTTTTGACAGCTGCTCTCTTCAGTTTCTAAGCGAAGATTATCCGGATATCCCTTTTAAGGGTGCTGCGATATACTTTGAGCAAGAGATTGATAAGGATTCTGACGATATGATGAATGTATGGATAAGACTTCTTGAAGGTTGTGGTGTTGATTTAGAATCAGTATGGTTTGGTGAAAGTTATGAGGAGCGGGCACGGATTTATGAGTTTCGACATAAGTTGCCTCAAAAAATTAACGAATTCTTACGTCAGTACAACCAGCAGAAACTTTCTACGGATATTGCTGTGCCTGCTGAACATTTTTATAAAATGTATGATTTTTATAAAGAAAAGGCAAACGAAACTGGTATTACTTACGTTAATTTCGGGCATGTTGGGGAACAACACCTTCATTTTAATTTTCTTCCCCGCACAGACAAGGAGTATGCTTTAGGTAAGAGGGTCATTGATGAGTTTGTCAGGTTTGGCGTTAAATTGGGGGGGACAGTTTCAGCAGAACACGGGATTGGCAAGATTAAAAAGGACTACTTAAAAATTATGTACGGCAAGAGGCATATAGAGGAAATGGCACGCCTTAAAGCATACTTTGACCCTAATTTTATTCTTGGGCGTGACAATATATTTGATAAAAATATCCTCGGGAAATTATAAGCTAAGCATGAAGACTGTTAAGGTTGTTGCTGCTGTTATTATCGATAGCGAAAAGGTATGTATATGCCAGCGTAAAGAAAATGATACTTTCCCTCTTCTATGGGAATTTCCCGGCGGAAGCGTAGAAAAAGAAGAAACATTGGAGGAGGCTATCCGCAGAGAAATAAAGGAAGAGTTAAATTTAGATATTGAGCCCATAAAATTCCTTGGTAAATTTGAAGACACTCTTGATTCTCTTAAGATAGATGTCCATCTTTTTCTTTCTCGGATAAAAAAGGGAATGCCCTCGGCACAGGAATGCGCAGACTTCCGTTTTATTATGCTCGAAGAACTAGACAGGTTTCCTTTAGCCCCTGTAGACAAAAAAATTGCTTCTTACCTTCAAAGTCAAAGAGATTTGTTGTTCTCTATGTGATGACGAATATCTTTCCCCTTTATGATGTAATAAACATCTTCAGCAATATTTGTGGCATGATCGGCAATGCGTTCCAGGTAACGGGCTACAAGAATAAGTTTTATAGCGCGGTTGATATTTTTCGGATCCTGGAGCATATAAGTAAGAAGCTCCCGGAAAATCTGGTCATTTAAGTCATCAACACTATCATCGGTCTGACATACCTGACGAGCAGTGTCGGCGTCTCTGTTGAGAAACGCCTGCAGGGCATTATCTAACATACCTTGGGCAATATCGGCCATGCGAGGTAAATCAATCAAAGGCTTTAACGGCGGTTCTTTTAATAGTTCCTTTGAGCGCTCCACAATATTCACTGCTAAATCAGCCATACGTTCTAGTTCTGAGTTCATCTTCATCACGGAAACAATAAGTCGTAAGTCGCTTGCCGCCGGCTGACGCAGAGCAATAAGCTTCAACGCTTCATCGTCAATTTCAATCTGAGACATGTTTACTTTCTCTTCTGAGTCGAGAACAAACTTCATAAGGTCTTCTTTTCTTTCCTTTAAAGCATCGATAGAAGCAGAAATCATCTCTCGTACCAAACTCGCTGTGCGGGATAATTTCTTTTTAAGCTCGGCTAATTCTTCATCAAAATGGCGCTCCATAGTGCCCTCCTTTTTATTATCACCCAAACCTTCCTGTAATATAACTCTCTGTGCGCTCATCATATGGGTTGGTAAATATCTTCTTTGTTCTTGCAAACTCAATAAGCTCGCCAAGAAGCATAAACCCACACCAGTAAGAAATCCTGGCTGCCTGCTGCATATTGTGAGTTACAATAACAATTGTATAATCTTTCTTCAAAACCTGCAGAAGCTCCTCGATTTTTGCTGTTGAGATAGGGTCTAAAGTAGAGCATGGTTCATCAAGAAGTATGATATCGGGCTTTAAGATTATGACTCTGGCAATGCATAGCCTCTGCTGTTGTTCCAGAGTAAGAGTGCGAGCATTCTTCGTATACAACCTATCTTTCAATTCATCCCACAACCCAACATCTTCCAGGGATTTCTGGATGACCTCTTGCACTTTACGTTTATCCCTTATAAGGCGGTGTATTTTTATCCCAAAGTTAAGATTATCATAAATTGATGAGTTAAAGACATTGGGACGCTGGAAAACCATTCCCACATTCTTACGTAATTCTATAAGATTGGTGTCTTCGCTTAATATATTCTGGCCATCAATAATCACTTTTCCTTCTACCTTCACGTTGTCAATAAAATCATTCATTCGGTTAAAACAACGTAGAAGTGTTGACTTACCACACCCTGACGGCCCAATAATAGCGGTTATCTCTTTTTCAGGGATAGAAATGTTCACATCTTTTAGGGCACAAAAATCACCATAGTAGAGGCTTAAGTTTTCGCTTTTTATTTTTGGCTTAAACTCCATAATTATCCAAACTTACCCCTTATATAATCATCGGTGCGTTTATCGTGAGGCGCTGTAAACAATTTAGATGTCTCATCAATTTCTATTAGCTCACCCATAAGAAAGAAAGCGCACCTCTGGGAAACACGAGCTGCTTGTTTAGTGTTGTTGGTAACAAGAACCTGAGTGTAGTGTTTTCTTAATTCCTGCATAGCTTCTTCAACTTTTGCTGTAGATATGGGGTCAAGGCCAGAACATGGTTCATCATAAAGAATGACGTCCGGTTCCACAGCCAGAGTCCGAGCAATACACAAACGTTGCTGTTGCCCACCGGATAACTTAAGAGCTGGCGAGTTTAGACGGTCTCTTACTTCATCCCAAAGGTAGGCTCTTTTAAGGGATACTTCTACAAGCTCATCAAGAGTACTTTTCTTTCGTATGCCATGCACTCTTGGACCGTAGGCAATGTTATTGTAAATACTCATCGGTAGAACTTGCGGAAGAGCAAAAATAATCCCGATTCTTTTACGCAATTCACTATCCTTTATTTGATTAATGTTTTTGCCTAAGAAATAAATTTCTCCTTTCTCAGAGTAGTTGGGCTTAAGGTAATTAAGGCGGTTCAATGCTCTTAAGAATGTGGTCTTCCCGCTATTCGCAGGCCCAATAATTCCTAAAATCTCATGGGCAAAAATCTTCATCTCCAGATCTTTTAATACGCAGCGGCCATCAAAATAAGCCGAGAATCTTTTTGTCTCAATAATAGTATCTGACATATTCACCACTGTTTTTTCTTACGGAAATGTGCTCGTATTACTATACTTACAAGATTCATCAAGAATACCAGAAGAATAAGAACAAAAGCTGTAGCAAAACTTATTTTAAGAGGCATATTGGGAACCTGTGTTGATATAACATAAAGATGATAGGGTAGAGCCATTACCTGGTCAAATACTGAGCGGGGAAGACGCGGCAAATAAAAAGCAGCAACGGTAAAAAGTATAGGAGCAGTCTCGCCCGCTGCTCTACTTAAACTTAAAACTGTCCCTGTAAGAATTCCTGGTAAAGCATAGGGGAGAACACAGTAGCGGATTGTCTGCCATTTTGTCGCTCCCAAAGAGAAGCTTATTTCCCTAAAGGAGTAAGGCACTGCCTCCAGTGCCTCTTTGGTTGCAGTAACGATTACTGGTAAACTCATTATTGCTAAAGTAAGGGACCCGGCAAGAATGGAAGTGCCAAAACGCATAAATATAACAAAAAGAGCAAATCCAAACAAACCATAAACTATAGAAGGAATACCGGAAAGATTGACAATAGATAATTTAATCAGACGGGTAAAAAAGTTATCCTTTGCGTATTCCACAAGGTAAACAGCGGAAAGAATTCCTATAGGAAGGGAAAAAATCATTGTTCCAACAATAAGGTAAACGGTCCCTACAATGGCAGGCAGAATCCCCCCCTCTTTCATGCCATTACGAGGATACTGGCTGATAAATTCCCAGCTTATAGCGCCTATACTATGTTTTGCCACATAAAAGATAGTGAGAAAAACCGGAAGAATAACAAAAAAAGTTATTATTCCAAGAATTATAAAAGCTATTCTTTCTCTTCCCTGGGCAGTCTTCATCTTTTACCTCTCTGTAAAGACCAATCAGCAATAAAGTTTATTATAAAGGTAATAATAAAAAGAACTAACCCTACCGCAAAAAGAGCAAAGTAATGTTCCGAGCCACTAACGGTTTCTCCCATTTCTCCTGCTACAGTTGCGGTAAGAGTACGTAACGGCTGCAGGATAGAATGGGGGATAATAGGGGAATTTCCTGTCACCATCATCACTACCATTGTTTCACCAATTACACGCCCAATCCCTAACATTATCGCTGCAATTATTCCAGAAGACGCCGACGGCAAAACTATCCGCCATAAAGTCTGCCAGCGCGTTGCCCCCAGTCCAAAAGCTGCCTCTTTGTAGGAACGGGGGACACTTACAATAGCATCTTCGGAAATACTGATTATCGTAGGAAGAGCCATAAATGCCAAAAGCAAACTCCCTGTAAATCCGCACATTCCTGTAGAAATTCCCAAAACATCCTTCAATAACGGCCCTAACCATACAATCCCGATGAATCCAAGAACAACACTTGGAATAGACGCAAGAATCTCAACAAGTGATTTTAAAATAGTTTTAAGGTAAGAAGGGGCAACTTCAGCAATAAACATTGCTGCAGCAATTCCTGTGGGAACACAAATAAGTATTGCTACAAAAGTTACATATAACGAACCCATAACAAGAGGAATAATTCCAAAGCGAGGGGGTTCGGATATAGGCAACCAGCTTTTACCAAAAAAGAAATCCTTAAGAGGATATTCCCGGAAAAGAGAGAGGGAATCTTTAAGAAGAAAGAGGAAAATTAAGATAACAAACCCAATTATAAAAAAACCGCTTAAGCGGATTAATGACTCAATAATAAATTCTTTAATCCTTTTCAGGTGCATTTTCCTGACTTATAGGAACAAACCCTGTCTCCTGAAAAGCACGCTGTCCTTCTGGGGAGTAGACATAATCGATAAAAAGCTTTACAACCCCTTTAGGAACTCCATTGGTATACATCTGAAGAGGCCGTGAGAGTATATATTTGCCGCCTGATACATATTCTACACTAGGAGGATAAAAACTATCTCCTACTCCTACCTTTATTGCTTTAACTCTTTCTGATACATATCCCATTCCAAGGTATCCGATAGCGTTTTCGTTACTTACTACCTCTTCCACTATTGCCTGAGAAGAGGAAAGAAGAAGGGTTTGAGGAGAAAACTCCTCTCTGCTATTTTTATCTTCCCTGCGGATTACCTTTTCTTTAAAGTACATATGTGTTCCCGAACTTACCTCACGCGATAAAGTGACAACCTTCCCTTCCTTGCCTCCCAGCTCTTTCCAGTCAGTAATTTTTCCTGTAAATATATCATGCAATTGTTCAATCGTAAGGCTATCTATAGGGTTATTCTTATTCACAATCACGGCTACACCATCATAAGCAACCACAAACTCTTTCGGCTCAACCCCTCTTTTTTTTGCTATTTCTATTTCTTCATCCCTCATCTTTCTTGAAGCAATCGCAATATCACAAGTTCCGTTAATCAGAGAAGCAATCCCCACACCGCTTCCCCCTCCGGTAACAGCAACAAACACGTAAGGGTAATCTTTCATAAAATCTTCAGCGAGTTTCTGGGCGGCATTGACCATGGTATCAGAACCTTTAATCTGAATAAAACCCCGCGGACCTTCATAAGACTCATCGGAAGACACACAGGAAAGAAGAAAAAGCAGAGGAAGAAGTAAGAGAGCATCAACAATCTTTTTACGTTGCATGTTTAACATTATAAAGGTGAAGGGTAAGAGAACGTTTTATCAAATATCGGATGATTTTATCAGAAAAAATTTTATTTGCAAGTTTTTTTTAGGTTAATAAAAATATTGACCAGCTATTTACCAGGAGTATAATTTATCTAAATGATGAGGAACGAACTATTAAAACTTATAAAGAAAGAAGCTCTGTTTAAAAAACGTATTGTCCTGTCATCAGGAAAAATAAGTAATTATTATATAGATATACGGCGCATCAGCCTCACCTCAAAGGGATTGTATCTAATAGCTAACCTAATCTGGGATACAATCAAGAAAGATAACCCCACTGCCATTGGAGGACCTACTCTTGGCGCTGACCCTATAGTGGGAGGAGTATGCCTTCTAGCACATACTAAGAAGAAAAAAATAAAAGGGTTTATTGTGAGAAAAAAACCAAAAAAACATGGCCGCCAGAATTTAATAGAAGGTAAAACATTAACCTTTAAAGATAGGGTGGTTATCATCGATGATGTTACTACAACAGGCTCTTCCCTTATCAATGCCTATTTAGCTCTCAAAGAATATAAAATTAAAGTAATCAAGGCAATATCTGTAGTAGATAGAGAAGAGGGAGCAAAAGAGGCCTTCAAAAAACTAAAATGTCCTTTTACAAGCATCTTTTCAAAACAAGATTTTGTCTAACCTGCATATTTCTGATTTTTACCTCTGGCTGTATCACTACAGAGTATGACATATCAACTCATAGGCAGAATATATTTTTGTATTCTGTCGATAAAGAAGTTGCGCTGGGCAAAAATATTGCCAGAGGAATAGAAAAAGAATTAAAGATATCCAAAAATCCTCAATATATAGAAAGGATAAATAGAATCGGTTCAAAAATTGTAAAAGTATGCGACCGCCAAGAAATAAACTACTACTTTTATGTTGTTGACAAAAAAAACGAATATAATGCTTTCAGCATACCGGGAGGATACATATATGTGTTTAAGGATCTAATGGATGACCTTAATGATGATGAGCTGGCCTTTGTTGTTGCCCATGAGATTGGCCACATTGTAGCACGCCATGCTATAAAAAAACTTCAAGCTGCCATGGGAATGAATCTTTTAGTCTTAGCCTCAACACAAGCAGAAGCAAACCCTGGATTTCAAGAAGGCCTTTCCTTTGCCCTTGCTCAAATTATGGTGGCTTATTCAAGAGAAGACGAATATACTGCCGATGAGCTAGCAACCAAGTATATTAAGATGGCAGGGTACAATCCAAAAGCAGGCATAAATGTCCTTAATAAATTGTACCAGCAACACAAGAAAGAACCTCTGCGTGAATATTCATACTTTAGAACTCACCCTTACGCCGCCCAGAGGATAAGCCACATTAAGGAATATCTGGGTATACCTCTCGATGTAAACGACTATATCAACAACTAATCCCTGATTAATTTATTGTAAAAAAAGACCTAAAGACAAGCAGACTAAGAAGCGAAGAAGTATTATGAAGGCTGTGAAAAATAATAGGGGAAATGATATTTGCAGTTTTCTCATACGTATAACTTATACCCACACTAAGAATAAAAATAGGTAAAAAACCCCATATGTTATTATGAAACAAAGAGAAAACAAAAGATGTAATGATAATGGCAACTCCATAACCAAACTTTTCTTTCAGAAGGTTATATATAAACCCTCTGAAGAAAAGCTCTTCAGCTACCGGTCCTATAAAAACTATTTGAAAAATAAGAATCGTTAAAAGAAAGCGGTCTTTTAGAGACAACACCATATATACTGCTTCCTGAGGAGGAAAAAAAATATTAAATCTCTTCTGAATTTTTATCATGAGCATAGAAGCTAAGGTAATAAACACCAGAGTTAGAGAATAAACCTTAAAAATCGTCAGCAAATCCTGTTTAGAGAATCTTATTCCCAGAGAAGAGAGAGAAATACTTTTTAGTATAGTTATGATAATAAAGACTTGAAAGATTAAGGTCATAATTATACTTACCGAACCACTATCTTTTATAGAAGAAACAATTATTAATGAAAGGAGATAAAATACAGAATATACATAAACAATAGAAAATATAACCAAAGCAACCTCGTCATTGTGTAGATTTAACCTTAATTGTAGTCTGTTTGAAGAGAGAAAAGGCTTTCTGTAAAAAAAACAATACAAAAGGATAAAAAAATTAACAAGCCCATACAATAAGAATACAGCCCAGTAAATAGACAAACCAGCAAAAAGGAAGCTATAAGAAACAGCAACATCAAGATAGCTGTTCTCATCAATTTTTTCAATTCTCTCAAATGTCCTCTTATTTACTGAGAAAGGAGAAAATGAATGAAAAATAAATACACCTACTAATAACAGAACGCTTAGTATAATATATATTCTTGTGGGATTTTTAAAGACAACATTCATTGCAAAATATTATATCCTATTTAAGTAAAGCGGTAAAATAATTTATAATATTCAATAAATTTGGTATAATTAGTTTACCTTATGAGCACAGAGACATTCTTGCGCGGGTGGCGGAATTGGCAGACGCGCTAGATTCAGGTTCTAGTGGGAAACCGTGGGGGTTCAAATCCCCCCCCGCGCACTTAATTAAAGATACTGATTGTTAAACTATATAGATATAAAATATAGACTCAGTGCCATAAGGACAAAACTCCATAATCTATTCCGGAGAGGTGCCTGAGTTTGGTTTAAAGGGTCCGACTCGAAATCGGATGTCCGCCTGATAAGTGGACCGGGAGTTCAAATCTCCCCCTCTCCGTAGTTTTCATAAAGAAATCGTCAGAAAAAGGATAGAGAGTAAATGCGACTTAATACATTTTATTATATTTCTGTATTTCTTCTCTTTAACTTTCTTGCGTGTTTCAATTCCTTCTCTGACACCATTATACTTAAAAACGGAAAGAGGGTAGAAGGGGTAGTAAAGGAAAAAACGCAGGATTTTATCATCGTTGATTTCTATGGTGTGTCCTTAAAGTATTACACAGACGATATAAAAGAAATACAAACAACAACACGTAAAATACTTGTTC